>ENA-UESE01001649-UESE01001649.1-human-gut-metagenome-genome-assembly--contig:-NODE-1649-length-16067-cov-2.782489_pt1 | contig 16067 bp, 13 predicted proteins | sample MGYA00242995_ERZ507996 | MGnify/ENA primary metagenome ERZ507996 (study PRJEB26167, sample SAMN06115489) | human gut metagenome | host: Homo sapiens | place: China:Sichuan | collected 2015-04-15... | reverse complement strand
CTTTGTTGCGCCGTCAATCTCAGCTGCTTCAATCAGCTCACCAGGAATATTCTGAATACCTGCAATGTAGATAATCATCATATAACCAATCTGCTGCCAGCACATTAAGATGATCAAACCCCAAAAGCCATATGTCGATGAATATGTCAGGGTACGGCTAAATTTCATCAGGATACCGTTTAACAGCAGCTGCCAAATATAACCAAGTACAATACCGCCGATCAAATTTGGCATAAAAAATACAGTACGGAAAATATTTGTTCCTTTGAAACCTTTTGTCAGTAAAAGTGCCACTGCAAATGCTAGCACGTTAATCAAAATTACGCTGACTACCGTAAAAGCCGCCGTATACCAGAACGCGAGGACAAATGTTTCATCTGCAAAAACCTTGGCATAATTAGCAAATCCGATGAATTTTGCATCATTGACTGTCGTAAATTTACAGAAGGACAGGTAAACACCTTCTACAAAAGGAATTATAAATCCCAATGTAAATGCGATCATCGTAGGAAGCACGAAGATCGGAAAATATCTCTTGATTGCTTTTTCCATAATATCACCTTTCTAAGTTAAGGTTTTGTCAGATAGGAAACCCGGGGAAGCTTCCTATCTGGCAAAAGAAAGGCAGGCGATCCCTCGCCCGCCCCTTTCGTCACTGCTTTATTCAGCCTCGGTTGCTGCCTCGGTTGCTGCCTCAGTATCTGCCTCAGTAGCATCCTCTGCTTCTTCGCTGTTCATCTCAGCATATTCAGTTGCCCAACCATCAACAAATGCGGTCTTCACTGCATCCCAGTCGCCAGTTCCCTGTGCATACTCAAGAAGTGCGCTGCCTACACCGTTTTTCCAGTTCTCAGACGGCATTGTGGTGAAGCACCATGCAACAGAGGTCTTGCCTGCATCAATGTAAGCATTTGCTGCATCAAGAAGCGGGTTGTCTGCTACATACTCCTCTGTGAAGGTATCAAACGGAGTAGTAAAGCCCATTTCCTTTGCAAGAGAGTTTCTTCCTTCATCACTGGTTACAACCCAGTTCAGGAAATCAAGCGTTGCCTGAATATCTTCCTCAGGTGCCTTGGAGTTTACACACCAGTAGTTCTCGGAACCGGTGCACAGGCCCTGATTTTCTTCGCCTTCTGCGCCAATATAGATAGGAAGCATGCCAAGATCTTCATCTGCTACTTCGTTATCCTTGATGTCGTTGTAAGCCCAGGTACCATTCTGGTAGAAGACAGCTTCGCCAAGTGCAAATTCGCTGGCAGCATCTTCACCAGTCTTACCGGACAGCAGTGCCGGATCACAGGTAGAATCTGTGATGTAAAGATCGAAGATCTGTTTGTAGTTGTCCAGATAGGTTCCCTTGATAGCAGGAGAAGAGGTAATTCCGTCTGCCTTATATTCATAGTACAGAGGCAGGTTTGCCAGATGTGTCTTAAATCTCCAGTCAGAGGAGGAATCAAAACCGGTCGAAGCGAATGCACCTTCTACGCCAAGGTCATCCTTGTGAGCCTGAATGCCATCTGCAACTTTCTTCAGTGCTTCGAAGTTGTTCAGCTCATCGATGGATTTGATCTCTGCATCGTCCAATGCAAAATAGTCATTTAACAGTGCCTTGTTGTAGATCAGACCATATGTTTCAATTACATATGCAATACCCTGAACAGCGTCGCCATCCTTTAACACATAATCGTCTGACTGTACGTTCTTATAAACCTCGCTGTCCTTTAAGTCATAGCAATAATCCTTCCAGGAAGCAAGACCAACAGGACCATTTACCTGAAACAGAGTAGGTGCTTCTGTCTTTGCCATTTCGGACTTCAAAGTAGATTCATAGGTTCCGCTTGCTGCAGTTACAACAGTTACCGGTACGCCGGTTTCAGCGGTGTAATCCTCTGCAAGAGCTACCCAGTCATCTGCCTGCTCGGGTTTGAAGTTTAAGTAATAAACCTTGCCTTCGCCTGTGGCAGCAGCCTCTTCCGTTCCAGTCTCTGCCTCGGTATCTGCAGCTTCGGTCTTTTCCTCAGTTGCTTTCGTTTCTGCCGGAGCAGCTCCGGTATCTGCGGCAGTGCTTCCGCAGCCTGCAAGCATCGTTGTTGCCATTGCCGCACTCAGTAATACACTGATCAGTTTCTTTTTCATAGCTTTACCTCTCCTTTTTTATTGGTGACAGGCGCTTTTCTTAGCGCATTTTCTGTCTGTTTCCATCCCGGAACTATTCCCGGGAACGCTTCCGGAAACGTTTCCGGAATCTATGGTTGTATCTTACCACGAGGTAAACCATGCGGCAATATCAATTTATTCAGATTGCATGTTTGTTTTTTAAGAACTTGCATATTCTGTACAAGTTGCATATGCTTTCATCGAAGTGCCTGTGTGATCCCCTTCACTGACGACAAATAAGCTGATCTTAGGTACTGCACTGTCCACTCTGCAGGGTCAGCACACGACACAATACCCGCGTAGACGGCTTAAATCAGCCCGTAGTGCTTTAACGCGTTCGCGATTCCGTCCTCCAGAACCGGCGTGGTCCGGTAGCTGCAATACGGAAGGATCGTTTTGGAGCAGACCCCCATCGCAATGCTGTGGGGCACAGCCTCCAGCATCGGAATATCGTTTTCAGAGTCCCCAATGGCATAACAGTTGTCCTTGGGGATTCCCAGTTTTTTCTGTAAAATGTGGATCCCCTCCGCCTTGCTGCAGCCTGTCGGAACGATTTCCAGATAATGCTCTCCCTGGGGCACTGCAGTAAATTCGTCTCCGATAAAGCTTCTCAGCTTATCCACCGGATCATCCGGACGAAGCAGGCAGAAAAATTTATCAAACACCACCTCACTGTCCTCTGGCCGCTCCGGCATATCCGGCACAGAGCAGTTCAGACTCTTAAAATTGGAAACCGAATTGCCAAGCTCCGGACTCATACAGCGGCTGTCATAATACACATGCTCCTCCGCTTCAAAAAATGTCGGGATGCCGAGTCTGCGCAGCTCATATACGATTTCCGTACATTTTTCATGCAAAATGCTGTGGCTAAACAACGTTTCTCCTTCATAATAAATATGTGTTCCGCAGCCGCATACCAGGCCGTCAAATCCGATTTCGCGGATTCTCGGCTCAATGCTCACCAGCGTCCGTCCCGTATTGATAAATGCCAGGTGTCCATTTTCGCGAAGTTTACGGATCGCCTCCACTGCACTCTGTGGGATCTGATGGGTCGGTCCATCGATCAACGTTCCGTCAATATCAAAAAATACAAGCTTTCTGTCTTTATTTTCCATCCTGTAAAACTCCTTCTTTTGTCAGATATTCCCAAATTGCTTTCTGCTCTGCTTTTACCTGTCCCTGGATCATTGGATTTTTCCCGCCGCCGCGCCCGCAAAGTGCCTTGTTGAACGCCTTGCCAAACGCCGAAACGTCCCGGTCAGATGCGCAGATCACGTACTGATAACCATCTGCATCGCTACCATTAAATACTGCTGCAAATAAGACCTTCTGTGCCAGCTTATCCGCCAGCTTACGGACGTCCACTGTGCTCAGTCCCTGCTCAAACAGCACGCAGGCGCTGCTCCCGGTCTCTACGGCATCCACCTTTTCTTCCAGCAGGCGCAGCTTTAACGCGCCGAGCTCCTGTTTTAAATCAGCCACCGTCTGCAGCAGTTTTTGGGCTGCTTTTGCGGTCTGCTCCGGCTTTACGGACAGCAATACCGAGATTTTCTGCGTGTTTTCGAATCGGCACTTATAATCTGCCAGTGCTTTTTCCCCAATCAGAATATCCAGCCGGCTTCCGCCCTTTGCATGCTCTGCAGAAATGACCTTGATAGGTCCGATCTCGCCTGTGTATTTCACATGCGTTCCGCAGCAGGCACACACATCCGCACCCGGAATCGTAACGATGCGGACCGCCCCGGTCAGCTCTTTTTTACTGCGGTAATCCAGCGTTGCAAGGATCTCCCTGTCCGGATACTCCGCCAGAATTTCTACATTCTCCAGTACCTTCTGGTTCGCCAGGTCTTCCGCCTCCTGAATCTGTTCTGCCGTCAGCGGTCCCGAAAAATCGATCGTCACACAGTCCTTTCCCATATGGAAGCCGATATTCGAATAGCCGTGGGTATGGCAGATGATACCGGAAATGATATGTTCTCCGGAATGCTCCCGCATATGCATCAGCCTTCTGTCCCAGTCAATGGTTCCATGCACGCAGCTTCCAACCTCCAGCGGGGCGCTGCACAAATGGAAAATTATGCCGTCCTTTTCCTGTACATCTGTCACCCGGGCGCCGCCGAGTACACCGAAATCGCAGGGCTGACCGCCGCCCTCCGGATAAAAGGCGGTTCGATCCAGAGCAACCTCCCAGAGTGGCGCATCCGGCCGCGCTGCTTCGCCAACTGCCGGCTGACCATTCACGTCTCGCTCCGTGCCTTCCTTCAACACCTGGCAGCTTACGACCGCCGCATCAAATTCTGTCAGATACGCATTCACATCATATAATTTTTCTGTCATCTTTCTCGCTCATTTCTGCGCACGCTTTTTGCGCATGTCGAGTTTGTGTCAAGTGCGCGCAGACACAAATCTCGCGATTGAAAAAGTCTATTTTTCAATCTTATTCCTCATTTCGTGCTGCTTTAATGCATTCCGGAAAAAATCGCGCACGCCGTCTCCCTCTTCCTCCGGCATTGTAGCTTCTCCATCATAAAAGTGTCTGCCTGTCCGGTAATCTGCACAGATCGCATCCAGAGGAAAGCCTTCCATCCGCTGTGGCCGCTCCTCTGTCATCAGCCAGAATTTTTTCCAGTTCAGTGCACCGTCTCTGGCTTCATAAATTTCATTCTCAGAAAAAACCAGGCAAATCGCGTTCTGATACTGTGCGACGCACCGCCCGCCAAACTCTGCGGCAATCTTCTTATAATATTTCCGCATCTGCTCATCCGTCAGGTTGACACCGTTTACCCGCCGTACATGCACGCCCGGCTGACGCTCCTTGGGCAGTCCTTCTATATAAAGACCGCTGTCCTGTGAAAAAACCGGCTGCCCGCAGATTCGGTAATATGCGAGGGCTTTCTGCCGCGCATTCTCCAGCGGGTCTTTCCCACATTCTTCTATCTCTCCCCAGCAAAATGGCAAATCCTTTAAACCGAGCAGGCGAATCTCCTGCAGCGTGCTCAGGTAATGGCGCATCAGATCGAGCTTCCCGGCGTTCCCTGTTCCATAAATCAACGTTGTTGTTTTCTTTTGCATTTTGTCTCCATTTGGCAGATAAGAATCTAAGATTCTGCCTCGCATGCGTATCATCACATGCGCAATTCAGTTTATTCTACCATATCCGTTCCAAAGCCGCCACCAGGAAAAGCGTTTTGCAAAAAAGCCCGGCAATCATTCCAATTTTTGACCCGTTTTAAATTTTCTGCCTTTTCTGATTTTTATAGCTATTTCCTGTTATATTCTTTTTTTCATATTCATGTCTATCGTTTTTTCGACTTATTTATTTATTTTGCTGCATTACATCGTTTTTATATTTCATTTTTTATGCATATTTTTCTTAAATTTTCTTCAAAAAACACTTGTCAAAACTCGATCCATGCCATATAATATATCTTGTCGCTGAGCGATACAGAGATTCAGCGAAACAAAAGAAAATGCACCGCTAGCTCAGTTGGTAGAGCACCTGACTCTTAATCAGGGTGTCCAGGGTTCGAGCCCCTGGCGGTGCACTAAGAAGCACTGTTTTTGAAAGCTTGACTTTCGGGGACGGTGTTTTTTGTTCTCCTGTTTTCAGATACACATAAGAACATGATACCCTCTTCGATTCCTTTTCAGTTTATATTTCTTTTAGAATTTCTTTTCAATTCTTTTCTTGTAAATTTCCCAGGCCGGACGCATAATAAACTTAATCTGAAACGTTTTTAAGACACTATTTTTCCCGGACATCCCGACATGTCCGTGCCGTGCAGACAGCGCACAGAATGGAGACACCTATGACAACCAATCCCGATGACAAAAAACCAAAACAAGTGCTTGCCACGTATGCCGTCATCGCTCTGATCGTTATGTTCCTGCTTAATATTTTTGTTCTTCCGGGGATCATGGAACGAAGCATCAGGGAAACGACCTACAGTGACTTTTTAAAAGGTATCGACAGCAAACAGATTCAGGAGGTCCAGTTCGATGTCCAGGATTCTATCATTTATTACACCCTCGAACAGGATGGCAAAACTCAGGTCTGCAAGACCGGTCTGATCAACACCGACAGCGAATTGATCGATAAGATCACTTCCTCCGGTGCGGATCTGACCAGCGAGATTCCGACTCAGCAGTCCCCTCTGATGAATATGCTGATCGGTTTTATCCTGCCTACTATTATTTTCATCTTTTTAGGCCAGCTGCTCTTTAAAAAGATGACCAACAGCATGACCGGAGGTCCCGGCGGCGCGATGTCATTCGGCAAGAGCAACGCCAAGGTTTATGTCAAATCCTCCACCGGCATCAAGTTTTCCGATGTAGCAGGTGAAGATGAGGCAAAAGAGCTTCTGACCGAAATCGTAGACTTTTTGCATAACCCTGAAAAATACCGCGCAATCGGCGCAACAATGCCCAAAGGCGCACTGCTCGTAGGCCCTCCCGGAACCGGTAAGACCCTGCTTGCCAAGGCAGTCGCCGGTGAAGCGGACGTTCCCTTCTTCTCCATTTCCGGTTCTGAATTCGTGGAAATGTTCGTCGGCATGGGCGCAGCCAAGGTACGTGACCTGTTCAAGCAGGCGAGTGAGAAGGCTCCCTGTATCGTCTTCATCGATGAGATCGATACAATCGGTAAAAAGCGTGATGGACAGATCAGCGGCAACGATGAGCGGGAACAGACCTTAAACCAGCTGCTGACAGAAATGGACGGTTTCGATGGTTCCAAAGGCGTTGTCATCCTGGCAGCGACGAACCGCCCGGATTCCCTTGATCCTGCGCTGACCAGACCCGGACGTTTCGACCGCCGAATTCCGGTTGAGCTGCCTGACTTACAGGGCCGTGAAGATATCCTGAAGGTACATGCCCGTAAGATCAAGATTGCAGATAATGTAAACGTCCAGGAAATCGCAAAAGCTGCGTCCGGTGCCTCCGGCGCAGAGCTGGCCAACATCGTCAACGAAGCTGCTCTGCGTGCAGTCCGCGACGGTCGTCGTTTTGCAACACAGGCAGACCTCGAAGAAAGCATCGAGGTTGTTATCGCAGGCTACCAGAAAAAGAGCCGCGTGCTCTCCGAAAAAGAAAAACTGATCGTTTCCTATCATGAAGTCGGTCATGCCCTTGTCGCCGCTCTGCAGACGAACTCCGCACCGGTACACAAGATCACAATTATTCCCCGTACCAGCGGTGCGCTTGGTTATACCATGCAGGTCGAGGAAGGCGAACGTTTCCTGATGTCCAAAGAAGAAATGGCAAATAAGATTGCAACGCTGACCGGCGGCCGCGCAGCAGAGGAAATCATCTTCCACTCCATCACAACCGGTGCCTCCAACGATATCGAGCAGGCAACCAAGCTCGCCCGTGCAATGATCACCCGCTACGGCATGAGCGATACTTTCGATATGGTTGCAATGGAAACCGTTGCAAACCAGTATCTGGGCGGCGATTCCTCCCTTTCCTGCTCACCCGAGACACAGACCCAGATCGATACCCTGACCGTCGACCTTGTAAAAGCACAGCACCAGAAAGCGATCCAGCTTCTGCAGGATAACCTGCCCAAGCTTCATGAAATCGCTAAATACCTGTACGAGCATGAAACGATTACAGGCGAAGAATTTATGGCGATTCTGATGCGCAAGCCTGAGCTCGCAGCGGCGGATTGTGCAGCTTCCGGCAACTGACCGACAACGGCAACCGCCACCGGCTGCTTTACACCTGGCTTTTTCAGCCGGCGAAGATTTTTCAAAAATCTCCGCCGGCTTTTGCGTGCAGGGATCTCCCTCTCTATACGCAAAATTCTCTCTTCTGGTATCGTTTTTTGAACGCTTCCGGACATCTCTTTTTCTTTCCTTTTCCCGTCTTATGAGGTATACTGAAAGCAGTGAAATTTACCCGGTGGAGGTATAGGTATATGAAATATATTCAACTTGGAAAAAGTGGAATGACAGTCCCTTCCGTTGCCCTCGGCTGCATGCGCATCCGCGACGTTTCCGCTAAAGAAGCCGAGGAACTCGTTGCAACGGCACTGGAGCTTGGCTGCAACTTTTTCGAACACGCCGACATCTACGGTCAGGGCACCTGCGAGGAAGCGTTTGCAGACGCGATCCACATGTCCCCCTCTGTCCGCGACAAGATCCTTCTGCAGTCCAAATGCGGCATTGTTTCCGGCGTTATGTATGATTTTTCCAAAGAACACATTTTATCTTCTGTAGACGGCATTCTGAAGCGTCTGCGCACTGACTATCTGGATGTGCTTGTCCTGCACCGTCCGGATGCCCTGATGGAGCCGGAAGAAGTGGCAGAAGCCTTCAACCAGCTGCAGCAAAGCGGCAAGGTCCGCAACTTCGGCGTTTCCAACCACAAATCCAGCCAGATCAGGCTGCTGCAGAAATATATCAGCCAGCCCCTCGTAACCGACCAGCTGCAGTTTTCCCTGCCCAACTCTTCCATGATCCAGAGCGGCATGGAAGTCAACATGACAACCGCCGGTGCAATTGACCGCGACGACAGCATTCTCGATTTCTGCCGTCTCAACGATATCACCATCCAGACCTGGTCACCGTTCCAGTACGGCTTTTTTGAAGGCGTTTTCATCGGCAGCGACAAGTATCCCGAATTGAACCACTGTCTGGAGGAAATTGCAGATAAATACCACACAACTCCGACAACAATTGCAGCTGCATGGATTCTGCGTCACCCTGCACACATGCAGCTGATCGCCGGCACGACAAAGCCCTCCCGCTTCCGCGAGATCTGCGCCGCCTGCGATATTACGCTAACCCGTGAGGAATGGTATCGTCTCTATCTTGCTGCCGGACACATTCTGCCGTAATTTACAAGTGCCTGACTTTCATTTTTCCGAAAGGAGAATTTACCATGTATGATGCAATCATAATCGGTGCCGGTGTGACCGGATGCGCGATTGCACGGGAGCTTTCCCGCTATCAACTGAATATCCTGGTGCTGGAAAAAGAAGAGGACGTCTGCTGCGGAACCTCCAAAGCAAACAGCGCCATCATCCATGCCGGACACGACGCAAAGCCCGGCTCCTTAAAAGCCCGTTTTAATGTGAGAGGAAATGAGCTCATGGATCAGCTCTCCGCTGACCTCGATTTTCCCTTTACCCGAAACGGCTCTCTGGTACTTTGTTTTGAAGAATCCCAGATTCCGGAACTGGAAGAGCTGGCAGACCGCGGACGCAAAAACGGCGTTCCCGGTCTTTCCATCGTGACCGGTGAGGCTATCAAGTCCCTCGAGCCAGCACTTTCCGACGACGTAAAGGCAGTGCTTGTCTGCCCGACCGGTGGAATTGTATGTCCGTTCCTGATGACGATCGCCCTGGCGGAAAACGCTGCCGTAAACGGCGTTTCGTTCCGCTTTGACACTACAGTAAAAGCCCTTTCCCGCAACGCTTCTGACGGTCTCTGGAACGTTTTAACCGCTGCCGGCGACACCTTTGAAGCGCGCTGTATCATCAACGCCGCCGGTGTCTATGCGGACGAGCTGCACAATCAGGTCAGCGCCCGCAAGCTTTCTATCACGCCCCGCCGCGGAGAATACCAGCTTCTGGACAAAAAAGCCGGAACCCTCGTTTCCCATACGATCTTTCAGCTTCCCGGAAAGATGGGCAAGGGCATTTTGGTCAGCCCCACCGTCCACGGAAACCTGTTAGTCGGTCCCACCGCCGAAAACCTTTCCGATAAAGAGGCCGTCAATACCACCCAGGCAGGTCTTGCTGACGTTATGGAAAAAGGACGGCTCAGCGTTCCGTCCCTGCCCGGTAATCTGACAATTACCTCGTTTGCAGGTCTGCGCGCCTCCGAGGCAGGCGGTGATTTCGTAATTGGTGAGGCAGAGGATGCTCCCGGCTTCTTTGACTGTGCCGGAATCGAATCTCCCGGTCTTTCCTCCGCTCCCGCAATCGGAGAATATGTTGCAGAGCTGGTTTCCCATAAGCTGGGGGCTTCCTGCAAGGACAACTTTATTGCGACCCGCAAGGGCATTCCCTGTGTCGCTTCCGCTTCCCCGGAGGAATTAAAAGAGCTTCTGTCAGAAGATCCTGCATACGGCAATGTGATCTGCCGCTGTGAAACCGTTACAGAGGGAGAAATTATAAATGCAATCCGCCGTCCGGTCGGCGCCCGCTCCTTAGACGGCGTAAAACGACGCACCCGTGCCGGAATGGGACGCTGTCAGGCAGGTTTCTGTTCTCCCAGAGTCATGGAAATCCTCGAACGCGAGCTTTCCATGAACCCACTTTCTGTCACCAAACACGGGCAAGGCTCTGAACTGCTTACCGGCACTACAAGGGAGGAATCGGGCTTATGAAACAATATGATCTGATCGTCATCGGCGGAGGTCCTGCCGGACTTGCTGCCGCTATCGCCGCCCATAAAAACGGAGTTTCCAATCTTCTGATCCTCGAACGCGATCAGGAGCTGGGCGGCATTTTAAATCAGTGTATCCACAACGGCTTCGGTCTGCACACCTTTCAGGAAGAGCTGACCGGACCAGAATACGCTTCCCGTTTCATCGACGAAGCGCTCGCACTGGAAATTCCCTATAAACTCTCCACAATGGTTCTGGATATCAGCACAGACGCTTCCACAGGCCTGCATTGTGTTACAGCCATGAACCGCACAGACGGACTCCTGCAGCTGCCCTGCCGCAGTGTAATTCTCGCGATGGGCTGCCGTGAACGCCCCAGAGGCGCTTTAAACATCCCCGGCTTCCGTCCGGCAGGCATTTACACCGCCGGTACAGCCCAGCGTCTCGTCAATATGGAAGGCTTTCTTCCGGGTAAAGAGGTAGTAATCCTCGGCTCCGGCGATATCGGTCTGATTATGGCGCGTCGAATGACCCTCGAAGGTGCGAAAGTCAAAGCCGTTGCTGAGCTGATGCCCTATTCCGGCGGTCTGCAGCGAAATATCGTCCAGTGCCTGGAGGATTTTGACATTCCGCTGCTGCTTTCCCATACAGTCATCGATATTCAGGGAAAAGATCGCGTAACCGGCATTACACTGGCACAGGTCGGTCCTGACCGCAAGCCGATCCCCGGAACCGAGCAAAATATCCCCTGCGATACACTGCTGCTCTCCTGTGGACTTATCCCCGAAAACGAACTTTCCACCAAACTCGGTGTATCCTTATCCCCCGTCACAGGCGGTCCACTGGTGAATGAAAGCCTCGAAACGAACGTTCCCGGCGTATTCGCCTGCGGCAATGTCCTGCACGTACATGATCTGGTCGATTACGTTTCCGAAGAAGCCGGACGTGCCGGAAAATTCGCGGCAGAATATATCCGGCAGACAGCGGGTGATGGCGCGGGCACTGCTTCCGCTGAACAGAATTTGACCACACAGGCTGACAACGGCGCGAGCAGCGCTTCCGCCGGGCAAGGTCCAACCGGCGTGAAGGCTAACAATAACGCTCACAACGCCGCTGCTGCGGACGGCTCCACCGGCATCCCGCTTATTCCATCGGGCGGCGTCCGATACACGGTTCCGCAGTCCATTCGGCTGTCCCATATGGAGGACACGCTTCTGGTTCGTTTCCGCGTCGGAAGCGTATTCACAGACGCAGTATTGACTGTTACAGCAGGTGATACCTGTCTGCTGCGCCAGAAAAAGAAGAAGCTCGCGCCCGGCGAAATGCAGCAGATCATCCTGAAAAAATCTGCAATTCCCGCCGACGCACAATCCATCACAATCTGTGTTGCAAAAGAGGAGGGCTGATTTGTTATGGAAGAAAAAAATCTAATCTGCATCTGCTGCCCTCTGGGCTGCCCGCTTACTGTTACGCTTGAAAACGGCGAGGTTATATCCGTCACCGGTAATACCTGTCCCCGCGGCGCTGCTTACGGTCGTAGGGAGGTCACCAATCCAACCCGTATCGTAACTTCTACAGCGCTGGTTTCCGGCGGCGTCCTGCCTGTCGTTTCCGTTAAGACTACCTCCGATATCCCCAAAGGTAAAATAAAGGATGTCATGGAAGCGATCCGTCAGATCCACGCTGTCGCCCCGGTTCAGATCGGAGATGTCCTGCTGCACGACGCGGCAGGTACGGGTGCAGATATCGTCGCCACTAAAAATATTCCGGTTGCCACCGGTTTCAGGGAGAACTGATCCGAAATGCTTACAGATAAATTTAAAAAAAACGCGGATGCACTCCGGCATAAAAAGCTGTTCCTGCTGGATATGGACGGCACGATCTATAATGAAAATTCAATTTTTGAAGGAACGCTGGATTTTCTTTCCCAGATTGAAAAAAATGGAGGACGCTATATTTTTATCACCAACAATTCCTCCAAATCCGTAAAGGACTATGTGGAAAAGGTAAACCGGATGGGAATTACCGCCGATGCTTCGCATTTCTATACTTCCAGCCAGGCAACCGCTTTTTATCTTCAGGAAAATTATCCCGGACAGACCGTTTTCTGTATGGGAACCCGTTCCCTTGTCGCAGAGCTGGAGCAAAACGGCATCCGCGTTGTCATTCCGCTTCCGTCGTTTTAATCGGCTTTGATACAGAAAATACTTCTGAAAAGGTACGTGACACCTGCATCATGCTCGGGCGTGATGTTGCTTATCTTGCCACCAATCCGGATCTTGTCTGCCCGGTCAGCTTCGGCTACATCCCGGATTGCGGCTCTATGAGCATCATGCTCAAAAATGCGACCGGCAAAACACCGTTTTTCATCGGCAAGCCAGAACCGATCATGATCGACTGTGTTTTAAAAAAGCTCGGCATCTCCAAAGAGGACACCGTGATCGTCGGTGACCGCATCTACACAGACATCGCCTGCGGTGTCAATGCAGGAGTCGATACGATCTGTGTCCTCTCCGGCGAGGCGACACTTGATGACCTGGAAAAGAGCGACACCGAACCGACCTGGATTTTCGACAGTGTCCGTGAAGTGTGCACAGAACTGGCTCGGTAGCGCCTGTGGAAAGCACAGGCTTCCGGCTACATTATGTCTCCCCGACATCAACCCATGCCCGGCTGTTCAACAGCTGCTTTCTCTGCCTCCAGTCCGGCATCAGCTCCGTCATAAGCTGATGAAATGCTGCAGAGTGATTCGGCTGGATAAAATGGCAGAACTCATGTACTGCAACATATTCCATGCACGCAGGCGGTGTCTCCCCGAGCTGTCTGGAAAAAGTCACGATCTTCTTTTTCGGCTGACAGCTTCCCCATCGGGACACCATGCTGCGCACTTTAATCTGGGGCCATGCTACCCCCATCCGGGAAAAAACCGGATAAATCCTCTCACAGATTTCTTCCATCTGCTCCAGGCAGCACTGTGTCAGATACCCTTCGAGCATCCGTCTGCGTCTGTCTGCATCGGATGGATTTTTCTGTGTCACTAAAATCACACGGCCGATCCGCTCCACCGACTCTTTCCTGCCCTCCACAACACAAAGGCGGCAGGCTTTTCCACACTGATAGAGCACATCCCCATCTTCATAGCGCCGATTTTTCCCGGCGCTGATTCCATCTCCGGCTTCAATCAGCTTCAGACAGCGTTCCCGGTTCTGCAGAACAAAATCCGCATTTCCCAGAAGAAACGCCTCTATTTCCCACTGCGCTGTATCTCTGCTCGCAGAAACCAAAACGCGCCCATCTCTGTGGACGCGCAGGTTCATTCTCCTGATATTTTTCCGCTGCAGTTCATAAGGGACTGCAATCCCCTTCAGTACAATGATCTTTTCCATACATTCTACCACGGGCGCTGTCCGTCGGTTCCCCGGCAGGACAACGCCCGTATCTGTTGCAAATTATCGTTTCCCTTACGCGTTCACCAGGCGAACTGTTTCCCGCGCAATGGCAAGCTCTTCATTGGTCGGAACCACCAGGGCTGTTACTTTGGATTCCGGAGTGGAAATAACAGCCTCCACACCGACTGCCGCCTTATTCTTTTCCAGATCGATCTCGCAGCCAAGGAAGCCTGTATACTGGCTGATCAGAGCACGAACCTGTGCGTTGTTTTCACCAATTCCTGCTGTAAATACGATGGCATCCACACCGTTCATAGCAGCCGCATATGCACCGATATATTTGCCGACACGATAAGCGTATGCTTCCAGCGTCGTCTGCGCATGGTCGTTGCCTGCTGCCGCAGCTTCTACCAGATCACGGAAGTCGCTGGAAATACCGGACAGGCCAAGCACACCGGAGTTTTTGTTACAGATATTGATGACCTCTGCAGCTGTCAGATTTTCTTTTTCTGCGATAAAACCAACGATCGCAGGATCCATATCGCCGCTTCTGGTTCCCATCATCAGGCCTTCCAGGGGCGTCAGACCCATGGAGGTATCCACGGATTTACCGTGGTCAACTGCGGATACGGAAGCACCGTTGCCAAGATGGCATACGATAATTTTCAGATCCTTTCTGTCTTTTCCAAGCAGTTCTCCGACACGTTTGGAAACGAAATCATGGCTGGTTCCATGGAAGCCGTAACGACGTACTTTGTATTTCTCATAATATTCATACGGCAGACCGTATAAATAAGCCTTGCCGGGCATCGTCTGATGGAATGCGGTATCGAATACAGCTACCATCGGCACGCCGGGCATTACCTTCTGGCAGGATCTGATACCGATCAGGTTTGCCGGATTGTGAAGCGGCGCAAGGTCATTGCACTCCGCAATTGCCTCCAGTACACTGTCATCAATCACAACAGATCCCTTGAATTTTTCTCCGCCATGTACGATTCTGTGACCTACTGCATCAATTTCCTTCAAAGATGCGATCACGCCCTCTGCCGGATCTGTCAGCTTCTCGATCACAACCTTTACTGCATCGGTATGATCCTTCATCAGAACCGCTTCCGTCTTTTTGCCTTCGCCGGCTTTCTGATGGGTTACGCTGCTGCCTTCGATTCCGATTCTTTCACACAGTCCCTTTGCCAGGACCTCTTCACTCTGGCTGTCGATCAGCTGATACTTCAAAGAGGAGCTGCCGCAGTTGATTACAAGCACTTTCATGGAAATAAATCCTCCTGTTTTCTATTTTGACAGTCTCCGATCACACCGGAGGCTGTTTTTGCACCGCATACATTTTTATTGTACCATTTCACACGATAAAAAACCAGACCCGCGGCTATAAAAAACAGAGACGGATTGTTTTCGTCCGTCCCTGTTCTGATTCCGGATTTCATGTTGTTATCCGTCAGCCCTGCCATCCAAAGCTGCAGATATCACGGATACAGTTTCGACTTTTCAGATCAGCTCCAGCACAGCCTCTCCCTTTGCCGGAATCGAAATCTCCTGCATATTGCCGTTTTCGTCATGCAGCACCAACGCAAAAGCAGCATCCTCTTCCCTGTTTTTACCATCTGCCGTTACAACAATTTTTTGACCGCTGCGGATCGCTTTTACGGTTTCCACAATCTGTCCGTGGATATCCGGGATTTTGCAGACTGCTTCTTTTCCATCCTTTAATGCAAACAGATGCAGCACAGAGCTTGCCGCATAGTCATAATCCGGGCGTTCTGTCACGCTGCCGACTGCCAGCAGGGTATTTTCCCGCACATAAAGCGGCAGGGAGAAATAGTCAAACCTGTCCTTGTAAAACCTTCCGCCCTCTTTAACTGTGCCGTCCAGATAATTTGTCCACGTGCCCTCCGGCAGATACCAGGCTGCGCTGCCATCCTCCGAAAAGATCGGTGCTGTCAGCAGACTTTCCCCCAGCATATACTGCATATCCAGAGTCTGGCAGGCCGGATCGTCTTCAAACTCAAATACCATAGGACGCATTACCGGCGTACCGTCTTCATGCGCTTCCACCGCTTTTGCATACAGATACGGCATCAGGCTGCATTTCAGCTGCACAAAATATCTCGCCACATCGCAGGCCTGCTCGTCAAATGCCCACGGTACCCGATAGCTTCCCGATCCATG
>ENA-UESE01001603-UESE01001603.1-human-gut-metagenome-genome-assembly--contig:-NODE-1603-length-16510-cov-143.814094_pt1 | contig 16510 bp, 16 predicted proteins | sample MGYA00242995_ERZ507996 | MGnify/ENA primary metagenome ERZ507996 (study PRJEB26167, sample SAMN06115489) | human gut metagenome | host: Homo sapiens | place: China:Sichuan | collected 2015-04-15... | reverse complement strand
CCTTAAACACGAAACAACCCGCAGCTAACTTTCCGCGACACCCCGTGGGTGCGGCTGGCACAAAGCGCACGCAGTGCCTCCTTATACACCATCAACCAGCGGCTAACCGATGGGGTGAAGCTGACCCAGCTTCCTCGCCGGTACGCCGCAACTTTCAAGGGCGACAAGCGGACGTGGGGTTATCCGAGGGGCGGAAGGAGGTTCAGGCGGTTTTGCGCGTGGTCAGGATTTTTGCCAGAGCGCGGTCATATTTGCGCCACAGGGTTGTGCGGTCGGCACGAAAATCATAAGACAGCACTTTCCACGGCACACGGCAGGCGCGTTTCCACACCAGTTTGGTTTCAAAAGCGTCAAGCGGTTTGAGCCAGTCCAAAATCCGCTCCATTTCCGAAACTTCCTGACTGTTGGCTTGCAGACGCGACGGCTCCGCTTCCTGTTCAATAATTTCCGCCAGTGTGTAAAGCATTTCCGGCCAGTTTGAGCCGTACCCCTTGGCTCTTACGCTCGGCAGGCGCTTCATGATGTCGGCGGCAAATTCCAATTTTTGTTTCAACTCCTCAATTTCTGTCACAGCTCCAAATCCTTTTTTTTAATCTACACCATAATTATTTATTAATCCCCTGAGAAAACGCTTGCGCGCTTCCGCCCCGTATTTATGACCGATGTTATCAGCCCGGCGCCGAACCTCCGCTGCCGCCGCAAGCGGATTGGCACAGTCCCCGCACACATCCCCCGCCGGCGGCTGATTCCGCTCCCAGAAGCGCACGGCTGCCCGCCAGTCTTTCATCGGCACGCGCCCTGTCCGCCAGCCGTTGGCGGTGTAATAGTCAAACCATTTGGCGGCGTCAACCTTGTTGCCTCTCTCCTGACAATAACGGGCGACTTCTTCCGGCTGCGGCGGTACAAAACGTTGACGGCGGTTTTTGCCGCTCTTTCCGCTTCCCTTTTTCCCGCCTTTGGAAAAATATCGTCCTGTTGCTTCTCCGACGGGGGAAGATATATCTGTCTTTCTGACAGATATATCAGGGGGATTTATTATTTTCTTCCCTTCTTTCTCTTGTGGCTGCGGCGCGGTGGCTTCCCGGTTGGGCGTTGGTTTTAAAAGGGTTTCCGGCGAAAAGGACATGTTGTCCGACTCTCCCGGGGCAAACGAGTCGCCGTCCGCCTCCTCCCCGGTTGCCTGATAACGGTTATAATTCATAACTTTGATAAGCGTAAAATTGCCCTTGGCGGCGGTTTCAATCTCGCCGGTGCGCCGCAGTTTTTCGAGTGCGGTGCGGATTTGCTGCTCGCTGAGGCCGGTTTCTTCCGCCAGGGAACGACGGGACGCCGCCAGCGAACCGCGCCGGATTTCGCAGCCGCGAAAACGCAAGTCTTTGTAATTTGCCCGCAACAGCAAATGTTCAAACAGCACGCGCACAGGAATGTCGCGATACCATTCCCATTCGACAATCCGCCGGTGCATTTTTATAAAACCGCTCATATAAACTCCTTTTGTTATTCAGCCTGCCGTTACCCCTTGACAGCTGAAACATAAGCTTTATACCAAAATGGTATATTGCTTGTCAAGAGAAATATACCATTTTGGATATTGTTTTTTATACCCGAATGGTATTAAATGGGCGCATGGATAAAATACGCATAAAAAACAGGGTCAGAGAACTCCGGACGAAATCGGGGCTGACGACAGAAGAAATCGCCAACCGCGCCGGCACCAGCCAGCCGCAGATTTTCCGTTTGGAAAAAGGGGAGCGGGATATGACTTTGGAATGGATGGACCGCCTTTCCAAAGCCCTGAACTGCCGCCCTTATGAGATTTTGCCGCTGGAGTGGCAACCGGCCGCCGAGCAGAAAATGCCGACACCGGCTCTGGATTATATTATGGAAATCATCGAAACCGTTGAAACCTGGCTCAAAGACAACAAAAAGGAACTTTCCCCGAAGAACAAAGCCTTGCTGATTAAGGCTTTGTATGAGGAAACAGCCGACCTCCCGGCCGAGGAGCGCACGGAAAACATCATCAGCTTTACCAAATTTCTGATGAAGAACAAAGCCTCCTAACCGCCTCCCTCCCGAACCACACCACATACAAGAACACCCGACTGAGGATATAAACATGACTAAGGAAAAAATCCTGGAAATCCTTCGCAGCGCGACACCTGCAAATGATGACAATAAAACCAACCCGCAACATACCGCCGATACCTCGCAGCGCAGCGGCCCGAACATAAAGATAGCCGCCCGGGACATCAAGATAAACAACAACCGGGTCACCATCAACACCGGCAGCCTCATCCTTTCAATAATCCTCGCCCTGACAATGGCCTGGATTTTTTTTCAACACACATTACGATAGATATTAATACTTCTATTGCCGGAAACGTTTCAACTAACAACAATGCCGTCAGGCGTATATTAGCTATTAATAATAGGAACTTGGCGGAAGTTTCGAATATATCAGGCGTTGCTAAAATACAAAACGGGCAGAAAAATATGCATTCGTACGGGGAGGAGAATGTTGGAAAACGCCGGCTGGAGGAAGTGTTTTTGCACGCGGTTGAGAAGGATGGTTCTTTAACTCCCGGCGTGCAGCCGGCTTCCTGCATTACGACGCGGCAGGCGCACCTTTTCCGCGAGCTTGTCCGGAAACAGGCGCACTGTTTGGGCATCAGTCCGCAGAAACTGCATAATCGTTTGAAGCAGGCGTTTAATTATCATTCCTATCAAAACCTGACACCCGAGGCCTATGAGAAAATTATCGCTTATTTGCGGAATATTTGCCCCGGAAGCTGAGGCAGCTTCACCCCATCGGCTCGCCGCTGGTTGTCCCGTGCGTAATGAAGCACTATCCCTCAGCGGCGAACCGAGCGTGCACCTCGCAGGTGCGCTCACCGCGTCGGTGCGCTCAGGCCGTGCCTGTTCTCCCTAAGTCTCAAAAAATACCATTTTGGCATAATTTTCGCTTGACTTTAAAATACCATTTTGGTATAAACATAAATATCAACAGCCACAATACAAAAAAAGGATAAGTCCATGAAGCCGGACACACTTATTCAACAACTGGAAACGCTGCCGCCGTTTCATGCTCTGAAAAAAGCCTGGCAGGAGAACCGCGGCGCCGACAACTGTTATATTGCCCGTTTCATGCCTCCGGCAGAAGTATTTTATGATGAAAAAGACGATGCCGGCCGGCAAAGGATATATCCGTGCAGCCTAAGCGAAACAGAACGTCTGGAACAGGCGCGCTGCGACCTTTTGAACGACCAAGGCGGCTGGTTTGACGAATTTGTGCACGATGATGCCCTGCGCGGCGACGTCACGGAGTTTATCCGTTCGATTTTACGGGAAATAAACCGATGAGCCTCCGCAGCCTGACACTTGAAGAACTTGACTGCACGATCAAAACCTCATCCCGCCGGCGGCGCTTCTTTTGGGATGAATTTTTCTGCGGCATGAGCTTCGGCCTCCTCGCCGGAACGCTGGTTATTCTGTCCGCAGCCCTCCCCTGAACCTCTTCCCGCACAGTACCGGAAGCATCCGCCCGCGGCTTTTTGATATAAACAAAGCGCTTGAACGAAGGAAATAGTTTTTTAACTTTTTTCCTGATATGATACATGAGTGTGTACCATAACGAGGAGAAAAGACATGATTCGCGTGGATAAATATATCAAGCTCATTTATATTTTTGCCGTTTTGTTTCTGACGGCACACATCTCGCGTATTTTCGTCGAAACCGGAATGATGAACTGGTACGAGTTCAGCTACAAACCGTCCGTAACACCGGTAAACGAAGTTTTTCCGATTGTGTGGACAATCATGTACCTGTTGATTGGCGCGGCATTATTCTTTGCCATTTATGATTCGCCCATGGAAGAAGTCCACAAATACAACAACGAATTCCTGCTGCAAATGGTGCTGCAATGCCTGTGGTGCTACACATTTTTTACCAAAGGCGAACTGCTGTGGGGTTTTGTGGTTATCATCGTCATGGTGCTGACCGCTTTCCGCATGATTCGCATTTATACCGATGCCGGGCGGCTGAGCGGCAGCCTGCTTTATCCTTATCTGATTTGGCTGTTGTACGCCACTTATCTCAATCTCAATTTTGTTATTGAACTCGGCGTTTCCGCCCCGCTTCAATAATCCGGCCGGCAGGCGGCAAAAACATCTCATCCTCGGGCGAGCAAAAGAACGTCATCCCCGGGTACACTATCAGAGTGACGCACGCGCCCCGGACATCCCCAAAACGTCATCCTCGGAAGCACACTCGGAGTGACGTCCGACAATGACAATTTAGGCTTCTTATTTTGATTCACACCCCACCTAACCTCCCCTACCTCAGGGGAGGGACTGGATAGTGCCAGTTTAAAGATAATAAACAAATCAAAGAGCAAATTATTCCTCCCCTGAGGTAGGGGAGGCTGGAGGAAAGAAAACAATTCACTGGATTGTTTTCTGACGACAGGCGAGAGTTTGTTAACTGGCGAGCTAGTGGAAACGACGCGAAGCCAATGTTACAAACCGAGTGACCGAAGCGGAGTTTCCGAACTGTTAAGTGAGGCTTACAAGGCTAGAAGGTAGGGTGTGAATCCCGTAAAGGACACTTTCTGCCCCTCACCATCCCCCAAGAATGTCATCCTCGGAGGAGCGCAGCGACATCCGGGGATCCAGGTAAAACCAACCATCAAAACTGTCACCCTGAACTTGTTTGTCCTCGACAAGCTCGTTCTCAACAAAAGGCTCTGTCTGCGCTATCGTTTGCCAATCGCCAACTATCGACTCTAGGGGCTAAAATCATCAACAAAGACGAAACTCAATCAAGCAAAAGAACGTCATCCTCGGAGGAGCACAGCGACATCCGGGGATCCAGGTAAAATAAAGCTTCCTTTTCCACCTGGATGTCCGGGTCAAGCCCGAACATGACATTCCTCTTTCTCCCCTCAAGAACTCCCGGCAACTTCAATCTAAGTATCGTGCCTCCTGACGCACGGGACAATCAGCGGCTAACCGATGGGGTGAAGCTGCCCCAGCTCACCGCGTCGGTGCGCAGCAGGCCGTGCCTGTCGCGCCTCATAACGTGCTATCCCCCTAGCCACTGTAAAAGTGTGCTTTTACCCGTTAGCGGTCGTTCTGCCTGTTATTATTCCTCAGCTTCAGCGGATTGATTTTGCGCGGTTTGCCGCTCTTGGTCAGCTTAACGTGTTCTGCCCCCATGCCGTCAACAAAGCGCATGATGTTTTCCGCCCCGCGGCTATCCTGACGCTCGGCCTGACGATTGCCGCCATTGCGTTTTTCTGCCTGCTGCCGCTTTTCCTCGGCATTGAATTTCTTCTTGTCCTTGCGGCTCATCTTGGCTTTGCGCTCTTTGTTTGATTCCCGCAGCTCCGGCTCGTATGAATCGCTCAGCATTTCCGCCATCTTGCCGATTTCCGGATGATTGGCGTAATAATTGTCGTCCCCGGGTTTAACGCTGCGAACCAAACTGGTGTCATAAAAAGGCTTGTCTTCCAGCGGCACATAATTCTGGTCAACCCGCCAGAATTCCATTTTTCCCTCCGGCGGAACGGAAGCGTCCGGCTGCAGCGGATTAGCAAAAATCTTTTTGACGGCAATCCAGCTGAAAGGCTCTTTCGCCCCGGCGGCGACATTTTCGGCAACGCCCTGAGCCACCTTGACTTCATCCATATTCAGCGCCTGTACCGTCTTGGCGCCGTTCTGACGGGCAACCCGCGCGGTAAAAGCGCACTGCTCGGGGTTGCCGTGAATGGGAATATAAACCGCATCCGGCGCAAACTTCTGATTTTCCTTAACCAGCTTGGCAAATTCCTCAGTATTGAGATGCCCTGAATTCTGCATGACGACTTCTTCAAAATTCGCCACTTTCCGGCTGCCCGGACTCATAATGACCTTGGCACCCTTGGCCGCCATCATCTGCAACATGGCCGGGCCTGTTTCGCCGTCGATTTCATCAATAATGCGCTGTCTGGCCAAAATCAGCGTACCGGGCGTAATGCCGAAATCGCGGTGCAACCCGAGCGCAAATTTGGTGGCCGCCGCCATGGGAATGTTGTAAACATCGCCGCAGCGGTTCTCCTGATATTCTTTCAGCCCCTGCGCAAAAGCACCGGTGCAAACGATATATTTTTTACTGATTTTCTTGTCATTAAGATAATTTTTCAACGGCCCTTTGTAAATCACATCGTCAAAATCCTTGTAACCGCTGAACTGCATGGCTTTGTAAACCAGCTTCAGCCAGGCGCCCTCAAGACAGATTTTGGTATTGAGGCGGCGGGCGTTTTCAATGTCAACGGCAATGTTCTGAAAGCTGCGAGAAATGACAGGAGAAACAACAATATTGCGGTCTGGATTGCGGCGAATGGCCTCAACGCTGTTGTCAACCAGCTCCTCAAAACTCAGACGGCGTTTTTTCTGCGGCGTAATGGAGGTGGAGTCAATCAAAAACGTGGTGGTGCGCTTGCGGCTCAGCAAATCATTCATCGCTTCGCGGCTGTAAGCATATTTGCCGACCGGAACATCCTCGGCGGTGAGAAGGTCGCCGTAGTTGACAATGCCGGCATGCGCCTTGCCGTCTAAAAAAGTAAGCGTGTGGAACCCGAGCGGTTCAATGACGGAATGGCTGCTGCCAAAGGGTTCGACCACCATGTCTTCGCCGACAAGAATGTTGTCGCCGGGTTTGACTGTCACCATCTGCGGCGCCTTAATGCCTTCCTGGTTAAACACAATATTAATCAGATTTTTGGTAAAACGCGACGTCTTGATGACCGGAAGCTGATAGCCCATGCGGACATAATTGACGAGGCCGCCGATGTGGTCTTCATGCGCGTGGGTGATAAACATGGCGTCAACCGGCTTTTCGGCTTTGCTTTCCTTGCCGGTAACCGGGTCGATGCGGTCGAGAAACTTGTCGAGATTGGGATAAGCGGCTTCAAATCCCGATTCGTAAGGAGCAAACATCGCGCCGAGATCCATAATGATTCTGGAAGTTTCGTTGCGCTCATTGGTGTGTTCGACAACCATACTGTTACCGCCGATACGATCCTCGTTAACCCCGCCGATAAAAAGGATTTTCGTTCCTGTGTCAAATTTTTGTTTATTATTTTCAGCCATTGTTCTCAGCCTCCACTCTAAGTTTTGCCTAGTTATAACACATTTTTAGACAAAATACAACAACAATTTTCACAAATTTTATTATTTTTCATCGAACTGTCATTTCGAAGACGCCATCCCTTCCCTAACCCTCGCCATCCCCAAAAACGTCATCCTCCGCCACCACAAAGAACGTCATGTCCGGATTTAATCCGAATAACAATTCAGATTCTCATTTTTGATTCACACCCACCCTAACCCTCCCTACCTCAGGGGAGGGACAGGATAGTGCCTGTTTGAAGATAATTTAAAAATAAAGAATCAAATGATTCCTCCCCTGAGGTAGGGGAGGTTAGGTGGGGTGTGAATCTAGAAAAACCATCCAAATAGAAAAATCCCTTTACATTTTTCGCCCCCTCAGCTATACTAAAAAATGCAGACAGGCGTTCTGTCTGCGGTGCCTCAAAACACCCCGACATGAAAATATCCACTCATGGAGTGGAGTGTGGTTAATATATTGAATACCCACGCCTGTATGTCGCAGTTTTGAGCTCCACTCTCCTTTGTTTTGTTGACATCGGAGAGTTTGTTTTAACAAAAACAAAGGAGCTTGATAATGAATATCAAATCTTTACTCTTAGGGACGAGTCTGTCCTTAATCCCAAACTTAACTTATGCGCAATGCGCGGTTACCGACTGTCTGCAACTAGGTTATACCTCTCTCCAGAAATGTGACAATGGCTTAAAATGTCCGTTCGGCGAATACTGGGCCTGTCCCAAGGCTGAAGAAAAGGCTGTTCTCGGACAATGCACCGGTTATGCCAAAAACTGCTCTGTCGGTCAGATATTAAACAGCGATGGCGCTTGTACAACCGATAGAGACAGTGGTAAAACGCCGATTGGCGTGATTGTCTATATCGGCGGGAATAACTGCGGCCAAGCTTTGGCGTTAAATGATTTGGGGGAAATGAACTGGGGTAATTATAATACAAGTCCTCCTGATTTGCCAATTTATCAAAAAATTTCGACAGCCGAACAGGATTTTGACAGTTGCGGAAATACTCAAAAATTTATCAAGTATGGTAATTCTAGTACTTATCCGGCCGCTTGGGCTGCGATAAATTATGCGCCAAGTTCTGTCTCTGCTACTAAGGGAAAATGGTGTTTGCCAGCCGCCGGGGTTGCGCGTTCCATGATGAATAACTATGATAAAATTAATACCGGTCTTTCCAAAGCAGGAGGAGAAACATTGCCGACAAAAACAGATCAAGACCACTGGAATTGGTCATCATCTATGACATATTACTATCACTACCGCATGTGGAGCTGGAACTACTCTCTTAACACTCTGGATATCCTCAATAATAACATGAGTACTTACCATGTTCGTCCGGTACTGGAATTCTAACAAACGGCAGGCACAAAGCGCACGCAGTGCTTCTTTCTGCACGGGACAGCCAGCGGCTAACTTTCCGCTCACCCCGCGGGTGTGTCGCCGCAAACGGAACTTTATCTTTGAAGATATGCCTGAAATCACCGGCCTGTCCTCCTTAAACGTCATGCTTCTGGAATGCGGCAAAAAAGAACTTTACACCTGGTCTCTCTCCGAACTCTGGTCTTATCTTGATAAAATGGGATACAACCTCTATATCGACGCCCTCCCCCGGGAACAAACCTCATAACAAACAAGGCTCGCAAATGCGAGCCTTTTCAAACCAATTAGCAATGAGTTTGATTTTTGGGTATGCTACGAAGTGATTTTTCGACGCGGTGTACAACAAAAGTACATAAGGAGAAAAATCACAAGTATGATGCCCAAAAGGCAAGCTCCCCCATTTTTTTCTGGACTTTGAAACAACTTTGCTCTATCTTATTCCGCGTTAATAAATTACTTATTTTTTGGGAAGTAAAATAAAAATGACAACAACGTTAAAAGATATCAGAAGTACTTATTTAAACTTCTTTGCCAAACAGGGACATAAGATTATCCCGTCGTCCTCGCTGGTACCGGATAATGACCCGACCCTGATGTTTACCAATTCGGGCATGGTGCAGTTCAAGAATATTTTCACCGGCAACGAAACCCGCGACTATACGCGAGCGACAACTTCCCAAAAATCCGTTCGCGCCGGCGGCAAACACAATGACCTGGACAACGTCGGTTACACCGTGCGCCACCATACGTTTTTTGAAATGCTCGGCAACTTCTCTTTCGGGGATTATTTCAAAGACGACGCTATCGCCTGGGCCTGGGAACTTGTCACCAAAGAATTTTGCCTGCCCAAAGACCGCCTGGCCGTAACCGTTTACCATAATGATGATGAAGCCTGGAATATATGGAAAAAAGTCGCCGGCCTGCCGGATGACCGCATTATCCGTATCGCCACCAAAGACAACTTCTGGCAAATGGGTGACACCGGCCCCTGCGGCCCCTGCTCCGAAATCTTTTATGACCACGGCCCAGAAGTCTGGGGTGGTCTGCCCGGCACGCCGGAAGAAGACGGCGACCGCTGGATTGAGATTTGGAACCTGGTGTTCGACCAGTTTGAAGACCTGCCCGACGGCTCCCGTATTCCGCTGAAAAAGAAATGTATTGATACCGGCATGGGGCTGGAACGCATCTCCGCCATTTTGCAGGGCGTCCACTCCAATTATGACATCGACCTGTTCCGCAACCTGATTAACGACATCTCCAAACTGGCGCCGAAAGAAGACCCCAAAGGCCCGTACCAGTCGTCATTCAACGTCATTGCCGACCATCTGCGCTCAACCGCGTTCCTGATTGCCGACGGCGTCCTGCCCTCCAACGAAGGCCGCGGCTATGTTCTGCGCCGCATTATGCGCCGCGCCATGCGCCATGCCTATATGCTCGGCGTCAAAGAACCGATGATGTACAAGCTGCTGCCCTCCCTGCAACGTGAAATGGGCGAAGCCTACCCCGAACTTTACCGTGCCGAAGCACTGATTACCGAAACCATCAAGGCCGAGGAAAGCCGCTTCCTGCGCACGCTGGACAAAGGCCTGCGCCTGCTCGACGATGAAACCAAAAACCTCAAAGCCGGTGACACCTTCAACGGCGAAACCGCGTTCAAACTTTATGACACCTACGGCTTCCCGCTTGATTTGACGCAGGACGCCCTGCGCGCCAAAGACATTCAGGTCGACACCAAGGGCTTTGATGCCGCCATGGAAAAACAGCGTGAAGAAGCCCGCAAAAACTGGGCGGGTTCGGGCGATGCCGGCACTGACAAAGTCTGGTTTGACGTTCAGGAAAAATGCGGCACCACTGAATTTCTGGGCTATACTACCCTAAAAACCGACGCACAGGTCACCGCGCTGGTTAAAGACGGGCAGATTATCAATGCCGTCAGCGGCGGAGAATTTTACCTCATCGCCAACCAAACCCCGTTCTATGCCGAAATGGGCGGCCAGGTCGGCGACACCGGTATTCTTTACAATGCCGACACCACGATTGAGGTCACTGACACCAAACACAAGCTTGACGGCGTTTCCGTCCACTGCTGCAAGCTGATTAAAGGCATGGTCAAAACCGGCGATATGCTGACCTTCCAGGTCAACGAAGAACGCCGCCGCGACATCTGCGCCAACCACTCCGTCACCCACCTGGCGCACCGTGCTTTGCGTGATGTTCTGGGCGCGCACGTCACCCAAAAAGGCTCGCTGGTTACGCCTGACAGAATGCGTTTTGATATCTCTCACCACAAGCAGATTACCGCTGAGGAACTGCGTCAGGTCGAAAACATCGTCAACGCCGCCATCCGCAAGAATTATAAAGTGCAAACCCTGCTCATGACGCAGGAAGAAGCCGTTAACAGCGGCGCCATGGCCTTGTTCGGAGAAAAATACGGCGACGAAGTCCGCGTTATCGTCATGGGCAATGACAAGGAAGAATTCTCCCGCGAACTCTGCGGCGGCACCCATGTCAAAGCCACCGGCGACATCGGCTATTTCAATATTGTCAGCGAAAGCGCCGTTGCTGCGGGCATTCGCCGTGTTGAGTGCGTTACCGGACGCGGCGCCGAAGAATATGTCCAGAACATGGAAGACAAGCTCCATGCCGCCGGACAGGTTTTGAAAGTCGATTCCAACAATCTGGAAAGCCGGATTAAACAACTGCTTGAAGAAAAGAAAAAACTCGAAGCCGACATTTTCAACCTCAAAAAAGCCTTTGCCAACAGCAAAAGCGCCGACAACGGCGACAAGGTCGAAACCGTCAACGGCGTCAAGTTCATCGCCAAATCGGTGCCGAACGTCCACCCCAAAGAGCTGAAAGCCTTCATTGACGAGATTAACAAAAATCTCGGCTCCGGCATTGTCGTCCTCGGCACGGACAACGAGGGCAAAGCCTCACTTGTCGTTGGCGTCACCAAAGACCTGACGGACAAATATTCCGCAGTTGATTTGGTTAAAATCGGCTCGGCGGCAGTCGGCGGACAAGGCGGCGGCGGCCGTCCCGACATGGCTCAGGCCGGCGGCCCGGACGGCGGCAAACTGCCCGCGGCTTATGAAGCGATTAAAGCGGCAATCTAACCCGCCCGACTAACAAAAACACAAACAGCCCGGTCTGACATCAAACCGGGCTGTTTCTTTATCCCCCAACCATCCATCCGAATGTCACCCTCCACCAAGCAAAAGAACCTCCTCTCTTAAAACTCAATCACCGGGCGAACATACATATACGAATATTTATTATTAAAATAAACTTTTCCCGACGGCATATAAAACTTCCACATACCGAAAGCGCTATTCTCCGTGGATGTCCAATATTCATCCTTATCACTCAGCGCTTCACCGCCGGCCTTCTGTATGCCTGCGGAAATTGCGGCATAGTTGTCATAAATATATTTTCCGACCCCCAAAGCCGGAAGACACCATTTTCCCTTGCTCGCGGTATCACCGTCGGGAACATAATCCAGAACCGTATATAAGACATTGCATCCCCCGGCAATCTTATCTGCTTTCATTATCCTGGTATTTTCACAACTGTTCAAATCCCTGAGCGCAGTCAACAAAGGCGCCGTCTGATAACGCACCGGATCAAGGCTTTCAATCGTGGATATATCGTCATATGTCGGCAAACGCCCCAAATACCCTTCCACATACCCAATATCATAATTGGGCAGCCCGGGAACATCATAAGTGCCCGATCGGTCTTCGCACATACAACTAAACGACCCCTGGAGTTGCTTTAATGCCATAGCCTGCCCGTTACCGTTATCATCCAGATAGACAACGACGGCAATCGGCGTTTTGCCGCTTTCGACATTTTCCGTACAGCTCATATCGCTGTTCAGTATCCAGCCGATCTGACACTTCTTGTCCGGACAATGCCACTTTTCGCCGAACGGGCATTTCAAACCATCGGTACAGGCTTTGTCTTCCGTATATCCCAAATTATTGCAGTCTTCCTCGGCAATGCACACTTCCGCTCCGGCCGTCCCCGCATAGAAAGGAACCGTCAGCAAAATAAGAACCGCCTCAAGTGTCATCCCGAACTTGTTTCGGGATCTAAATCTATCAGCAAGAACATTATCTGCCAGACAAAAGGACAATTTTCTGTCTTTTCTCATCGCTTCTCTCCTTTCCTAAAACTCAATCACCGGACGATAATAGCCATAAAAGACTGATTTACTTACATTTCCTATTGATTGATCCATTGGCTGCAGTACCCACATATTTGAACTGCTAAATTCTGTAGATGTCCAAACTGTAGAATAAGAAATATAAGGGCTTACTAAAGTTTGTGCATAGACACTGCTTTTTTGATCAATTTCTTCCATAGCATTATTTATTATTTCGAAATTATTTAATATTGAATAAGCAACCCCTGCCGCCGGAATACACCATTTTCCTTTTGTTTCAGGAGCACTGGAGGGTGCATAATTATTAATATGGTCAGCGCCTTCAATTGGTATCGCTAATAATTCTTTTGTATTGCTGCAACTGTTAAAATCCTTTTGAGCCTCACTGACGGATGAAATATTAGGCAAAGCAGCGACATCAGCTTTTCTATGCAATCGTCCGGAACCTGGGTAAACAAGGCTGAGAGCCTGTCCTCCGGAACCATTGGGATTAACATAAACAACAACACCTATCGGCTTTTTATTTTTATCAACATCCGCAGAACATGTATTATCACTATAATATACCCAACCGATTTGGCATTTTGGGCGTTTTACAGTACACTTTCCGTTTTCCCAGACCTGTCCGTCCTTACAGAGCAGCGGGCAATACCATGTTTCGCCAAACGGGCATTTCACACCCTGCTCGGGACAGGGCGCTTCCTTATAGCCCAAAGCCCGGCAGTCCTGCGTCGGCTTGCATTCTCCAAAAGCCAATGCCGGAGAAAACATCACCCCGCATAGAAGATAAAGTAAAAACTTGTTCTTAATCATAACCAACCCCTCCGGCATTTGTTAATTCTTCAAATGCGGATTTGATACCTCGTTGCGTGGTTAGATTTTGTTGTGTTATGCGATATTAAGGACGAGAACTTTCAAACATCAAAACACAGTCTTCACAAAATGAAGACGCTTATAGACATATATTTTTAGTGATATCATCATCATTCACACCTTACTATCTCAAGACAGGTACCAAATCCACACAAAGCTACTATACCACAGTCTTTCCCGGTATTCAATGACTAATTTTGAATAAATGTAAAAAAAATGACAAACACACCAACCTCTCTCCGCCCTCCCCTGGAACGTCATCCCCGGACGAGCGCACGCAGTGCCTCTTGACGCACCATCCATCAACAGCAAACTTTCCGCGACCCGGCGTCCGGGTGTATTTATTAACAGGGTGATAAAAAGTGTTAACAATTAAATAATTAACGTCTATGCTGAAAGCATAAAAAAATTACTACTGAAGGAGCTTAACATAATGCGGGTATTGCTTGTTGACGATGATTACGCCATATCGCAAAGCATTGAAACCATGCTCAAAAAAGAAGGCATGATTGTCGATACGACCGATTTAGGCGAAGACGGACTCGAAATCGGAAAATTATATGACTATGACATCATTATTTTGGACTTGATGCTGCCGGATATGAACGGCTATGAAGTCTTGAAAAACCTACGCAACGCCAAAATCAACACGCCGGTTCTCATTCTCTCCGGCCTGACCGAACCGGATAAGAAAGTCAAAGGGCTTGGCTACGGCGCGGACGATTACCTGACCAAACCGTTTGACAAATCGGAACTCCTGGCCAGAATCCAGGCCGTTGTCAGACGTTCCAAAGGCCACTCCAATTCAGTCATCCGCACCGGCAACGTTGAAGTCAACCTTGATACCCAGACCGTTACCGTCGGCACCAAAACGCTGCACCTCACCGGCAAGGAATACGGCATTATGGAACTTCTGTCCCTGCGCAAAGGCTCAACCCTGAACAAAGACCAGTTTTTGAACCATTTGTACGGCGGCATTGACGAACCGGAATTGAAGATTATCGACGTCTTCATCTGCAAACTGAGAAAGAAGCTTGAAAAAGCCTCTGGCGGCAAAAACTACATTGAAACCGTCTGGGGGCGCGGCTACGTCCTCCGTGACCCGGATGAAGTCAAGAAATAACCGCTCAGAAAAGCCAAAACATAACCAAGCGCCCTTCCCGGCGCTTTTTTTTGTACTTTATCACAAAATTTTCTCACCCTATATTAATTATAAATTGACAAAATAGCAAAATTATCCTAAGATATGAGTAATATAAATCTAGGAGAAATGCCATGAATTACCAAGATTATCCTACATTTAAAGGAATCACCCCCGAGGCCGCCGCATATCTGGACCGGCTGGACAATGTACTGCAAAACAACAACATTTCGCTTGATTCTCAGGAACTGCTCATCAGAAAAATAGACCTTTATTATAGATATCAGGAAGAAGCCCAAAAAAATAACGGAAAATTTGCCCAAAATACAGAGGCTTATTTACAAGCCATGGGCGGAGAACATGGTCGCGTCATCTTTCCGTTTTTGGTCTCATCAATATATGGACAACGCCGCCAAACCAAAAATGACGCGCCAACTTCCGCCACAGAATACACCGCCATGCTTAATGACTGGAAACAACAAAACAACGGCCTTAAAATCACCGGCGGCGATAACGAAGGCCCAACAAGCTGGATATACAAAACCGCGCCGCAAAATAGCATTGACAAAAAAGCCGGGAAACCAATGCACCGCTTTATTCTGAATGTCGACCCCGACAAAGAACTGCTTAGCAAACTGGATGACTTCGCCCTCAAATACGGCTGCCAATATAAATGTGCCGAAACGCAAGATATCGCCTACTCCCGCCCGGACACAATCGTCATCTATACCGCTGACACGCGCTTTGAAGAACAAAAACAAGAACTCTCAGGCCTCGTCAAACAGCGAACCAGAAAAAACGGCGATAATATGCTTGACGGCGAAAAAATCGCCGACGGCCTGTATACAGCACCGGAAAGAAACCGCCAAGATATCGAACAACTGATACAACAAGCCCAAACCGTCTACCCGCGGCTGGCTGAAAATCTGCAACAGATATTAGACAATAATCCAAGCAAAAGCCACCCGCTCAGTCTGGGAGAATTTACGATATACAGCGACTTACTGGAAAGTTTTAAACAGTTGCAGAAACAAAATTTCCGCGAACAAACCCACACCAATGAGCAGAAGTCAAAACTGCAAACAGAGCTGCAAAACGGCGTTTACGCCTATTTCTATCCCGGCGCTAAAACGGAACTTCCCGAAATCAACCAAACAGATTCCGCTTCTTACAAGCTCAATGCCAAAAACCCGGCAATTATGGAAATCAACGGTCAAGACATCGACGGCAAACCAACGTTCAGCGCCACCTATAACAAAAACACGGGATATTATACCTATCAGGGCGGCAAACCGGAGAAAACTTACAGCAACGACCCGGCGCTCAAATTTCCGCCCCTGCCTGAAAAAGCTTTGGCCGCTCTGCAAAAAAATCAGCGCAATACGCTCAACCAAACCAGAAAAGAGCTTGAACAGGAAAACAAGCAAAAGAAACAGTTTCAAGAAAAACTCTCTCACGGTGTCAGCAACGACTTCAACGGTTTTCTTACCGAACTGCCCGAAGTCAAACAAACAGCTTCCGCTTTTTACAAACTTAACGCCAAAAACCCGGCAATTATGGAAATCAACGGTCAAGATATTGACGGCAAACCAACGTTCAGCGCCACCTATAACAAAAATACGGGATATTACACCTATCAGGGCGGCAAACCGGAAAAAACTTACAGCAACGACCCTGCGCTCAAATTTCCGCCCCTGCCTGAAAAAGCCTTGGCCGCTCTGCAAAAAAATCAGCGCGATACCATGGAGAAAATCAAAAATCCTAAGGCTTACCAACAAAAAATCGA
>ENA-UESE01001594-UESE01001594.1-human-gut-metagenome-genome-assembly--contig:-NODE-1594-length-16601-cov-3.699831_pt1 | contig 16601 bp, 10 predicted proteins | sample MGYA00242995_ERZ507996 | MGnify/ENA primary metagenome ERZ507996 (study PRJEB26167, sample SAMN06115489) | human gut metagenome | host: Homo sapiens | place: China:Sichuan | collected 2015-04-15... | reverse complement strand
CATGGTTAGAAATACCGGATTTTGCGGTCAGAATTTGCCGCCGCATGTTTATCTGGAACTTTTAAGTATCTATTTCTAATAATATTACTTATCAAAGCAAATAGCGATATGCTTATTGCGGCAATTCTATTTTATGAAGGATTCCTAATCTCCTCAAACTTCTCCCAAAATCCTTCGACAGTCTCCCCGCCGGAGCAGATCTTATCCGCCAGTGTCACAATCCACGCCTCCCTGCAGCACGGCGGAATCGGATTGAGCGGAAACATATGCCGACGGATCGTCTCCTTCTCAATCTCACTCAGTTCAAAATCTTCCATCGCATTCTGCAGCGCTTTTCCTGCATGATAAAATCCATGCCACTTATGGGAATCGTCCTTCTCATGCCAGTCGTACAGAAAATAGTCATGCAGTAACGCCCCGCGGATCAGCGCATGACAGTTCACGCGGATTCTATACTTTTCCGCAATGTAAAAACTGACGTACGCCACCGCCACGCTGTGGCGGAATACGCTCGTGGAACCATGCTGCATAAACCGGCTGGAGGAGAGAAACCTGGAATTTTTGCATACCTCCGTAAGAATCTCCCGAAAGACTTTCTCATTCTCTTTTGACAAATGAATCTGCTTCTTTTTTCTGTTCATCTTTCCTGCACTTCCTCTGTCAGATCTAACCTGATTATATTCCAATCTTCATGCAAGCACAATGAAAGAACACAGTTCCTTTACCAGGAGCTGTGTTCTTCCTTATTTGTCCGGTTCGATTGTGATTGTAATTCCATCTCCCGCATCTGCCTCAATCGCCGTCTGCACTGCCCCGAGTACTTCTTCGCTAAGCGCATCCTTATGGGAAGCAGAAGAATGGGCATACATTTTGATCTCCGGATTACCGAGACTTCTCACATCATCCCACGTAAATTCAGCCAGATTGATCCCGGTCGGGTTATTCAAAATCTCCAGGTCATCCATATCACAGTAGAGTTCCATTCCATGCAGCGTGCACACTGCTCCGAAATTCTGGGAGTCTCCGTTTTCATCCTCATACTTATACGTTGTTGTCGTGCTGCGCATCAGACGCTCGATCTCATAGGTAATCTGCCCCCATACCTGTGATGCCATCCAGTCGTCATCCTCGTATGTTCCGTTTGCGACCAGATACGTGCTGATATACCAGGAGTGGGAATTGTTATATCCGTAATCAATGCTGTAATAATCATAGGTGTCGTATACGTATCCGTCTAAAGCAGGATGATTATTGCTGGTATAATAGTGTTTTCCGTTTACCTTATCTTCCTTCTCAGTCCTTGTGATCTCATACCCGTCCGGCAAAAACGATTTCAGAACGTCGCCGTATTTCCGCTCCAGATGATAGCTTTTATGATATCCGCAGCCGCCAATAAGACTGACTGCGATCAGACATGCCAGTGCCACTCTGTATTTGCAGTGCAAAAAATGTTTTTTCTCTCTGCTTAACTGCATCATTTTCTCTTCCTGTCCTATACGTTATTGTCTAATATACTTCGGCTTATTTTAACATATCTAATTACAAATGTGCAAGTATAACGCATAAAAAGAACCGCAGTCCATGGAAACATGAACTGCGATCCTTCTATGCATTACACAATCTGCTGATCGGGCTGATTATTTGTACAGCTCTACCAGTCTCTGTAAGTGCTCGTAACGAGCCTTTGCAGCTTCCTCGGAAGCCTTGAACAGTCTTTCTGCTCTCTCCGGGAATGCTCTGGTCAGACGGCTATAACGTGTCTCGTTGTTCAGGAAATCCTGATAAGAACCGTCGCCCGGCTTGGATGTCAGAGTGAACGGATTCTTGCCCTCTGCCTTGAGCTGCGGATTGAAGGAGAAGAGGTTCCAGTAACCTGCTGCTACTGCTTTCTTCATCTCATCCTGGCAGTGGTTCATACCACCCTTTACACCGTGCAGCTCACATGGAGCGTAACCGATGATCAGAGACGGTCCGTTGTAAGCCTCAGCCTCAGCGATAACCTTGACAGCCTGAGCCATGTTTGCACCGAGAGCGATCTGTGCTACATATACATAACCGTAGCTCATAGCGATCTCTGCAAGGCTCTTCTTGCCAACTTCCTTACCGGAAGCTGCGAACTGGCAAACCTCACCGATGTTGGAAGCCTTGGAAGCCTGACCACCTGTATTGGAGTACATCTCGGTATCGAATACCATAACGTTTACGTTCTCACCGGAAGCAAGTACGTGATCCAGACCGCCGAATCCGATATCGTATGCCCAACCGTCACCACCGAAGATCCATACGGACTTCTTAGCGAGGTAATCTTTCTTCTCAACTGCAGCCTTTGCATCCGGGCATCCGGCTGCTGCTGCCTTCTCTAACTCTGCTACAAGAGCTGCTGCTGCAGGAGTATTTGCCTTTGTATCGTTCTTTGTCTCAACGAACTTGTCAAATGCTGCCTTTAACTCAGCGCTTGCCTTGTCAGATGTTGCGCACTTCTCTGCAGAAGCGATTGCCTGCTCACGAAGTACCTTCTGACCGATTTCCATACCAAGACCATGCTCAGCGTTATCCTCGAATAAGGAGTTTGCCCATGCCGGTCCCTTCTTGGAATCTTTGTTTACCGTATATGGTGATGTAGCTGCCGGACCACCCCAGATAGAGGAACATCCGGTTGCGTTACTGATGTACATATGCTCACCGAACAGCTGTGTGATCAGACGAGCGTAAGATGTTTCAGCACATCCTGCACAGGAACCAGAGAACTCAAGCAGCGGCTGGTTGAACTGGGATCCCTTTACAGTGTTGTCTGCCGGCATGCCAGGCTTCTTGCCTACGTTTGCTACCAGGTAATCGAATACCGGCTGCTCTTCTGCCTGAGACTCCTGCGGAACCATCTCGATTGCGCCTACCGGGCAGACAGTGATACACTCACCGCATCCCATACAGTCTAACGGAGATACACTCATGGTGTACTTGTACTCGCTTGCCTTCGGCTTTGTATCTGCAAGCTTGATGTTGGAAGGAGCTGCCTTCACCTCATCCTCGCTCAGCATGAACGGACGAATGGTTGCATGAGAACATACAAATGCACACTGATTACACTGGATACACTTCTCAGCATTCCATGTCGGAACGGTTACGGCTGTACCACGCTTCTCATATGCAGCAGCGCCAAGCTCGAACTGTCCGTCCGGGTTCTCCTTGAATGCAGATACCGGAAGGGAATCGCCATCCATTAAGGAGATCGGCTCCATTAAGTCTCTTACCATCTTAACAGTCTTCGGAAGACCCTTAAGCTCTGCAGGAGCTGCGTCTGCCTCCGGATTCTTCCAGGAAGCCGGAACCTCTACCTTATGTACTGCGTCTACACCGGCATCAATTGCCTTGTAGTTCATCTCTACAACTGCGTCGCCCTTCTTACCGTAGGACTTCTTAGCTGCAGCTTTCATGAACTCTACTGCCTGATCGATCGGCATAACGTTTGCAAGTTTGAAGAATGCAGACTGTAAGATCGTGTTGGTACGCTTGCCCATACCGATCTCGATTGCCTTGTCGATTGCGTTGATTGTATATAACTGAATGTTGTTCTCTGCGATGTACTTCTTCGCATCTGCATTCAGATGATGAGCTAACTCTTCATCAGACCACTGGCAGTTGATCATGAATACTCCGCCCGGCTTAACGTCCTGAACCATCTTGAATCCCTTGGTTACATAAGACGGGTTATGACATGCAACGAAGTCTGCCTGGTTGATGTAGTACGGGCTTCTGATTGGCTTGTCACCGAATCTTAAGTGGGAAATGGTAACACCACCGGTCTTCTTGGAGTCATACTGGAAGTATGCCTGGATGTACTTGTCTGTGTGGTCACCGATGATCTTGGTGGAGTTCTTGTTCGCACCAACAGTACCATCACCGCCGAGACCCCAGAACTTACACTCTACAGTACCTTCTGCAGATGTGATCGGAGCCGGCTTAACCTCTGGTAAGCTTAAGTTCGTCACATCATCTACGATACCGATTGTGAAACGAGCCTTCGGAGCATCTTTCTCCAGCTCTTTGTATACAGCGAATACACTTGAAGGAGGTGTATCCTTGGAACCTAATCCGTAACGTCCGCCTGTCAGGACAACAGTGTCGAGACCAGCCTCACGGAGTGTGGTTGCAACATCAAGGTATAACGGATCACCAAGTGCGCCCGGCTCCTTTGTTCTGTCAAGAACAGCAACCTTCTTAGCTGTCTTAGGAAGAGCCTTTAAAAATGCCTCGGATACCCACGGACGATACAGACGAACCTTTACAAGTCCGACCTTCTCACCCTTAGCGGTTAAGTAGTCGATTACCTCTTCAGCTACGTCGTTGATGGAACCCATAGCTACGATAACGCGCTCTGCGTCCGGTGCTCCGTAGTAGTTGAACAGATCATAGTTTGTGCCAAGCTTCTCGTTGACTTTCTTCATATACTTCTCAACGATTGCCGGGAGTTCATTGTAAGCTGTGTTGCAAGCCTCACGATGCTGGAAGAAAACATCTCCGTTCTCGTGGGAACCACGCATAGCCGGATGCTCCGGATTCAGTGCATGTGCACGGAACTCTGCAACTGCATCCATGTTGCACATCTCTTTGAGATCTGCATAATCCCACTTCTCGATCTTCTGGATCTCATGGGAAGTACGGAATCCGTCGAAGAAGTTGATGAACGGAACCTTACCCTCGATTGTAGCAAGATGAGCTACCGGGCTTAAGTCCATAACTTCCTGCGGGTTGGTCTCGCACAGCATAGCGAAACCGGTCTGACGACAGGCGTAAACGTCGGAGTGATCACCAAAGATTGAAAGTGCGTGGGAAGCAAGTGCACGTGCAGATACGTTGAATACTGCTGGTAACTGCTCACCGGCAATTTTGTAAAGGTTCGGGATCATAAGTAACAGACCCTGAGATGCTGTAAAGGTTGTGGTCAGCGCACCTGCTGCAAGGGAACCGTGTACGGCACCTGCTGCACCTGCCTCAGACTCCATCTCTACGACTTTGACCTGATTGCCAAAAATATTCTCCTGTCCTGCTGCAGACCACTGATCTACGGTATCTGCCATCGGGCTGGAAGGTGTAATTGGGTAAATAGCTGCAACATCTGTAAACGCATAAGCTACGTGAGCTGCCGCTGTATTACCGTCCATTGACTGTTTTGCTCTGGACATTATTATTCCTCCTTAAATTAAAATAGAGTGTCATATTCCGACTTAAGACTAATTTTAGCATTTAATTTGTCGATTGTAAAGGTTTCAGACTGTACGAAAACGTGTGCAATCTACATTTGTCATGTTCTGTTTGTCCCCGGTCAGATATACTTTTTTTCAAACTCCTCCAGGGGCAGCGGGCGGTCAAAATAATAGCCCTGACCGTAGTTAAAACCGCACTCCATCAAAAATGTCCGCTGCTGCTCCTCCTCGATTCCCTCAAAAATCACCTCCTCCTTTGCCGACTGGATGAACTGCCCCATCTGATAGACAAAAGCACTCTGTCCGTTCTGGTGGATTTTGTCGGTAAAGCTCTTGTCGATCTTCACTACATTCGCCGGGATTTCCAACAGCACGCTCAGCGACGAGTAGCCGGTTCCAAAATCATCGATGGCGATGCGGTAGCCGAGTTTGCCAAGTCTGGTAAGACACGCCTTTAAGCTGTCTAACTTCTCCACAATCACACTCTCCGTCACCTCAATCTCTATGTAGCACGGATCAATCCCGTACCGCTGCAGGGTATTCTGCAGGCGCTCGATAAAATCATCGCCGCCGTTCTCAAAATTTCTCCTGGAAAAATTGGTGGAGATTGTGAACAATTCTCTTCCTGAATCCCGCCAGCGGCGCATCGCCCGAAGCAGCTGTTCCAGAATATAAAAATCCAGATCCACGATATAGCCTATATTTTCCAGGGCAGGGATAAACCGTGCTGGAGACAGGATCTCGCCGGATTCCAGCCGCCAGCGTGCAAGCGCCTCGGCACCGTAGACCCGCTCCTCACGGAGCAGGAACTTCGGCTGCAGATATACCTCAAACTCACCCCGCTGGAGCGCCGCGTAAAATCTTCCGGTAACCCTGATTCCCTCATCACGTTTTTCCCTCATGTCATCCCGGTAAACGACCGCTCCCGCATTCTGCTCCTTGGCAAGCTTTCGTGCCAGATTGGCACCTTCCAGTATCTTCTCAAACGTATCTTTCCCGTCATCGATAAAGCAGATTCCTGCCGAGAGCTGCATGGTTCCCGCCGGATAGCGGATCTTTAACTGTTCGCCAAACATCTGATCCTCTCTCTCCACAAGCCCCAGAATGGTCTTTTTGTCCGATCCTCTGACCAGCTCAATAAAATAATCAGAATACATTCTGCAGGCTTCCACGACATGGGACTCGCTGCGGATCAACGCTGCAAGCCCCTGCAGAATACTGTCGCCGACCTCCTGTCCATAATTTTCATTTACATAGGCAAAGTTGTTCACGTCCAGATTTACCAGCGCGTACACCATGTTCTCATCCTGCGCAAGCCCACCGCTCTTTAATTTTTTCCGGATCAGCCTGCGGAACGTGTCCAGATTGTACAGTTCGGTCAGCATATCCTGATTCTGTAAATGCCGTATCTCTGCCTGGTCATCGCTCTGCCTGCTGCGCAGGGAGACAAATACAGCAACCACCCGCGCAAGTTCGCTGAGCATCCCTGCTTCCTCTTTGGAAAATCCCTCTGCACTGCTGCTTCCCACGCACAGGCAGCCACTTCTGTTACCGGAAAATTCAAACTTTACATTTCCACAGTTTTTAATGGCAGCTCCATGAGATTTCTCCGCCCCCAGCTGGGGAACCTCCGTTAAAATATCTTCCGTTGGAGTTGAGACAAAACGCCCGACTTCCGCCTCCCGGAACACAGCAACCGATTGCGGAAAAACCTGTTGTTCCACCCGGCTGCCATCCCGGTTCCAGTAATTCATCAGCACCATTTTCTGCTGTTCTTCCCGGTACTCAAACACCATGGCAAAGCCCAGCCCGTATTTTTTCCCAATCTGTTCGATCAGCACGTTCAAAGATCCGTTGATATCTTTCGCATGCGAGAGAAGGCTGAACGCAAAATTCAGGAACTCTTTATCCACCTTCTGCCCGCTTTCCGGAGCATATTCAATCCTGTCGCGCCTGCGCTCCCGCTCTGCTCCCTCTTGCTGCTTTTTGCCCGCAAACGAATAGTGGTCTTTTCCTTCCCGCTTCGTGGCATACATCGCCCGGTCAGCCATCGCAAACAGGGTCTCATAATCTCTTCCATCCTCGCCGTATACTGCCATGCCGATGCTGAGCGTCACCTCAACGATGGCGTCGTCGCCGATCAGCTTTTTTCTGGCTTCCCGGCCCAGCGCCGCGGCGCACGCTTCTGCCTCCTTTGGAGCCACATCCCGCATCAGCGCCAGAAATTCATCTCCTCCGACTCTTGCGGTGACATCTGTCTCCTGAAACTGGCTTTGCAGCACGCCGGCAATATCAGTAATTACCGTATCTCCGACGGTATGCCCGAATGTATCGTTGATCCGCTTAAAATTATCAATATCGATCAGGAACAGCACATGCTGTTTTTCCGGCTCACTTTTTAAAATCCGTTCTACCTCTCCGGATGCCGCCACCTTATTATAAAGCCTTGTCAGCGGGTCGCGCTTCGCCTCCTCCGACAGTTCCTCCTGAATCCTGCGGTCGGAGCTGACATCGTAGCTGCGTCCGATGATGCGGATAATCTGTCCGTTGTCCCCGACAATGCTCCGGTAAATCGTCCGGTACCACACATATACAGGTTCCTCCCCGGGAGCCGCCACATTCATCCGGTAATCAATACTTCCTGTCTGCACATCCCTGCTGGCTGCCTCCAGCACCCTGGCATACGCGGCACGATCCTCCTCGCAGATATCCGCGAGCATCTCCTCATAATCCATATATCTGCGCCCTGCCGTTCCCGGCTGCCCGTTCCCGCGATATTTGCGCGGCACCCTGAAACGCCGCTGTGCAACGTCGTACTCTAGCGGGAATTCATCGGTGACCTCTTCTAACATACTGTACTGCTCCTCCATCAGGCGCAGTTCTTCCTCCAGATTCTTCCGCTTGTCTATGTTCCAGCTTGCCAGGATATAGTAAGGTACCGCGTCCCGGTAATAATACAGTCTGCACCGCATCAGTTCCCAGCAGACGCCGCCGCTCTTCGTGCGGATGCGCAGTTCAATCTCCTCCGTGGTTCTTAGTTCCCGGCACACTTCGATGGCATCCTCGAACACACCGGTATCGTCCCGGTACAAATACTCCACAAACGGCGTATTTCCGGTCAGTTCCTCCCTGTCATACCCCTCTGCATGCAAAAATTCCCGGTTCACCATCTCAATATACAGCTCATTCCCGCCGCGGACTACCGCTATTCCGACCGGCATCTTGCCGATCAGATCTTTTCTCTGCCCCCGCTCCATGTCTATTGTATTTATTTGCGTATCCCCATACTCCATAAAATCAATCTCCTGAGATGCAATTTCCTCTGTCATACTTAAGATAACTCCGATTGCCTTCCCGTACATTATATCAAATTTTTAACGAAATCCAAACAATTTGTCACAGCGTGAAAGCCCTTTTTAATAAGAAGTTCCGGTTGCATTTCTCCGTATTTTTTAGTATGATACGAATTGGTGCAATAAAAGCAGGTGATTTACAAGAAAAGTTAGGAGAACATAAATATGATCAGTACAAGCAACATCACTTTACGAATCGGAAAAAAAGCTCTCTTTGAAGATGTCAACATCAAATTCACAGAGGGCTGCTGCTACGGTCTGATCGGTGCAAACGGCGCCGGAAAATCTACGTTCCTCAAGATTCTGTCCGGCCAGCTTGAACCGACGAGCGGAGAAGTTATCATCACGCCGGGTCAGCGTCTTTCCTTTTTGCAGCAGGATCATTTTAAATATGACGAGTACACGGTACTCGATACCGTTATCATGGGCAACAAGCGTCTCTACGATATCATGAAAGAAAAAGACGCGATCTACATGAAAGAGGATTTCACGGACGAGGACGGTATCCGCGCCAGTGAACTTGAAGCCGAGTTCGCAGATATGGACGGCTGGAATGCCGAGTCCGATGCAGCCACCATGTTAAATGGTCTTGGCATCCCGACGGAGGATCACTACACACTCATGGCGGATATGCCAAGTGCCTTAAAGGTCAAGGTTCTCCTTGCACAGGCGCTCTTCGGCAACCCGGACATTCTTCTTTTGGATGAGCCGACCAACCATCTGGATCTCGATGCGATCAGCTGGTTAGAAGAATTCTTAATCAACTTTGAGAACACGGTCATCGTTGTTTCCCACGACCGCTACTTCTTAAACAAAGTCTGCACAAACATTGCAGATATCGACTACGGAAAGATCCAGCTCTACGCCGGCAACTATGATTTCTGGTATGAGTCCAGCCAGCTTCTCGTAAAGCAGATGAAGGAAGCCAACAAGAAAAAAGAGGAGAAGATCAAGGAGCTGCAGGAATTCATCTCCCGTTTCTCCGCAAATGCTTCCAAATCCAAGCAGGCGACTTCCAGAAAGCGTGCCCTGGAAAAGATTCAGCTCGACGAGATCCGTCCGTCCAGCCGTAAATACCCATATATCGACTTCCGTCCGAACCGTGAGATCGGCAATGAAGTTCTGACCGTCGAAGGCATTACCAAGACCATCGACGGCGTCAAGGTGCTCGACAATGTCTCCTTTATCGTCGGACACGACGACAAGATCGCGTTTGTCGGAAGCAACGAGCTGGCAAAGACAACGCTCTTTAAGATTCTTGCCGGTGAGATGGAGCCGGATTCCGGCACCTACAAGTGGGGCGTGACGACCAGCCAGTCCTACTTCCCGAAGGATAACACCGAGATCTTTGATACCGATCTTCTGATCGTTGACTGGCTGACACAGTTCTCCGAGATCAAGGATGCAACCTATGTTCGCGGTTTCCTCGGACGTATGCTGTTCGCCGGAGATGACGGTACCAAGAAAATGCGTGTCCTCTCCGGTGGAGAAAAAGTACGTGTCCTGCTTTCCCGCATGATGATTATGGGAAGCAACGTGCTGATCTTAGATGAGCCGACCGACCATCTGGATATGGAGTCCATCACCGCATTAAACAACGGACTCATCAAGTTCCCGGGCGTTATTCTTTTTGCCTCCCGTGACCATCAGGTTGTCCAGACCACAGCGAACCGTATCATCGAGTTCCTGCCGGACGGCACCTTTGTCGACAAGGTATCCACCTACGACGAATACCTCGAGAATGATGAGATGGCAAGAAAACGTCAGGTATACTCCATGTCATCGGATGACGAGGGCGATAACTAAGACCCGGTCTTTTTTACAAAATCACACGGGAGCGCTGTGTCAGGAAAAATCTCCGGCATAGCGCTCCCGTTTTCTGTTCTTCTAAATTCTGTTTTCACTCCCGCCGATTCCGCGATCCTGTTCTCCGGCGCCCCTACGCTTCCTTAGGCTTCCGGTACTCTGCCTCCCGCATACCGAGCGCAAACGCTCCCATAATACCCGGATTTTCTCCAAGTGCCGGCGGCACGAGGTAGGTATCGATCTCCTTTAAGATTTTCTCATTGGAAATATACCCGCCCAGCAGTTCCTGCACTTTCGTGCGCACCATTGAAAAGAGCTGGCTCTGGTGCATAATTCCGCCCCACAGCACAATCTTCTGCGGAGAATATGTCAGAACATAATTTGCAACCGCCTCCGCGAGATAGAACGCCTCCATCTCCCAGACATCCTCCCGGTCCGCCAGTTCCTTTGCCGGTCTGCCCCAGCGCGCCTCCACCGCCGGACCGCTTGCAAGCCCTTCCAGACAGTTGGCATGGTACGGGCATTTTCCGGCGTAGGTGTCTTTCGGGTGACGCTGCAGAAGAAGATGTCCTGCCTCCGGGTGCACCAGCCCGTGCATGAGCGCCCCGTTACAGTAGACGCCCACGCCAACGCCGGTGCCGACGGTAATATAGATTGCCGTGTCGCAGTCTTTTGCGGCTCCCCAGGTAACTTCGCCAAGCACCGCCGCATTCACGTCCGTATCAAATCCGACCGGGACGCCGAGCGCCCGTGTAAAAGTTCCCACCATATCGACATTCTGCCATTCCAGCTTCGGCGTACTGGTAATATATCCATAGGTCGGGGACGCACGGTGCAGATCCACCGGTCCGAAACACCCGATTCCGAGTGACGAGATTCCTTTTCCCTCAAAAAACGCAGCCATGCGCGGCAGGGTAATCTTGGGCTTCTCTGTGGGAATCGTCACACGCTCTGTGATTGTGACCTGATTTTCTCCCGGCTGTCCTTTGTCTGTCTGCACTTCCCCGATCGCGCACACCATCTTGGTGCCGCCCGCTTCTATTCCACCAATCCGCATCCTTCTCTTCCTCCCTTTTCTTATATATATACCACTTCGGAGTTCTCTCCGCCAGTCATATTTCAAGGAACCGGAATATTTAAGAGACAGCAGCCCTCCCGGATGGATTAGAAAATTCTCCGCACCGCCAGCACGCTGCGGTAGGTTACCGGAGAAGTCAGCGTAATGCCTGTCTTTTCATTGCTCGCATGAATCAGTGTGTTGTTGCCCGCATAGATGCCGACGTGGCCGCTATAGCAGACAATGTCGCCCGGCTGGATTTCCGACAGGCTGACGGCATATCCCACACTCCGCTGTTCCGACGATGTGCGCGGCAGATTGATTCCAAATGCCGCATACACGCCCTTGACAAATCCGGAGCAGTCGGTTCCGTTTGTCAGGCTGTTGCCGCCGTATACATAAGGTTTTCCCAGAAACTGTCTCGCGTAATCGACCACCGCCTGACCGTTGGAGGAAGCCGTCTGCGCACTTTGCCCCGCACTGCTTCCGGAACCGCTTCCCGCGCTGCCTCCGGAACTGCTTCCCGCGCTGCTTCCGGAACTGCTTCCCGCACTGCTGCCCGCGCCGGATTTTTTCACCTCCTGTTTTTCTGCCGCTTTGCGGGCTGCTTCCTGTTCTGCTGCCGCACGTGCCGCCTCCGCCTCTCTGGCTTTGCGCGCTTCCTCCGCCGCACGGGCTGCCGCCTGCCGTTCTGCTTCCTCTCTGGCAAGCCGCGCCTCTTCCTCCGCTTTTGACTCTGCATGAATGTACTCTGTGGACAGCGTCACATAATCCAGTGCCACATAACCGTCACCGTCCGCGGTGGACACTTTCGCCCAGCCTTCCGTCGACTCGTCGGTTACCACAACGTCATCGCCGTCCGGCAGCATGGTAAGCACCTTCGCCTCGGTTGTCGGCTCCGTCCGCACGAACAGGGTCGTCGTTGTGACGGTCGCCAGGCGCGTTCCCACACTTCTGGCAAGCTCCTCATCCCCCACGATCACATATTCCGCCTTGACATATCCGTTCACATTTCCGGACGTAATCCGGTACCACCCGTCCTCCGTCGTCTCCAGCACAGTGGCTGCGGATTTGTCGTAAAGTTTTCCAAGAATTTCACTCTCCGTATCCGGTTCCTGCCGCACGTTGACATAGTGATTCACCTGCGCCACTGCAATATCCGCAAACTCCGATGCGGTCTGCGGAAGTTCATTTTCCGCAATCTCCGCCGTCTCCCACGCTTCCTCTGCCACCATCTCCGGTTCCATCATCCGCGCCACAGCCGCGTTACTTTGCAGTTCCTCCACAGCATCCGCCGTCTGCGCCTGCACTCCTCCCGCTTTCTTAAGCACCTGTGCCAGCGTCTGTGTCACGCCCGCCACCGGCACCTCACGTTTTTCCTGTCCTGCCTGCACCATTCCATAGCTTCCCAGTGTGACGGCTCCCGCCAGCAGAAGCGCCAGTATTGTCATTCTTTTCTTCATTATGTAGAATCCTCCCGATTTATTCCATATGCTTCCATATTGTTACTTATTTGTTACAAAAATATTTCATTTCTGCAACAACCGTATTGTAACAAAGGAACCACATGGAATCTACAGGGAACTCTTTCCATTTTTCGCTCTCTTTTGTCCGGTCTGCCGCTTTGTCCCGCAACGCAAAAGGAACCCAAAGGTTCTTTCGTCCCTGCGGGTTCCCTTCGTATTTTCCTTCCGGTTTAACCCAAACTTCCTTACTAATAGCAGAAGCTGTGTCCGCCGATCTTTTGGTCCAATCTCGGCGTCAACGGTTCCGTAGAAAAATATAACGTATCATTTCTTAATATATGTGTATTTCCATTCAATACCTCATGAATCGAAGTGTATTCCTTCTCCGTGGGGTTCGCCCGCTCTCTGTTCTTCCAGGAACAGAACTGCGTCGGGTTTCCCTGACTGAGCACGTCATACAAGGTATCTGGATATTTTTCGGAAGCCATCCGGTTAAAAACTACCTCGACCACGGCTTCCTGCCCTTCTGTCGGCTCGCCCTGCGATTCCAGCCAGACGATTTTTGCCAACAAATCTATCTCCTCCTGCGTCAATGTGATATTCCAGCGGTTCTCTGCACCGGTCGTCGTCTCTACCGTCGCAGGCTTGCTCTCTGCCGCCTCCGGTGCCTCTGCTTCCCCCGATGCTGCCTGTACTTTGGCTTCCGGTGTCTCTGCTTCCTCCAGGGGTGTCTGTACTTCTTCTGCCGCATCGGACGGCGCCGTGCTTGCTACCATTGTTCTGGGGTTCTTTGTGATTCCTGTCGCTTCATCTGATTCTGTCGTAAATGAATATCCGGATAAAACACGGCACACACCCGCAACCGGAACCTCTGCTTTGTCTGCCGCAGAAATTACATACGCGCTGCTGATCTCTTCTCTGCTCTCCCGTATCGTGTTCTTCTCCTCAATGTTGGCCGCAACCATGAGACAAATGCATAAAGTGCACAGCATTGTCACGTCCAATATTTTTCTGTTCATTTTGCTCCTTTCCTCAAGAATGATACTCTGTGAGCTGCTCTCGCACTCGTTGTTTCATCATACTAGATTCTTCCCAAAAGTCAAATTTCCCATTCACAAAATTCTGGAAAAATTTTCTTTACATTTTCCCAGAAATGCGGCAAAAGCGTGTTCTGTCGTATCCAATAATTCCGAGGAATGCTTTGATGTGTTAAAATAGAACTGCTCAAACTCACAAAAAAAACATCCCGAAACGGGATGTTTTCTATATTCCTTCCAATATTCCTGCGCGGTTTCTGCTGTCGCAAATCCCGCCATTTTTGTACCTTTTCCGGCACAATCTTCCTCGGCTACCGTGTGAGAAACAGTTCTTCAAACACCGGGATTTTGTGTTCCGGATCCGCCTGAAAGATCGCAACATGCGTATCGTCTGTGCTCCTGTCGGCAAATGCCGGATATAAAAACCCGCAGACCGGCCGCCCCGGCTCGTACTCTCCCACCAACGGAGCGACTGCACCGATCAGATATTCATATACCTCCTCCGACTCCCCCTGCCGCTCCTTGTCCGATGCCTTTACCGGCACATCATAGCGGTCGTGAAAGACCAGAATCGCATACGGCTCCCTGCTACGGTACCGGGCACCCACAAGCTCATAAAACGTGTACAGCAGCGCATCATTTTTCAGTCCGCACTCGCGCATTCCGTACAACAACTGGCGCATTTTCCTCTGTTCTGCGCCATCCCCGAATGCGTAGCTGCGCAGGTTTACATTGGTTGCTGCAAACGGAACCGCTTTGGCAATCGCCAGATTTTTCTCCTTTTCCGCCGCAGACAGATTGAGAAAGTTCACATTAAAACTCTCATCGATCTCTCCGTCCGGCTCCATATAGCCGCCTGCCACACGTGTAAAGGAAGTGCGGCTGGGCGTCATTCTGCGTGTCAGCTCCAGCATATCTTCTCTGTTTATCATAATTTCTCCCGTCCCGTGTTTTTATGATAACATTTCATTGCCGGCACATCCATGCTTGTCTTCACCACACTTATGTTCCGCGCAGGAATGCTCATGCTCATGATGAGAACATCTCACATCGGGATTGTAATCTAATTTTCCTGCAAGATAAGCTTCTACCGCTTCATCTGCCGCACCGGACACTCCACCATACAGCTTTATGCCAGCAGTTGCAAGTGCGCTTTGCGCACCGCCTCCGATTCCGCCACAGATCAGCACATCCGCACCCGCCTCCGTCAAAAATCCGGCAAGTGCCCCGTGTCCCTGTCCATTTGTGTCGACAATCTGGGATCTTACCACCTGGCTATTCTCAATATCATATAATTTAAACTGTTCCGTGTGTCCAAAGTGCTGAAATATTTCTCCATTTTCATAGGTAACTGCAATTCTCATCCGATCTGTTTCCTTTCTTTGAATATCATCTTTTCCGACGGACGTTGAGGTGCGCCTGCATATTTTATTGCAACAAAACAGGGCCGTTCCATCACACAATCGATAATTCCCGCCTGAAATCTCCAGTGTCTTTCCGTTTACGATGCTGTCCGCCATTTTATATCTGGCTGACTCATAAATTTCGGTCACTGTTGTGCGGGCAATCCCCATCTGCTTCGCACATTGTTCGTGCGTACACTTCTCAAGGTCTACAAGACGAATCGTTTCATACTCATCCATCGTCATAATGACTTTTTCCCTTGCCGGAACACCATTCGGGCAAAAATTATCATATGCCGCTTCCATACAGATTCTTCTTGCTTTTGTCGGTCGTGCCATCTTTTCTCCTCATGCCTATTTCCGTCATATGTCAAAAACTATTATACCGCAATTTTCCTTTTTTCACAACTCCCTATGAAAATTGATATACTGACCGTCTGCCGCCATCACAATGCGATCCCGTTTACAATCTGTAAGAATATGTAAAACGCCCGTATTATAGTCCCGCCTTTGCATATACTATCCTGTAGGAGGTGAGATCATGATCGCCTGGTTTCTTTATCTGATCTTAACTGTAAAAAAAGATTCACCGGCTCAGAATTGAGCCGGTTGTTTTATCGTAGGGCACAAATACAAAAATATAACGAGAAATAGGATTCTTACAGAAGGAAAAAGAAAGGATATGATATGACACGAAATATGACACAAAAAAATAAAGCCTTGAAAACTCAAGGCTTTACGCACAGGGGATGAGAGAATCGAACTCCCACCAAAGGTTTTGGAGACCCCTATCATACCATTTGACCAATCCCCTATATTTATAAAAATGACGTATCAGATACGTCATTTATTATCTTACTAGATATCTTACAAAAAATCAATGGTATATTGTACCTTCAAAACTTCATACAGATTCCGATAAACCTATTTGGTCAAGCCCTCGATCGATTAGTAACAGTCAGCTCCACACGTTACCGTGCTTCCACCTCTGCCCTATCTACCTTGTAGTCTTCAAGGGATCTTACTCACTTATGTGAGGGATATCTCATCTTGAGGGGGGCTTCACGCTTAGATGCCTTCAGCGTTTATCCCTTCCGGACTTGGCTACTCTGCCATGCCGTTGGTCGACAGCAGATACACCAGTGGTCCGTCCATCCCGGTCCTCTCGTACTAAGGACAGCTCCTCTCAAATATCCTCCGCCCGCGCCGGATAGGGACCGAACTGTCTCACGACGTTCTGAACCCAGCTCGCGTACCGCTTTAATGGGCGAACAG
>ENA-UESE01001580-UESE01001580.1-human-gut-metagenome-genome-assembly--contig:-NODE-1580-length-16764-cov-2.719422_pt1 | contig 16764 bp, 14 predicted proteins | sample MGYA00242995_ERZ507996 | MGnify/ENA primary metagenome ERZ507996 (study PRJEB26167, sample SAMN06115489) | human gut metagenome | host: Homo sapiens | place: China:Sichuan | collected 2015-04-15... | reverse complement strand
CATAAATTTCAAACGCAAAACGCCGTAGCATCCTCTCAATAGAGATTGATGTTACGGCGTTTTTTTACCCCACTCCCCGCAGCTTCATCGTCCAGCCGTGCACGCGGCGCACGGTTTTGGGCGCAATCGTCAGAAGCGTCAGATAGGTTCTGCTCTTTTTATCCAGCAGCGGATTTTTCCGCGTATCCGAAAAATGCCCGCGCAGATACTGCTTTACCGATTTGTAAAACACATCCGTATCCACCATCCGTCCCACCGGGATGTGCAGCAGATAATCCAGGCGCTGAACGAGTGCGAAGCGCACCGCATATTCCCGAAGCTCCGGGTAGCGCTCCCGGGTCAGCTGCTCCATATAATCCGCATTTTCTACAATATCCTCAAACACTCTCGAAAAATCGTTTTTATCTTTCCGGCGCGTATTGCTCCCGATCCGGTAAAAAACGTGATAGAGCTGCTCCGGCAAGATCCGCACCCTTTCGCCCTCACATAAAAGCTCAACCAGCAGGCGGAAATCCTCATTCAGCTTTCCCTCCGGGAAGCGGTGACCTTCAAACAGGCTCTTTTTGATCAGCTTCGTACAGAACGAGCAATCGCCCTGATGCAGCAGCAGCGTTTTCAGAAAATCTTCTGCCGTGCAGGTAACTTCCTGTTCCGGCGGCGTACAGACGTCCGGTCTTTTGTGGTAATCCTCGTCGATCTCATCCCGCGAAGCCTGCGCAATTGAAGTGCCTGCAGCGGCCGCAGCTTCATACAGCCTTTCATACATCTGCGGCTCGATCCAGTCGTCGCTGTCCACAAACCCGATCCATTTTCCCTTTGCCATACTGATTCCAAGGTTTCGCGCGCTGGAAGAACCGCCGTTCGGCTTATGGAAAACCCGGATTCTGTCATCTTTTTCGGCAAGCAGGTCACACAGCTTTCCGGTTCCGTCCGTTGATCCGTCATCCACCAGCAGGATCTCAAGATTTTTCCAGGTCTGTCCACAGATGCTGTTGACGCATCGCTCCAGGCAGTCCAGGATATTGTAAACTGGCACGATCACGCTGATCAGGCAGTTTTGTTCTGTTTTATTCTCCATCCAATGTTCCCTCATTATAGCTCCAGTGCGCGGAAAGCTTCGGCGCGGCAGAGAGCGGTCCATCCTCCCACTCCGGCAGCTTTCCGGCTTTCCAGCCTTCATAAAATTCCAGGCAGCGCTGCGCCGCACATTCTGCATTCCATTTTTCTGTAATCGTCCGGTATGCCTCTTTTCCAAGCACTGTGATCTGCTCCGGCTGCGCGCACAGCTCCAATACCGTCCGCTCAAAGGCTTCATAAGAGCCGTCCGGGTAGCTTTTGCCGTTTACGCCGTCCTCAATCAAAAACGGAACCGCGCCGATCTGACGGTTTGCCACCACACAACAGCCACTGTTCATCGCCTCACTGACTACTGCACCCCAGCCTTCCAGATAGTTGCTTGTAAACACATGCAGCTGGCAGCGTTTCATCAGGCTTCGAACCTCCTGCGGCTTTAAAAATCCATGAAAAACGATTTTCTCTGCCACTCCGAGCGCTACTGCTTCCTGCTTCAGCGCCTCTTCCATCGGACCGCCTCCCGCAAAGTGTAGCTCAAACGAATACCCCTGTTCCTTTAATTTTCCAGCCAACTTCACTGCAAACTCCGGGTGCTTTAACGAAATCATCCGTCCCGCCCAGACGATTTGCAGTTTATCCGTATTCTTTTTGGCAAACAATTCCTCCTGCGGACAGCGCAGCGTCTCCGGAAAATAGCCGAATTTCAGCTTTTTCCCGGGATAAGCCCCGATCAGTGAAAAATCCGACGCCACATACGCGCCGCAGCACAAAAGCCACACCGGCTGGTTTCGAAACCGGATATGTTCTTTATATTTTGCAAGCAGCCCCTTCGGAGAGATCGCTTTCCACTGCCCCTCGCGGTAAATCCGCTCGCTCACCCGAAACGTCAGCTTTCCCGAGGAAAGCCGCGGTAAAACCAGATCCAGCCGCTTCGTCCAGCCTGCAAACACCAGATCCGCTTCCTCGATCAGCTTCCGGCAGCGTTCTTCCTCCCGATCCGCCCAAACAACATATGGCAGAGTCGCTGCATCCAGTCCCCAGCCCATCGCAATCCGTTCTTCTTCCATCGGCTCGGTCTGGATGAAATGGTAATCGTCCCCCAGTTGTTCATACAGTGCGTTGGAAAACGGAATCTGATGATGATTGATATAATTGGAAATAAAAACAGCCTTCACGTTTTCCTCCATTCCCGCTTCCCTGCTCCGATCAGCAGCTTCGTTCATTCGATGTTTTGATAAATTTCTATCAGTTTTTGATAATTGTTTTCACCGTTGTAAAGCTTCGCCGCAGTCTCCCGTTCCGAAGCCGACAACTCCTTTGCCAGCTGTTTATCTGTCAGAATCCGGCTGACGCACGCAGCAAGCTCGTGTATGTTTCCTTTTTCAAACAACAGACCACTTACGCCGTCTTTTACAACATCCGGGATTCCGCCGGTTCTGCTCGCCGCCACGGGCACGCCAAGAAGCTGCCCTTCTGCCACGGAATTCGGGGAATTTTCCACCGCAGACGGACACACAAATATCTGCGCGGACAAATATTCTCGCTTCATCTCCTCCGCGGAAAGATTTCCCAGCACACGCACTTTTCCTTCGAGGCGATTCTTCAAAATCAGCCTGCGCAGATATTTTCCATATGCCGAAATCTTGATTCTGCTCTTTATTCCGTTTACGCCGAGCACGCTGATGCCCGCCACCTTGATATGCGCCTCGGGACAGTTTTGCAGGATTTCCTGCATCGCCTGCAATAGATAGTGAAAGCCCTTTAACGGGTAATCTCCCTGACTGATAAAGATTTCTCCGGGCACAGTTTTTTCGATCTCCCAGCATCCGCTGTAGAACTGTGGGCGCATTGTCTCGTTCATGGTATGATAAACAAGGGATGGATTTATCTCCAAACTGATCGTTTTATCGAATGTCGTCCGTCCCGTTACATGTCCGACTGACAACAGGAGTTTTTTCTCGTTTTCTGCGCGCTGATAAAACTTTTCCTGCTGCTGCCGGATGCTGTCCTTTTTTAAAATATCTCGCAGTGTCCTGCTGTTCTGTACATTTTCCGGGAGATCTGCCATGTAGTTGTCCGCACAGGAGATACAAAGTCCCTGCAAGCCCACAAGCGTCCGCTCCGGTCTGTGAAATACTTTCGCACAGGCATAGCCATGCGGGAACTCCGTCCCGAAAATATGCACCATATCCGGCTGAAAGTCCTCTAAAATCTGTAAAAAACGCGCTTCCATCGCGCTGTCATAGCGCTCCGGGTGCTCTAAATCCTCTGCAAAGCCATAGCAGGCGACTTCTTTTTTATAACTGCCAAGCTGCAGACGCTGCGATAGCTCCTCCCTGCCCGGTGCAACCGGAAATGCGATGCCGAGCGTCAGTGCAGCCGCAGTTTCGGCTCCCTGCTGCCGTCCGCCGGGCGATGCAGCGCTGTCTGTCACGTCCGCTGCACTCAGTTCTGCGCCGTTCTCCGTCTCCAGATACCGCCCCAGTATCCCGGACAGCCAGCCCTCCCGCACGCTATACTCCTGCGAAAGCGCCTGCGCGATTACCGGGAGCATGATATTACATACCCATAACACTCTCATTTCCGATTCTCCCCCGGTTCGTCCTTATGACCGCACCTTCCGTAAATTTTCGCCTTGATCCCGTTGTACCACTCGGAATATTTTTCGTCCTCTGCAAGCTTTGTCCGAAGCGGTGCCAGCGTCAGAAGCATCAGCAGCTTATAACGCAGCGCCTTGTCGCGTCCGAGATAGCGTTTCGTGATTTCGGCATGCTCTTTTTCGGAAATCCGACGGTTCTCCCTTGTCTCGGAAAAGCCCCCGCCCTCGTAATCCGCAACAATCATCTCCACATAAACCGCTTCCGCTTTCCGATCGTAAATACAGTACAGGAAATGCTCGTAATCTGCGCGGACACGGTATTTTACGTCATAACCACGCTCTGCAAACAGACGGACGTCGTAAAAGCAAACCTGATGACAGGGCACATTTCTGTAACAGGTAAAATCATTGACCTCCGGTGCAGAATAGATCACACTGCCCCACGCCTCATGATATTGATTTCCATAAAAAATCCGCTCTTTTTCCTTATGTCCCAGGCCTTCCCCGTCGGCTCCCCTGCTGCGCTTGCGCTCCATCACAGCTGCAAGCCGTTCCAGCACCATATCGTCGTGTAAAAGATCTCCGCAATTTAAAAACTGGACAAACTGACCGGTCACATAGGACATCGCCTGATTCATCGCGTCATAAATCCCACTGTCCGGTCTTGTATAAACCCGGATTCTGCTGTCCGCCGGAAGTTGTTCCAGGGAGCCGTCCGTCGAACCGCCGTCCTTTACCACAATTTCATAATTTCCGTATTTCTGGTTCAATACGCTCTGCACCGTCTTCAACAGCTTTTCGCCGGGGTTTAAGCATACTACCACAATGCTAAAAGAAATCTGCGCCATTGATCCACTCCTTATCCGTAAAAATCCAGGTCTTATAGGGAAGCACGCGCATCCCGCTTCCGGATGCCGTTTTTAAAAACCACAAAAAATACCCCAGACATACGATCCCCACAAGTGCTGTTAAAATATTTTTCCGCTTCCGGTTCTCCACGCAGCCAAGCAGTCCCGGAATGAGCAGCAGTTGCGGCGTAATCATATAATAGGACATTCTCGATACCAGCGGCAAAAACGAACCGCAGGTATAAAACAGCAGTCCGAAAAAATTTAATTTCAAGCAGAAACGGTTCTGCTCCTTTTCCATTCCACACCTGCCAACCACTGCCGCCAGCATAAAAACGAGCACGCACCGGAGGATTCCAGACGCATTCGCTTTCAGACCGATATCCTGTGACAGATATACGGTGTCCCTGTATGTAGGATACCACGTCAGCGCCAGATTTAAAAGCGGACGCTGGAAAACAAAACCGATCCCTCCGATCACAGTCAGCGCCGGCGCAATCCATTTTTTCCACGGAAGCACAGCCAGCAAATACAGCGGAAGCACCATCAGAACAGATTTATGAAACAGCGTCGCAATGCCAATCCAGATCACGAAACAGCCATACTGCCTGCGCAGTACAAACCGGATTCCATACAGTGCTGCCGCAAGTGCCAGATAATAACGCACCGTTGTAAACGTCCGAAAATATACGCCCAGCAGCATGAACATCGCGAAGCTCTGCCAGAAGCAGTCACTCTGACTATACAGCGCCTTTAAAAACAAAAAAGCCGTAACCGCGCCGAACACCGCGAATACCAGCAGATAATTTTCATACCCGGAAATCGTATAAATCAGCCATACCACGAAATTGAATCCTGCTTCTGTCACCACATACGCCTGATCGGTTCCCGCCCAGATTTCGTGGAAATTCTCGACATATTTGCCGTAATCGTTACCGACCTCCAGACGCAGCGCACTCACGCCCGCCAGAATCAGGAAAATAGCAGCGAGACACACGATGTCGAAGGCGCGGCGTCGGGAAACGCCCGCCGGAAACAAGCCGCCGCCGGATGATGGGATGCCGCAGGCGTGCCTGCCATTCCCGGATGCCACACTCTCGGCGGCTTGTCCAGCGCACAGCCCAGCACTGCCTGCCTCTTGCCCCGTGCGCGTCCAGACCGCGTCCATCACCCCCGCGAGGGCAATCGTAACCGCTGTAATCAGAAAATAAAATACCATTTACAGCCCTCCCTTTGCGTCGCGGATTCCGGACAGAAGCGCTTTTTTCGCCTCATCAAAGGTCAGCCCCTCCGGGCAGCTCTCAGAATTCATATTGGATTTATTTTTCAGCAGAAACCGAAATCCCATCACCGCCGCCAGCTTTCCGTACAGCACATGATACAAAACGCCCCTGTCGTGAAAAAATTTGCGGTCAAAGCCGAAAAACCATGTTGACGGTCTGGGCTGTTCTTCTCCGATTTCGACCGGAATGCTGTAGACTTTCAGCCCGGCTTTCAGGCAGTCGTGGATAAACAAGCTATCCTCTCCGTTTGCATATTTCGCGCCGCCGCCAAACAACAAAGAATAGGTCAGATTCTTTTCGTGCATCTTCGCCGTACGCAGTGCAAAGCTGTATGCCGGATAACGACCGCAGTTATACCACCTCACCCGCTTACAAAACGAATTCCAATAGGTAAAGCGGCTCTCCTGCACGCGCACATTGAATAACAGCATGTCCGCCTCCGGATGCTGCTCAAACCCTTCGATAATCCGCTCAACTGCACCGTCGTCATAAACGATATCTTCATCAGAAAAGAGGCACAGGTCGGCGTCCGCACGCAGAAGCGCGTTGTTGCGCGACAGCCCGACACCCCGCTCCGCCAGATGATAGCAGCGGATCTGATGACCGTCCTGCGTCCATTCCTCGTAACGGTTTTCGTTACACTGATTGATGAGAATTGTATCCGCCTGCAGATTCATTTTCTCTGCCAGCGACTTGACCTCCTGATTCAGGGAGGAAACCAGAATCTGCAGTTTCATGAGCTGTCTCCTTTGTTTCTTGTAATCCTGCGCCAGTTCACCCGCGCCATTCGTAGCAGTCTGTAGGCAAATTCTCATGCGAGCATGGAATCTGCCTACAGGCTTCCACGAGTGAACTGGCAGCCTACATTCTGTAGTAAGCGTGCAAAAACCGTGCGTCCGCGTCCGTGAGGATCACGCCCACAACCGCGATCTCCCGCTGAGCAAGCAGATCGAGGGCAAGTCCGAGTTTTTTAATACAGGGTGTGTTCCAGCGAACCAAAAGGATAAGCGGAATTTTTTCTTCTTCTCCAAGCCCCATCGTCCCGGAAAGCACCGTGTCCAGCGAAATTTCCTGAAAAGCACTCTGAGACGCTTTGGCTCTCAGCTGCGCGTCCAGAAGCGCGCCGAACTGTTCATCGGGCTTTGCTGTTCGGTAGCCCAGAACCGGGATTGCGCAGCGTTTTTCCACGTCTGAGCTGAGCAAAACAGAATCGTCCAGAACATACCAGATTGCCACGCCCAGGATTCCGGCAAGCAGTCCGAGCACCAGACCGAGTGCCGCCGCATTTTTCACTTTATTTTCCGGAAGCACCGCCTGTGCCGAAACGGTTTTCCATACTTCAATTGCCGTCAGGCCGCGTCCCTGCATCGTCTGTCCAAATGCCGTCATCGCGCGATTATAAGCCGCCGCAATCCGGTCGGAAAGTGCTGCGTCTCCTGTCGTAAAGTACGCTGTCAGAAATTCCGGGTCAGACGCAATTTCCGTGCTGATCGAAGCCTCTATCACGGACCGTTCCACGTCCGGCAACTGCAAAAGCACCGTATCCATCACGCGGTCGGAGCGCATCATATCCCCCCAGGTATAGGCGTTATATTCGTTGATAAATTCCTTTAAAACCTCGTCGTCCTCGTCGATATCATAGACGATCGAATATAAAACCTCCGACCGATACTGCTTCGGCCCCATCGTCAGCTGCCGCACACCAAGATAAATCCCCGCAGCAAAAACAGCGCCAGCCAAAGCTGCCGCCAGACAGATCCATATTTTATGAATACAACAGAGGGCAAAGCGTTTTTCGTCCATGCCCTCTTTCCAAAATGCTTCATCTCTTTTCAGAGGCATTATTTTTCTTCCTCCTGCACCTGTTTTTTCATGGCGGTCACCTGCTTCTCGTCCACGCCCTCCGTGCTGTCGGGCGTAAACAGGATTTTCAATGTCAGAAGCATCAGCTTCAAATCCAGCCATACGGAATAATTTTCAATATAAAACAGATCCAGCTTCAGCTTGTCATAGGGCGTTGTATTGTACTTTCCGTATACCTGCGCATATCCCGCAAGCCCGGCCTTCACTCTGGTACGGTATGCGAACTCCGGCATTTCTTCTATATATTCGCGGATGATCTGCGGCCGCTCCGGTCTGGGACCGATAAAGGACATCTCGCCCTTTAAAATGTTGAACAGCTGCGGCAGCTCGTCGATACGAACCGCACGGATAAATTTGCCGACCGGTGTAATCCGGGAATCGTTTTTGGCGGCAAGCCGCGCCACACCGTCCTTTTCTGCATCCACGCGCATGCTGCGGAATTTCAGAATATAAAATTCCTTCGCATCCTTCGTGCAGCGGACCTGCTTGTACAGCACAGGACCTTTATCATACAGCTTGATCACCACCGCCGTAATCAGCATGATCGGCGATGTCACAACAATCAGGATCAGCGAACATACTACATCGATAAACCGTTTTGCAATTCTCTGTTCTACGCTCAGCGCATATTCCCTCGTCAGCAGAATCGGCGTATCAAACAAGTGCAGCTGCTCGCTTCCCTTTACCAGCACATCCGGAATCTTCGGCATCATATAAACGCGGATCGAATGGCTATAGCAATATTTGAGCAGCACGTTTCTGTCCATCGTATGAATATCCCAGAGAACGACCGCATCATACTTTCCGACCTCGCGGATCACCGCATCGTACCCCTCTTTGATATTCATGCACTTTGCAACATGATATTTATCCTTCCGTCCTGCAAATTTCCCAAGAATATCCTCTACCGGGCGCTCGCCGTGCACCAAAAGCAGCTCCCGCGGAGGAAACGCGCGACGGTAAATCAGATTGCACAGCCAGCCCCACAGCCCTGCAAACACCAGCTGATACAGCATCATCGACACCATATGCGCCCCGCCGATGATAAACCAGCCGTACATCAGGGACAGCTGCGCATAGCTGATTACATTGACGCACAGAAGAGAAAACAGCTGAGACAGGAAAATATCCAGCGGTTTCAGATAGCCGATTTTGAGTGCTCCATAAGTATTGGAAAAGAAAAAGAGCAATATGAAATACAGTGCGACAATCAGCAAATGACCGTTTACATTAAAACGGTTATGTGTTTTCCATGCAATATGATGATAATAATAGGCGAACCAGTCGTGCGCATAAAAAGCAGTCAGCACGCACAGTCCAATCAGCCCAAGCGCCAGAATAATCAGCCGCTTGACAGAATCGTTTTTCTTCATCTTCCGTTCTCCCGCTATATTCTTCTCCACACAGCGCGCACCGCCCACATACAAAAACATGCTGCGCTTGCGATCACCGACATTTTTTCCTGTTTCCGGTAAAGTCCCCAGATTCTTGTAATCGCCCGGAGCTTGTTCGAGGAAAGGGATTTTTCCGGTCTTCTGTAGATCACCAAATTTTCCTTTAACCCGTAAGCGACATGTCCGTTTCTTAAAATCTGCCACCACATCGCCGTGTCCTCGCTCGGCACGTCCGGCATCTGCAAAAGCGCCTTGTCAATTTTTTCACAGTCAAACAGCACCGTGCTCGTAAAAATGACCGTCCGGCTGAGCGCTTTCTGATAAGTCAACTGATCGGGAACCCGCACGATTTTGCCGGTTCCAACCGCATGCTCGTCTCCAAATTCATACGAGCAAAATACAAAGGCTGCGTCTTTTTCCCGCAAAAAAGCCATTTCTCGTTCCAGCTTGTCCACCCGCCAGATATCGTCCGCATCCATAAATGCGAGATAACGTCCATTTGCATGTGCTGTCCCGAAATTTCTTGCATTTGCCGCGCCCTTTACCCCGTCCGTCTGGGAAAGAAGCCGAATTCGCGCGTCTTTTCTGCAGATTTCTGACACAAGACCTGCGCTCCCGTCCGTAGAATGATCGTCTACCACCAGCAGCTCCCAGTCCGTCCATGTCTGGCGGCGAACCGATTCCAGCGCTTCCTCCAGATACGCCTGGGCGTTAAAAACCGGCATCACAATGCTGATCAGGTTCTCATAATTCATTACAGTTCTTCCTTTACCAGATAAATCGGACGCTTTTTCACTTCCAGATAGGTCTTGGACAGATACTGTCCCACGATTCCCAGGCAGAAAAGCTGCACGCCGGAAACCAACAGAATAATACATACCATCGACGGCCAGCCGGGCGTCGGATCATGGTAAATCAGGTTTTTGATAATCAGGGCGATGATCGCCACAAATGCTATAATGCAGAACACAACGCCCATGATAGACGAAATTGCCAGCGGCACTGTTGAAAATGCGGTAATTCCATCCAGCGAATACAAAAACAGCTTCCAGAAGCTCCATTTTGTCTCGCCGTGGGTGCGTTCCACGTTTTCATACTCCAGCCACTTCGTTTCATAGCCGACCCAGCCGAAAATTCCTTTCGTAAAACGGTTATATTCGCACATCGAAAGAATCGAATCCACAACCTGTCTCGTCATCAGGCGATAGTCGCGTGCGCCGTCCACGATCTCCGTTTTGGAAATTTTATTCATGATGCGGTAAAACATCCTTGCAAAAAACGACCGGATCGGAGGTTCGCCTTTTCGGGTCACACGTCTTGTCGCCACACTGTCGTAGCCCTGCTTAATGTAGGAAAACATCTCCGGTAAAAGGGACGGGGGATCCTGCAGATCAGCGTCCATCATCACGACATAGTCCCCCTTTGCTTTCTGGAAGCCCGCATAAATTCCTGCTTCCTTGCCAAAGTTGCGGGAAAAGGACACCAGATGCACCCGTTCATCCTTTTCGTGAAGCTTCCGAACCTCCGCTGCGGTATTGTCCTTGGAACCATCATCAATATAAATAATTTCCAGCTCCAGTTTTTCCTGCTCCAAAAAAGCGGAATTTTTCATCATTTCCTCATAAAAAATCGGAACGTTTTCCTCTTCATTATAGCAAGGTACGATTACGCTCAGTAACATGTTTCTCTCCTGTAGTTGCGTCCATTCTTATCTTGTCCGCAATTCTCGCTATGTATTCGCTGTTTGTCGGCCTCGGCGCGCCCGTCTCCCGGCTGAACCCGAACAGATCCTCAAACACCTCCGGATTGCCCCGTTCCCAGGACACCTCCACCGCGTTTCGGATCGCGCGTTCCACCCGCTGAAGCGTTGTTTTGTAACGCCTTGCGATCACCGGATATAACAGCTTCGTCACGCTGCCAACCAGTTCCATATCCGAGACAGCCAGCAAAACCGCCTCCCTCAGATAATAATATCCCCTCAAATGCGCCGGAATCCCAAGTTCCAGCATAAACGCCGATATCTCCCGCTCCGTTTCGAGTGTTTCTTTCCATTCTGCAGCCATTTCTGATTCCTCCTCTGAGTCTTTTTTCCGCACCAACAGTGTGACCGCACTGTGAACATTCTGCCGCTGCTTTCTACTTTATTCTAACACTCAGATTTTGGAAACCAAACGGAAAACGGTCGTGATATTTCGCGTTTTTTCGCCGTTTAAAGCCGTTCCGTCCTGCCTTCTTTTTCCAGCGTCTCAACGACTTCCTTGACGCGCTGTGCCTGATCGACAGGGCAGACCAGAATCGAATCCCTGCCCTCTACGATGACCAGGTTTTCAACGCCGACTGCGGCGATCAGCTTTTTACCGCCGTATACAACGCAGTTTTTCGCGTCCAGAAGCAGCGTATCGCCGGAGCTGATGTTACCGGCAGCATCCCGGGTGCGCACTGCATCCAGCGTATCCCAGCTGCCAACATCGTTCCAGCCGAAATCTCCTTCCAGCATCAGAACACCCTTTGCGCGCTCCATAATGCCGTAATCCACGGAAATCTTCGGGATGGTCGGATAAACCTCATGCAGAACCTCCTGCTCTTTTTCTGTGCCGAGCGCTGCCCCGATCTGTTTCAGACAGGCGTACACATCCGGCAGAAGTTCTTCGAAATAGTGAAGAATCGTGGAGGCTTTCCAGACAAACATGCCGCTGTTCCACGCATAACTGCCGGATGCCAGATAGCTTTTCGCCGTTTCCAAATCCGGTTTTTCCACAAATTCTTCTACCTTACGCCATACTTTTCCAGCCTCTTCCACGCTGCGGATATAACCATAGCCGGTCGAGGGAAACGTCGGATGAATCCCGATCGTCACAAGTGCGTCCGTCTCTTCCACTGCACGAACCGCTTCTTTCATCACGCGGGTGTATTCCGCCTCATCACGGATATAAGCGTCCGCCGCAAAAATGCACATCACGCCGTCACCGTATTTATGCAGAATTTCCATTGCCGCATAACCTATACACGCTGCTGTATTGCGCGCCGCAGGCTCTGCCAGAATATGATCTGCCGCAATTCTGCCTGCTGTGCGCTCCTTCATCATCTTTGCCTGTGTCTCATTGGTCACAATAAAAATGTCCTTCTGATCCATCAGGTCATGCTGTCTGTCGATCGTCTCGTTAACCAGAATATCTTTGCCGGACAGGTTTAAAAACTGTTTCGGCTCTGCCTTTGTACTCAGCGGCCAGAAACGGGTTCCGCCCCCGCCCGCCATAATTACGCCATAGGTTTTCATGTTGTATTTCCTTTCTGAAGTGCTGCGCTTCCGTCAGCCCATTCCATGCATTTTTACAAATCCTTTTCGGCTTTTTCCGGATCGCTTCTATTTTGCCGGATCATTTCGACTTTTTGCGGAAGCCGTCCCGAATCGAGTTGCCCCGCAGCTCGATATCCTGTACGATTGGGGATGACGGGAATTTGTTATACCCGATCTGCCCTCTGTCCGTCGGCACATAGATCGTCACACCATCCACCTCGTACATCTCTGCAGATCCATCTACATAATCCTGCTGCCACAGATAATACGGCTCATATGCCAGCTCCCGAACCATCTGTATCAGATTATACCCCTTATAGGTAAAAAATGCTACCAGCAATCCCACAAATGCCCAATATCCGGCATTTTTCAACCATTTACGCCCATTGTGTCCCTGTTCTGAACCAGCCAGCTTTTCCGCCGCCATACAATACAGGCTTCCAAACACCGTCAGCGGCAAAAACAACACATAAAAATATCCGTACCGCACCAGCGGCGCCCCGAGCTGCCAGAAGAAAAAACCGACCACTGCACACAGCTGAAGCAGGGAAAAACACAAGGGCGTAAGATGTGCGACTCGGCGGGCGGGCAAGGGTACGCCGGTTTCCCGTTCAGACACAGCGCTGCCCGCATGGAGCGTGACTGTTACCCGGTCTGCTTTGGACGTGTGCGTACCATTATCCACGGACGCAGCGCCGCCCGCATGGGGCGCGACTGTCACCTGGCCTGCTCTGACTGCACGCACAGCTCCAAGCACCGCCAGCACTGCACTCACCGGGATCGCTGCCCAGCCTGCCAGCACCAGAAGCTTATCGAATCCAGCCTGCGCTGCAAACCAGTTCGGCAGCCACTGCTTCAACGGCTGATCCAGCTGATAAACATTGTAAATCTCCCGCGCATACGCCTGGATTTCCTTTGCGTCGCTGTCCGCATAGCCTTTGGAAATTTTCCAGTCTACCGGAAACCAGTCCAAAAATGTGAACGGATAAAACAGCCAGCCGGAAATCAGCACATTCCGCGCCAGATACGGAAATGCAATCAAAAGTCCCAGCGCAATATAGCCTGCAATCTGCAGCCATTTTTTCTGCCTAAGCAGCAACACCGCCGGATACAGAACCAGAAGCAAAATTACCGCTGTGGACAGCTTCACCGTCGCCGCATACACCAGATACAGACTCAGCAGCGCGTAAGGCACGGTTTGCTTTTCCCCGATGGGACAGTCCCTTTCCTGCTCCCACAGTTCCACCCAGGTCATTATTACCCAGAATAAAACCAACATTGCAAAATAATCGGACGCCGGGGAAACCATCTCCCGGAACACTGCTATCAGATAAAAGATCCCGCCGATAGATAAAAAATCCGATATTCGCACTTTTTTTCGTTTCCAAAATGCCATAAGACCTGCCGCGCATTTACACGCGCACAGCAGCGCAAAAAATCCAGCCACGCAGTGCATCGGCCGTCCGATCAGCCACGTCTCGCTAAAGAAGGCGCTGAGTGCAAAGGAAGCGCTGTTGTAACCGAACCGGCTGTGCAGATTCGCAAGCCCCGGCACAACGCCGTACTCTTCGATCCATCGAATTGCCTGTGCATGATACAGTCCCGTATCGTAGTGCATATAGCCCCTCGACGAGCCGTATGCAAATAAAAGCGTCAGACCGGCATACAGCAGCCAGACGGCTTTGTTTTTTTTGCGCCAAAGGCTTTTTGAGTTTTCAAGCCCTTCGTCGCTTCTTTCCGTTTTTTTCTGACATGCCTGCGTTTTCGAAATTTTGAAAAAATCCGCCAAATCCCGACGCAGCAGCATTCCGCCGATGACCGCAGCAAAAACGGCAATCAGGCTTGCCCAGAAGCCAACGCCGGCAAACAGGCTGAAATACTCTGCATACACATTCAATACGAGCAGCCCCGCCATCATATAGGTTACTGCGCTATGAATCTGACAACCGCCCTTTTTTCGAAACGGTGCAAGACACACAAAGCCCATCAGAAACGACAACGTCGCCATATACGCCCATTCCATTAAAATCATTATCATAATTTTGATACCCCTGTCTGATGCATTAAATGTACCATTGCCCCCATTTCATGTCAAGGAAATGGATGTGCTCCATTTTCCGGGTAATTTTCTTGCTTTTTTCCCTCACTGACACTAAACTGAATCCATATACAGATCAAAATCATTCATTGCTTTCCAGGAGGACTCCCATCTTATGACAAATATAATTTCATTCCAGAAGCCCGGTATCACTCGGATTACTGCAGCGTTTTTTGCAGCCTTTGCACTATGCGATATCGGTTCCATCCATCCGGCAGATATTTTTTCTGTCCTGATCTTTGCAGGCATGCTCCTCCTTTTTTCTCCAACGCTGACGCAAAGGCTGACGAATATCGGAGCAGCTTCTTCTGTGCTTCCGCGCCATTTTTATCCAATATGCAGACTTCTCGCAGTTCTCTACACCTTATTTTATGCAGCAGCAAAGCATGCTGAACTGTCCGGCAGCTTTGACAGCCGCATATTCAGACTTGCATTCCTGGCGGCTGCGGTTATCGGTCTGTATTTTATATTCTTCCGATTCTGTGAACTGTCCATGCTGTTTCTTGCATCCAGACAGCAGCGGCGTTTTGCCCAAAACACTTTGCAGCAGCCTGATGGTGCATGTCCTGTACCCCCAGCCATATCTGCAGTGCATGCCCTGTCCCGCAAACAAAAGCTGCTCTGTTACTTCGGTCTGCTCTTCTGCTGGCTATTCTGGTTTCTGTACCAGTTTCCCGGTGTTCTGACCCCAGACAGCATCAGCCAGTTTTCCCAGGCTACCGGCCTGATCCCGTTGAGCAACCACCACCCGATCCTGCACACGCTTTTGTTCTCCCTGTTTTACCATATCGGATTTTTTCTGACCGGAAGCATAAACACCGGAATCGCCTGTTATGTATTGTTCCAGATGTGCACTATGGCCGCTATTGAAACCTATACGCTATCCCTCCTCGCAAGATCAGGCGCTTCACGCCTCTGGCTGATTCTGTCTTTTTGTTTCTGGGGGCTCGTTCCATTTCACGCAATTTTTGCCGTAACCGTCTGGAAAGATATTCTTTTTTCCGGATTTATGCTGTTATATCTTTGCTTTTTATATGAACTGCTCTGCAACCCGGATAACCGTCCGGGCATTTGGGCAGGGCTTTCCCTTTCCGGCTTTTTCGTCTGCACCCTGCGTTCAAACGGGCTTTATATCTTCCTGTTCACCCTCCCGTTTGTTCTGTTCGCATTTCGCCGGACATGGAAAAAAATGTTTGCCGTGCAGGTCGGCATACTTCTTTTATCCCTGATCATCACCGGCCCTGTATACACTGCCTGTCATGTTGAGCGCGCTTCCTTTACAGAATCCCTCTCCATTCCTCTGCAGCAGATTGCCTGTGTCGTTTCTAACGGTCGACAGCTGAGCGCAGAGCAGGAAATGCTCATCGATGATGTAGTCAATACTTCCCTGATTCCGGAGTATTACAATCCGGTGAGCTCCGATCCCATCAAGGCACTCGTCTCCTACAACCATGCCGATGCGATCATCCGGAATCCTTCAAAATATTTCACCCTCTGGATTCAACTCGGTATTTCTTACCCGGGCGACTATCTCCAGGCCTTTATCGATCAGACAAAAGGATACTGGTTCCCCGCCCCGGCTGCTTTACGCACGAATGAAGGGATTTCTCCGAACGAAATCGGACTTTCCTGGCCGCATCTTCTGCGGGGTCAGTTTCCGGTCAAAATCAGTGAAATTCTTTTAAAGCTTCCTGATATGCTTCCGGTTTACGGTATTTTGTGGAGCATCGGCGCGTACTTCTGGGCTGTCCTGTATTTTGCCGCATATCAGTTTTTATACGGACAGCGGCGGTTTCTCGTGCTCTTTGTACCGTTTATCGGAACTGTACTTACCCTGCTTCTGGCAACTCCTGTTGCCTCCGATCTGCGCTACGCTTATCCGCTCATCCTTGCCGAGCCGTTTTTCATTGCGCTGCCGTATTGCCATCTTCAAACCTCCCGTCTGCAAAAATGAGATGGGAAACGTTGTAAAACTGACAAAAAAAGTGTAAAATAAAAAATCAGGGGATGGCATTTTGCCTAATTTAGTTTCCAAAGAGAAAGAGGTATTTTATGGACTTTTTTAACGCACTGATTCACAACACGGTTTTTATGTCCGCAGTTACGGGGTGGTTCGCTGCACAGGTCATCAAAACAGTGATTTATACCTGTATCACCAAAAGCTTTGATCCGGAACGTTTAGTCGGAAGCGGCGGCATGCCCAGCTCCCATTCCGCCACTGTCTGCGCACGCGGGCGGCAAACGCCAGCAGTTCGGAAGAAACGGTATAGACCGCATGGCAGGAAAGCCCTTTGACAATTCTTTCCG
>ENA-UESE01001576-UESE01001576.1-human-gut-metagenome-genome-assembly--contig:-NODE-1576-length-16800-cov-83.727800_pt1 | contig 16800 bp, 18 predicted proteins | sample MGYA00242995_ERZ507996 | MGnify/ENA primary metagenome ERZ507996 (study PRJEB26167, sample SAMN06115489) | human gut metagenome | host: Homo sapiens | place: China:Sichuan | collected 2015-04-15... | reverse complement strand
TAAGGCGTTCGCTGGCACCGTTAGGGGTACACCCTTAAAGAAGAACCACCGGCTACGCCGGTGGGTTCCTTTTTATGTCTGCCCTCTGTTTTCTCCCGGTCGGATTTTTCGGCGGCAAAATCAGAAGAGGAAAATTTTTTATATAAAAATCACGATCGGTTTTTGCAAACCGACCGCATGCCGAAAGGATAAAAGATTGCGGCAAAAGTTATTTTCTCTAGGAAGTTGTCAGTTTCAAAAGCATGACATATTCTTCCAGCATCGCTTTGACGGCCTTTGCAACCGCGGTTTTGGATAAAAGTAAATTTTTTTCACCGCAGCCGCCGTTGCCGCATTCGTCGGCAGTCGTATACATGTAATCATACATCTCATTGATTTGTTTGATATATTTAGTATGGGATTCTGTCAGTTCCGGTATAGATTCCGAATAATATTTCTTGATGATTTGGTAAATAATATCCTCATAACAGGAAACGACATTTTGGTTGCTCTTGATCATCTGTCCCGTATTCTTGGCGGCTTTCGTATCCTTGTTAAGGGTTTGGTCGCATTTTTTCATTTCTTCGTTGTAAGTGTCAACGTCTTTTTGAATTATTTCATCGCTGAACGAAACGGGGTGATAACTTTTCGGCCATGCAAAAGCGTCGGCGGCAAAAAGCAGGACGGATAAAATAACGGCAAACGTTTTCATGAATCGGCCTCCCGGTTGGTTTTTGTATATCATACCGCGGTTAATTGCAAAATCAAGTTGGGAAATGTAAATTTCCTTGACTTTTGATACATTATATGTTAATACATATTTTGTAATTAACGAAAGGCGGGGAAATAAAATGAGTGAAACAGGCGATTATCTGCGGGGCATTTTCAACGGAGAAATACCGGTTAAACGGAAAAATCCGCAAACCGGGGAAACGGAAAACGTTTATTACAAGTATGACGATGACCGTGAAGAACTAAAGGAAGCGGCGGTGTATCCTAAACGGGCAACCATTCGTTTTTACGAACCGATGGCCTTTGCTTCTGCTCAACCGGAAGAGATTGATTATACACGTTACGGTGATGATATTCCAAGAGAATTAATTAACCTGATGAATGCTGATGACAGATTTTGGAATGTCATGAACAGATATACGATTCCAAGCGAGGGAGGATATAATAACAGACCTACTGATCGAGGAGGAGAAACCAATTTTGGTATCAGCAAACGCACATATCCGCGTGAAGATATCAAAAATATGACCCGGGAAAGGGCAAATGCACTTTTATACAGAGATTATTGGAACTATAATGGCATCAAAACCTTGCCGGATGATGTTGTCGGAATCGTTTTTGAGTCGGCGGTTAATCGCGGCGGTCCGGAGACGATAAAAGACGTGCACCGGACATTGGGTATTGATCCGCCGGGAACTATTATAGGCAATACAACACATGAACGTTTACGCGGTATGGATCATGAACGCTTCAGAAGTGATTTTGCAGATCGTATGCGGAACTATTACCATGAACTTGCGGAAAAAGATTCTACACAAGAAGAAAATCTTGATGGTTGGTTAAATCGTGTAAATAACGCGGTTCGTTAATTTGCCTGAGCTTTCAGAGCCCGGATATAATCTTCAACAATTGTCCGGGCTTTGCGGGCTGCGGTATCTTTTCCGATTACATTACCCGCACTACCACATCCTGTCGGATAACAGGCATCAGCAGTCTGGTAAATATTTCCGCTGATATCATATGCCGCCTGAATATATGCGGTAAGCGCTTTTTTATGCTCTTCAGCCCGTTTGCTGTATTGTTCATCGATAATTTTTTCGGCAAGAGTTTGGCAGCAATCCGCTAAAGTATATGCGCTTTCAATCATTTCTGCGGTTGAATAGGCTTTATGCGCCATTTCCTTAAAATTCTCGTCGCATTTTTTCAGTTCGTTTTGATAAATGATAATGTCATTTCTCAGTTTATCCCAATCGTAAGCATCTTCGGTTGTGTCTGCATTATCGGCAAAAGCGTTGAAGCAAAACAGCAGGGCAAAAATAAATGCGGTAAATGTTTTCATAAATCGGTCTCCCGGTTGATTTTTTTCCATCATACCGCGGTTAATTGCAAAATCAAGCGAGGAAATGTAAATTTCCTTGACTTTTGATACATTATATGTTAATACATATTTTGTAATTCGTGAAAGTCGAGGAAAAAAATGAGTGAAACAGGAGATTATCTGCGGGGCATTTTTAACGGGCAAATACCGGTCAGACGGAGAAATCCGCAAACCGGGGAAACGGAAGAAGTCTATTACAACTATAACGACGACCGGGAGGAACTGAGGGAAGCCGCGGTTTACCCTGCGCGGGCAACCGGACGTTTTTATGAGCCGATGGCTTTTGCTTCTGCTCAACCGGAAGATGAAGACAGTGTAAACAGAAGAGATGAATGGCGCTCTTTGGCGCATCATAATTATAACGAAGATGGCAGCCAATTTGAGATGGTCATGGGAAATACGCTGGGAGAAGAAGGCGGATATGAAGATAATCCCAGAAAAATTGAACAACCGACCAACTACGGCATTACACAAAGCACGTTGCAAAGTTATACAAGTCGGCATCCGGATTTAGGGTACCCTGATCATGTAAGAAATCTGACGGTAGACCAGGCAAGAAATATATATTTTCAGGATTTTTATCAGAAATACAGGATACATAATATTGAAAACGACAGATTAGCCAGAATTATTTTTGACATGCATGTTATGACAAGTCCTAAGAATGTTGCCAACATTATACAGGATGGTCTTATTGATAGCGGTTATAATGTGAAAAAAGACGGCGTTTTCGGCTCTGAAAGCATTGGGGCATTGAATGCGGCCGCTGCTGCCGGTGACACGGACGAAGTGGCAAAAAATATCATCCGCCGCCGCCGGGAGTTTCTCAATGAACGTCCGAACCATGATAATTTTCCCGGTTGGTTTCCGAGAACAAGCAGGTATTAAATATGTTATTTTTTGTTATCCAAAGACTGCTGTAAAAACTGAATGTATTCTTCAACCGTTATCTTGACTCGCGTTGCAACGGCATCTCTGGATAAAACAGAATACATTGAGCCGCAACCGTTTGCGCCGCATACGTCGGCAATCATGTATATGGTGTCGTAGGTATCATTTGATTGTTTGATATATTTAAGCAGAACCTCTTTATGTTCGGCGGCATTTTCCGAATAGTATTTGTCAATGATTTCATGCGCAATATCCATATAGCAGGAAACGGCATTATAAACGCTCCCGAGCATCCGGGAAGTGGTTTCGGCAACTTGAGCTTCTTTTCTGAAATTTTGATAACATTTTTCTACTTCTTTTTTGTAAGTATCAATGTCTTTCTGTATTTCCTTGTCGTCATAGCGGAAAGAAGGATTATGATCGCCTTGCGCACAGGCCTCAAAACAAAACAGCAAAATAAACAAAAATGTGACCAATGTTTTCATCAAACAATTTCCCGGTTAATTTTTTTTCATCATACCGCGGTTAATTGCAAAATCAAGCGGGGAAATAAAATGAGTGAAACAGGCGATTATCTGCGGGGCATTTTTAACGGAGAAATACCGGTTAAGCGGAAAAATCCGCAAACCGGGGAAACGGAAAACGTTTATTACAAGTATGACGATGACCGTGAAGAACTGATAGAAACAGCATCAGTTGAAAAAGATACAACAACAAAAGCATATAGCAAATATTTAAAAGATATGAACGAAACACAAGCGTTTCCGTTTTTGCATAGAAATAAATTCTTTAGATATATGAACTGTTTGCCCATAAAAGATGTAGGCATGTCGGCGTTAAATGCATATAAAACCTTAGAAAATAACAAAAGAGAGATGGATAAGTTGGGTTTAATTGACAGTGACAATTATTTTCATCGAAAAGGTATGTGTGAAGTTGCCCAAAATGGTATGGGAGATGCCATAATAGGCTTTAGCGGCGGCATTGTGAAAGAAGCGGCAGATTTTATTAAGAAAACGGCAAGAGGTAATCCCGTTTTGGATACAATAAAAGATAGTTTAAAAGATACAGGTAATAATTGGCAGGGTACCGTTTATGGTGTGATGAATCCCGATAAAGATTGCAAAGTATGGCTAGAAGATTTAGATTGGAAAAATAATAAATTTATTAGATAAAAAGGCTGTATATACGGATGAAATTAAAAGTTTTTTTAACTTCTTTGGCAAAAGTATTAAAATGGGTATTTTCTGTTCTGGCAGTAATAATACTTGGTTTTATTATACTTTTTACAATATGTTTCGTACTGTATAAAATCGGATTAATAGAATATGATGCCAGAGAATCCTGTATTGATGACGGTAAGGTCTGGGACGGAAATTTGCAAAAATGCCGCGATGACTGCCTAACCTGGAATCCAAAAGAAGGTTGCGTTCCGTTGTAAATAAGAGCTCTTTTTTCAATTGCTACAAAGGAAAATAACACTTAATCTTTCTCCTTCGTTTGTTGGGCTGAGATGGATAGGATTGCTATTGGGGAATTACGGCAATTACAATGATATCAAAGATTTGCCTGAGCTTTCAGAGCCCGGATATAATCTTCAACAATTGTTCGGGCTTTGCGGGCTGCGGTATCTTTTCCGATTACGATGTACATGGTACCGCATCTTGGATGGCATACATCGGCAGTTTGATAGATAATGTTGCTGATGTGATATGCCGCCTGAATATATGCGGTAAGCGCTTTTTTGTGCTCTTCCGCCCGTTTGCTGTATTGTTCATCGATGATTTTTTCGGTAAGAACTTTGCAACAGTTAACGAAAGAATATATACTTTCAACCATCTCTGCGGTTGAATAGGCTTTATGTGCCATTTCATCAAAATTCTTGTCGCATTTTTCCAGTTCGTTTTGATAAATGCTAATGTCATTTCTCAGTTTATCCTGATCATAAGCATCTTCGGTTGTGTCTGCATTATCGGCAAAAGCGTTGAAGCAAAACAGCAAAATAAACAAAAATGTGACCAATGTTTTCATCAAACAATTTCCCGGTTAATTTTTTTCATCATACCGTGGTTAATCGCAAAATCAAACCGTAATTGCGTAAAAGTATAAAAAAATAGAAGAATGTACCAAGGGGTAAAAAATATCCTTGTTTTTTCAATTAATAATTTTGATAAAAAAGAACAGGCACAATAAACGTTGCATTTTTGCAAAAATTACCATATACTGACAAGCGGCAGTAGTTACCTGCTGTGTATTATTTCAGTCATGGGGAATCCAATCCTCAGTAGGAAACATCGCCGGTTGTTTATGGCGCAAGCTGGCACTCTCTTAAAGGGGAGTGTCACAAAATAAGGCATAGCCAAATATGTGGCTGCACCCTACTGTGTATTGGAAACTCCCCACCTTGGATTTTTTCAAGGTGGTTTTTCTTTACGAAAGGAGGGATGTACAAAATCAAATTGCTTTTTACCGAGAACTGATTTATGCTTTAACTAACAGCCGGTTTTCGGCTGTGGTTTGAAAGCATGAAAGCAAGCCTTATTATTATAAAAGCTATCGGGATTCCCTTCCCACATAACATAATAACAATGCGTTATATAGAAAAGTCATTGTGTCTTCTTATCTCCGAACGGAGGAGGGAGTACAATGAATAGCTCGCCGAAGTATAACTTCGGAGAGTAATAAGTTGTTACCGGTTATGTGGTATGGGAAGCTCCCTCCGCCTTCGGGTCTCGAATGGCGGAGAATTTAACCCCATTTCAGGAGAATTTTCATGCCCTCTGACCGTGAAACGGCAGCAACTGCCGCTCTTTCAAAAAATAAAAAATGCCGCGGCCGTATGTCGGACGGCAGACCCAACCCGATCGACATTCATGTTGGCAAACGCATCAGACTTCGCCGGTTGGCACTCAACCTTAGTCAGGAAACGCTTGCCGAATTGCTCGGCATCACTTTTCAACAAATTCAAAAATACGAAAACGGCGGCAATCGCATCAGTGCTTCCCGCTTGTGGGACTGTGCCTGTGTTCTTGATGTGCCGGTGCAGTTCTTTTTTCAGGATATGGATGCTGAAACTTGTATGCTATCGCCGCGGATGCGGAATTATACGCCGGAAAAGATCGCCGAACTGGCAGCCGGCAAGCCGTTGGCAGTCGCAAACGATATCATGAGCAGCAATGAAAGTATTTTGCTGGTTTCTTCCTACAATCGCATTCCCAATCGTCAACTGGCAAAATACCTTTTTGCTGTTATGGTCAATCTTGGGCGCTGTACGTCCTTTTCGGTTGAAAACGACGACACAGAAGAAGAACCACGGCGTGAAAAAAGTGAACAAAACCGCAAATTGCGGCGGAAAACGCTTTAACTGCCGACAAAGCCGTCGGCCTGCATGTTATAGAGTTTGAAATACAGTCCTTTTTTAGCCAGCAGCTCTTCATGACTTCCGCTTTCGATGATCCGCCCTTTGTCAAAAACCAAAATCCGGTCCATTTCCCTTAAGGTGGAAAGCCGGTGGGCAATTGCCAGCACGGTTTTGCCTTTCATCAGGTTGGAAAGGGATTTCTGAATGTGGCGTTCACTCTGGCTGTCAAGCGCGGAGGTCGCTTCGTCAAAGATCAGGATCGGCGCGTTTTTCAAAATTGCCCGGGCAATGGCAATCCGCTGTCTTTCCCCGCCGGAAAGAATTACCCCGCGGTCGCCCACTTTGGTTTGATAACCGTCGGAAAAGCTGCGGATAAAATTGTCGGCACAGGCTTTTTTGGCGGCGGCGACAACCTTTTCTTCTCCGGCGCCGGTGTCGCCGTAACGGATGTTTTCCATCAGCGTGCGGTTAAACAGGCAGACGTCCTGCGGGATGACGGAAATGTTTTTGTGCAGCGAATTCTGGGTGACGCCGCGAATGTCAAAACCGTTGATCGTAATGTGGCCGTCGTTGACGTCGTAATAGCGGCTGATCAGTTTGACGAAGGTCGATTTGCCCGAGCCGGAAAGTCCGACCAGTCCCACTTTTTCCTGCGGGGCGATTTCAAGCGAAAGGTTTTTAAACAGCGGATCGCGGGCATCGTAGCCGAAAGTGACGTTTTCAAAACGGATGCCGGCTTTGCGGATTTTTAAGTTTCGGGCTTTCGGCGCGTCGGTAATTTCCGGGTCGACCGCCAGAGTTTCCAGCGCCGAAGTGATATTGCCGAAAATGCGGGAAACGTTATTATAACTCCAGGAAAGAGAAAAGGCCAGATGCGAAACGGTCATGAACAGCGTGTTGGCATAAATGAAGTCGGTTACGTCGATAATGTCTTTTTTCAGCATGTAGATTGAAAAAAACAGAAAACCGACCCCGGAGGCGACCGTTACCGTCTGCTGGATCATGCGGATGATGCCCATGACAAAGCGTTCTTTGCTCTCTGCCCGCCGCAGCTGCCGGAGCGTTTTCAAAAGGTTGATTTTTTCGAAATTGAAGTTGGCAAAGCTTTTGATCTCGCTGTAGTTGGCCAGGGCGTCGACGATGGTGCCGTTGGCGGCGCTGGTCTGCCGTCCGGTTTCGATCCCGAGCTGCCGCCGGGTTTTGCCCAGTTTGCGGCTGATGAGAACGATCGCGGCCGTCCAAAAGGCCATCAGTACGGTATAATACCAGCTGATCCAGCTTAAAACGACGGTTTTGACCAACAGGTTGCTGACCATGTAAAAAATCTCGTGGCTGAAGCCGGTCAGTTCGATCGTGTTGTTGGACAGGAGCTGCACTTTGCCGGAAATGTTGCCGGTCATCTCGCGGGAGAAAAAGGAAATCGACTGCCGGTTGACGTCTTCAAACGTGTCTTTGATCACCATGGTGCGCATTTTCGGCATAAAACGGGCAATGATGAACATGGCGGATTCCGCCACCAGCATTCCCGCCAGCATGACCGCCGCCAGCCGGAAGGCGTAAACATACAACTGCTGCCACGGCATGCCGCCTTCCGGCGCGGCGGAAACGGTTTCGTAAATCTTGGCCAGATACCAGGGACTGATCGCTTCGGTAATTTGCCGGACGACGACCAGAAAACCGATCAGCAGAAACGACCATTTAAATATTTTGACATAATGCCAGATGAAACGGGCGGGTGTTTTTTCCATTTTTACAAACTCAAAATTGACTCTTGGCGGCGAATGTATTACTATGCGAAACAAAGTCAATATTACCATAAAGGACCGCAAAATGGAAACACAATATTACACCGTTGTCGAAAAGCAGGATTTCTTTGAAATCATCGAGAACAAATACGGCGAACTGGCGATTTTTATCGACGCCCGCGACGGCAGCCCGGTCAACCCGGTGCTGGAGTTCGACGGCAAAAAGACGGCGCTGCTGAAACGCGACGGCCGGTTGGCGGTCCGTCTGGACAATATTGACGGGGAAACCAAAGGCCCGCTGGCAGAGGCGGAATTTGTCATGATCGTCGAACTGCAGGGCAAAATGGTCGAACGCGTTTATGCGGTGCCGGTCGACAATGTTGAGGAAATTGTCTTCAAAGGCCGTCAGACCCGTGCCGATGAACTGGTTCTGGCCAAGAGCAAAGAAGACGTGATCAAAAGCTTCGGCGCCGTCAATTTCTGGACCGGCGGCAGCTCCGAGAAAAAATAAGAAAAGGCATATGATGATAGGTTTGGTTTTAGTTACGCACGGCAATCTGGCCAACGAATTTGTCGCGGCCATGCAGCATGTGGTCGGTCCGCAGGAAAATGTGGCCACCGTCTGTATCGGTCCCGAGGACGACATGGAAAGCCGCCGGCAGGAAATTTTAAACAAGGTCGGCGAAGTAGACAGCGGCAGCGGCGCCATCGTGCTCACCGATTTGTTCGGCGGCACGCCGTCCAACCTGGCAATTTCGATCATGGACAAAGCCAGGGTGGAAATTCTGGCCGGCGTCAATCTGCCGATGCTGATCAAAATCGCTTCGCTGCGCAAGGAAAAGAACCTGAAGGAAACGGTTCTCGGTGCCCAGGAAGCAGGCAAAAAATACATCAACGTCGCCTCGCAGATTCTCGGGGTTTAGACCATGAGCGGGGAAAAACTTTCCGTCGAACTGGAAATCAAAAACCGCAAGGGGTTGCATGCCCGGGCGGCGGCCGCTTTTGTCAAGGCGATCGAAAATCTCGACGCCCGGGTGGAAGTGGAACGGATCGGCCAGGCGGTCGACGGCTGTTCGATCATGGGGCTGATGATGCTGGCCGCGTCCAAAGGAACGGTGATTACGGTTACGGCCGAAGGCGCCGAAGCGCAAAAGGCGCTCGACGAGCTGACCCGGCTGATAAACAATAAGTTCGGCGAAGATTAACTTTCGGACTATAGCCCTTGTTTTTCTCTTAGCGGTTCTTAAATAGACAAATGACTGCTAAAGACTTTCATTTTCAATTTAACAAGGAGTTTGCTATGAATAACGAAACCAAGAAATCCGCTTCTCAGGAAGAATCCTCCAACCAGCCGAAAAAAGGCGGTTGCGGCTGCGGCAAATAAGCGGAAGTAGCAATTTACCAAAAACCCCTTCCTTTGCGGGAAGGGGTTTTGCCGTTTTTTTTACCAGGCATAACTGAAACCGGCGCCGAAAGAGAGGGCTTCGTAGTCACTGCCGAAAGTGTAGTTTGTCCAGCCGTAAGCCGACCATCGTTCGGAAAAGCCGTAACGGCCGCCGAGTTCAACCCGTCCCAACGTTGCGTCGTCAAGCCCCTCGGTCTTGCGCAGGCCGCTGACGGCCACATTGTCGCCGCCGCTTAGAAGCTGAATGACGCTCGGTTTAAAATACAACTTGGCTGAACCGTTTTCCGCCGGCAGATATTTTTCCAGTTTGATCCCGGCCGTCAGTTCGGTTTGCCGAAACGTGCCGTAAGACGCCGTTTTGCCGTACGAGTCGCGAAGATCGTCAAAATCGACTTGCGTATAGGCAATGCCGATGCCCGGTTCAAGTTTTAAGCTGTCGCTTATGTCGTAAAGATAACCGGCTTCCAGGCTGCCGCTCAGCTGAACCCCGTCGCTGTCGCCGCCGACGCCGTCATCGGATTTGACGTCCGCCTGCTGGATACCGCCGTAGACCAGACCGAATACCTGCCAGCGACGGTAATCGTAACGGTAATACAGACCGGCGCCGTAGCTGTCGATGTCAATGTCTGCGCCGGTATAGGTGCGGAAACCGTCGCTTTGCCCGTCCAGTTCATAGTCGCCCTGCCGGTACGAGGCGAAAACGCCCAGTCGGTGCCGCAAATTGCGCTGGATGTCAAATCCGGCTTCCAGTCCGTTGATGTCAGCGTCGATTTTAACCGGGCTGTCAATTGAAGCGGTATGATAAACCGGACTGACCCAAAAGTTTTTAAGCGCTTTTCCGTTTCAGGCGTCACTGTAGACGCTGCCGCAGGCACCGGCAAAAAATTTGTCGGCTGCCGCATGATTGCGAACGTTTCCGGCCATTGAACGGGTTTGTTCGATCGCTGCCGCCGGCAATCCCTGATAAGCAACCGTTTCCGGCGTTACTTCCGGTTTGGCGTCCGGTTCCGGCAGATCAAACGGATCGTCAATGTCTATCGGATCGGGAACAAAGCCGACGTAACTCGGATCGTTTTTCTCGCCAGAACCGACCAAATACCAGTAGCTGCCGCTCTTTTCGCCGCGATGGTTGTAAGCGATGTCCCATTTGTAGGGACTGCCGTAAACCCGGAACATGCCCGGTTTGTTGCCGTCTTTATCGTTCGGCGCTTCAATGAACAAAACGCTGGCGCCGCGGTTGTCTTCGTTGGTTCTGTCATAAACCACGACCCGGGTGGTGCCTTCGATTTTTCCCGAAAGGCTGATCTTGTCGGCCGTCCACTCGCCGTTTTCTTTTGTTACGTCTATGTGCAGCAGCGAATTGCCGTTAACCGTATAGTTTTTAAGTTTCACGTTTTCAATGTAGTCGTTGTGCAAATAAAACTGGGAATTGTTCAGATTCAGGCTGGTTACCGCGTCAAGCGACAGATCCGGTGTTCTGCCGTCTTTTTTAGAGCCGGCGATAAATTGTCCGCGGCAGGCGCTGCCGCAGCCGTCATCATCGGTATACGGAGCCTTATTGAACACCAGCATTGCGTCTTTAACTGTGATTTCGCCGGCGTTCATGATGTAATTGTTCATGAAAAATTTGCCGCTGCCGTAGCCGAGTATGTCGATGTCATACCGGTTTTCTTCTCTTTGAAAACTGTTAATGTTATCATTAAAATAAAGGTTGCCGCCGCCGGTGATGTCAAAGGTCAACTTAACATTTTCGGTGCTGTCGACCATGATTGCGTTGTAAATTTTGCCGCGGGAAGGATCCTTGGTATAGTTGCCGATAAAATAATTGTTGAGGCCGTCGGCGACAAAACGCATGCTGCTGCCCGTATAAATGGCGCCGGCATAGGCGCGGCCGTCTTTGCTGTCGGCATGGTTGCCGATAAAGCTGCCGGTGATGGTGTTAATTCCGGCAGGCGTGTCAACGGCGCCCGCTCGGGAAAGTTTTGCATCTACATAGTTGCCAATAAAATTACCATAAATGTCAGGTGCTATTCCTTTGTTGATATTGGAAATTGCGCCGCCGAAAGCTGTTTCTGTGCCAATGCCGTAATTGCCGATAAAATCGCCTTTGATCAGCGGAATAGTCGGAATATTTTCTATCGGCGTATCTGTTTTGTTGTTGGAGTATTGGCCGACCGTATTGTAAATGGCGCCGCCGCGGACAGTGTTTCCTTCCGCATGGTTGCCGATGAAAGTGCCGTTTATGGTTCCCAGTATCTTCAGGTTAACCAGCGCGCCGCCAACCGCTTGGCTGCCTTTTGTGTAGTTGCCGATAAAATTTCCGGACAGTTCTTTAATGACGCCGATATTAGTTACCGCACCGCCGCCGCTTTGCCCGCTACCCTCATTTATTGAGTGATTGCCGATAAAGTCCCCGATAACGCGATTGATGTTTCCGGTAACGACGGAAGTCAGGCCGCCGTTGACCAAAGCGCCGCCGAACGCGCCGTGGCCGGAAGAATAAGAAACTCCGTTATTGATAAAATCTGCGGCAATCAAATCAATCTTGTTGTTGCCGCTCACATTATAGATAGCTCCCGGGGTGCTGTAGTGAGATGATTTTATATCCTTAAAATAGCCATTGATTTCAGATCGTTCGGCATTATTGACGATTCTTCCCAATGTATCTTTGCCCAAAAAAGTATGGCTGACTTTATAATAAACGGGAATTGCGCGGTTGTCTAAGGTTCTTTGCTGATAGACAAAGTCATAGTCGCCAATCGGCTGTCCGTCGATTCCAACGGCGATTTTGTCAAAGGAAATGGTAGCCGCTGTCGATTACAGTGTGTGCCGGGTCGTTTTCCGGCAGGGAATGATGTTGTTTAAGAGTTGGCATATAAGAGTTGAAATCATAAGCCGGACTGTTTGCGGCAGCGTCAAAGGTCAGAATAAAACATAAGAAACTGAGCATATGGTGCTTAGATATAGATAATGATGAGATAGTAGTCATGCGGATGTCCTTTTTGTTGAACGAAGCGCTTTTTCTTATTTCAAATGCAGATACTCTGCTATAAAAAAGGATCTTCTTTTGGTTATAAAAAATTGATTATAAATAAATAGTATAGATTTATTTTTTTAAAGCAAGGAAAATATTTTATTCTCAATAGGTTAGAAAAACATAAAAAGAACAGCGCAATAAAAAACGGTCGTCTTTTTTTATATTACAGATCAGAAAAACCGATTCTTCCGACAATCGGCAATTTGACGGCCGGCGGATAAAAGTCGATGCCGAAAGAAAGTCCCAGCAGGCTGAGTTCAACCCCTTCTTTCAACCCGACAATCAGCGAAACCGCGCCGAGGATGGAAACCTGATAACCGGTGCCGCTCGGCGTCGGCGCATGAAATACCGTGTAGCCGAGAAAATCTTTGCCGATGGCCGTCGGCGGCAGCTCAACCGTCAGTTCGGGAACTTCCCGCAGAACATAAGCGACGAAAGTGTTGCTGTTCGGTCCCGGCCACAACTGGTAACGGTCGGCAAACGGATATTCCCTGACCGCTTTTTCGATTGCCGGAATGGCCTTTTCCGCTTCTTCTCCCTTTAATGTCTGCAAAAGCTGCGGCCGCTTGCCGTACCAGTAGCGGTCGGGAATGTCCCTCTCAATGGAAACGGCGCTCTTTCCGCGGTAAAGATTCCAGGCGGTAACCTGATAAACGGTATAGAAGTTTTCGTTTTTCTTTTTTACCGCAATCCACGGATGAACGGCAAAATAGCCGCGCCAGTTGTAAGTGCGGGCGGCATAAACCTGAACCACCGCTTCTTTTTCCCTGAGCGGGGAAGGGGCGATGCCGGCGCTGCTGCGGTTGGCCGTCCGCCAGTTGACGTAATTGTATTTGGCGTCATAAACCACATAGGCGGTGATGACGGCTAAAACCGCAAGAAATATGTATAAGGGGCGAAAGTTTGTCATCTGCAGGTTACCGTGTTGTTTTTCACTTCCCAAAATTCGGCATAGTTGCTGAATGAGGCGAACAGTTCGGGGTTGGTGGCGGTGATGAAGGCCTGTAAGTCCAGTTCGCGGATTTTTTCCAGCAGCGCTTCCCGTTTGCCGTCGTCCAGATGGGCGCAGACTTCGTCCAGCAGCAGAACCGGGGCAAAACCCTGATTTAAGATCTGGCATTTGGTCTGGGCTAAAATGATGCTGACCAGAAGCGACTTCTGTTCGCCGGTCGAACAAAGTTCAGCCGGCATTCTTTTCTTTTTGTAATAAACTTTGAAATCGCTGCGGTTAACGCCGTCAACCCCGTCGTTGTAAAGGACGTTTTTGCGTTCGCCGGCCAGTTTGTGACGGTAGTAGTCTTCCGTTTCCACCGCCGGCAGGGTGTCAAGCGTCTGCTCAATGGTGCCGGAAAGTTCCAGCTGCACGTCGGGAAAAACGTCGTCCGGCGCGCTTTCGATAAAACGGTTCAGTCGCGCAATCTGCTCCCGCCGGGCGGCGGCGATGGCCACGCCGATGGCCGACATGCTTTCCTCCAGGCTTTCCAGCCAATGAGGATCGGCATGCCCGTTGGTGCTTTTGATCAACTGGTACCATTGTTTGTACAAATGCTCAAAAGTCGAGGTTCTTTTGGCATGTTCGGTGTCAAAGGCATATACCAGCCGGTCGAGAAAACTGCGCCGCGGCTGCGATCCGCCGCGAAACAGCCGATCCATCTGCGGCGTCAGCCAGATGGCGGAAACGTATTGTCCCAGTTCGGTCTGGGAAACGCCCTTCTGCCCGTTGATTTTGACGATTCTCCGGTCGGAAACGCGGGTTTCGTCCTCGTTCTCCTTAATGTTTTTTTCAACCGCGGTGCCGATCTCAAATTCCTCCCCGTTTTTGGCAACGACGGCGGAAACCGCCCAGCCGCCGTTGCCCGGCGTATAGTCTTCGCTGATCACCGCCGGAGTGAAACGTTTGATGTCGGCCAGTCTGGCGCTTCTCAGTCCCCGTCCCGGGGTGAGGAAAGAAATTGCTTCCAAAATATTGGTTTTGCCGCTGCCGTTTTCGCCGGTAATAATAACCGGCCGCAGTCCGGGAGTCATCCGCAGGAAGGCATAGTTTCTGAAATCGGTTAAAGTCAGGCGGGTAACGCCTGACTTTAAGGAAACGACTTCTTTGATGTTTTTGGCCAGACTGTCCAACGTTTATACCCTCATCGGCATCAAAACGTAAATGGCGCTGGCGTCGGAAGTGTCGTGAATGACCGACGGCGACGAAGCGTCGGAAAAGCTGATCTGAACGTTTTCGCCTTTGATTTCGCCCAGAATGTCCAGCAGGTAGCGGAAATTGTAGCCGACCTCGAGCGATTCGTTGTCATATTTGGCTTCCAGTTCTTCCCAGGCGCTGCCGAGGTCCGGGCTGGAGGTGGTAATGACCACTTTGGCTTCTTCGGTGATCATCTTGATCGCGCGGGTCCTTTCCGCCACCACCGACACGCGGTCAACCGCGTTGCCCAGTTCTTTTACTTTCACTTCCAACAGCTTGTCGTTGTCGGTCGGAATGACCCGTTCATAGTCGGGGTAGGTACCGTCGATCAGTTTGGAAGTAAGCGTAACTTCTTCCAGCGTAAAGCGGACTTTGTTGTCGGAAAGCGCAATGTCGATGTTTTCGGCCTTGGTGTCATCAAGCAGCTTGCGCACTTCGCCGATGGTCTTCCGCGGAATGATGACGCCGGCAATTTTTTCCGCGCCCTGCGGCAGCGGCGATTCGACGCAGGCCAGACGGTGGCCGTCGGTGGCAACGACGCGCAGAACTTTGGCCGAGCCTTCGTTTTTGGCATGAACGTACAGGCCGTTCAGATAGTAGCGGGTTTCTTCGGTGGAAACGGCAAACTGAGTGCGGTCGATTACGTCTTTCAGCTCTTCTCTGGCAATGCTGAAATTGATCGGCAGCTGGTCGCCGGAAATGACCGGAAAATCTTCCACTCCGATGGTGGAAAGGGCAAATTTCGAGCGGCCGGAGGCAATGCTCAGCTGTCCTTTGTCGTCGGGGAAGGTAATCTCCACTTCCGCGCCGTCGGCCAGCTTGCGGACGATGTCGTAAAGCATGTGAGCCGGTGCGGTGGTGGCGCCGGTTTCAATGATTTTGGCGTCGACGATTTCGGTGATTTCGGTGTCCATGTCGGTGGCCTTAAAGCTGATGCCGTCGCCGAGCGCCTCGATTCTTACGTTGGAAAGAACCGGGATGGTGTTTCTCTTCTCAACAATGCTCTGCACGTGGTTGAGGGTTTTTAACAAAATTGCGCGTTCAATAACAAATTTCATGGCCTTGATTCCGAATAAATTGTTGCAACTAAAAGACGACCGCCTTTTTGACTGTGAAAAATGATAGCATAATATTGCCAAAGCAAAACCGAAAAAGACGAGTCGTCAACAGTTTTTTTATACCTGAAGCGGCGCTTCCGGCCGCTGTCCGGCAAGAAAATTCCGCATCGGCGGAAACAGGTTTTCCGGCAGTCCGGAAAGATTGAACCATAGCCGTGTTTTGCATTTTTCCGGCTCCGTAACCTGCGGCCGGCCGTTGACGACGCCGGCTTTCAAAATGACCGTAACGTAATGTTTGCCCGATTCGGCGAAAAAATCGTTGGTGATGCCGGCAATTTCCGGCCGCTGAGGGCTGTTCCCCGTTTGTTTCTTCCCGCGTTTCCCGAACGCCGGCCGCTTCGAAACTTTCGCCGTATTTGAGATGATCGCCCGGCGGATACCGGGTGCTGCCGCCGTGAGATGATTTGCGTAGCCCGGGCAAAAGCTGTTTTTTTGTTATTGAAGATCAATACGCCGACTCCGGTTTTGATCGTTTGATCTTTCTGTTTTTCCCGTTTCCGTTCTTTCCGCTTATTTTATTTTCCTCGCCTTCATTTCCTCTTTTGCGCTCTCTCTCGGCCTTTTTTTTCCGTTTCTTTCTTTCCTCTGTTTCCCTTTTTTCTTCTTTTTCTTTGTCTTTTCCCTGTTTTCCTCTTCTTTTCCTCTTTCCTCTGTTTCTTCTTTTTTTCTCTGTTTTTCTTCCCTTTTTTCTCTTTTTTTCTCTTTCCGCTGTTTCTTCCTTTTTTCTCTTTTCTCCCGCGGACTTTTGGATGTTCTCGCTTTCTTACCCTTTCACCTTTCTCTCCCCCGGCCTTTTTTGAAGTTCTTGCTTTCCTGTTCTTTCTTCTTTTCCTTCCGCGGCTTTATTTTTACGTTCTCTTTTGTGGCCTTTCTTCCTTCTCTCCCCGGTCTTTTTTGAAGTTCTTGCTTTCCTGTTCTTTCTTCTTTTCCTTCCGCGGCTTTATTTTTACGTTCTCTTTTGTGGCC
>ENA-UESE01001568-UESE01001568.1-human-gut-metagenome-genome-assembly--contig:-NODE-1568-length-16841-cov-4.170067_pt1 | contig 16841 bp, 12 predicted proteins | sample MGYA00242995_ERZ507996 | MGnify/ENA primary metagenome ERZ507996 (study PRJEB26167, sample SAMN06115489) | human gut metagenome | host: Homo sapiens | place: China:Sichuan | collected 2015-04-15... | reverse complement strand
GAAAAGTCTTAGAAATATCCAATTGAAGCTTCTGGCATCGTTGATGTTTGCACACCTGCTTTTCTCATATATGCTGTCGTCCGTACGTTAAGAATGTGTGTTAAACAACAATTTAATCATTCTACTCATTCCTCAGTGCTGTCACCGGATCGCTCTTTGATGCCTTTTTAGAAGGAATCAATCCACCGGTAAATGTAAGAAATACACTAAGCAGTATAAGCACCATCGCTGGAATTACAGGAAGTACTGCATTGATGTTGTCCACCCCTGAAAGTGCATGAATAACAGCATTTATAGGAAGCAGGAAAAGTAATGTTATACCTATACCCATAAGTCCTGAGCATAGTCCGATTATACATGTTTCTGCATTAAATACAGCCGATACATTCTTCTTGGAAGCACCTATTGCCCTTAATATTCCTATCTCCTTACGTCTTTCAAGTACACTTATATATGTGATAACACCTATCATAATAGAAGATACTATTAAAGATATAGCCACAAATGCAATCAGCACATAGCTTATAACATTTACTATGGTAGTGACAGAGGACATAAGTGTTCCTACCACATCTGTGTAGCTTATAACCTGTTCATCCTTACCCTGCTTTTTCATGCTTGTATTATAGTTATCAAGTATATTTACTATCTTATCCTTACTTTCAAAATCCTTAGGATATATGTCTATTTCACCTGGTACTGACAAATCTGCATAGCCAAGCTTTTTCATATTATTGTCATATGAGGCAACATCCGTATCAGACATAAGTGACTTCATAAGATCTGAAAGGTCACTTTCGTTCATATTCATCTTTATCGCATTTGCGAAGCTGTCTGTATCTATACCAAATGCGCTGCTAAAATCATAGTCATCTGTATCTGTTCCCATGCCCATTGAACCTAGTACAGCTGCCATATTATTTCCCATAAGCTGCATGGCATTCATCATGGCATCTGTCATAGAGGACATCATCTGTGTCATGACTGTCTCCATAGCCTGCTGCATATTCCCCATGATACTTTCCATCATCTTGTTCATGGCATTCTGTATATTGGCAGTAAACTGTTCCTTAAGACTGTTGATCATATTGTTTATGACTTTATCAAGAATACCATCTATGTTCTGATATCCATTCTGCTTGGCATATTCTGCGTATCCATCTACTACATCCTTTTTAAATATACTCCAGAGCTGTTCTTTTGATATATCAAATGTCACAGCATCTTTCATAAGTTCTTTTGCCGAATCTGATATCTGTTTTCTTGCCTCATCTGTAAGCAGGAACTTAAATACACTTTCTGCTGTTGTATCCTCAATACCATTCTTTTTAATATATTCCAGATATCTGGCTTCAAGCTTGTTTACCTCTTTAAGCACTCTGTCCTGTGATATATTTACATGCATTGAATCAGTAATAAGCTGTCTGATATCCTTACTTAACTGGGCTGATACTTCATCAGAGGACATATATTCCTTAAAACCATATAATACTTCAGATATAGATGCTTTAACTTCATCTGTAAGACTGTCTGATACCAGCTTCTTTAATGTGTCTGCATCTATACTGCCTATATCAAAGTCCATACCATTTTCCCCGAAAGCAGAAGATATATCTCCAAAACTATCAGGGTTAAACACTGATGAATCCATAGAATCAAACATAGATGGATCAAATGCCGCTGATATATCATCTGGATTGATCAATGCAGCAAAATCTGGCATACTCATATTATATATACTATCATCCACCTTAAATGCATTACTTATTGCATCTGTATCTATCTGAAAAAGTGATTCCATGTTAAATTTACTTTTACTGTCACTACTTATACCAAACTTTTCACCAGTAAATATGTTGGTATCCTTCTTTTCCTTCTGTGCCTTTACTACATCACTAGCTGTAGAATATTGTATAAGCTGTCTTGTAAGCCCGGATGTATATGCTATACCCGGTGTAAGCATTGCTGCTGTGGTTCCCTCAACCTGCTTAACTATACCTGATATTTTCAGATCACTGCCTTTGCTTATCAGTTCCTTCATATATTCTTCATTACCAGTTTTATCCTTCCATATATCATACTCTGTATCATACTGATAATAATCAGCACTATTCACCACTTTAAAGGTCATGCCAATAAAATCATCATATGAAAAGCTGTCGTTATTCTCAGGAATATCTATCTCTTTTTCTGACATAAATGCAGATATCATATTCTCATATTCAGCATTATCCCGCAGACCTAGTGTGTACTCAAGCCTGTCACTTATGTTACCGCTTGAGGAAAGCACAAGAACACATTCATTATAATTCTGTGGCCAATGTCCTGCTTTTACTTCATACTGTTCTTCATATAAACTGCTGTTTGAGGGCAGCTCATAAAACACATTTGTAGACATGCCAGATGTCATGGAATTCTCATATGATGAAGACATTCCCATCATCTCATATGACTTGTCAGGATTTATCTGCCTATATCCTGTATTATCCTCCCTGTATATCTGAGGAGTTACTATATATTTGTATTCTATGGCATGCACATAATCTTCAATATTTTCCGGATTGCCTTCTATATATGTTTTAAGCGATGCCAGATCGTTGGTACTCATCTTAGAGAACATATCAGAAACAACAGGTGTAACACCGATATCGTACTCCTTTTTGTTGTCACCTGATGCTGACATACCGACCATCATCGCTGTAAGATCAAAGCCCGTACTTTGTATCTGTAACGGATATTCTGACAGAGTATCCTCTTCCATCGCACTTATATATCCACTGACACCATTAGATATGGAAAGAATAAGCGCTATACCTATAATTCCTATAGAGCCTGCAAACGATGTAAGAAGGGTCCTTGCCTTTTTAGTCTTAAGATTCTGAAAGCTTAATGAAAGTGCTGTAAGAAACGACATTGACGACTTTCCCATATTCTTATGCACTGGTTTTTCTATAATATTTTCATCTATCTCTAACGGATCAGAATCCGATAATATCTTTCCATCTTTAACTTCTACTATTCTTGTAGCATATTCATAAGCCAGCTCAGGGTTATGAGTTACCATAACTACAAGTCTGTCCTTTGATACCTCTTTTAAAAGCTCCATAACCTGTACGCTTGTTTCACTGTCAAGTGCTCCTGTAGGTTCATCTGCAAGAAGAATATCAGGATTATTAACAAGTGCTCTGGCTATGGCAACTCTTTGCATCTGTCCACCTGACATCTGGCTTGGCTTTTTATGTATCTGCTCTCCAAGTCCCACCTTTTCAAGAGCCTCTTTAGCACGTTTCCTTCTTTCGCTCCTTGATATGCCTGATATTGTAAGTGCAAGCTCAACATTAGAAAGAACCGTCTGGTGAGGTATAAGATTATAGCTCTGGAACACAAAACCTATCGTATGATTACGATATGAATCCCAGTCTCTGTCTTTATATTTTTTAGTTGATATTCCATTGATGATAAGATCCCCACTATCGTATCTGTCAAGACCGCCTATGATATTAAGAAGTGTAGTTTTTCCTGAACCACTTGGGCCTAACACAGCGACGAATTCACTATCCCTTAGATTCAGCGACACATCATCAAGTGCTTTCTGTACTAACTTTCCTGTTCTATATTCCTTACGGATGTGTTGAATCTGAAGCATTATCTATCTCCTGTTCATTTTATTATCATAATTGAATTTTATTATAAAACAATGTATACTTTTATTACAATACATTTTGGTTATAAAAACATTACTATTTTATAACATTTTCATAAAGTTATCTATATTTTTTCTACTACATGCCGTTACATAAGCATGTTATAATTATAAGATAAAATACTAGGAGGTAAATACCTCTGCTCCTGCAAGGGCAGTCGCATTTTACTTCGTAAAACAAGGAGGTATACAAATATGTGGGCTTATGAAAGTGTTTTTTATCAGATATATCCTCTGGGATTCTGCGGTGCACCTTATGATAATGATGATGTCCTTACACATCGTATCCTTAAGGTCAATGACTGGATTCCCCATATTAAAAAGCTGGGTGCCAATGCAATATATTTCTCACCTGTATTTGAATCTGATACGCACGGATATAATACCCGTGACTATACAACAATAGATAAAAGACTTGGAACCAATGAGGATTTTGCCAATGTATGCTCTAATCTGCACAATGAAGGCATAAAGGTTGTTCTTGATGGCGTATTTAACCACGTAGGTCGTGGTTTCTGGGCTTTTCAGGACGTTCTTAAAAACCGTGAGAATTCTGCTTATGTTAACTGGTTTGCAAGAATAGATTTTAACGGCAACTCGAACTATAATGATGGTCTGTGGTATGAGGGCTGGGAGGGCTGCTATGACCTCGTAAAGCTCAATCTATATAATGAAGATGTTATACAGCATATTTTTAAGGCTATCAAAGGATGGGTAAATGAATTCGATATAGATGGCTTAAGACTTGATGTAGCTTACTGCTTAAATCACGACTTCTTAAGAAGGCTACGCTCCTTCTGCGATTCGCTAAAACCTGATTTCTTTCTTCTTGGTGAAACTCTTCATGGTGACTATAACCAGATTATGAATGATGAAATGTTACATTCTGTAACCAATTACGAATGTTACAAAGGTCTTTATTCAAGCTTTAACTGCATGAATATGTTTGAAATAAATCATTCATTATTACGACAGTTCGGACCAGAAAACTGGACTCTTTATAAGGGAAAGCATCTGCTCTCCTTTGTTGACAATCATGATGTAACAAGAGTTGCCAGTATTCTTAATAACGCTAACCACCTTCCTCTCATATACACCCTTGCATTCGGAATGCCTGGTATTCCTTGTGTATACTATGGCAGTGAATGGGGTGCAACAGGAAGAAAAGAGGATGGTGATCCTGCTCTGCGTGTTTCCTTTGATACGCCTGTATGGAATGACCTCACAACATTTATATCAAAGCTGGCTGTCGCGAAGAAGTCGTCAAATGCACTGAATTACGGAAGCTTCTCATCTATCGTGCTCACCAATGAGCAGTGCATCTTCCTACGTCAGTATAATGATGAACGTGTTCTTGTTGCCATAAATGCATCCGAGCAGCCTTACTTTGCTTCGTTTAATATCGGAACTGATACATGCACTGACCTTATAAGTGGCAGCGAAATTAAGCTTAATAACGGAATGGAACTGCCTGGATACAGTAGTTTTATACTTCAGCCATTCTCTTAAGCTCCGGAAGTACTGTACATAGCATTGTTATAAAACAGATACTTCCTCCTATTACATTTGATACCGGCTCAGCTAAGAATACTCCTGCTGTCCCCATATTAAATGTATATGGCATAATATATGTAAGAGGCACGACTATAATGACTTTTCTTAATAATGAAAAGAATATGGCGTGCTTCTTTTTGTTAAGTGACTTAAATACTGTCTGTCCGATATATTGCAGATCCATAAATATAAATGCTGCAAAATACTGCTTTAATGCAACAATAGCATCACTAAGCAGGCTGCTGTCTGAGCTGAATATGCTTATTAATGCTCCCGGTGCAAATATAATAATACTCCACATGACTGCAGTATAAGCCAGTGTCATAATACCAAGAACCATTATTGCTTTTCTTATACGTGCCGGCTTTCCTGCACCATAATTATAACTGATAACTGGCGAAGAGCCTTCATTAATAGCATGAATCGGAGTATCCACAAGCTGTCTTACACTTGATACTATTGTCATTACTGATATGTAAATATCTCCTCCTGTTACTGCCAATACATTATTGCAGCATATTGTTACAAGACTGTTAGTAACCTGCATTATAAATCCTGCTGTGCCAAGACTGATAATATTCTTAGCATAACCTGCACACTCTGCAAGCTCATTTTTCTTTAAAAATCGCATCTTTAATTCGGATTTATGTGTCAGGAAATATATTGTAAACATCGCTGAGAAGCATTGTGAAATAACTGTTGCTACTGCTGCTCCCTTTACGCCTAAGCCAAAAACAAATATAAATAGTGGATCCAGTATAAAATTAAGAACTGCTCCTATTGCAACTGATATCATACCAGTTGTAGAATATCCCTGTGCATTAATATATGGATTTAGTCCTAAGGCAAGCATAGATGGAATTGTTCCTATAAGATAAATCATCATATATGGATATGCATAAACTATTGTACTATCTGATGCGCCAAACACCATGAGAATTGGTTTTGAAAACAGCATACCGCATGACATCAATATAAATGCACCGGCACAAAGCATTGAAAATGATGTATCCATAATAAGTGCAGCTTCTTTATTTTTCTTTCTTCCCCTGTATATCGAAAACAGAGGTGTTCCACCGCTTCCAAACAAGTTAGCAAATGCTGTAATAACAACAATTACCGGGAAGCATATTCCTACTGCACCTATAGCTGTTGTACCGATATGTGGTATACGTGCAATATATATCCTGTCTACTACGTTATACAAAAGATTCAATAACTGTGCTACAAGCATAGGGATTGATGCACTTAAAATATTATCTGTAATTGTTCCATTCTCAAAGTCTATTTTTTTCATTTCTATTACCTGTCCTGCGTATTATATTATACTGCATATTATCATATTAGGAGACAAAATATTCCACTGCGTTATTTGGAAAAATTTCTTTAAATTCTCCATATAGCTGCGCCGCCAAAGTCTTATTATGTGCAATGATCAGCGTCGGTTTATTCAACTAATTTAAAATTATAATCCGGAATCAATAATACACATGTACTCAACACCCATATAAATCCTTTTTCAAAATTTCTGCTGACTTCATTTTGTACATTCAGTATCTCAGATAAATCCATCTGTTCAAATTGCTTTCTGAGATTATTTTCATTTGCATCTTCCTTTTGAATTCTGGCTGCCTTACGAATATTATGACATACGATCTCTTGTAAAACTTTTCTCATATGCTCCCAATATGTTCGATTCTCACATGTATATCCAATTTTTATAATCCAATCTTTTAATTGATATTTTAATGTCTTTTCCTTCTTCTCATCTCCTACAATACACAATATTTCTTCCAATTCTTTTTCTAACTCATTCGCAGAAATATTCAATATTGCATCACAACATCCATTTCTTTTTTCAACATCACTTACCCGATATCTATCTCCTGCAAGTAAATCATCAATTCTATGTGGCAACTCAACCGCCTTTTCAATAACACTTTCTGCCCTTACTAGGCTTTTATACTTGTCTCCCGGCTGCAATGATACCGGAATTTTTCGATTTATATACTCTTCATCTGGTATAGATTTTAAATGCAAATATGATTCAATCATTGGATAATTCAGGTACAATTTCCCCATATCAGTCGAGTCCGCAAAGCAATGCTGCATTTCTAAAATCTTTTCTTCAGAAAATGCCGGATCATGCCGTTCATAATCAAATACAAGAATAATATTGGTAAAATCATTTCTATAATAGATTGTCTCCGGATGTTCCTTTTTACTGATTACAAACGGTAAATCAACATCCATTTCATCTTTTGCCCAATCATTTCCGTATTCTTTTACAATATCCTCATATAACTTATAAATATTCGTACCGTAAATCCACACATCATCTATATCAATATTCATTTCTGGAAAACATTTAAAAACAAGCCAAAACAATTCATCCTTTTCATGTTTTCCCTCTACAACCAGTAAGCTTCGGCTACGCCGCCTTGTCTCTACTGCGTAATTATTCATATTTTTCAAACTCCCCACTTATATACATCTTTTCAAGATTGTGACCTTCTCTCAGCTCCCGTTCAGTTGCATTACAAAGAGCCGTTAATGTTCCCTTTCTTGATAAAATAAACAGACAATCCGGTCTCATAATTCTATTTGTCATCAAGTTCGTATTATGCGATGTCATAATAATTTGGCATTTTGGATACTTCTGTTTAAAGAAACAAATCACATTTTCTGCCATTTCATAATGGTAAAACGCATCAAATTCATCTAAATAAATCAAGGATGCATCCCATATTTTCGGAACCAGTCTCCGATACAACTCTACTAATGCCAATGTACCACTTGATGCATTTTCATAAAATGGAACTAATTGTTCATGTACAAAATACAATTCTATCTGCCCATCTGGTAATTTTTTTAATACCAATTTACATTCAATACCCATTGCATTTAAAAAATCTTCAAAATCTTTCAGACGTTCCGGATTTTCCAAACTCTCATAAAATCCCTGATTCATTCTTCCAAACCGATACTGCATCCTATTTCCCACCGTAATCATCATCATTCTTCTAACATAATTCGATAACCGGATAAGAGCTGAATCATTTTTCAAAGCCACATTACTAATCAGCCATCTCAAAAATGGAAGCTTAGGTTCGCTGATTTCATCATCTTCTCCATCTTCTAAAGATTGTAAATAGCGCTCTATATTGGCAGTTTCTGCATCAATATAATCTAAATTATCAAAATTGTATTCTCGCAAACCAAAATTACACTTAAAAATGCTTTTTCCATTTACAGATAATTCTTCTTCACGTAATTCCTGATTTGATAATCTCGAATATTTGTAACTTAATTCTGTATCTTCAAATCTGAATTCATATTGAAACATTGCTGCATCTTCTTTAGAATCCGCATTGAGTAAAATTCCATTACTCGCATATCTTGTTCCACCAAACATTGTTGAACTAATATCAAGAATTGCTCTTCCAAGATTCGTCTTACCAGTCGCATTACGTCCATAAATCAACATTTTGCCGATAATACCATCTGATAGACAATCTGTATTAAACTGATAACCTGCAATATTTTCAAAATCTATCGTAATTTCATCTTTAAAATTTTTGTAATTCTTTAAAATGAATTTTTTAAGCATATCTTATACCATCCTCTCAAAAGATTATTAATGTATAATTCTATGCTTAAAGTATAACCAATTTTCACTCTGTTCGCAACAATATGCCGTAAAAAAATTACGGCATATTGTGACATAGTTTTACTCTTTATATCTCCCAATCCATCCTTCCTGTCACATTCAACATCTTTTCTTCTCGGAAACTGAGCATCCTTCCATTAGTTCCACCGACAATGATATGATCCAACAATTCTATTCCCAATAGCTGTCCACACTTCTGCAGCTTTCTCATAACGATCATATCCTCTTTTGACGGTTTCACATTGCCACTGGGATGGAAATGTGTATGTTCTCATTGAATAAGTTCCACAGAACTTATTCACCCATTAAAAATGGGCTACCGTTTCCAGTAGCTTTTTAACATATTTATTATCCAGTGAGCATGTTTGTCCACTAAATATCACCCTATTTGTGACTCCTACCGACTAACTGACATAATTTTTTTCTCTATTATACATATTCATCTGGAAATTTCAATTTCTAATAATCATTTCTGTTCAAGCTTCTTCATGCTATGTCACAGACACAACGCTGTTCTAACAGCTTATAACTCTTCCTGTTCTAGCTGTAACCCTGTGTGAGATTGATATAACAGTCCTGTTTTCAGATACATTTTTTAATGCCTTTAGTACTTCTCTTTCTGTATCAGCATCAAGATTAGCAGTTATCTCATCTAAAAGCAGAAGCTGTGGATTAGCTGCAGTTGCCCTTGCAATAGACAATAACTGCCATTGTCCCTGCGAAAATATTTCCTGTGTGCAGGGTGTATCATATCCCTTATCAAAGCTCATAATTGTATCGTGAAGTCCTGCAAGCCTGGCTGCATTCACAACCTCATCCATAGATATAGCTTCATCATATAATGTAATCTGGTCTTTAACTGTTCCTGGCACCATATGAAATGTCTGTTCAACATAACCAAATATTCTTCTTTTCTTATTATCAGGTATATTATAAGAATCGATTCCATCAATTAGTATCTGTCCCTTTAAAGGCCTGTATAAGCCTAAAAGCAGCTTGAATATTGTGCTCTTTCCCGCACCTGTCCTTCCCTGCAGTGTAACCTGTTCACCCATATCAACATTGAAGCTCTTATCTTTAATTATAATATGGTCAGCTTCATATCCGAAGGTTACATTATTAAACTGGACATATGGTGTGCAGGCTTTCCTGACTTTTAATTTTTCACTATTATTGATGTTAGCTGTCTGTGTTTCTAACACAACATTAATATCTGCATTTACATCAGACTTAAAATCCGCCTTAATATCTGCATTAACAGCTTCAATTGCTGGAAGTGTCGGGAGTGCAAAGAATTCATTTATTCTTCTTACACCGGCAATTGCTGACTGTATAGTCTGGATTTCCATACCAAGGCTCTCAACTGGTGCAAATATCTGTGATATGTAGTTAATAACAGCTACCGCCGTGCCTGCCGACATTCCAAAAAGTGTAAGAGCCTTTGCATTGCCCGATGCTGAAAACAACATAACTACCGCTACTACAATTGCATTTAGTATAAGAATAACCGGTGAATATATGGCATCGTAAAAGTTGGTCTTTTCCATAGCCTTATAGCTGTCACCTATATATTCATCATATTTTTTCTCCATATACTTTTCCTTGCCAAGATTATGTATTGTACGGATGTTTCGTAGTGTTTCCGGTACATGTCCCGAAGCCTTGCTTACTGCACGCCGGTTTCGCAGCTGTGCTTCAAGCATATTCCTCTGCACATATCTTGTAAACCAGAATATAAATGGCAGTAATATAAGCAATAATATTGCAAGCCCTTTATTTCTGAACCATATAACTGCAAGAATACTTATTATCTTACATGTATCCGCAAACATACTGACTATACCTGAGGTAAACAGATTCTCTACAGTATCAACATCACCAACGAATCTTGACACTACAGCTCCCGGCTCCTGACGGTTTAATGAATCTGCTGTCAGTCTGGTAAAATGCTCCATAAGACCACTACGCAGAGCATGCGTTATCTTTTGGCCAAATACAGTAAGAAGCCCTTCCCTTGTAGCCTCCATAAGACCTGTGATCACATTAAATACCATATAAAGAAATATAAGATATAAAGGAACCTGACATCCTGCTGCCAATGTATCTACTATTCTTCCAAGTACAAGCGGTGGATAAAGTGCAGTTATAACTGCACCACATACTGCTGTTATAATACCAAGTGAAAGCCACTTTTTCTTTATTGTAGTGTGCAATATTATTGAGCCTACACTAAGTACTTTGCCGCCATTATCAACATTACTATTATGTTTACTCATGCTTATCCACTACCCTTCTGCTGTTTTCCACTTCCTTAGCTGCAGCCAGCCCTTCATTCTCTGTTTCTACAGCTCTGCATTCTTCAACACTTAGCGTTTCATACATTTTTCTGTATCCAGGACATTCCAACATAAGTTCTTTATGTGTTCCAACATTTGCCTTACCGGCATCCATCCATATAACCTTATCCATCTTCGGAAACATATAGAGACGATGAGACATAAGAATAACGATATTATCTGATGCCATATCTTTAAGTTTCTTATATATCTGTTCCTCTGTATTCCTGTCAAGTGCTGAAAAAGGATCATCAAGCACAAGCACCGGCTTCTTATGGCAAAGCGTTCTTGCAAGTGCTATTCTTTGTGCCTGTCCACCAGACAGCCTGATTCCTTCACTTCCAATAATGGTATCTGCTCCCTGCTCCATAGCCTCAACCTCTTTATCCATGCATACTGCCCTGAGGTATTCAAAAACATCATAATCATCACCTAACAACACATTATTCCTTACAGAATCGTTAAATAATTCAGAATCATGTCCAAGATAGCTTATTATTCCCGACCTTACATTATCCGCAGCGTTTCTTAGTTCACATCCGTTATACATGATACTTCCCTCATATGGATATTCACACAGAAATGTCCTTCCAAAGGTTGACTTACCACTAGCAACCGGACCTGTAACACCTATGATCTGTCCCTGCTCTGCAGTAAAGGAAATACCATTATATACATTTTTTCCATCTGGATATGTAAAGCTTAAATTTTGTACATCAAGCCTTCCTGATGTCTGATTTTTACAATCTGTATCCTTAGCCTGAATAATCATAAGCGGCTTAATACGTTTCCATGAAACCTGTGCCTTATGAACTGCATTAAACAGCTTCGCCGCCTTCGAGGACTTATCAGATAACTTTATAAAGCAGGCCAGGAATGTTGTAAATGCTGCAATATCCCAGGTTCTCCATCCTGTTCCAAGTACATTTCTGCTGCCAAAATATAATATAAATAAAATGCCCATCATTGATATTATTCTATATAATGGTGTAAGAGAAGAATTCCATATATTAGCATAAATAGCTGATTTCTCATACTCAGCCAGATTATCTTCGTACGCATTTTTTCTGTCAGCTTCCCTGCCATAAACTCTGTAGGTTATAGCATTGGTTGCTCTGTCAAGTGTTGCATTACTAAGGATACCAGATTGTTTTTTATACTCAGAACCTGTTTTCTGGACTATTACTTTCATCTTTTCAGCAATGATATAAGATATAGGTGGAAATATCATTGCAATAAGTGCCAGCCTTACATCATATACAAGCAGCATTCCTGCATATGCAGCCAGCGCTACGCCTGTATCAAACACCTCTGTTGTAAACTTTCTCATGCCCTCAGCACAATCATCTACATCAAGTATGGCCTTTGTCATAATATCACCCATACCCTCACCTTCAAGCTCTGTCCTGCTCTTTAATACAAGTGTTCCATATAATATTTTCTTCATTCTTCTATTAACATTATTGGCGAATCTACGAACATAAAAACGTTTTATATATCTTGATACCTGAACTACTCCAATTGAAATCACATATGCAATAACAAGTATAAGCATATCCTTGTATACAGCATTCTTTGCCAATATATCTATAAGACAGCCTGCCATTTTTCCTTCAAACCATGGTCCAAGCAAAAGTCCAAGATTGTATATAACACCTGACACGGTTATTATAAGCAGTACCTTCCACTCTTCTTTAAAATATGATAGTATTCTGTCGGCTTTAAATGTTTTATGCGCGGTCACATTTTTGTTATCTGAAGGATTTACTCCATTATTTCTTAATTTAAAATCCAATCTCATCTGGTGCCACAGAACATTTCCATGAGTGGATTTATCTGTTATCCCCTCATCAACGAATCCAAACTTGGAATAATATGGAACAAGGCTTTCTTTACATGTTAATACAAGCCCTTTCCGGTTCTGTTTTCTGGCATCTAAGATAGCCTTCTTAATCAGCTCTTTCGCACATCCGCATCTGCGATAATCAGGAAGAGTATTTACACCAAAAATCATCTGCCATGCACCATTCTCGTCATGCATTGATGCATTTTCATACATCTCATCTGTAAGATCAGCCTCATCTGTAACAAAACCATCTACAAACGCAATGAGTTTATCATCATCAAACATAAGCCAGAAATGATTTCCATAATACTTTATTCTCTGCTCAAATTCTTCTTTAGTTGCTGCCTCTAAAACAGGAAAACACTCAGATTCAACCGATGCAATATCGTCTAAATCAGCCATTGTTGCATATCTTATATTCACAATCGTTCCTTCTTTACTATGATTTTTTCATTATAGCTTCCTATAAGACAGATAATGCACATTATATGCGTATTTCTAATACTTTCTACTCTATCACATACTCGTACATTCTAAACTGCCTGTTTCCAACTACCTCATAAAAAATGTTTTCAGTACTTACATATTTAAAACCAGCTCTGATATATAACTTGTCGGCTAGTGTGTTCTTATCTATTACATCAAGATGAATGGCTTCAATGTTTTCTAACTTAGCATATGATATTAAGTTTTTTACAAATTGAGTAGCAAGCCCCATACCACGGTACTCATATCGCACATCTCTTAATACGAACAACTCTTTCTGAACAATACCAGCCATTAAAAAATCTGCTGAAGGATGTACCCCCTTTTTCCAGTCAGGAAAAGAAGGTTCTTCTTTGCTTTTGCCTATTAAATCCCAATAGAGATTTTCTATCTCATTAAAATCCTCCAGGCATGCTAATTCAAAATTCATATATCTGTCTCCTAATTTTTATTTAACTCCAGCTCTTCCAGACATCCGGCTGGTATCCGAGTGTTGATGCTTTTCCACTAGTCTCTCAAAAGAGGCTTCAAAGTTTAAATCATCCTTATCACTTCTTTTTCTTGGACCTTTCATGTGATTTTTACTGCTTGCCCGCCTTGCCTTCTTACTTATATGTCTCTCCATTAACATAAGATCAATATTTTCATTTGTATACCATTTCCCGGACTGATGAATGGCATATGCACCCTTACTTAATGCCATGGCAGCTACACCATAGTCCTGCGTAACTACCAGATCACCCATCTTACAAAGACTTATTAACTTAAAATCAACCGCATCAGCTCCGGCACCCACATATACCACTTCTGAATAGTCTGATGTAAGATAATGATTACATTGATTATCTAATTAACTACATTATTTTCTATCTAAAATATCCATAAATTCGTCACCTGTAATTGTTTCCTTATTCATAAATTTATCAGGAAGCATAAAACGCTCTACCGCTGACTGTGATATCCTCAGTGTATCATTCTTCAAATCTATAATATACAGATAATCATCCATACAAGGTGCAATTAAGTCAATCATACTTCCTGCTTCCCGCTCGTCAAGTATTTTATATGCATCAAAAGCCATCATCAAAATTCACCTTCCATTATATTACTCTTCAATGTCTGAGATTTTGAATTTCGCTATCATTTCACTCAGATTTTCTGATTCACTGCTCATCTGCTGGCTCGCAGCCGCACACTCCTGTGATGTTGCTGAATTGGTCTGTACAACATCATTGATCTGCTCAATTCCTTCGTTAATCTGCTTGATCTCACTGGTCTGGGTCTCAAGTGTATCAGCTATATTAATCACCTCTTTTGTAATCACCTTAGAGTTCTCTGCTACTTCTTCAAGCTGTGAGGCTGTCTGCTCTGCAATATTCATGCCTTTTTCAACAGCCTGCACAGATGCCTCTATAAGCGCAGCTGATTCCTTTGCAGCCTGTGCACTTTGATCGGCAAGAATATTTACCTGATTTGCCACAACCGCAAAGCCTTTTCCTGCCTCCCCTGCCCTTGCCGCCTCAATAGAAGCATTTAATGCAAGCAGGTTGGTCTGTGATGCAATCTCATTAATAGTTGATATAATCTGATCTATCTGTTTAGAGGCTTCGTTTATTTCATGCATAGCTGCAACCATCTCCTGCATCTTTCCATTGCTTTCCCAAATTGCACCTCCAAGCTCATCCACTTTTCCACTGATTTCCTTTGCACTCTTTGAATTCTGCTCCACCTGCTCTGAAACTCCCGCAACTGTCGCTGTCAGTTCCTCTACAACCGCAGCCTGATTGGTTGCACCGTCTGCAAGGTCATTTGAGCTTGCAGCTACCTGCTCTGCCGCACTTGAAACCTCGCTTGATACATGCTGGATTCCATTTATGGTGACTGCCATACTTTTTTCAAATTCCATAAATGACTGTAAAATACCTACAAAATCGCCTCTCCACTCTACTTCCGGCTGTGCATCAAAATGTCCGTCCGCAAAGAGCTTCATCGACCTGTCTATATCTTCCACATATGAGCCGAGAATACGGATAGACTTTCTCATGCTGTGTGCCAATCTACCGATTTCATCCTCTGAATGGTACTCAAGTGTGCTGTGAAGATTTCCTTCTGTCAGCTCCTTTGCCACATCCTCGATTGCATGTAACGGCTCAAGGATTGTATCAAGCACGATCTTTCCTGTTCTCTTTGTCAACCGCCATGCACATGTCAGACAGATAATGATGACTATGAGTCCGACTGCAGCACATACGTATGTACTTACAACTGCCTGAAGGCTTCTTTCGTCAGTCAGCTTGTCGATTTCCTTTGCAAGCTCAACAGTTTTATTTAACTTTGGTGTACACTCATTGATAATCTGATCAACAGCCCCATCCTTCTGTCCGGCTTTAATCTTATCCATGATTGAGTATCCGGTATTCGCCCAGTCAGAAAGAGCCTTTGAATATTCATTATACTGATCCTCAGGAACGATACCTGCTTTTTTTATTGTTTTTAACTGCACATCAATATCCTCGAGCAAAGTTTTTGCACCCTGCTCATAATCTTCATACGTAGACTTGTCAGGATTAAGTGCCATCTCTCTTACATTTCTTGCCGCTGCAGTTACATTTATTCTACATACCTTAACCGCCTGATCAGAAGCATTTACCTTGTTTACATAGTTTAACATATTGAAAAACAACACACCAATGACCGCAATCGAAAGCAGTCCCGAAATAAGCATCATGGTAATAACCATTTTGTAACCATAGTTGATTCTTTTACCCAAATGCATGTTTTCCAATTTCTTTTTCATCGCACCTTTTTTTGAAGACATAGTTTGTTATTTCCTCCTATCTTATGATACCTTTTGACTCTTTAATCATATTATTATTTATACTCAAGTCCGAATTCATCAGACTAATTTAATATAGTACTTTTTTCTAAGGGCACAATACTGTATTCTCAATAATCTTTATGTGAATCTTTCTATTAAATATGTGGATTTGCACAAAATGGTATAATTTTTCGTAATCCCCCTTAAAATACATATTTTACGAACTGTTTGTATTTTTGGTCAGTTTTGCAAACTTGAATTTGTCCGCTCCTTTATATAAAATAATTCCATTTTTCAGAACTACTAACTATTTTTCTTATCTAAATGACATTGATTATCTAATTAACTACTTTATTTTCTGTCTAAAATATCCATAAATTCGTCACCTGTAATTGTTTCCTTCTCATACAGGTACATAGCCAGTTCGT
>ENA-UESE01001566-UESE01001566.1-human-gut-metagenome-genome-assembly--contig:-NODE-1566-length-16857-cov-16.846663_pt1 | contig 16857 bp, 10 predicted proteins | sample MGYA00242995_ERZ507996 | MGnify/ENA primary metagenome ERZ507996 (study PRJEB26167, sample SAMN06115489) | human gut metagenome | host: Homo sapiens | place: China:Sichuan | collected 2015-04-15... | reverse complement strand
ATAGGCAATCTCGTTTTTCTGGATGCAGTCCTCGGAGGAGGAATCGTCAATGCCAATGAGCACATGGAACCGGTCGCCGCCGATCCGGCTGACGGTTTCTAACAGTTCTCCGCTGAGGGTCAGCTTGTTGATCCGGTGCTCCGTGTAGCGGAGGGCGGCATCGTGCATCACGTTGTCCTCAAAGCACAGCAGATCGTGGCCGTCGGCGTCCGTATCGTAGGTGGCGCAAATATTTTCCAGCGTCAATTCGTCCCCAGTGAGGGTTTTCCGGGGTGCCGCGCCGATGGTCCGCATGGCGTTGTAGTATTCCAGCGTGCCGCCGGCGTAGCCCACGGTGGGGGCCAGCCGCATAACGCTGTCCAGCAGCCAGACCTCGTTGTTGGGGTCCTCCGCCAAAGCGGACAGCAGGCTTTCCAGCAAATCTGTCAGAGGCCAGGGCTCGCCGTCACGCTCTGTGGTGGTTTCCGCCAGACGGGAGGCCACCAGTCCGCCGTAGAGCAGCTGGTCCACGGAAAGAAGGTAGCGGTCACAGCCTGATGCCTCCTGTTCCAGCACCCAATCGTACAGGAGGCCGGGATAGCCGCTTTGCCCGGTCCAGGATTGTGTTTCCAGACCGTTTTCGGCGTAATAGTCCTCCATCTGCCCATCCAGCAGTGTTTTGAACATCCATTCCTCCGGCATATTCAGGACATAGCCCAGACTTTCCGCCAGATATTCCACCCGGCCCACGTTGTCAGGCCGGTCATCCAGCGGAACGTAAGCGATCACGGCCCGGTCTGACTCCGCATCCGGCAGATCCAGCGGAGGGCGGGCACCGCAGCCGGACAGAAGAGTCAGACATAAGGCTGCTGCCAAGATTCGTTTTTTCATGGGTCCTCCTTTTGGGGTTTTAAATGGGCGTATTCCAAAAAGAGCGGAGCATTCGCTCCGCTCTTTTGTGATCTCCCTTACAGGCCGAAGCTGCTGAGGTCCAGACCGCCGGTGACGCCGTTCATGCTATTCTCCATGGCGTCATTGGCCTGACGCAGCGCCTCATTGACGGCGGAGACCACCAGATCCTGCAGCATCTCCACATCCTCGGGGTCCACGGCCTCCGGCTTGATGGTGACGGAGAGGACCTCCTTCTTGCCGTTGACCTTGGCCTCCACAACACCGCCGCCTACGCTGGCGGTGAACTCCTGCGCCTCAACGGCGTCCTGTGCCTCAGTCATTTTCTCCTGCATAGCGGCGATCTTCTGCTGAAGCTCCGCCTGACGGGCGGCTCCGGAAATTTTGCCGTTGGTGAAGCCGCGGCGCGCACTGTAACCCATAGTAAATTTCTCCTTTTATTTGATTTCAATATTGTCAAACTGACTGCCGAATTGCAGCAGCTGCTTCAGATTTTCCTCCGGGGACGGCTTTGGCGGCTCTCCCTCCCGGAGCAGTAGCCGCACCGGCTGGCCGGAGACCTTTTCCGCCTCGGCGGACAAAACGCCCCGTACCCGGTCATTGTCCAAACGGTTCAGAGTGATCTCATCGGGTGCAAACACCGTCAGCTGATCGCCCTCCAACACGCCGCCGCACAGGTCCAGAAACGCCCGGTACATGGGAGGGATCTGACCCTTGCAGTTTTCGGACAGAGCCTTCCACCAGTCACCGCTGACGGGCGCAGCGCTGTGAACGGCCGTCTGTGGCTTTGGCGCTGAAGGAATGGAGGCTGCCGGCTTGGCCGGGACGGCCTTGGGCTGTGCGGGCCGGACAGGAATGGCGTCCTCGGGAATGTCAAAGACCCGTTCACCGGGTTCCTCCCGCATGGGCGGCTCCTCCGGCAGCGGCGGCTCGTCCCAAGGGGGCGGATCCTCCGCAGGCGGTGGTTCCACAGGCTTGGACGCGGGCTTTGCAGGAGCCTGAGACACCGGTGCTGCCCCGATCGCCTTTGCGGCAGAGACGCTTTGGTTCACGGCGGCGGAGATCGCAGCGCCGCGGGCCGCTGCGTCCTCCAACCGGGTGATCCGGTTTTCCAAGGCGGTGAGATCGCCGCAGAGACTTTCGTCGCACAGCCGCAGGAAACAAAGCTCCGCATCGGTGCGGCGGTCGGCGCTGTAATAAAGATCAGCCGCAGCCTTTTGCAAGGTGGAGGCCAGATAGAGAAAACGGTTGGAGGGAACATCCTTGCCCAGTTGGTCCAGCGTGGCGCTGTCAAATCCGCCGGACAGCAGCGCTGCACCGCCCTCCGGGGCGGTTTTTCGCAGCAGCAGATCCCGGGTCAGGGTGGAAAGCTCACCCAATACAGCGCCTACATCCTTGCCCCCGGCGTACAGCTCGTTCAGCAGCAGCAGCGCCGCCTGGGCATTCCGGTCCAGAATGTGCCGCATGAGCTGGGCAGTTTGCAGATTGCCTGCCAAACCCAACACCTCCAGCACCGCTCGGCTGTCCACTGTGCCGCCTGCGGCGGCGCACTGATCCAGAAGGCTCAGGCCGTCCCGCAGAGCGCCGTCTGCCAGACGGCTCAGCAACTCGGCACCGTCCGCCGTCAGGTCGATGTGCTCCTGACCGGCCACATAGGACAGCCGCTGGGCGATGTCCTTGGGGAGAATGCGTTTAAAAGAGTAGCGCTGGCACCGGGAGAGAATGGTGGCGGGCACCTTGTGCAGCTCCGTGGTGGCCAGAATGAACATGAGGTGGGCGGGGGGCTCCTCTAAAATTTTCAGCAGTGCGTTGAAGGCCGCCGTGGACAGCATGTGGACCTCGTCCACGATGTAGACCCGCTTTTTTACGTTGGCCGGGGCGTAGATGGCCTCATCCCGCAGGGCCCGGACCTGGTCCACGCCGTTGTTGGAGGCGGCGTCCAGCTCCAGAACATCCAGAAAGCTGCCGCTTTCCAGTCCCAGACAGCTGGGACACTGACAGCAGGGGTCACCGTTTACCGGGTGCTCGCAGTTGACAGCCTTGGCCAGAATTTTGGCGCAGGTGGTCTTGCCGGTACCTCTTGTGCCGGTGAACAGATAGGCATGGGAGGTACGGCCCTCCGCCACCTGCTTTTTCAAGGTCTCGGTGATGTGCTCCTGACCGATGACGTCGGAAAACACCTTGGGCCGCCACTTGCGGTACAGCGCCTGATACATGGAACACACCTCCTGAAAAATCGAATCCGCGGGAAGTAAGGGCACGCGGGCAGCTCCAAAGGGTGCCCTGAGCGTATGAAAACATCCTCCGTTTGCAGACACGGAACCGGCGTCCTCGCGGCACATGGAACATCCCGCTTAATGCTGCTCGGTTCCCCGCCTGACATGGTTCACGGGGCTCCATTGCGCGAGACCGGCTCCGCGTCTGCAAGCGGAGGATGAATTACGGAATCTATTATACGATATTTTTTCTGAATTATCAACTGGAAATTTCGTTTTTACCGGCAGTTGTGTCGGTGTTTCCGGGGAATACTTGCCTTGACAGAAGGAATGGAGTATAATGGCACCGTAATTTTAAACTGGGATTGTTTACCCGAAAGGAGGGGCCATGGAGACCGTCGGGCGTTTCGCGCCGTCCCCCAGCGGGCGGCTTCATCTGGGAAACCTTCTGTGTGCCCTGCTGGTGTGGCTTTCCGCCAGACAAAAGGACGGCCGGGTCCTGCTTCGGGTGGAGGATCTGGATACCGCCCGCTGTCCCCGGAGGTACAGTGAGCAGATGGAGCGGGATCTCCAATGGCTGGGGCTGGATTGGGACATCGGCCCCGGAAGGGATAACGGCACCGGCCCCTATTACCAGAGCCAGCGGACGGAGATCTACCAAGCGGCGCTGGAAACGCTGCGGGAAAAGGGCCTTGTTTATCCCTGCTTCTGTACGCGGGCGGAGATTCACGCTGCCTCCGCTCCTCACCGGGAGGACGGGCAGGTGGTCTATGCCGGGACCTGCCGCCATCTCACCGCGGCGGAGATCGCGGAAAAAAGCAGGAATCGCGCCCCGGCCCTCCGGCTGATAACGCCGGAGGAGCGTTGGGGCTTTACAGACGGCCACATGGGCCGATACGAGGAAAATCTGGCGGCGGACTGTGGCGATTTTCTGCTGCGGCGGTCCGACGGGATGTTCGCCTACCAGTTGGCTGTGGTGGTGGATGATGCCGCCATGGGCGTGACGGAGGTGGTGCGGGGCGCTGACCTGCTGGACTCTACCCCCCGCCAGCTGTATCTCTATCATCTGTTGGGCCTGACGCCGCCGGTTTTTTACCATTTCCCCCTGCTGCTGACAGCGGAGGGCCGCCGCCTTTCCAAGCGGGACGGCGCCGTGGGACTGGACAGCTTGCAGGACAGGCTGCCCCCGGAGGAAATTTTGGGACGGTTGGCGTTCCTAGCAAGGTTCAATCCCTCTGCCGCGCCGAAAACGGCGGCGGAGCTGCTGGCGGACTTCGCGTGGGAGAAGGTACCGCGTCAGGATATCCGGATCCCGGCAGGACTTTTCTGTTAAGGTTTTTCAAAACGGCTTGTTTTGGCGGCGGAGCCGCGATAGAATCATGTGGAACCAGTGGGACGGCGCAATGCGCCGGAAAGGAGCACTATGCGGATCATTGTTGTGGGCGCGGGTAAGGTAGGCACCAGCCTGACCGCCCAGCTTATCCGGGAGCACCGGGTTACGGTCATCGACCAGGAACCCAAGCTCATAGAAAATATCATCAATGTCTATGACGTTATGGGCGTCTGCGGCAACGGAGCCAGCTATGAGGTCCAGAAGGAGGCGGAGGTAGGCAAGGCGGATCTGCTGATCGCCACCACCTCCAGTGACGAGATCAATATTCTGGCCTGCCTGGTGGCGAAAAAGCTGGGCGTTGCCCACACCATCGCCCGCATCCGCAACCCGGAGTACGAGACGCAGCTCCGCTTCATGCGGGGCGAGCTGGGCCTCACCATGTCCATCAATCCAGAGAAGGCAGCGGCCCACGAGATCGCCCGTGTGCTGCGGTTCCCGGCGGCCATGAAGCTGGAATCCTTCTCCAAGGGCCGCTTAGAACTGGTGGAATACCGACTGCCGGAGGGGTCCGCCCTGAACGGCGTGCGGCTGCTGGACATTTATCGGAACGCCCGGGCCAGAGTTCTGATCTGCGCCGTGTCCCGGAAGGGACAGACTACCATTCCCTCCGGTGATTTTGAACTGAAGACCGGAGACAAGATCTATGTCACCGCCGCGCCGGACCACCTGTCCGCGTTTTTCCAGTATCTGGGTGTTTTCAGAAAGAAGGCGTCCACGGTTATGATCGTGGGTGCCAGCAAAATGTGCTACTATCTGGCGGACGAGCTGATGCACATGGGCATGAGCGTGAAGATTGTCGACCAGAACGAGGCCCGCTGTGCCCAGATGAGCGAGCAGCTGCCCCGGGCGCTGGTCATTATGGGAGACGGCACCGACAGCGAGCTGCTGGCGGAAGAGGGCATCGACCATACAGACGCCTTTGTAGCCCTGACGGGGCTTGACGAAGCCAATATTCTCATGGCCATGTGTGCCTCACGGCAGACGGAGCAGTGCAAGGTGGTGGCGAAGATCAACCGCCGGTCCCTGATGGATCTGGTCAGCAGTGAAGGGATCATTGACAGCGTGGTTTCTGCCCGGGACGTGACCACGGAGCTGATCGTGCAGTATGTCCGGGCCATGGAGGGCGCCGCCGGTTCTCAGATCAAGACCCTCCACCGATTGGTGGAGGGCGCGGTGGAGGCCTTGGAATTCCATGTGGACCGGGACCCCGATCTGGTGAACGTGCCGCTGCGGGAGCTGAAGCTGCGGAGCGGTGTCCTGATCGCGGGCATCGTCCGGCGGGACGGCGAGATCGTCATTCCCGGCGGCAACGATACCATTCGGGCCGGGGACGATGTGATCGTGGTCACCCAGGACACGGCCTTGCAGGAGCTGCGGGATATTCTGCGGCAAGGATAAGAGGGTAGACTATGAACACACGAATGATCGGCTTTTTGCTGGGGCGGATCCTGATGGTGGAGGCGGGACTGCTGGCCCTTCCGCTGCTGACGGCACTGCTGTACGGGGAACCCCTGATGCCGTGGCTGGCCACCATGCTGGTTTTGGCGGCCATCGGCGGAGCACTGAGCCTGCGGAAGCCGGAACGCACCGCACTCTATGCCAAGGACGGGTTTGCCGCCGTGGCGCTGGTGTGGCTGCTGATGTCCGCTTTTGGTGCATTGCCCTTTGTGCTCTCCGGGGACATTCCCAACTATATAGACGCTTTTTTTGAAACGGTCTCCGGCTTTACCACCACCGGCGCTTCCATCCTGACGGCGGTGGAGCCCCTCAGCCGGGGCGGCCTGTTGTGGCGCAGCTTTACCCATTGGGTCGGCGGCATGGGCGTGCTGGTGTTCGTCATGGCGATCCTGCCTATGAGCGACGGTCACACCATGCATATCCTCCGGGCAGAGATGCCGGGGCCTACGGCGGGCAAGCTGGTCAGCCGCATGAGCGATACCGCCAAGATCCTCTATGGCATGTATTTTGTCATGACGCTGGTGATGATCGGACTGCTGCTTCTGGGCGGCATGGACCTTTTCGATGCCAGCGTCCACGCCTTCGGTGCTGCCGGTACCGGCGGTTTTTCCAGCCGGAACGCCAGCGTAGGAGCCTACAACAGCGCATATATCGACATTGTCACCGGTATCGGGATGCTGGCCTTCGGCATCAACTTCAATCTGTATTACTTCCTGCTGATGCGCCGCTTCCGGGACGTGGCAAAGTCCGAGGAACTGTGGGCGTATCTGGGCATCGTGGCCTTTTCCACCGTTACCATCGCGGCCAATATCCGCCATCTGTACGGCGCGGTGGGGACTTCTCTGCGCCACGCCTTTTTCCAGGTGTCCTCCATCATCACCACCACCGGCTATGCCACGGTGGATTTTGACCAGTGGCCTGGCTATGCCAAGACGGTGCTTGTGCTGCTGATGTTCGTGGGCGGCTGCGCCGGGTCCACCGGCGGCGGTCTGAAGGTCACCCGTGTGGTGACGTTGGTGAAGGCTGCCTTTATGGATATGCGGAAAATGATCCACCCCAACGCCGTTGTCAACGTGCGGATGGAGGGCCGGGCCATGCCGGAGAAGCAGGTCCGGGGCGTACAGGCCTATTTCTCTGTATATATGCTGCTGTACGCGGTGTCCTGGCTGCTGCTGAGTCTGAACGGCTTTGACCTGCTGTCCACCTTCACGGCGCTGAGCGCCTGTATCAATAACATCGGTCCCGGCTTGGGCATGGTGGGCCCCACGGGGAACTTCTCCGCCTTTGCGCCGTGGGCCAAGCTGCTGCTGAGCTTTGATATGCTGGCGGGCCGGTTGGAGATCTTCCCCATGCTGCTGCTGTTCGTGCCCTCCACCTGGCGGGGGAACCGTCTGCGGCGCTGGGAGCGGCGAAACTGAATTTCATCAAAAAACCGGGAGAGGACAACAGTCCTCTCCCGGTTGGCTTTTTCGATGAAATTTTTAAAGGGGTACGTGGGCTCACACCACGCCCTGTGCGATCATGGCCTCGGAGACCTTCTTGAAGCCCGCCAGGTTGGCACCGGCCACCAGATTGCCTTCCATGCCGTATTCCTTGGCGGCGTTGTTGATATTGTGGAAGATGTTCACCATGATGCCCTGAAGCTTGGCGTCCACTTCCTCAAAGGTCCAGGAGTAGCGCATGGAGTTCTGGCTCATCTCCAGCGCGCTGACTGCCACGCCGCCGGCGTTGGCTGCCTTGGCCGGAGCGAACAGCAGACCGGCCTTCTGGAAGATGGCAATGGCCTCGGGAGTAGAGGGCATATTGGCGCCCTCGGCTACCGCCATGGCGCCGCCCTTGACGATCTCCTCCGCCTCAGCGGCGGTGATCTCATTCTGAGTGGCGCAGGGCAAGGCGATGTCGCAGGGGATGGTCCAGATGCCGCGGAAGCCCTCGGTATAGGTGCTGCCGGGGACCTGAGCGGCGTATTCCTTGATGCGGCCCCGCTTCACCAGCTTGATGTCCTTGATGATATCCAGCTTGATGCCGTCGGGATCGTGGATATAGCCGTTGGAGTCGCTCATGGCCACCACCTTGGCGCCAAGGGCGGTGGCCTTCTCACAAGCGAAGATAGCCACGTTGCCGCTGCCGGAAATTACCACGGTCTTGCCGGAAAAGCTGTCATTTTTCAGGGTCTTGAGCATTTCGGCGGTGAGGTAGCACAGACCATAGCCGGTGGCCTCGGTCCGGGTGAGAGAACCGCCGAAGGTCAGGCCCTTGCCGGTGAGCACAGCGGCCTCGCTGGCGTTTTTCAGCCGCTTGTACTGGCCGAAGAGATAGCCGACCTCCCGTGCACCCACGCCGATATCACCGGCGGGCACATCGGTAAACTGGCCAATGTGACGGTACAGCTCCGACATAAAGCTCTGGCAGAAGCGCATGACCTCGGCGTCAGACTTGCCCTTGGGGTCAAAGTCGCTGCCGCCCTTGCCGCCGCCGATGGGCAGGCCGGTGAGGCTGTTCTTCAGGATCTGCTCAAAGCCTAAGAATTTCAGGATGGACAGGTTCACCGTGGGGTGGAACCGCAGGCCGCCCTTGTAGGGGCCGATGGCGGAGTTGAACTGTACCCGGTAGCCACGGTTCACATGGACCTGACCGGCATCGTCGGTCCAGGGCACCCGGAAGGTGACAACACGCTCCGGCTCCACGAACCGTTCCAGAATGCCGTTCTTCTCCAACTCGGGGCGGCGTTCCACCATGGGCTCCAGACCCTCCAGAACTTCATAGACCGCCTGATGAAACTCCTTCTGATCCGGGTCACGGGCCAGGATCTGCTCATAGACGCGCTTGCAGTATTCATTGTTCAGCATGGGATAGGCTCCTTTCAAATTCTCTGTGCCGGAGGAAATTTTATGCTTTATCTTATCAAATCACAGTTCAGCCGTCCAGTGTATTTTTAAACAAATATGAAAGTTTTACGGGCTGTTCCTGCAAAAAATGACGAGAGAAGATCCTCTGCTGTTCCGGGAAGAACAGCAGAGGATCAAATCGTTTTTCTGTCAAAAACACGGAAGCGGCTTACCGGCCCATGGCATCTCGCAGACGGTCGGTGATGGCCCCCTCGAATACCCGGGAGGAGTGACCGTGGAGGGTTTCCAGCGCGGCGGCGGCCAGACCGCAGGCGGTGTTGCCGCCCATGGAGAGGTCCATGTCGAAAATGAACTTCACCTCCGGGTCCTGAGGCGCGTTGGGAATGTTGGTCTTCAAGCGGCCGATACCGGCGTGGATCTTGGCGGTGCAGCTGGAATCCAGCTTGAACTGCGTGTCGCAGGCGCAGTTGACGACCCGGTCCTCCGCCAGATCAGCTTCCGCCATGGGGCCCAGATAGGCCGGAGTGAACAGTTCCCGCCAGGAGACATCCTCCAGATCAAGGGCGGTGCGGGAGACGATGTTGAGATACCGCAGACCCACCCTCTGAAAATAGGCGGGCTTGTAGAGCTGGATGAACGCCGCCAGAGGCTTATCCAGCATCCGGGCAAATTCCTCCCAGCCGGGGTAGGACAGCGTGGACAGGGCGATGAAGTCCTTGGTGAGATTCAGCTTCCATCTGCCGTCCTGAGAGAGGAAGTGGTAGTTGGTGACGGGAGGCTGAGGCTCTGGCTTACCGTTGACGATCTGGGGAGGCAGAACGTCCTGCTTCCGGGCGTACTGGGGAAAATCCTCCCGGATACGCTCCTGAAAATCGGCAGGCTCCACATTGTTGATGGAGAGAATGGTGGGAAAGCGCAGCTGGCAGATGACCTCGTGGGCCAGCGTTTTTTCATAGTGGGTGCGGGGACGGTCGGAAAACAGCATAAAAACAGCTCCTTTGCATGAACTATTTGATGGTCCTTATTGTAGCCCCGCCGGGGAGAAAAGTCAACGTTCGGCGGCGGTGAAAACACAGTCCTGTGCGCCCGGTTGGAATTCTCTGCCGTGGTTTCCAGATATTGAGGGTTGTTTCCTGTTGGTGGGTTCCGCTACAATAAAGTTACAAAACGGTTACAAAAAGGAAAGGACGGAACAACCATGAAACGACGAGCCTGCAAGCGCCTGCTGACCGCTGCGGTCCTCTGTGCAGCACTGACGGTCCCTGCCAAAGCTGCCCAGCGGAGCGTACCGGTGCAGATCGACGGAAAACCTATCGCCGTGTCCGCCTATGTGGAGCGGGGCGTGACCTATGTGCCCCTCCGGGCCTTGCTGAATACGATGGGGGCGTGGGACGTCTGGTGGGACGAAGCCACGGGCCGGGCCGCAGCTGCCTCTGATGACACCCATCTTTGGGCGGACCCGGCGGCGGATACCGTCACCGTCGACGAAAAAACTGTCCGGGGCCGGGTCACGGTGGAAAACGGCGTTACCTATGTCCCTCTGCGGCTGGTGGGGGAGGCCCTTGACTGTCAGGTGGAGTGGGATCCCTATCTGGGGGGCGCGGCAGTGACCTCTCCCGGTGCGGCCTACGATGCCGGGGAATTGTACTGGCTGTCCCGGATCATCTGCGCCGAAAGCGGCGCGGAGTCCATGGCCGGGCAGATCGCCGTAGGCAATGTGATTTTGAACCGGGTCAGGAACGGCAGCTTTCCTAATACTGTGGAGGGCGTTATTTTCGACCGGAAGGACGCGGTGCAGTTCGAGCCGGTGAGCAACGGGCGGGTCTATCTGCCGCCTACCTCACAGTCGGTGGAGGCCGCCAAGCGGGCGCTGGACGGGGAAAATGTTGTCGGCTCCGCCCTGTATTTCTACGCCCCGGCTCTATCGCAGGGGACGTGGATCAACGCCAACCGACCCTATCAGCAGACCATCGGCTGCCATCGGTTCTACCGGTGATACGGGACAGGAGGGTGCTTCATATACATAAAAATCGGCTTCCGTTTTACGGAAGCCGGTTTTTATATGACTATTTAAACGTAGCTCTGGGTGGTCACATCGAACACGCCCCGGGTGGTGATGCGGAGGGAGGGAATCACCGGCAGGGCCATGAAGCTCAGAGTCATGAAGGGATCGATGCCGGGGTTCACGCCCAGCTTGTGGGCGGCATCCTTGGCGGTTTCCAGCTTTTCGTTCACCGTGACCAGCGGCTCGTCGCTCATGATGCCGGCGATGGCCAGAGGCACCTCCGCCACGCTCTGTCCGCCGTCCCACACCACGATGCCGCCGTTCAGCTCCACTACCCGGTTGACGGCGGCGGCCATATCCATCTCGTTGGTGCCCACCACGATGATGTTGTGGGAATCGTGGGAGATGGAGGTGGCTACCGCGCCGGATTTCAGGCCGTAGCCCTGAATGTAGCCGATGCCGATGTGATGGGTGTTCTTGTGCCGTTCCACAACGGCGATCTTCAGCACATCATATTCCACATCGATACGGTCAGAGTACCCGGCGTCCACCGTGGTGATCTCGCCGTCCACCATACCGATGATGCCCCGGGGACGCTTCTCGGCGAAGTCCTCGGCGGTGAGGGCCGCCACATGGAAGGTCTTGTGAGCCCGCTCCACCAGATACGGCTCGATCTCCGGGGATGGGAAATCCTGGATCTCGCCGTGATCCACCATGAGAACGCCCTTCTTGTAGACCTGCTCGATGTTGAAGTCCTGGAAATTGTCGATAATGACGAAGTCTGCCAGATAGCCGGGGGAAATGCCGCCCCGGTTGTTCAGCAGGAAGTACCGGGCGGCGTTGTGGCAGGCCACCTTGACTGCGGTGATGGGGTCGGCCCCCAGAGAGATGGCCTTCTTCACGATATAGTCGATGTGGCCCTTTTCCAGCAGGTCATTGGGGTGCTTATCGTCTGTGCAGAACATGCAGCGGTCAGCATACTTGCCGGTGAGCAGGGGCATCAATGCCTCCAGGTTCCGGGCAGCGGTCCCCTCACGGATCATGATGAACTGGCCCCGCTCCAGCTTGGCGATGGCGTCCTTCACATCATGGCACTCGTGGTCGGAGTAGACGCCGGCGGCGATGTAGGCGTTGAGGTCGTTGCCCTGAAGGTCCGGGGCGTGGCCGTCGATCTTCTTGTGGTGGGCCTGTGCCGCCACGATCTTCTCCACGGTCTGCTCGTCGCCGTTGATGGCGCCCACAAAGTTCATCATCTCCGCAAGGCCCTGTACTCTGGGATGGTCATAGAAGCTGTCGATGGCCCGATAGTCCAGAATGGCCCCGGACTCGTCCAGCGGCGTGGCGGGGACGCAGGAGGGCAGCATGAACCGCACGTCTACCGGCAGATCCTCTGTGGCCTGCAGCATATACTCGATGCCGTCGGTGCCCATGACGTTAGCGATCTCGTGGGGATCCGTTACCACCGTGGTGGTTCCGTGAGGCAGGACGGCCTTCACGAACTCCGTGGGACTGACCAAGGAGCTTTCCAGATGAATGTGGGCGTCCAGGAAACCGGGGAGAACGATCTTGCCGGTGCAGTCCACCTCAGACCGGCCTTGATAGCTTCCCATGCCCACGATCAGACCTTCCGCCACGGCAATGTCCATGGTGGACAGTTCATTGGAGAACACGTTGACAAAGGTGGCGTTTTTCAGCACCAGATCCGCAGGCTCCCGCCCGGCGGCGGCCGCGATGATCCGCTGCTTTTTCAGCAGCTTTCGGTTGATCTTTCCAGCATAGCTTTCCGGCATAGTACCACTCCTTCTATAAATTTAACAGAAATCGGAATTGCTTATAGCAGACATAACGAAATGTAATATCTGTTGTTCTTGGGAGCAGTATACTTGAAAAAACCTGATTTGTCCATAGAAGAGACGGCGGTTTCCCGCCGAAATTTTATCCGGATTTTCGGCAGAATTTGACAGGCGGGGGAAACCGGGCGTCTCAACCGGTTTTTCGCGGGAAATCCATTGCGAAACAGCGGAAAAGAGGCTATAATAAACTTAACTATGTCAAAAAAATCCGGAGGTTTTTCCATGAAGTGCATGGTCATTGACGGCAACTCCATCATCAACCGGGCCTATTACGGCATCCGCCCCCTGACTAACCGGGAAGGGCTGTACACCCACGCCGTGTTCGGCTTTCTCACCACGTTGCTGCGCCTGAAAGAGGAAGAACGGCCGGATGCCCTGTGCGTCACCTTCGACCTCCATGCCCCTACCTTCCGTCACAAGGCGGACGAGGCGTACAAGGCCACCCGGAAGCCCATGCCGGAGGAATTGCGGATGCAGGTGCCGGTGCTGAAAGAGGTGCTGGATACCCTGAACATCCCCCGCTATGAAATGGAGGGGTGGGAGGCCGATGACCTGATCGGCACCATTTCCCGGAAATGCGAGGCGGCGGGCTGGGACTGCGTGGTGGTGACAGGAGACAAGGATTCCCTTCAGCTCATCACCGATCGCACCAAGGTGAAGCTGGTGTCCACCCGCATGGGCCAGACCACCACCAAGGATATGACCCCGGAGACTTTCCGGGCGCAGTACGGCTTTGAACCCATCCACATGATCGACCTGAAGGCCCTCATGGGAGACACCTCCGACAATATCCCCGGCGTACCGGGGGTGGGAGAAAAGACCGCCATGGACCTTATTCAAAAATATGGCAGCGTGGACGCCATTTATGAAAAGCTTCCGGATATCGACGCCAAGCCCGCCGCCATCAAAAAGCTGACGGCGGGAGAGGACGCAGCCCGCCATTCCTACTGGCTGGCCACCATTGTCACTGATGCGCCGCTGTCCTTCGACCCGGCGGAAAACCGGGTGCAGGAGCCGACACCGGCGGCGTATCCCCTGTTTTTGAAGCTGGAATTTTCCAAGCTGATTGAAAAAATGGGCCTGCGTCCAGAGGAAACGGCTCCGGCGGATGCCGCGCCGGACGTCACCGTGACGGCGGAGCGGATCACGGAGGAATCCCGTGCCCGGGAGGTGCTGGAACTGTTCCGCAAGGCGGATCATGTGACGGTGCTGGCCCTGCCGGACCTCTCCGGGGTCATTGCGGACTGCGATACCGGGGCGGATACCGCCCTGTCGGCGGAATTTTTCTTCGAGCGCTACACCGGTGACTGGAACGCGCTGCTGAACGCCCTGTTCGCCGCCGACATTAAAAAAGTGAGCCACAATGTGAAGGACCTGACCCGGACCCTGCTGGAAAACGGCCTGAACGCCGAGGGCTTCATATTCGACACGGCCCTGGCTGCCTATCTGGCGGATGCCACCAGCGGCAAATATGAAATCGGTCAGCTGTTCGCCGGGTATTTCCACACGGAGCTGGTAAAGCCGGTCCATCTGGAACCGGATGCCTTCTCCTTGCTGGGGGATGTGACGGCGGCGGAGGCTGCCTTCCACAGCTACACCAGCGCCGTGGACGCCCTGTACGGAGTGCTGGCCCCCAAGTTGAAGGAGCTGGACCTCTGGGATCTGTACGCCACGGCGGAGCTGCCGCTGTGCCGGGTGCTGGCGGAAATGGAACTGGCTGGCTGCCGGGTGGACAAGGGGGCGCTGGTGTCCTTCGGGGAGATGCTCTCCGAAAAGGCTGCCGCTCTGGAGCAGGGCATTTACAACATGGCCGGGGAGGAATTCAACATCAACTCCCCCAAGCAGCTGGGAGAAATTTTATTCGGCAAGCTGGGCCTGCCCCACGGCAAGAAAACGAAAACCGGCTGGTCCACCAATGCCGACGTGCTGGAAAAGCTGCGCTACGAGGCCCCTATCGTGGGGGCGGTGCTGGAATACCGACAGTACGCAAAGTTGAAGTCCACCTATGCCGAGGGACTTTTGAAGGCCATGGACCCGGACGGGCGCATCCGCACCCGGTTCCAGATGACCGTTACCGCCACCGGGCGGCTCAGCTCCACGGAGCCGAATTTGCAGAACATTCCCACCCGGACGGACCTTGGCAGCGAAATTCGCCGGATGTTCATTCCGGCAGAGGGCTGCGTTCTGGTGGATGCGGACTACTCCCAAATTGAATTGCGGCTGCTGGCCCACATCTCCGGGGACGCGGCCATGCAGGCGGCGTTCACCACCGGCGCGGACATCCACACTGCCACGGCGGCTCAGGTGTTCCATGTGGCCCCCGGCGATGTGACCCACGAGATGCGCCGCCGGGCGAAAGCCGTGAACTTCGGCATTGTCTACGGCATCTCCGCCTTTTCCCTCAGTCAGGACATCGGCGTGACGGTGGCGGAGGCCAAGGCGTATATGGAGGCCTATTTCGCCACCTTCCCCGGTGTGCGGAAGTATATGGATGATGTGGTGGCAAAGGCCAAGGAGCAGGGGTATGTGGAGACGCTGTTCCACCGGCGGCGGGAGCTGCCGGAGATCCGCTCCTCCAATTTCAATATGCGCTCCTTCGGGGAGCGGGTGGCGCTGAATATGCCCATTCAGGGCACGGCGGCGGACATTATGAAGCTGGCTATGGTGGCCGTGGAAAAGCGGCTGAAACGGGAACTGCCGGAGGCCAAACTGGTCTTGCAGGTTCACGATGAGCTGATCGTGGAGTGCCCGGAGCCGCAGGCGGAGGCCGCGGCAAAGCTGCTGGAGGAGGAAATGGAGCAGGTGGCCCACCTGTCCGTCCCCCTGACGGCGGAGGCCCACTGGGGCCGCAACTGGCTGGAAGCTAAGGGATAAGGAGTAACATACGATGGAAGAGAAAAATCTGCATGTCCGCATCGTGCCTATGACGGCGGACCATCTGGACGAGGTAGCAGAGCTGGAACGGATCTGCTTTTCTACGCCGTGGAGCCGGAATATGCTGGCGGAGGAACTGGACAACTACCTGTCCGCATTCCTTGTGGCGCTGGATGACAACGATAAGGTAGCAGGCTACGCCGGTTTGCAGGCGGTGCTGGACGAGGGTTATATCACCAATGTGGCCGTCCGGCCGGACTGCCGGAAGCAGGGCGTTGCCGGAAAGCTGCTGCAAGTGTTTCTTGACTTTGCTCAGGCCAACCATCTGGCGTTTCTGACGCTGGAAGTCCGGGCCTCCAACTACCCCGCCATCGCCCTGTACGGCAGCCGGGGCTTCCGGGGCGTGGGCCGGCGCAAGAATTACTATGAGCATCCCCGGGAGGATGCCATCATTATGACAAGGGAGTTTGAACAGCATGGAACTGAGAATCCCGTCAGTTGAACAACTGAGGACGATTTATGACCGGGACCTGAAGGAAGCGTTTCCCACAGCGGAATTAAAACCCCTGCGGAATATTGAGAAGAGTTGGGCGGAGGGCTGGTACAAGCCCTACTGCCTGTTTGACGGAGACAATATCGTAGGCGAAGCATTCCTCTGGCTGGGACATCCCGGCTGGGCACTGCTGGATTACCTGTGTGTTTCCAGTATCCGCCGCAACGGCGGCGTCGGTGCATCCATCCTGGAAAAGCTGCGGGAGCGGGAGGCGGGCACGGTGATCTTCGGTGAATCGGAGGCTCCGGAGGACGCGCCGGACCCGGAGATGGCCCGGCGGCGGTTGGGGTTCTATGCCCGGTGCGGTCTGCGGACCGCCGGGTATGATACGGAGATGTTCGGCGTCCACTACAAGACCCTGTATCTCGCCGGCGGCCCGGTGGATGACGCTGCGCTGATGGAAGAGCACCGGTTCGTTTACGAGAATACATTTTCTGCGGACAAGTACCACAAGTATGTCCGCATCCCCTTTGATCCCAAGGCGGCGCCGGGGCCAAAGGTGCCCTGGCAGCAGTAAGGCGGAGAACGCCGATCTTTTGGAGAAAGAAGCATTGCTATGAAGATTTTAGCCTTTGAATCCTCCTGCGACGAGACCGCCGTGGCAGTGGTGGAGGACGGACGGCGGGTGTTGTCCGATGCCATTGCCTCTCAGGCGGACCTCCACGCTCTGTACGGCGGCGTGGTACCGGAGCTGGCCTCCCGCAAGCATGTTGAAGTGATCGCGGCCCTGACAGAAAAAGCCTTGGCGGACGCCGGCTGCACCCGGCA
>ENA-UESE01001548-UESE01001548.1-human-gut-metagenome-genome-assembly--contig:-NODE-1548-length-17052-cov-2.533608_pt1 | contig 17052 bp, 15 predicted proteins | sample MGYA00242995_ERZ507996 | MGnify/ENA primary metagenome ERZ507996 (study PRJEB26167, sample SAMN06115489) | human gut metagenome | host: Homo sapiens | place: China:Sichuan | collected 2015-04-15... | reverse complement strand
AGAAGAACTAATCTCCGGTATTGCCTTTGACAGCGCAACCTTAATCGCGGATTCCGCGTCCATCGTCTCATGCTCTTCCATAAAACGATCACAAAAAATAATCGCATAGTCAATTGCCAGCGCCAGCTGCAGAACAACAGAAATCGAATCCGTTACGCTGGAAATCGTTCCCATCAGGTAGTTTGTTCCCTTATTTAGAAGCGCAGCCACACCAAACGTAATCAACAGTACCGGGATTTCCATATATGCCTTTGTGGAAATCAGCAGTACCACTACAATAATCACAACTGCAAGAACCAGAATCAGATTCATGTCATTATTCAGGGATTCTGTCTGTTCTTCTTCCGCGCCGACCGAGGTAGATATGTAGGTATCATAATCCGAAAGCAGCTCCTTTACCGCCTGCTTGGCATCCTTGCTGATCTCATCCTCTTCTGTGCCGTCAAAGGTCACATCAAACAGGGCGTTCGTTCCGTTGTAATGATCTGCGGAATCATCAAAGGCAACCTCTTTCACGCCCTCTACCGCCTCCAGCTTTTCCACCAGAGCATCTGCATCCTGCCAGGTAATATTCGACACCATGATCCTGGCGCTGCCATATGTCATAAACTGTTCATCCATCAGGGTCAGGCCAATTCTCGTCTCACTGTCTGCCGGCAGATATTTGGTAATATCCTGATTTACCGAAACTTTATTCATGCATGCTGCACAGTAAATACACGCAATGGCAAACAAAACCAGAAAAGCTTTTCTTTTGTTGACAATAAAGGTTGCTACCGTCAGCCAAAAATTCCCTTTTTCCTTTTTTTCTTCCATTCGATTCACTCCTTGACCTCTGCTTTTCAATCCAAAATTTCATTTCATATTATAAGATCACTCCTTATTCTTTACAAGCAAATTTCCCCGTCAATTTTTCCAATCTGTCCAAAAAAATATATCCACTCTGCCAATTGTATACCTGGACTTTTTCGATTAAGATTAAGGTAATGACATTATTTTAGGGGAGAGACAGATGGAAAAAAGACAACACAGGCAAAAAGAAGTTCTGATGACAGAGGGACCGATCTGGCGGTGCCTTTTATTATTTGCACTTCCGCTGATGGCCGGCAACCTGTTTCAGCAGCTTTACAATACGGTAGACAGCATCGTCGTCGGTAATTTTGTTGGAAAAGAGGCACTCGCCGCAGTCGGCTCCACGGATAGCGTTATCAATACCTTTATCGGTTTTTTTTCCGGCATGTCCACCGGTGCAGGCGTCATCATTTCCCAATATTATGGCGGCAAAAAAGAAGAAAAGGTTTCCATCGCCGTCCAGACGACCATCGCGCTGACGCTTTGCATGAGCATTCTCTGCACGGTGCTCGCCCTTTTGCTTGTTCCATCCCTGCTGCGCCTCATGGGCACTCCGGAGGATGTCTTCCCCGAAGCTGCAACCTATCTTCGCATTTACTTTATCGGTGTCACCGGACTTTTGTTCTATAACATGGGGGCCGGCATTCTTCGCGCGGTCGGAGATTCCAGACGTCCGCTCTATTTTCTGATTTTCTGCGCGGTTTTAAATACGCTGCTGGATCTTTTATTCGTCGCAGTTTTGCGGTTCGGTATCGCGGGTGCCGCCTGGGCGACTATCCTTTCCCAGGGAATTTCCGCCCTCCTGACACTCTTTGTCCTGACCCGCGAAAAATCCTGTTACCGCATCATTTGGAGCAAGGTCCGTCTGGATCCGGGCATGACGAAAAAGATTTTCTTTCTCGGACTTCCCGCCGCAATTCAGATGGCAGTCACTTCCTTTTCCAATGTTTTTGTACAGGCATACATCAATCGTTTTGGTTCTGCTGCCATGGCAGGCTGGTCTTCCTATGGAAAAATTGACAAATTCTGCGTACTTCCCATCCAGAGCCTTTCCCTTGGCGTGACCACCTTTGTCGGTCAGAACCTCGGTGCACGCAAAATAGACCGTGTCCGGCAAAGCACTAAGGTAGGCACACTGCTCTGCTTTGCCGTCGCGATCCTTATTACGATTCCTGTTTTGATTTTTGCCCGTCCTCTTGTCTCCATGTTCAACCGCACGCCGGAGGTTTTAGACTATGGCACACTTTTCATCCGTCTGGAAATGCCGTTTTACCTCGCCCTTTGCGTCAATCAGGTACACGCCGGCACACTGCGGGGTATCGGCAATACAAAAGCCCCCATGGTCATCATGATGAGCTGCTTTATCGTGTTCCGACAGATTTATCTTTACACGGTCACACAGTTTACAGACTCTGTCATCGCCGTCGCACTGGGCTATCCGCTGGGCTGGGTATTGTGCAGCATCCTTCTGTTTACTTATTATCGTCACACGAAGCTGGAAACGTATCTGCGGTAAAAACAGCTCCGGACGCCAGTGTTTTTGCAATGGCCTCCGGAGTTTCCCGTTTTCCGTTTTTTTCCCACATAACAAACACATTCATCAACGCACCGCCATAAAAATACAACTCGTAGGGCGGAATTTTATAAACCGGTTGAATCCGTTCCATCATAAAAGAGTTCATAGCCTCCAATATGATATGATACAAATGCGCATCTACAAGCTTCAAGATAAAGGCTGCATACTGATCAAAATACTTCAGTGCATGTTCTATACTTCCCGGATCGTGAAATTTTCCGCCTTTTTTTATGATCTCGCTGCGTTCCCGGACATACCCGTTTACGATCTCATGAAAGTAATCTGCAAGCGCATCTTCTTTTTGTTCATAATAATGATAAAACGTCATTCGGGAAACACCGGCACGTTTTACAATATCGGATACCCGGATCTCTTCATATGGTTTTTTATCCATCAGGGAAAAAACGGCTTCTCCGATGCACATCCGCGTAAAACGGGTTCTGTTTGTATATTTTTTCCCAAATAATTCCGCCATATCCTTCTCCTTTGCCCTGCATTGTAGCATCATAGCACAGCTTTCGGTTTATTTACAATCCTTCCAGCAAATCTTCCATAACATCCTGTACTGTCTCTATCTGATTTGCCAAGTAAACCTGGGCTCCGCAAAAAAGCAAGCCATTTTCTGTATCTCCCTTTACGGCATGGATCAACGCTTCTGTAATACAATAGGGTATTTCCGCCGGATTGCAGTGCTTTAAACAGCCAAAGCATTTCTGCGGTCTTTGGAACTCCCCCTTCTCCACACGTTCCAGAAAAGGATTTCTGATTGCGCGCCCCGGCATTCCAACCGGACTTGACACCAGCACAATATCCTCTTTCCGTGCCTTCAAATACGCATCTTTATATGCACTGTCCGCGTCACATTCTTTCGTTGTAATAAACCTGCTTGCAACCTGAATCATATCCGCTCCAAGCATAAATCCATGCTCTGCCCGCGCTTTATCACAGATCCCGCCGCCGACTGCAACGGGTATTTTCCTTTCCGCCTTCTTTTCATAGACTCGTACCAGTTTCAGTATTTCAGAGATTTCCATATCATAATCCATTTTCTCTTCCAGCTGTTTTCTGGAAAATCCAAGATGTCCGCCAGCCTCCGGACCTTCGATCACTATAAAATCCGGATATCGATGATATTTTTTCTCCCAGTATTTCAAGATCAGTGCCGTCGCACGGGCACCGGAGACGATCGGTGCAATTGCAATGTCGGTATCCGAAACCATTGCCGGAAGCTCCAGCGGCAACCCGGCGCCGGACACAATAAAATCTGCGCCGGTCTCAACGGCCTTTCTTACATAGGTCTCATAATGATTCATTGCCACCATGATATTAAACCCGAGGATTCCATCCGGTGCAATCTTTCTCGCCTTTTGCAGTTCTTCCTCCATTGCCTTCAGATTTGCTAAAACCGGGTTTTGTTCAAATTCAGGCTGTAAAAAGCCGATCTGCGCGGCCGAAATGGTTCCGGCTCCCCCTTCCTTCGCCACTGCCCCCGCCAGTCCGGACAGGCTGACTCCAATTCCCATTCCTCCCTGAATCAGCGGTTTTTTCAATCTTTTTTTCCCAATCCATACCTGGCTTTTCATGGTAGTTCTCCTTCACACTATTTTCTTATAAAGAGGACGCCGGGTGTCAAAGCTTCCGGAATCTTTCATACCGTCTGTCACAAAGTTTTTCAGGCTCCAGCACAGCATATTGTTTTAAAAACCTTCTTAATTCTTCCCGAAGCTGTTCCAACACTGATCCCATATTCTGTATGGTCAGCTTTTCCGGTTCTTTGATCCTCCGTTCTGCTGCCTGTGCACTTACAACATCCTCTGCAGTCAGCTTCATTTTATCTGCAGCCTCGGGCGCACACTTTTTATCTTTCCAAAGTATACTTGCAAAACCTTCCGGTGATAAAACAGAATACACCGCATTCTCCATCATCCACACTGCATCTCCACAGGCGAGGGCCAGCGCTCCGCCGCTTCCCCCCTCCCCAATAAAGATGGATACAACCGGTGTTTTCAGCCTGCTTATCTCCAACAGATTTTCCGCAATTGCGGATCCCTGACCGCGCTCCTCGGCTCCAATCCCGCAAAAAGCTCCGGGGGTATCTACGAAACAAATCACCGGCCGATGAAATTTTTCCGCTTCCTTCATCAAACGAAGAGCCTTCCGATATCCTTCCGGCTGACACATTCCAAAATTATGCTTTACTCGATCTTTGGCGGAGGTTCCCTTTTCCTGGGCGATCACAGTAACCGGAACTCCTTCAAACAGCCCAATTCCTCCAATCAGCGCCGGATCATCTCCAAACCTCCTGTCCCCATGAAATTCATAAAATTCGGAAAAGAGTGCCCGGATATAATCACTGCCCACAGGTCTGTCTGCCCGTCGTGCAGCAAGCACATGCTCCCATGCCGATCCCGATTCTTTTTGCTCCAGGACCGGACGGGCTGCCGGGTTCTTTTTTGCGCCTTCCTGTATTTCTGTATCCACCAGCTGACAAAGCGCCTTTTTGCAGTATTCCCGGTCATGCATTCTGCAAAGAGCCGCCAGTACCTTTCTTAATTCAAAACGTTCTATGATCCGATCCACGAATCCGTGCTCCATTAAAAATTCAGAACGTTGGAAACCCTTGGGCAAACGTTGTCCGATCGTCTGTTCAATTACCCGAGGTCCGGCAAACCCGATCAGCGCATTGGGCTCTGCCAGTATCACATCCCCTTCCATCGCAAAGCTCGCTGTCACACCGCCAGTGGTCGGATCTGTCAATACACAAACAGACAAAAGTCCTGCCGCGTGGTGCTTTGCCATTGCAGCGGATACCTTTGCCATCTGCATTAAAGAATGAATTCCTTCCTGCATACGTGCACCACCGGAGCAGGTAAACAGAATTAACGGTAAGTTTTCCGTCGTTGCTTTCTCGATCAGACGAGTCAGCTTTTCTCCGACAGCCCATCCCATGCTCGCCATCATGAAACGGCTGTCCATTACGCCGAGGGCTGCCGGTATACCATCTATGGAGCCTATTCCTGTAACAATAGCTTCCTTCATTCTGGTCTTCAGTCTTTCCGCTGCCAGCTTTTCTTCATATCCTTCAAACCCCAGCGGATTTTCACCGACCAGCTCTCTGTCTGATTCCTGAAAGGTTCCCTCATCTGCCACTCTGCGGATTCTCTCATAAGCACGTACCTTAAAATAACCTCCGCACTTTGGACAAATATAATATGCATCCCGCACTTCCTGTACGAGGATCGGTTTTTTACATCTGCTGCAGCGGCATAATAAGCCATCCGGAACAGTTGTCGTGCTTTCTCTTTTTTTCAGAGCCGTTTTTGTTTTTTTAAAACCATGATCCAGATTCACTTGTTTTCTCCATTCCTGCGTTCCAGAAATTCAATGTCCGTTTTTCCCTGCCGGAACTCTTCATTCTCCAGAAGCTCATACAAAAAATCTACATTTGTATCTACGCCCTCTATGATCACTTCTCCCAGCGCACTGTGAAGCTTTTCAATTGCCTCCCGGCGGCTTTTCGCCCATACACTGATCTTTGCGATCATTGCATCATAAAACGGCGGAATCGTATAGCCACTGTAAATGGCAGAGTCAACACGGACACCCTTTCCTCCCGGCAAATGCAGCCCTGTAACCGTTCCCGGGCATGGTGCAAATCCTGCGTCCGGATTTTGAGCGTTTACCCTGACTTCTATGGAATGACCATTTACAGACACATCTTGCTGCTGCAGTAAAAGCAGCTGTCCATCCGCAATTCGAATCTGCTCCTTGATCAGGTCCACACCCGTAACCCATTCTGTAACCGGATGCTCTACCTGAATTCTGGTATTCATTTCCATAAAATAAAAATTTCCATCCGGCTCCAGTAAAAACTCTATCGTACCTGCGTTCACATATCCGGCTGCCTTTGCCGCGTCCACAGCACATTCCCCCATTTTTTGACGCTGACTTTTGGAAAGGCTTGCACAGGGTGCTTCCTCCAGCACCTTCTGATGCCGTCGCTGCATAGAACAGTCCCGTTCTCCCAGATAGATCGTATTTCCTGCACAATCTGCCAGAATCTGTACCTCCACATGCTTTGGTCCGGTCAGAAAATGCTCCAAATACATCGCTCCATCTCCAAAGGATTGTTTTGCTTCTGTCTGCGCTATCCGGAAATTTTTTCTGAACTCCTCCGGGCTTTGTGCCACACGCATCCCCTTTCCGCCGCCTCCAAGGGCAGCCTTGATCATGACAGGATATCCGATCGCTTTTGCCTGCTCCAGTCCATCTTCTTCCTCATAAACAGCATCCCTGCTGCCCGGAATAATCGGGATTCCTGCTTTCTGCATCGTATTTCTGGCTTCCTGCTTATTCCCCATTCGTGCGATCACCTCTGCAGGAGGACCGATAAAAATAATCCCACATTTTTCACACAGCTCTGCAAACCGGCTGTTCTCTGACAGAAATCCAAATCCCGGATGAATCGCATCCGCCCCTGTTACAACAGCGGCGCTCAGAATCTGTTCCATTGCCAGATAGCTATCTGTCGGACGCGCAGGTCCAATGCAGACAGCCTCATCTGCCAGCTTTGCATGCAATGCATCCCGGTCTGCTTCGGAGTACACAGCAACCGTCTCAATTTCCATCTCCCGGCACGCCCGGATGATCCGAACCGCAATTTCACCTCTGTTTGCAACAAGTACCTTTCTGATCATGTCTGTTATCAAGCTCCTATCATAAATGTCAGCTCTGCCCTTGCAACAATCTTTCCGCCTACACTGGCAGTTGCCTCTCCGATTCCCATCGGTCCTTTTTTTCGGATAATGCGTGTTTCCAGGCAAAGTCTGTCACCCGGAATCACTTTTCCTTTAAAGCGGCATTTATCCACTGCACCAAAATATGCAATTTTCCCTTTGTTTTCCGGAAGCGATAAAATCGCTACTGCTCCTGTCTGCGCCAATGCCTCCAGGATCAGCACTCCCGGCATTACAGGCTCCTCCGGAAAATGTCCGGCAAAAAAATCTTCCCGGTATGTAACACATTTATAGCCAACTGCATATTCTCCCGGCTCATAATCCTCAATTCCGTCAATCAGCAAAAAGGGATGTCTGTGCGGAATCAGTTCCTGGATCTGCATAATATTCAACTGCTTCATAGGGTTCTCCATATCCGTTTTAGTTCTGTTCTTCCACAATAAAAAGCGGCTGCCCGTATTCCACCATCTCCCCGTTTGATACAAGAATCTGCTTCACGGTCCCGCAGTAATCACTTTCCAGCTCATTCATCAGCTTCATGGCTTCCACAATTCCAAGGGTCTGACCCTTTTCTATCCCGTCGCCTTCCTGTACAAAGGGTTCGGCATCCTCTGCTGGCGCTGCATAAAAAATACCAACCAGCGGGGAGACTACCGTTTTTGTATGCTCTGTTTTTGTGGGCTCTATTCCTGTAAGCTCCACCGGTGACATCTGTTTTGACTGTTCTTGTGGACTTTGTGACTGTTTTTGCTGCTGCACCAAAGTGTTCCAGGCAAAAACTGTCAAGCTCTGATGCCGATACCCGGTCGATCAGCTCTGCGATCTGTTCCAATTCCATATCTGTTACTCCCTGTTTCCTTCCTCATAGCGTTTCATTAAAATAGTGGCATTGTGTCCGCCAAAGCCAAGGGAATTGCTCATTGCATAATCCAGTTTTTTCTGCTTCGGTGCACCAATGGTATAATCGAGGTCACATTCTGCATCCGTCTCCTTCGTACCGACAGTCTGATGAATAAAGCCCTCCTGCAAGGTTTTCACACATACAATTGCCTCTACTGCACCAGCGGCACCAAGTAAATGACCGATCATGGATTTTGTGGAATTCACAGCTACCTGTTTTGCTGCTTCTCCAAATGCCCGTTTGATCGCCCTTGTTTCAAACAGATCATTATGATGTGTCCCTGTTCCGTGTGCATTGATATATCCGATCTGATCCGGCTCTGCCTCTGCCTCCTGCATAGCAAGCTCCATCGCCCTTGCTGCACCGCTTCCATCTTCACACGGCGATGTAATATGAAATGCGTCTCCGGTGGCACCATATCCAACCAGCTCTGCGTAAATCCTTGCGTTTCTTTTCCGGGCATGCTCCAGTTCTTCCAGAACAAGGATCCCGGCACCTTCCCCAAGAACAAAGCCTTTTCTGTCTACATCAAAGGGAATGGATGCCCGCAGCGGATCTGTTTCCTGAGAAAGCGCCGTAAGAGCCTGAAATCCTGCAATACCTGTCGGACAAATACAGCTTTCTGCTCCGCCGGCAAACATGATCTCCGCGTCCCCATACTGGATGGCGCGGAATGCGTCGCCGATGCAGTTTGTTCCGGAGGCACATGCCGTCACAACATTGGTGCATTTTCCACGTATCCCCAGCTGAATGGAAATATTTCCTGCTGCCATATTGGAAATCATTCTCGGAACCATCAAAGGATCTACCCGATTTGCCCTTCCTTTCAGTATTTTTGTGTATTCCTTTTCAATGGTCGAAAGACTGCCAATTCCGGATCCCACGATTACACCGGCACGAAACAGATCTTCTTTTGTCAGATCGAGGCCGGCATCCTCCAGGGCCTCCTTTGCTGCTGCAACTGCATACTGGGAAAACAATTCCATCCGCCTTGCCGCTTTTGCATCCATTTTCTCTTCCCCATGGAAATCTTTTACCTGAGCTGCAAGCTTTACTTTAAAGTCCTTCGTATCAAATCCGGTAATTTCTCCAATTCCTACGGTTCCTTTTCTGACATTTGTCCAAAATTCCGGAACCGTATTCCCGATTGGCGTAACCGCGCCTAATCCGGTGATCACAACTCTTCTTTTCTGCACCATTTTTTCCTCTGTATTTTTTTTCATAAGGCTCCTCATGTCCTGAAAATTTTCTGTGCTGCTATCTCAAAGCTGTCTTGCGCCAGATTTGCTTCTGCTTTTTTTGCTACATCAGCATGCCGCCATCTACCTGTAATACCTGACCGGTAATATAATCTGCGTCTTCGGATGCCAGAAACGCGATCACCCCCGCCACCTGTTTTGCTGTTCCAGGTTTTTTCAATGGGATTGCAGAAAGCATTCGTTCTCTGGCTGCATCGCTTAAATTTTTTGTCATATCGGTCTCAATCCATCCCGGTGCAACTGCATTCACTGTAATATTGCGTGAAGCCAGCTCTTTTGCCGCACTCTTTGTCATACCGATCACACCAGCCTTGGACGCCGCATAATTTACCTGTCCTGCATTCCCGCAAATTCCGACTACAGATGCAAGATTGATGATCTTTCCGCTTCTTTGGCGAAGCATCTGACGGGAAACAAAATGCAGCATACAAAAAGTTCCTTTCAGATTTGCAGCAATCACAGCATCAAAGTCTTCCTCCGACAGTTTCATCAAGAGATCATCCCTTGTTATGCCTGCATTATTGACCAGGATATCGATTCTTCCAAATGTATCTATGATCTGTTTAATATTTTTTTCACACTCTGCATAATCAGAAACATCCCATGCCATGCACACTGCATCCCCGCCTGCAGACTTTATTTCTGCAACCGTTTCAAGTGCTGCCGCCTCCGATCCCCTGTAATTGACGATCACAAAGGCACCTCTTTGGGCAAGTTCGATCGCCGTTGCTTTTCCGATTCCTCTGGATGCTCCGGTTATTACTGCAACTTTTCCTGTTATTTTCAAGCTTTTCTCCTTTTATACCGTTTCGTTCAGAAAATCCTGCATTCTTACAAGATCCTCCATGGTAGAAACCGTACAGATCTTTGCCTCTGCATTTACTTTTTTCAACAAGGTGCTCAGGGTATGCCCCGGACCGATCTCTACAAAATACTCTACACCTTCTGCAAGCATCGTCCTCATGCTCTGCTCCCACTTTACCGGAGAATAAACCCCCTGGGAAAGCAGGGACCAAATCTGCTCTGTTTTTGTGATTGGCTGAGCCGATACATTTGATACATACGGAATCTGAAGCTCTGACAGTTTCACCTGTTCCAGCTCCCGTTCCAGTTTTTCTCCTGCCGGCTTCATAAACGGAGAATGGAAGGGTCCGCTGACCTTCAAAGGGATGACTTTGGCACCGTTTTCCTTCAGTCTTGGTATCATTTCCAAAAGTGCCTGTGTCTCCCCGGTTATCACCTGCTGACCCGGGCAGTTATAATTTGCAACCGTAACGGCATCGGTATTTTTTAAGAGTGCCTCCAATACATCCGGTTCCAGACCGAGCACCGCAGCCATCCCTCCAAATCCGTCCTTTGTTGCATTTTGCATCAACAGCCCCCGCTTTCTGACTAAGAGAAGTGCCGTTTTTATATCCATAGCACCAGCTGTTGCAATTGCTGCATATTCTCCAAGACTCAATCCGGCTGTCATATTCGGAGCAATACCGGTTTCCAGAATCGCCGCTGTCATTGCCAGGCAACATGTGACCAGACAGGGCTGTGTATATTCTGTTCTGTTCAACAGGTCATTTTTCGCAAAACAAAGGGACTTCACATCGAAATCCAGTACGCTTTGGGCTGTATCCACTACTGCTGCAGCTGCACTGTTCTGTTCATAAAAATCCAGTCCCATTCCAGGCATTTGTGCTCCCTGCCCCGGATATAAAAAAGCTACCTTTTTCTTTTTTATCGCCATACCTTCATCCTTTTTTCTGCATCCTCTATCAGCTGTCTGATCAAGGTCCTGCAATCTGTTTCTTCATGGATCATGCCCGCAATCTGTCCAGCCATTACGCTTCCGTTTAACACATCGCCTTCCGTTACCGCTCTTCTTAATGCACCGAGTGTAAGATATTCCAGTTCTTCCAGGGAAGCTCCCGCCTGCTCCAGCTCCAGATACCGTTTCGTCATATCATTGCGCAGAGCCCGGACCGGATGTCCCGTGCTTCTTCCTGTTACCTTTGTATCAATATCTTTTGCTTTTAAAATCCGTTCTTTGTAGGCCGGATGAATATGACATTCCTTTGTCACTACAAAACGCGTTCCCATCTGAACGCCTTCCGCACCAAGCATAAGGGCTGCTGCAATTCCTCTTCCGTCTGCAATGCCTCCTGCCGCGATCACAGGAATATTCACCGCATCACAAACCTGCGGGACAAGGGTCATTGTCGTACTTTCTCCGACATGCCCGCCAGACTCATAGCCCTCTGCCACAACTGCATCTGCTCCGCACTTTTCCATCCTTTTTGCCATTGCAACAGATGCAATAACCGGAATGACCCGAATATCCTTTTCTTTCCAAAGCGTCATGTATTGTTCCGGATTTCCCGCACCTGTTGTAACAACCGGCACACGTTCCCGCGCCACTGTCCGCGCTACTTCATCTGCGTGAGGGCTCATCAGCATGATATTGACACCAAAGGGTCTGTCCGTCCGTTTTCTGACCTCTCTGATCTGCTCTGCAACCCATTCTGCCGGTGCATTCGCTGCACCGATCATTCCCAGTCCTCCGCCATTTGATACCGCTGCTGCAAGATGATAATCCGCCACCCAGGCCATTCCACCCTGAATAATGGGATATTCTGTTTTCAGCAATCCGGTGACTCTTGTCTGCATCCTGTTTTTGTCCTCCGCTTATGCTTTATGGCTTTCTACATAGCTCATGACATCACCGACTGTTTTCAGCTGTTCCAAATCCTCTGCCGGAATATCAACTCCAAAATGCTCTTCAAATGCCATTACCATTTCAAACAGATCCAGGGAATCTGCCTTCAGATCTTCTGAAAAAGAGGTTTCCGGTGTAATGGAAGCTTTATCTGCTCCAAGGTTTTCTGCTACAATTGCTTTAATTTCTTCAAACATAATGAAAAATCTCCTTTTTACTTTTTAAATCCATTCTGCGATAGATGCACCCCAGGTCAGTCCACCGCCAAATCCTGCCATTACAATTCTGTCTCCTGTTTTCAGTCTTTTCGACTGATCCAGTTCGTTTAAAAGAATCGGAATACTTGCAGATGACGTATTTCCGTAATTCTGCAGATTCATGGGAAATTTTCCCAGAGGCTCCTTCAGACGCTTTGCCACGGCCTCCACAATCCTTTGATTTGCCTGATGCAAAACATAGCAGCCAATTTCTTCTCTGGAAAGTCCATTGATACAAAGCACCTCCTCAATCACCTGCGGTACCCTGCGCACTGCAAACCGAAATACTGCCTGCCCATCCATACTGACCTTTGATGAAGCACTCTGCTCTATGCTGAGTCTATGCTGCTCTGTCTCCAGATTTCTGTCATAGTGATGCTCCAGCATCAATGCATTTCCCATGCTTCCATCCGAATGGGATATAAACCGATATCCCTTTTTTTCTGTGCAGGTCAGAACAACTGCTCCGGCTCCGTCTCCAAATAAAATACAACTGTTTCGATCTTTCCAGTCAATGATATTGGACAGACGCTCACTGCCAATAATCAGGGCTGTTTTGTAAGCTCCGCTTTCCAGATATGCTTCTGCACTCTGATATGCCAGTAAAAATCCACTGCATGCTGCATTTAAATCAAAGCAGACTGCCCGTACCGCTCCGATACGTTCCTGAATCCGACAGGATACCGATGGCATTACTGTTTCCGCAGAAAGCGTCGAAACAATCAACAGATCAATTTCCTTTGCTGAAATCCCGGAATGCTGCAGCGCCTGCATAGCTGCCTGGACGCCCATATCGACCACAGTTTCTTTCTCCGCGACATGCCTTCTGCAAATTCCGGTTCGCTCCCGAATCCATACATCTGTCGTCTCAACCATCTGCTCCAGCTCCCGGTTTTCCACAATTTTTTCCGGTATGTATGAACCGGTTCCTCTGATCTCGACTGCCATTGTCTCTTTTATCCCGTCCAAGCTGCAACAGCAATGACGGAATGTCCTTTCTGTTTTCGTTTCGTCCCCTATCTTACCCAAAACGGAATTGGAATACAATTTACAAAAAAAGACAAAATGTCAACTTCCATTTGGCATAAGCCAAAAAGACCCGAGTGCATATCTGTTATGCACCCGGGTCTTATTCGTTGAATATGTTCGTTTTCTATATTATTTTCTGCACCCGTTCGATAAATTCCGCCACTGCTCCGTCCATGCAGTCCGACAGGACCATATCACAACAGTCCTTTACCTCCTGGGGTGCATTTTTTACGCAGGCAGAAAGCCCTACTGCCTTCAGCGCTCCTATATCGTTAAAAAAATCTCCGATAAACGCGGCTTCCTCTGCAGTTCCTCCAAGATACCTGCAGGCACGTCTGAGTGCATCTCCCTTTCCTGATGCTTCGTTCATAATCTCTACCAGAGTATCCTCCGTATGCTCGATTCTGACGCCATCCGGCTTATGACTTCTGACAAATTCTGCGCATTTTATTCCATCCTGCGCCGATACGCATAAAATGATCCGATACCAGGGCTTCTCGATCTGCTCCAGCAAAGCGATCGGGTAGCTATTTTGCTGCTGGCAGGCAGTCTGATCCTCTTTTGTCTTCACCTGCCAATAGTTCGTACGATTCACAATGACGATTCTGCACTCTGTGAACTGCTTCAATTCTTTTTTCATAGAAAAAGCAAACTGCAAAGCGTCTTCTTCCACGCAAAGTTCATCTAAGTATTCGCCTTTCTGAAAATCGTAAAGTGCACAGCCGCCATTTACCACACTCAATGTATTGATTGGAAGGTCACCAATAAAGCCCTTCACACTGTCCGGTGAACGTCCTGTGCATACACCGAAGCTACCGCCCTCTTCAACATATTTCCGAATCGCCAGTCGGTTTTTCGCCGGTATTCCAATGCCGCCGATTCCAAGGGTCCCATCGACATCCGCAAAAATATATTTGATCGCCATTTCCCTGCTTTTGCCTCTCTTTTTTCCTGTCAGTTCCATCTGTGCCATACGCGTTACTGTTAAGTCTTCGCTATTTCACCCGCACTGCCCGAAACCGTATCCGTACATAATCTACGAACCAGTGATCCTCCTGCCAGAGTGTATCCCGCAGTTTCTCGATCGTTTCCCAGATGATTTCTTTTTTCAGAGAATCGTCCATACCAAGAAACGGCGTTTTGACAAACATGGAAATCCAGTCTGCCAGACCATCTCTTCCCTCCTGCACCGTCGGACGATCAAAGAGGCTCGCATATTCTACCCGAAATCCTGCCTGCTCCAACATCGGGGCATATGTTCCAATCGTCGGAAAATAAAACACACGCGGATAGGTCATACCGTGGGCTGCAAAACATTTTTCCAGCATGCTGTGCACCTGCTCCGCACAGCCATAACCGCCAAATTCGCAGACAAACTCACCGCCGAGCACAAGCTGATGACAGATATTGTCGAGCATCTTCTGCTGGTCTTTTGCATCAATCCAGTGAAGCACCGCATTGGAAAAAATCGCATCCGCCTTCTGTTTCAGAGAAAAGTCAACCGCATTTCCTTTCTGAAAAGAAATCCCGGAGCAGTTTTTTTCTGCCAGCCTCAGCATCGTTTCTGAATCGTCTACTCCCAATACGTGATAGCCTTTTTCTGCGAGCTTTTTGGTCAGCATCCCGTTTCCGCAGCCAAGATCAACCACGAAAGCTCCCTCTGGCTTTGTCAACAGCTCCATCACAGATTCCCCATAGGAGGGCACAAACGAAAAATGTTTCTGGTAATCGGAAGCGTTCCAATCGATATTCGGCATGTCCTTTCCTCCTCGTCTTTTTCACAAACCGCATCTCGCGCTTTTTTTAGTTCATGACAATAGAATGCTCGCAGAGCGTGCATTCTATTGTTTAGCACAAAAAAGCGCAAATTTTACGAACATTTCTGCATCCGTAAAATCCGCGCTCTTTTTTATCCCTCAGTGAAACGCGTGTTCTGTTGTTTGTACTCAGGAAACTGTTACGCTTGTCCAGTCATCCGAAGGACAGATGCCAATATAGGTTTTGCCAGGATTTAAGGTTATCTCTGCTCCGGATAAATCATAATAATGCGTAATTCCGGTCTCACTTGCTTTTGCCCACATAATCGGGATCGCTTTTCCACCGGTAATATACCAGCCTGCGCCCTGCCCGATCACGTTATAAATCAAATAGCCATTTTTATCATATTGGGTAAAGGTGCAGTTTTGTAAAATAACATTTGCAAAAGAAGGCGCTTTTTTATCCTCTCCATCTTTGGCAAGCTTTTTATTTTCGTAATAATCATAGGTACCGGTTTTTGCATTGTAGGACAGATACGGTTTTGTCAGTCTGAAGCAGTTTAACTGCACCAGATTTGCCGGAATGTTGCCAGCCTTTGCAGAAAGATTCGTCGCTCCAATCTTCCAGTGGTTTTGTGTAAGTAGAAGGAATGGCGGCTGTTGTCACCTGCTTTGCGATGTCATTTTTAAGGACATATTCGGTAAACTCCTGCGCCTTGCCATTTTTCACTCTGCTAAAGCCACCGGATAAATGGCTAATCCCTGTGGACTTGAAATACGGATTATTATAAAACGGTCCGCCATCATGAATCAGAATTGCATTCCATTCCGAAGCAAGCAAAATATTCGTCGGTCTTGTGGAACGGACATTGCCGATCTGACCAACATTCTGCCAATCCTTATAAATCGCCATCAGTCTGGTAACTCGCTTATTTGCAGTCGAGTTCATCATCTCATAAACGACATCCGCTTCCGAAAGCCCGTAATGCGGCAGTGCTTTCGTATCATTATCGATCATAACCGCAACCGGACGCTGTGTCTGCAACGCTATGCTCGTCGGAAGACCCGTCAGTTCAGATACATAGGCTGCCTGCGCTGCAGCGGCCGGAGCTGCCTGTGCCTCGATCCCAGAAAGCGGAGCAAACAACAGTGCTGCAGCAGTAAAAACTGCAGTCATAGATAAACATCTCTTGTTCATATAAAATACCTCTCTGCTATAATCTCTTTCCTTACATTTTATCATTCTGAATGTACCCTGTAAAGAAAAAGGTACGGCCCTGTGCAAAAAACAATACGCACCGTTGGGTCGCGAAAGCGACATCCTTTCTTTCCGACGCAGTGCGATCCTTACGGAGCGTTTTTGCATTCGCCGTCCGTTCACCCGCGCCATTCGCAAACTCGCATCTTCGATGCTTTCCGCTGCTGCGCAGCTCCTTTTGCTCATGAAGCGGCGCTCCCTTCGTGGGACTACGCAGGCAGATTTTCGTGCAAGCACGAATCTGCCTGTTGGGTCCCACGGGTGAACTGGGATAACAAAAAACGTCTGTTGAGTTCTCAACAGACGTCCTTGTCATTATAGGTTCATACCTTCAAAACTGAACACTGAAATCCTCTTTTGTATCTTCCACATCCATTCCCAACCTGTCAGGATAAGCCCTCGACCGATTAGTATTTGTCAGCTCCATGCATTACTGCACTTCCACCTCAAACCTATCTACCTCATACTCTCTAAGGGGTCTTACTTATTGGGATAACTCATCTTGAGGGGGGCTTCACGCTTAGATGCCTTCAGCGTTTATCCCTGCCGGACTTGGCTACTCTGCCATGGCTTTGGTAGCCAACAGATACACCAGCGGTCCGTCCACCCCGGTCCTCTCGTACTAAGGGCAGCTCCTCTCAATTATCCTCCGCCTGCGCCGGATAGGGACCGAACTGTCTCACGACGTTCTGAACCCAGCTCGCGTACCGCTTTAATGGG
>ENA-UESE01001541-UESE01001541.1-human-gut-metagenome-genome-assembly--contig:-NODE-1541-length-17100-cov-4.505845_pt1 | contig 17100 bp, 18 predicted proteins | sample MGYA00242995_ERZ507996 | MGnify/ENA primary metagenome ERZ507996 (study PRJEB26167, sample SAMN06115489) | human gut metagenome | host: Homo sapiens | place: China:Sichuan | collected 2015-04-15... | reverse complement strand
TCTGGGACAGGATTTTTTCTTACACACAATGGATATATTGTTACAAACCAACATGTTATAGACGGAGCAAAAGAGCTAAAAGTAACAGGGATAAATGGAGATTATAAAACAAATTATAATGCTCGGGTTGAAGTAACTGATGAGCATAATGATTTAGCCATAATTAAAATAACCGATTCAAATTTCAAATCATTTGCATCTTTGCCTTATGCCATTCGGAAAACTAATGCAAATATTGGCGAGGATTGTTTTGTGTTGGGATATCCTCTCATATCGACTATGGGAATGGATATAAAATTGACTAATGGAATTATCAGTGCTAAAACAGGGTATCAAGGAGATGTATCTCAATATCAGATATCAGCTCCAATACAGCCTGGCAATAGTGGAGGACCTTTATTTGATAAAAATGGTAATTTGATAGGAATTGTATGTGCAAAACATACTGAGGCTGAAAATGCCGGATATGCGATTAAAGTAAGTTATCTGAATAACCTTGCAGATGCTTTGTCTGAATCTATCGTTTTACCACAGAATAATCGTTTAATAGGAAAAACGTTGCCAGATCAGGTAAAAATAGCAAGTAATTATGTATGTGTAATTTTAGCAGAATAATTCAAATGAAGAATATTAAATACATCTTATTAGGGATGTCCGTTGGATTCATCTTAACCATAATAGGAAATAGTATGGCAAAGTCTCCTGCTATCATGGATAATATAGCAAGAGTATCGTCGGAGCCTGTATATATTGATAGTCATTCAAGAACACGCGCTTATGTTATAGAAGTAGATGAGCATAAGTTTATTGTGGTTGAAGGTGTCTCTCACGGGGAATTAGTTTCTATTGCAGTCGAAAAGATCGAATAATTTAATATGCTAATATTAGGATTTCCAGAAGTAGGATTACCCCTTCTCATAGTAAAAGCACAGGCCAAGAACTTGTGCTTTTTGCTTGATACAGGGAGTAATATCAATGTACTTGATAAAAGAGTAGCTGAGTTCTTCCAACTTTCGGGAGGAACAGCCCAACAGCAGCAATTCGGGATAGATGGAACACTCCGAACCACAAATGTAGTTGAAATGATTTTCTCGCTGGAAGAACGGGAGTATAAAGCGGATTTCTCGGTGATGGATTTATCCTCGGCTTTTGGAAAAGTGGAGGAGGAATCGGGCATACAGATTCATGGTCTGTTGGGATGTTCTTTCATGGAACAGCAGAAATGGGTGCTCGACTTTGAAAAATTGTGTTTGTCCATCCCTTAATAACCTCTCTTGAATTGAACACCTAAATCTTATAATGATAAGAGAGATAGGTGTACAAATATGTAATGAATTTTGTTTAACCCAACGTCTTGTTTTTCCCTGTGTCTTACCCAAAATAGGTGGATAAATTGGAAATGAATCCTAAGATACAGACAGTGTAACTGTTGTGATTTTCAATGGTTTGTACTGAAAATCCTTGTGTCCCCGGTTCGATTCCTGGTGGCACCACTTTGAAGAAAAGCAACTCACAGCAAACTCCTGATTTCCAAACGAAATCGGGAGTTTTTGTTTTCTCGCCCTACGCAAAAAACGGCAATATATTACCGTTTGCGGTGTTCCAAAAGGTGGAGCAAATAGGAGGAGCAACAATCTCCACCTCGACAGTTTGCTTTGCGTTGATTTGCAGTGTTTTGCGTATCAAGAAAGCGTGTATGGTTTCCTACTTTTGTACCACGAATAAAACTGTAGGAACATGAAACGAGACTCATTCAAAGTGCTTTTCTTCATCAAGAAAGCCAAACTGCTGAAAAACGGAGAAGCCTCTGTGTGTATGCGCATCACGGTGAACGGTGCGCGAGTGGAAAACAATATCCGCAAGAGCATTGACCCGGCCTTGTGGAATCAGGCGAAAGAATGCGCCAAAGGCAAAAGCCGCAAGTCCTGCGACCTGAATGCCTATATCGAAGAGGCAAGAATCAAACTGCATCAGCTATTCAACGAGATGGAAGAACAAGGACTGCTCATCACCGCCCGCATCTTGCAGGAAAAATTCTTAGGGCAGGACAAAGAACCAGAGGCTGTCCGCACTATCATCGGTACGATGCAGGAACACAACGACCAATGCCGCGAGCTTGTTGGCAAGGACTACGCCTTAATCACAGTCCGCCGCTATGAAAGTTGCAAGCGGTATTTGGCGGAACTTATCAAGTTGAAATATGATAAGGAGGATTTGCCGCTGACAGAAGTTAACGGTGAGTTGGTACGTGCCTTTGAGTTTTACCTCAAGACGGAAAAGTCCTGCCAACAAAACACGGTTATCCGCTACATGAAATGTCTGAAGAAGATAACCAACCTTGCCCTTGCCAACGAATGGATTTCCAAAGACCCGTTCATCGGTATCAAGTTCCATGAGAAAGAAGTCATACGTGAGTTCCTGACAATGGATGAATTGCTCACCATATACAATAAGGAGTTCCCGTTGGAGCGCATTGCCGTAGTCCGCGATGTTTTTATCTTCGCCGCCTTCACAGGCTTGGCTTTCATTGATGTGCAACAACTTGCACCCGAGCACATCGTGGAAGACCAAAACGGGAACCTTTGGATTCGCAAGCCTCGCCAGAAGACCAAGAACATGTGTAACATCCCACTGCTTGACATCCCGATGACCATTCTCCGAAAGTACGCAACACATCCTACTTGCCAAAAGAAAAATGTGTTGCTGCCTGTCCCCTGTAATCAGAAAATGAACAGCTATCTGAAAGAGATTGCAGACCTGTGCATGATAAACAAGACCTTGACCACTCATACGGCGAGGCATTCGTATGCCACCTCGGTCTGCCTCGCCAATGGTGTGAGCATTGAGAACGTGGCCAAGATGCTCGGTCACTCTAATATCAAGATGACCCAACACTATGCACGTGTATTGGATTCCTCCATCCTGCGCGATATGAATAATGTAAAGAACATGATGGCTAAAGTAATGAGGTGAATATGAAAAGAGGAATAATCACAATTAGTGAAAACGGTGTGGTGGGTGTTTCCATCGCACCCGTATGGATGACACAATTCGAGATTGCCGACTTGTTCGGAGTATTCTCTTGTGACATCCGTAAAGCGATTCATGCTATATATAGGAATAAGGAGTTGAACGAGATTGAAACACACAAGTACATCAAGCACACGGATGGCATCAGTTATGATGTTTATAACCTTGAAATGGTTATCGCCGTTGCTTTTAGGATATGCAGTAGAGAAAGTATCTTGTTCAGACAGTTTGTAATAAATGAAATCAGTGCCACCAAGAAAGAAACTCCGATAACATTGTTTCTCTCCTGTGGCAAAGGAAGCAACCTGTGGTATAGTTGAAGTTCATCCCGCCAGCCACATGTTCCCGATGCTCGGATGCAAAGTTAGCGCATGGCTTTGATGGCAGTGGCAAGGTCGGGCGGCAGAGCCGTTTCGGGCAGAATCTTCCTCCTGCGGAGCGTATTCAGCCCGAAAACCTTGCCTCTGCCAACCATACGCTCGTAAGGCGTCCGGCAACGGAAACAAGCGACTGACGGGAAATCAGATGAAAAATCAGGGACGGTTTACAAGTGAAGCGGAATTTGAATGCTTCACCCGTAAACCGTCCCTTTTTCTTTTTGTCGTGAGTCCATTGCTGTCGCAACCATAGGGCAGACGGCAAACTGTGCTCCTTCAAGAAAATCAGATTGTCAATCAGATTACCCTCTGCCGGTAGGCGGAGCGGTAGCCGTCATTCAACATCCGTTCGATGTCGGATTCACGGTAGAGGATTTTGCCGCCTAACTGGATATAGGCTATACGCCCTTCGTTGCGGTAGTCTTGAAGTGTTCTTCGGCTCACTTTCAGCCGTGCCGACACCTCCTTGTCGGTAAAGAAACGTTCTCCACCCAATGTCGGGCGGTAGTTGGCGGTCAGACGCTCGTAACTGTCCAGCAGTCGGTCAAGGCTGCCCATGAAGTGGATTATCCACTCGTTGTCTTTGTTGATTAACTCGTTCATATTACTTCGGATTTAGTGGGTATTGTCATTATACTTTATTTATTGCACTGAGATTATATCGTCCGTCCTCTGAAGCGTGCCTCCTTCTGTCTGTCCTCCACAATAGAAACGATACGCTGCACGTCTTCGGGACGGTAATAAGTCTTGTGGTTTATCTGCGAGTAGGCAAGCGTGCCGTTGTTCCGAAGGGTCTGCAACGTGCGGGGACTGATGTTCAACATTCGGCACACGTCCTGATTGTCCATCCACTCACTCATTTTCTTTTCGCCGTGCCGCTGGCAGATGGCTTCCATACGGTGGACGAAACGGTCGAACTTGGCAACCATCGCCTCAAAGGTCTTTCTTTCGATTGATACGATTTCCATATACATTATTTTTTGCTGTTATTGTTTCTTTTGCCGCAAAGGAATATATAATCCGTTATCCGACAATGGATTTTCTAAAAGTGGCAGCATGTGGCACCGATATGGCAGAGGTTGTCTGGGGTGCTACTTATCGTTTTCATCTTAATTGGGAATTTTAGCAAGAATGTCAAAAGCTAAATAAGGGCTTAATTCAAATTTGCCCTTAAAATCATCTTTGTCTTCCCTCTGATTCATATCCGGCAAATCGGAGAAGTCTGCACCATTGTTCATGTCGCCTTAAAGCAAAACCATACAAAATTGCCTAACAGAATCCAAGTCCTTGACTGACTGCAATAAAGCCTCTTACTTTGCTCCCGACAAACGGTCAACTATGCGCATACAGACCAACAAGTATCCACTTAAAACAAGAAACGAAAATGAGTAAGAAATTCAGAAACATCGAAAACGATGAAGCGTTTAAGAACTTCAAGTTGGAAGACTATATGCCTGCCATGCCCGAACACAAACAGGAAAAGAGTTCTTCCATAGCCGCAGAAGAAGAACCTATTGCAGAAGCGGGCAGTCTCTTTCCTGTGTTGGATGAGCCGGACACATCCGCAGTACAAGTGGCGGTGTCGGATACCCGCATACACGAGCAGGTAACGGGAGCGGAATCCGATGACAAGATAGTGGAAACTTCCATAGATACAGATGAAATTCCTATGGAACGGACAATCGTCAGACGTATCAGCAGCAAACAGCGCAGGCTGTCATTGGACGAATACCGCGACACCTATTTGCGAGTGCCCAAGATAGCCGACCGCAAGCCCGTGTTCGTCAGTGGGGAGGTACGTGACAGGCTGGACGAGATTGTACGCCGCCTCGGTGGACGTGGCATGAGTGTATCTGGGCTTATAGAGAACCTCGCCCGTCAGCATCTCTCTACTTACGGAAACGATATTGACCAATGGCGTAAATTGTAGGAATTAAGACAAGACCAACCGGGTGTCTTCAGGGTATCTTTCAGAGATGCTCTAAATCACTTGTAACGAAGTTTGGAGGGGCAAGTTTATGTTTCGGGCAGACCGAAACCACTTGCCCCGCTCCAAACCTCGCAGGGAAGGCACATCCCGTTGGTCTATCTTATATACAATTATTACAATCAGTGATTAAACTAAAGAACAAATATTTATGGACAACGAAAAAAGAAAGAACAATGTAAAGGAGAACGGACGGGAACGAACCAACAAAGGCGGTCGTCCCGTCAAGGGAAGCACCGAGAAACTGAAATACCGTATCACGGTGAAGATGGCAACAGAGGACTACTACCTATTGAAATCTAAAGCGAAGTCGGCTGGCGTTTCTGCCAGTGAGTTCATTCGGGGTTGCATTACAGAAGGTGGAGTGAAGGAACGGCTCTCGAAAGAGCATGGCGACCTTATCCGCAAACTCTGCGGTATGGCGAACAATCTGAATCAACTGGCACGAAAGGCGAATGCCGAGGGCTATGCTTCCGTATTTGTTACTTGTCGCACATTGATGATAGAGATAGACAATCTTATAAACCGGATACGCCTATGATAGCAAAAATCATGAAAGGCTCGGATTTCAAGGGCGTGGTTTATTACATCCTGAACGATGAGAAAGGTACTCAAATCATAGATTCAGACGGCTTGTTTTTGGAAAATAACGACACGATAGCGCAAGGATTTATCGGGCAAGCACAGATGAATCCGAGGGTAACAAAGGCTGTCGGACATATCGCTTTGAGTTTTTCCAAGGAAGATGCGCCACGACTGAACAATGCGGTCATGGCGCAGATAGCCCGTGAGTATATGGAACGGATGGGTATCAAGGATACGCAGTACATCATCGGGCGGCACTTTGACAAAGAGCATCCGCACGGGCATATTGCGTTCAATCGCATCGACAATAATGGCAAGACCATATCCGACAGGAACGACCGCTTCCGCAGCGAGCGTATTTGCAAGGAACTGACCAAGAAATACGGACTTCATTTTGCCAACGGCAAGGAACAGGTGAAGATTGACCGACTGCGTGAACCGGATAAGACAAGGTATGAGTTGTACCAAATCCTGAAAACAGAAGTTGGCCGATGCAAGGGGTGGAATACCCTGATTGAAAGATTGGAACAGCAAGGCGTAGATGTGCAGTTCAAACATAAGGGACAGACGGATGAGATTCAAGGCATCGTCTTTACCATGAACGGCTACCGTTTCAACGGTTCCAAGGTAGACAGGCAATTCAGTTACTCCAAGATTGATGCGGCATTGAGCCGCAACAATTACGGGGAACGGCAGATACAACCGCAACCACAGACTAATCGGGAAGAAATAAGCCCGACTTCAAGTGTCGGCGGCGAACTTATCAATGGCTCATTAGGCTTGTTCTCTCCAAGCAATACGCTGGAGGAGCAACAGCCATACGACCCGTATCTGAAAAACAAGAAAAAGAAGAAACAACGTAAAATCAACTGGTAACAATGGCAGACAACAATGTATTCATCCTCTTTGAGGAAATCAAGACCGCCTTAAAAGGCATTAACGGCAAGTTGGAAGAGTTGCCCAACGTGGTAAATCAACAGCCGAAAAGCGGAGATGTCCAACAGGATTTTTCTCCGATTAAGGATGCAATTGTGGAAACGGCAAAGGTTCAATTTGGAGAAATTAAGGGCATGTTGGATAAGCACTGGAAGGCATACGCCCAGATTTCCACCTTGATTCTGCACCACCTTGATGCAATCAAGAAGGCGCAGAACGAACAACACGAACAAAGTATAAAACAAGAGCCACAACCGCAGGAGCATATCCATCGGCATAGTTTTGACATCAAGTCAAGCAAGGTCTTTTCTTTCGTTGTGGGGGTGGGTGCGGTATGTGCCTTATCCCTGTGGGGCAATGTTGTGCAATGGCAGTCCAATAGACAGTATGCCGATGATGCCTTGAAGTTCCGTGTCATCCGCTCTTGGGGCGGATGCAATGCCAATGATGTGCTTTGGCTGAACAAGGTGTTCGACATCCATCGGAACGAGAAAGCCATCGAATGGGTACGGAAGCAGGCAGATGGATATGAAACATCCCTAAAAGCGGTTTCCGACAGTCTGATGCAGGAGAACATCAAATCAAAATCCGATTAACATGGCATCAGTAAAGGTCAAGTTTCGTCCCTCCACCGTGAACGGCAGAGAGGGTACACTCTACTATCAGGTCATCCATAACCGTGTGGTCAGACAGATAAATACCGAGTATAAACTTTTCGTTTCGGAATGGAACTGCCATTCCGAAACGGTTGTCTTGCATCATCTATCTACAGAACAGGAGCGGAACAACTATCTGCTTTCAATCGGTTCACGCATCAAGTGGGACAAGGACAGGCTGAATAAGATTATCCATACGCTATCCCAATCCGGCACATTTGTGACGGATGATATAGTCATGCGCTTTCACGACAACAGGCAAGAACAATCGTTCAACGCTTACATCAGCCAGCAGATAGCGAGGCTGAAACGCTTGGGGAAGATACGCACCTCGGAAACCTACACTGCCGCTCTCAGGAGTTTCAGCGGCTTTATGAATGACAAAGAGGTATTGTTAGACCAGCTTAACGCAGATTTGTTTGCAGAGTATGAGGCTTATTTGAAAGGCAGGGGAAATACGCCCAATACCGTATCCTTTTATATGCGCATCCTAAAAGCGGCCTATAACCGTGCCGTGGAAGAAGGACTGACCGAGCAGCGGCATCCGTTCAAGTCCGTTTATACTGGAATTGAGAAAACCATGAAGCGAGCCTTGTCGCTCAATGGCATCAGGCGTATCAAAGGACTGGACTTGTCATTTAAGCCCAACCTTGATTATGCGCGTGATATGTTCCTGTTCTGTTTCTACACAAGGGGAATGTCGTTCATTGATATGGCTTATCTGAGAAAGAAAGACTTGCAGAATGGCACTCTTTCCTATCGCAGACGCAAGACGGGGCAACAACTGTTCATCAAATGGGAAAACTGTATGCAGGGGATTCTTGACAAATATCCGATAAACGAAACAGAGTACCTGCTACCCATTATCACAAAACGAAACGAGGATTATCGGGAACAATACACCAACGAACTTCATCGGGTGAACCATTTGCTGAAGAAAATCGGAAAACAACTGGATTTGCCGATACCTTTGACGATGTATGTCGGTCGACATTCGTGGGCAAGTGTCGCCAAGAGCCGTAATGTGCCTATATCCGTCATCAGTGAAGGGATGGGGCATGATTCCGAGAACACTACCCAGATTTATCTTGCTTCGTTAGATACTACTGTGGTGGATAAAGCCAATAAGAAAATACTGGATTTGCTGTGAAGCCGTGGATGTTTAGCAAATTGTTTAGCAAATCAATCCAACGCTTACCAAGAGACGGATATTATAATGCAAAATTACGCAAAATAATGATTTTTAAGTCATAAAACGCTGAAAATCTTACCTATTACCATGCTTTTGTTTTGTGAGGAATATCGGATGTTTTGCGAACTTATCCATAAAGAGGAAAAAACACAACTCAATATCAATAAGATAAGGCGACTCGTCCGTCTCTTGGTAAGAGATGAAAATCTTGATTGGAAGCTATGGCTCGTATATACGATAATATTGAAATAAAATTTGAAGATGGTCTCAATGATATAATCAGCAATGTCGGCGTAAAACGTGTGGACTTTTGCGTTGGTTATTTCAATTTACGCGGGTGGACAAAAGTAGTACACCAAGTGAAACACTTGGAAGGCGATTTTGTCGTTGAAGGTTCCGAAAGTATCCATCGAACTTGTCGGTTGCTCATAGGTATGCACCAGCCTCCGGCAGAATTGGTAAAAATGCTTTATGCACAAGGAGATAATACGCCTGATGCAGATATGGTACAGAAGGTAAAACGGCAGATAGCACGAGACTTTCGCCACCAACTCCTTATCGGCATACCCACCAAACAGGACGAATGGGCACTTCGTCAACTTTCCGCACAACTCAAGTCCAAGAAGGTGGTAGTGAAACTTTCTGTCCGTGAGCCGCTTCATGCCAAACTGTATCTTGCACATCGTCCCGATGACCGCTCGAATCCCATTCAGGCGATAATGGGCAGTAGCAACCTCACATATTCCGGACTTACCAAGCAAGGAGAACTTAATGCCGAATTTGGCGACCGTGACCAGGCTGAGAAGTTCAACAAATGGTTCAATGACCGCTGGAACGACCGTTTCTGCATTGACATTACTGATGAACTTGTCAAGGCCATAGACGAAAGCTGGGCGGCAGAAAAACTAATTCCGCCTTACCACATCTATCTCAAAATTGCCTATCATCTCAGTGAAGAGGCACGCAACGGGATAAAGGAATTTGCATTGCCGCCGATATTCCAGAAGGAACTTTTCGATTTCCAGCAGAACGCTGTCAAGATAGTAGCCCGTCACCTTAACAATGACAGACGGCGTGGTGCTATGATTGGTGATGTGGTTGGTCTCGGTAAGACCATTACAGCCTGTGCCGTTGCCAAAATTTATGAAATGACCTACGCTACCAGCACCTTAATTATTTGTCCTGCCAATCTTCAGGAGATGTGGCGGAAGTATATCAGGAAATACGACCTTAAAGCAGAAGTCATGTCAATGTCAAAGGTGATGGACATCGACAATATGCGCTATTTCCGTCTGATAATCGTGGATGAAAGCCACAACCTTCGCAACGCGGGCAAACGATATAACCAAATCCGCCAACTTATCGAACGACAGTCAAGCCGTGTGCTGTTACTGACTGCCACACCATACAACAAACATTATAGCGACCTTAGTAACCAACTCAGACTTTTCATCAACGATGATCAAGACCTCGGAGTTCGCCCTGAACGCTACATTGAAAGTCTAGGCGGAGAGCGTGGTTTCATGCAACGCCACGGTGATGTGCACATCCGTACTATACGGGCATTCAACCAAAGTGAGAACGTGGAAGACTGGAACGAACTGATGAAGCTGTTTCTTGTTCGCCGTACACGCTCGTTTATCCGTGAGAATTTTGCCAAGACCGATGATACCAACGGCAGAAAGTATCTGGAGTTTTCCAATGGCAATCGGTCTTACTTTCCTGACCGTATCCCGAAATCCATCAAGTTCAAGACTGAATCCGGCGACCAATACACCCGTCTTTATTCTGAGGATATGATTGACCTGATGGATGAACTCGCCCTTCCTCGCTATGGTCTGAGCTTGTATATCAGTGAAAAGGAAGCAGCCAATGCACCTAAGCATATCTCAGCGTTGATTGAGAACCTTTCTCGTGCAGGGTCAAGAATGATGGGATTTTGTAAATCGACATTCTTCAAGCGTATGGATTCGAGCGGTTTTTCCTTTCTTCTTACCCTTTATCGCCATGCGCTTCGTAACTGTGTTTACATCTATGCGCTCGATAATAAGTTACCTGTACCTATTGGAGATGATAATAACCTGCCCGAAGATTACACGGAGGACGAAGATACTGGCACAGACATCTTCGGACGGCACGACTCTGACGTCTCTGTTGATGCTTCGCTGAATATTCCCACTGATATGACAGTGTATATGAAAAAAGCCGGAGTATATTACAATATCATTGCCAACAAGTCTAACCTGTCATGGCTTGATGCCAAATACTTCAAGCGCACTCTCAAACAGAAACTTAAAAAGGATTGTGAGACCATTCTTTCCATGATTAGGCTATGTGGGAAATGGGAACAAAATCTGGACCAAAAGCTCAACGAACTGGAAACCTTGCTTCGCAGTGATGCTCATTGTAATGACAAAGTCGTAGTATTTACACAGTTCTCTGACACGGCTCGTTATATCTATTACCAACTCTGCAAACACGGCTTCACGAATATAGATTATGCAACAGGTGACCGGGATAATCCTACCGCCATTGTTGAGAGATTTTCTCCAAGCAGCAATGATGCGACGGGTAAATATACAACTGACGAGCAGACTCGTATCCTTATTGCCACCGATGTGCTTTCCGAAGGTCACAACCTTCAGGATGCCCACGTTATTGTGAATTATGACCTACCGTGGGCTATCATCCGCCTGATTCAACGTGCCGGACGTGTTGACCGTATCGGTCAGCAAGCGGAAAACATCTATTGCTACTCCTTTTTCCCGGCTGATGGCATTGAAGAAATCATCAATCTTCGCAGCCGTTTGAATGACCGTATCAATGCTAACGCCAACATCGTAGGCTCTGACGAAGTGTTTTTTGAGGGGAACGAGCAGAATCTTAGGGATATGTTCAACGAGAAGGCTGGTGTGCTTGACGATGCGGATGATGACAATGACGTTGACCTTGCATCACAGGCATTCCAGATATGGAGCAATGCTATTAAGGCTGACAAAAAGTTGAAAGAGATTATTCCGCAGATGCAGAACATGGTTTACTCTACACGCCTTACCGATGAAAACGGTATAGAAGGTGTTGTTACTTATGCTCGCACTGCCAATGACTTCGATGTGCTTACATGGCTTGACAAAGATGGCAATATCATATCGCAAAGCCAGCAGCGCATACTTCAGGCTCTCGCTTGTCATCCTGACACTCAGGCACAACAGCCTCTTGATAACCATCATGAACTTGTTGGCAAAGCGGTTGAGATTATCCGAGAACAGGCTGTCAGCAACATTGGCGGTATGCTCGGCAATCGTTTTTCCACACGTTACCGTATCGTGCAACTTTTGGAGCAATATTATGACCAGGGCGAGAACTTGTTTTTCAATGCAGACCGCCGTGAAGAACTGAAATATGCCATTGATGATATTTATAACTATCCTCTTCAGGAAACCTCTAAATTCCATCTTGGTCGCATGCTCAAACAAACAGGAAGGCAAGCCGATGATGATATTGTGGAATACGTGCTTGAACTCCGTCGTAACAACCAACTTTGCATCATTGCAGACGAGGACATTAACGATAAGGAAAATCAGATAATCTGCTCTATGGGGCTTCGCAAAGAATAACATACCATGAACAAACGTATATTTCAACAACTGCTCCTTGATGGAGATTTCCGGGAATTGTTTATCAGTGAATTGGGATGGAACAAATGGAAGGTTCGTGCAGAACTTCTCCCCATCGCCATTGACGGAACGGATTACCAGTTCCGAACCGTTGCCGACCGCAACGGATTACAAGTTGTAGTGACAGAGGTTGACGAGCTTCCTAAGGCATCCCTTGTTCGTAGAATTGATGCGCAGCTTCGCAAACAGGCTCAGGACTATATTGCTATCTACATGCTTCGCAACAAACTTGGACATCACCAATGGGTTATCCCCGTAAAAAATGTGGATAAGCGAGACCTTGTAAGCATTGAGTACGAATCGCCTGAAAAGGCAGACTTTCTTTTCTCGAAGATGCAGGATTTGGAGTTTGACCCGGTTGAAAGGACAACTATCGTTGATGTGAAAGCGGCTGTCCACAGTGCTTTTTCTGTCAATTCCGAAAAGATTACCAAAGACTTTTATGCAGGCTTCCGTAAAGAGCATAAAGCATTTGCCAAGTTCATTACGGGTATAGACGATGAATTATCCGAGAAGGACAACCGAAATAAGCAGTGGTATGCTTCGGTGATACTCAACCGCTTGATGTTTTGTTATTTCATTCAGAAGAAAGGTTTTTTGAATAATAACGTAAACTATCTTCGCGAGAAGTTGGATTGGTGTCGCAAGGAACGTGGTGAAGACCGTTTCTTTTCCACCTTCTATCGTGGTTTTCTGACCCGTCTCTTTTCTGATGGGCTGAACAAGCCCACTCATAACATGGAATTCCAGCAGCAGTTCGGGCGCATCCCTTATCTGAATGGCGGTATGTTTGACAGCCATAAGATAGAGCGTGAATATGTCGAGATAGACATTGCCGATGAAGCCTTTAATTCGTTGTTTTCTTTCTTTGACAAGTGGCAATGGCATCTTGATACCCGTGTCACCGCTTCGGGCAGGGATATCAATCCCGATGTTCTTGGCTATATTTTCGAGCAGTACATTAACGACCGGGCTCAGATGGGAGCATATTATACTAAAGAGGATATTACCGAATATATTGGGCGCAACACGATACTGCCTTTCCTTTTTAACAGAGTGGGCAAAGCATCAAAATCTATGGAGAAACTTTTGGCTCCCGGTGGTTGGATATGGCGCAAGCTCCAACAAAGCAGCGACCGCTACATCTATGATGCGGTGAAGCAGGGTTATACCCCGGATTGGCGTGAGCGTATCCCTGAGAATATTTCCATCGGGCTTGACACGACCAAGCCTGAGCTTTTGGAACGCCGTAAAGATTGGAACACGAAAACTCCTGAACCGTTCGCCCTGCCTACAGAAATCTGGCGCGAAACCATTGAACGTTTGCAACGATGTGAGAATATATTGGATAAGATTTGTAATGGTGATATTACGTCCATCAACGATTTTATCACCTATAACCTTGACATTCGACAGTTTGCAGCAGACCTTATCAATGCCGATGATGCACCGCAATCGTTCATCTATAACTTCTATGACGCTCTGCGCTCTGTGACAATCCTTGACCCGACTTGTGGTTCTGGAGCGTTCCTCTTTGCGGCAATGAACATTCTCGAACCGCTTTACTATGATTGCATCACACGGCTTGAAAGCATTGAACGAAAATCGCCTGATACACAAAAAGCACTTGACGAGATAAAGAGCAAGTACCGCTCTAATATCCATTATTTCATCTACAAGTCTATTATTCTCCGCAATCTTTACGGTGTGGATATTATGGCAGAGGCTACGGAAATAGCCAAGTTGCGTCTGTTCCTTAAAATGGTAGCTGTGGTTGATGTGCAGCCACTTGCAGATAACCTCGGCCTTGACCCGTTGCCTGATATTGACTTCAACATTCGTTGTGGCAACACTCTCGTGGGTTATGCCAATGCCGAAAGCATTGTTAAAGACCATAGTGGGGATATTTTCGCAATACATGATTTTGAAGAGAATATTGCAGTAGAGATGGACAAAGTGGCTCGAACATTCAAGTTGTTCAAGCACCTGCAACTCACACAGGAGTCGGAACATCATGAGGAGTTTGTTGCTGCCAAATACCAGCTTCGCGACCTTCTGACCTCACTTAACGAGACTCTTAATCATCATCTTTACAATGCTACCGCATCGGGTATTCCATACGAAGAATGGCTTAATTCTCATCAGCCATTCAACTGGATTGCAGAGTTCTATGACATCATTCACGGGAATGGCGGGTTTGATGTAATTATTGGAAACCCACCTTATGTAGAATATAATAAGAAAGATCGTGTAACAAAAAAGGCGGTATCAGATATTTATAAAATTGTAAATTATCGAACAGAGTCATGCGGTAATTTATACGCATATGTTATCGAACGTTGTTATCAATTGCGCAATCATTCTGCATATTCTGGATATATTATACCATCAGCAAGTATATGTACCCCTCGAATGACGATACTGTGTGATTTATTACAAGAAGGCAATTTATGGTCTTCTATTTGGGATGAGAGACCTGCTAAATTATTTGAAGGTGTTGATCAGCAACTAAGTATCCACATTTTAAATTCTACTTCGAATAGTTGCTTAATAACTCGTATGACACACTGGAGTACCGAAACAAGACATTTGATTTTTAAAAATTTATCTTACAGTCAATATTTGCCATCCTTAAGAATCGCCGAAGTTCTACCTAAAATACAAACTCCCATTGAAACAGCAATAATGGGCAAACTCCTCAACTCTGGAGAATTACTTGTTAATTATACTGTTGGGAGTTATAAAATTCCAGTATACTACAAAAATGCTGGTGGTAGGTATTGGCGATTGGTAAAAAGTTTTCCAACTTTTTACCAATCAAAATCCTCCAATTCGACTTCAACCGAAAAGATCTTTTTGATTTCTTCCGGAAACGAAGATTTGGTTATCTGCTGCCTTGCATCTAACTTGTTCTATTGGTTTTGGCGTGTGGTTTCTAACTGTAGGCATTTAACAAATAGAGAACTGGAGTCTTTTACAATTGCTTCAGGACTGCAAAATGACTCTAAAATCTTAATGAAGTTAAGACAAAACTATGAGGAAGATTTAAAGCGAAATAAAGTAAGAACAACAACACAAAGTAAATCCTCTGGAGAAATCAGCCAGGACTTCTATTATATGAAATTATCTAAGCCAATCATTGATAAAATAGATATGCTTCTTGCCGAGCACTATGGATTTACAGAAGAAGAACTCGACTTTATTATCAACTATGACATCAAATATCGTATGGGTGATGAACTGAACAACGAGGAGTAATGATGGAGCCGCATTATCTCGGAAATATGGACTTATTAACCTTGCACAAGGTGGGATTTCTCGCCTCGCGCAAGGTTAATAAGTCCTCTGTGATACCAACAATCAATTGGGCGAACGAAGTAAGCCACAATCCAAATATCGTAATGATTAGTGGTTTTCAATCCACCCTTGAGCGTGAAGTTCTTGACATAGCCCTCAAAGGTACATGCGGCATAATTTACGTTCTCAACCGCAGCATCTATTGTCAAATTCCACTCAGCCTACGCACGGCATTCAATTCAAACCGCATCCTTTTCATTTCCTTAACCTCAGAAAAGACGACTCGTCCTTCAATAGCAAATGCAATCATCCGTAATCACTATATCACTGACATAGCAAATACACTCATTTTTGCATCAGTAAATAAATCGTCTTCACTTTACCAATTAACACTTATAGACAAGACTATTCTGAAATTATAATGGAACGTAACGTGCTGAAATTCTTTCTACAAAATGCAGGGTCATCATAACCATAGCCTGTGGAGTGTACCGCAAACTCCCCAAACAATACGAGGAGGCAAAATTGTCTCCCACTCATAATCTCTGTACGAAAAAGAATCTGTCACTCGTATTTCAAAAATCTTAGTTCACAAACGCAATGAATATGCTGAAATAATAAGAAATAAATTTACAAAATCTCAACCTTCCACCCTGCATCTTTCATCATTTGTAACACATCGTCCTTCCAAATTCTTTTTTCCGATGCATAGCATAGTAGATGTGTTGGCCTAGAAAAACCCACATATAGCATCCGCTTAGCCATAGCAGCATTACTTCCATTGGGCTGAAAATCTTGCATCAAAAACGGGCTGGTCACTGTCCTCACCTTATTTCTTCCCCGTCCCGTTGTCTTATCCTCTATCATGTATTCCGACTCATACTTATTGTTATATGAAGTCTCTACATACATCGTTGCACAGTGCGTCATGCCCTTCACCGAGTGCACAGTTCCTATATTGATAGCAATGTCGTCTGAATCCTGCGCCTCTGCTCTTGGTATCAAAGGGACGAAGGCATCTTCATAGTATGCCCTCACCTTTTCATTTGGCTGCTGCTGGAAAAAATCATTTAGCCATTTGGTGGCGGTTGCCTTAATGATACTATAGGCATCGCTCCACGCACCTTCACTCAGTTTCTTGGTACATGCTAGTAATTCTTCTCTGAATTGTTGTTGTGCCGTTGGGAGTTTTTCTTTCACCACGGCTAGCAACTTGTTTGCTGTAAACAATCGTCCGTCTGCTGGTCTCTGTTCTGCCATTCTCACAACCTTTACAAACACCTCCAGCACAGTCTTTCTCGACTCCTTGAAGTTACCAATATGTCTCTCTATTTGTATTTGTTCGCTCAATGTCGCTGGATTG
>ENA-UESE01001540-UESE01001540.1-human-gut-metagenome-genome-assembly--contig:-NODE-1540-length-17101-cov-5.430921_pt1 | contig 17101 bp, 15 predicted proteins | sample MGYA00242995_ERZ507996 | MGnify/ENA primary metagenome ERZ507996 (study PRJEB26167, sample SAMN06115489) | human gut metagenome | host: Homo sapiens | place: China:Sichuan | collected 2015-04-15... | reverse complement strand
AGGCTGCGGATATCCTGATACAGCTTTTCCACTTCCCCGATATGCTTTTTCATGTCACTGACCTGATTTAATACCAGCTCCTGCCCTGTCTGTTCTTCCTGTGCCACCTTCCAGTTTTGAAACATCGTTGTCATAACAAGAATTGCTATGATAGAGATAAAATAATGCACAAAGCTTAAAGCTCCATAAAATCCATAGGTATCTGTCAGGCTCTTTCCTGTATCTTTTTCATAAATATTCAGATAATATTGTAGAATGCCATACCCTGTAACTCCCACGAGAGAAGGTATGATAAGCATTACCAGCTCTTTGACGCTCATTTCATCATTTTTGTATACATATGCTTTATTGATCAGACCGATTGCAACTGCAAGGAAAACGATACAAAGCACAATATCCAGAATTCTCGTTCCCGCATAAAGTACATATTGCAGCCATTGTCTTCCTGCAATCGTATTTCCAAAAACCAGAGCTTTTGTGATAAAATCATCCATTCTGCCTGCCATTGCAACCGCAAGCCAACGGATAGAAAAAAATGTCACTGCAAGAAATATTTTCTGATAAATGTTTCTTCTGTCCTGTACATACATCACAAGAAATGCAGCCACAACTCCCAGCATATATGCAGAAAAATTGCCAATCTGCTGCGGTATCAGATACAGCACAGACATAATTCCAATATAAACAATACTGACCAGAGCAGCTTCCCTTTTCTTTTTCATATATGGATATACAAAAACACCAAAACAGATTCCTGTAATAATCAAAATTGCAATAACAGAAAACTTCGATGTGATCATCCAACATTTTTCCACTAAACTCATCTGACTTCATTTCCTTTCCTCTGGTTATACTTCAGATATTGCTTCACAAACTCCGGATAATTCTTTTTTGCAATCAATGCAGTTCCATTTTTCATAGTTACACAAGTTGCATCATATTTTTCTACATATTTAAAATGTACAAGATAGGCTCTGTGTGTCCGGAAAAAATCTGTTCCTGCCATATCACTTAATTCCTGTAATTTACCATAGTATTCAATATCCGTACTTCGTGTATGGATAATAACTTTCCGGTTATACACCTCGGCATACACAATATCACGCAGAAAAATTTTTATATGACTTCCGGCTGTCTGTACCATGATATATTTTTCGTCTTTTTCAAGTCTGGAACTCCTTTTTATGTTATGAACTGCCTTTGTCACAACCTCTTTAAATTTCTCATCGGAAAATGGCTTAACCAGATAATGAAATGCTCCGACATCAAATGCCTGAAAAACATACGCCTCTGCTGCTGTCACAAAAATGAGTATCATATCCTCATTGTCCTGACGAAGCACCTTTGCCGTTTCCATCCCATCCATTCCCGGCATCTGAATATCCAGAAAAAGAATATCCGGCTTACTGCCACTTGCGATCAGTTCATCACCCGATAAATATTTATCTATAACCGCATCTGGCAATAACTTTTTTATCTTTTTCTCCAGTATCTGAACCATAGATACTTCATCATCACAGATAGCTATTTGCATATTGTCACTTCCTTGCTTACATATATTTATAGCTATTATATCGGATAAGTTCTTGCAATATCTATCTGGAATGTTGTGAAATGACCTTTTTTTGTTGTGAAAAGGGGCTGCCGACTCATTGGTCTTATGCTCCGCAGCGACCTTCGATACGACAAAAAGCTGCTCTCTCGGCACACCACAGGTTCTGACACCTTCACCGACACCGCGCTCATTACCGTAAGCCTGCGCTGTATCAATATGACGGTAACCCGTTGCAACAGCAGCCCTTGTTCAATGTATAATTTTTGCTCAAAACACTCATCAGTTCTTACCTAAACCTTTCAATTAATCTTCTTTCCATACTTCCTTAGCCATTGTAATCCTCCATTCCTGCCATATAAGACATTATCCTAATCTGTTATATTCTTCATCAGTTACAGGCTCACACCATTCATTACTTGTGTTCTCACCCGGAATCTCTGCAGCAATATGTGAAAACCAGCTGTCCTTCTTAGCTCCATGCCAGTGCTTAACTTCTGGTGGAATTGTTATTACTGTACCCGGCACAAGACTTACAGGCTCCTTGCCTTCTTCCTGATACCACCCCTCTCCGGCAGTACATATAAGCATCTGTCCGCCGCCCTTTGTAGCGTGATGAATATGCCAGTTGTTGCGGCATCCCGGCTCAAAAGTCACATTTGCAAGAAAAAGCCCGCACTTAGGATCAGTCAGCGGATTCAGGAAAGAATCACCAATAAAATACTTCGCATATGCAGTATTTGCCTGACCTGTTCCGAAAACATTCTGCTTTTCAAAATCATCCTTATCCATATATTTCATGATAATAACACCTCTTCTTTCATAAAAATATAAATTATTTGATACCTGTATGATACAACTTGAAGTTAGCTTTAGGGCAAGAGGTTTATGGGATTTTATATAATTTTTTTGCACAAATGTTATGTCTGGTCTTCTCACTCCTTTTGGACTTCCTCCTGCCTCCCCTCCACTTCAAAGTCCAACCCGCTGCTCTTCCTTGCCCTACCACGCAAAAAAGGCGGATTGCAAAGCAATCCGCCAGTCTCATTCCGGCAATTCTAATCCGCCAGTCCAATTCCACTATTTCCATGCCAGTCATCAGCCAATTCCACCAAGTAAAGCACCTGCGATAAGTACAACAAGTGAAAGTGGGACAAGGACATATTTGCCAAGTGGTACAAACCACTTTCCAATAGGCTTATCTGCACCTGCATTAACAGCATCAACAGCAAACTTCTTTCCTGCAACCCAGAAGAACATAATTGCTGCGAGCATTGCGCCAAGTGGGCAGATATAGATAGATACTGCATCCATCCAACCTGATACAATACCCTGTATTACAAGTGACACAACACAGCCAGCCACTGCGATAATTCCAACAGATGCAACACGGTTAAGCTTAAGCTTCTCCTGAATAGTTGCAACCGGAGCTTCATACAGATTAACAAGTGAGCTCATGCCGGCAAACAGAACACATACATAGAATACAATTCCTACAATCTTGCCACCCGGCATACCATTAAATACATTTACAAGATAGATAAACATCAGTCCGGGACCACCTGATGATAACTCGGCACCGCCTGCTGCCATACCAGGAATAATAACAAATGCAGCTAATAAAGCAGCAATAGTATCAAATACTGCAACATTTCTTGCAGAAGAAACAACATTTTCCTTATCACTAAGATATGAACCATAGATAACAGTTCCGTTACCTGCGATAGACAGTGAGAAGAATGCCTGACCAAATGCATATATCCAGAGCTTTATATCAAGAAGTCCCTTAGGATTAAGAGTAAAAATATATTTATAACCTGCACTTGAACCTGGAAGTGTGAAAATGTATATTCCAAGACCTACAAACATGATAAAAAGCAAAGGCATCATGACCTTGTTTGCTTTCTCAATTCCGCCTGCAATACCAAGTGCCATAATAACAGCAGTTACAACCATTGCGATTATAAGCCACATATTATTGCCAAATGAGCTTGCTGTACTTCCAAACATACCACCAATAGCTGACATATCATTGCCCATTGCTGAAAGCTTTCCAGAAAATGCAAGATAAGTATATTTGAATATCCAGCCAACAACTACAGTATAGCCCATTGCCAGAGCCAGTGAGCCAAGCACAGGAATAAAACCAATTGCCTCACCTGCTTTTCTCTTTCCGGTACGCATCTGCATACAGTCGCCAAATGCTTTAATAGGTCCGCCCTTAGTCGCACGGCCAAGTGCCATCTCCTCAATAACACCTGTTGAACCTATCAATATTACAAATAATACATAAGGTATTAAAAATGTCATACCACCCCATGCAGATACCATATATGGAAAACGCCATATATTTCCCATTCCTACTGCCGAACCGATACAGGCAAGAATAAAACCTGTACGGCTCTTAAAGCCATCTCTTTCCAATTCAATTCCGTTATTTCCCATAGCTTTAGTTCCTTTCTTCCTCATATTGCTAATAGCACATCACTTGTCTGTACCAAAGTTTCTTCATGAACGCTCATACGCAAAAAAGCAAAGGCGCCAGAAACCCTCCCGGGTCATGGCGCCTTTGCCTTTGATGTCTGTATAATATACCATTGTGTTATTCCTGTAAAATACATTTTAGTTATAAAACCATAACCAGAAATAATAGTTAAACTACATAATCCACATCTGTGCCAGATACATCACAACCGGCATTGTAATAATTGAAAACAGCGTTGACAGGCAGACCATACATACCGCCCGCTCATAATTCTGCCCGAATTTCTGTGCAAATATTGCCGTACTCGTTCCAACCGGTGTTGCCGCAGCAATCAGTGTAATCATTCCAATCTGACCGTGTCCCGCCGGTATAATATAAAGCACAAGCAGTGTAAGCAGCGGAATTATTATAAGCCTGACAAACGATGCCAGATACAGGGACGGGTTAAGCAGTAAGTCACGGATCCTGACACATGACAGATAATATCCCAGTACTATCATGGCTGCAGGTGTATTAAGTGCCGCAACTCCAGCCATCGTGCTGTTTATTACACCTGGCAGTTTAATTCCCGTAATAAAAAGAAACAGTCCTATAACAAGTGATATTGTCACAGGATTGACGAATACCTTTTTTATATTTATCATATCCTTGCGGCGGGTTATTATCACAATTCCATATGTCCACTGCAACAGATTAAGTATACTTGCAAATGATGCAACATAGAATGCCGCTTCATTTCCAAATACCGCAGTTACAAGTGGAATTCCGATAAATCCTGCGTTACAGAAAGCCGTTCCAAAGTTGTCTATCGGCTTCCGCATGCCGTATATTATATATGATACAGCTATCGCCACTGCAAATGCAGCTACAGCCAGTACCGCCGACATAAGAAGTCCATACAGCTTCTCCATCGTGAAATCTGTTATATAGCTTCTTATAATTACACACGGAATAACCGCATACAGCAGAATATTGGCCATATCCTTACTGCCATGTTCTGTAAGCAGACCTGTTTTAGACAGAATCAGTCCCAGAATCATAAGAATAAACATTATAAATGTCTGCGTTAATAATATTTGTGTTATCATAATCGTAAATATCCTGATTTCTATATTATGTTAATTGTAATTTTTATAAAATACTACATACAAGAGAGGTGCGAACATGGAATTATATCAGCTCAGGCAGTTTCAGGCTGCCGCCAGACACAAGAATATGACCCGCGCTGCCAGTGAACTGTGCATAGCACAGCCAGCATTAAGCAAGACAATCCACAAGCTTGAAGAAGAATTTGGCGCACAGCTTTTTATCCGTAATAAAAAAGGGCTCGAATGTACCCGTCAGGGAGAAATTCTGCTTGAATATGCAGACAGAATACTGGCTCTTTCAGAAGATGCTGTGCGTGCTGTCAGTGAAAGTCTTGGCGATGCAGGCGAAATAAGGCTCTGTCTCCGCTCAAGTGCAGTTCTTGTCAGCAATGTACTTAAAGATTTTATCCATGAGCACCCTCATGTCAGCTTTCCAATATCTTCTGAACCAAAAGGGTGTGACCTGCTGATTGACTCTGTCTCATCAGCTTATGATATTCCAGACAATGCACACCTTCTTATGACAGAAGAAATCTGCCTTGCCGTTTCATCATCACATCCACTTGCCCATACAGGACACATATCAGTAGAACAGATGATGGACGAGAAATTCATTGACCTTGCAGATTCCCCATCCTACGCCGGAGTGTTCAATTCAATATTCAGTAAATGTAAGAAAACTCCTCAGATAGCCTACTCTTGCAATGATTACATATTACAGGGCAAACTCATAAGTCTCGGTCTTGGAGTATCATTTGTTGCCTCTGTAACATGGACAAGCAGCAGCCTTCCTGAAAACATAAGCCTGCTGCATATAGATGACTGTCCACATTTCAGAAGCATTTATTATCAGCCGCTTGGCTCATTCTGCTCAGAAAATCAGCGAATCTTCGAGCACCAGCTTGAAGAATATTTCAAAAATTTGAATAATTAATGCACCTCTAATGGTGTGTCTTCACCGGCTGCAAACTGCACAACACTCTTAACTGAAGACTCAACCATATCAGACACAGCCTGATCTGTGAAAAATGCAACATGAGGTGTGACAATAGTATTCTGGAAAGACTTAAGTATGATGTAATCGTGATTAACAACAAGGTCATCATACTTACGGTCTGTACGGATAAATTCATCCTCACCCTCACAGCAGTCAGTTCCAACTGAACCAATCTTGCCACTCTCAACAGCCTCAATCAGATCCTTTGTATCAACAAGCGCGCCCCTTGCCGCATTTATAAGGATAACGCCATCCTTCATCTTTGCAATTGAATCTTTATTAATCATATGATATGTCTCATCGCTTAAGAAAGTATGAAGCGAGATAATATCTGCTCTGGCATACAATTCATCAAGAGTTACATACTCAACATTTTCAAGGCCTTTTGCAGGATATGGGTCATACGCAATAATCTTACATCCAAATCCTGAAAGATTCTTAATCACTGCCTTTCCAATTCTTCCTGTTCCGATAATACCTACTGTCATATTCTGCATTTCACGTCCACATATAGGACCAAGTGAATAATCTGCTGTGTGTGAACGCATCATTACATACAAAGCCTTGCGGATACACATAAGCATAAGCATTACTGTATAATTGGCAACTGAATATGGCGAATATCCGCTGTGTGCAACACGGATTCCAAGGCGCTTTGCTGCCTCAAGGTCAACACTGTTATATCCGATTGTCCTGAAACCGATGTACTTTACACCCTCTGCTGCAAGCTTTTCAAGAACAGGTGCTGACAAGTCACACATGCCATCGCACACCGACATAGCCTCACAGCCTTTGACACTTTCTATATCATCTGCTGTAAATCCGCTCCTATTAATCTGTAATTCCACCTTGTATACATTTGCAAATGTATCAAAATACTGTTTTTCATCTTGACGAACGCTGAATGCTGCTATCTTCATAACTTTTCACTCCTCCTACTTAATCCACTCATATGTAAGTTTTCCAAGAATTTCGATTCCCTTAACAATCTGCTCATCAGAAGGTGTCGAATAATTAAGTCTGAATCCATTAGACTTCTGGCTCTCATCTGCTAAGAACGCTGCTCCCGGAACTGACAGAACACCTCTGTTAATAGCCTCCCTTACAAATGGTGCAGAATCCATTCCCTCTGGCAGGAATGCCATTACGAAAAGTCCGCCCTCAGGGTGACCGAAGGTTACTGAAGGATGGAATTCCTTCTTCATGCACTCCATCATGAGATTACATTTGTGCTCATACACCTTTCTTGAATCCTCAAGATGTTTGTCGAAATCATAGTTATTAATATATTCATTACAAATGTACTGGAAAAGGACAGTTGAATGTACATCTGTGCACTGTTTTGCAACTGTAAGCGGTCCTGTGAGCGACTTGTTAAATACAAGAAAACCAAGACGGAATGCAGGTGCCATTACCTTTGAGAAGCTTCCTGCATATATAACCCTGCCCTCTGTATCCATTGATTTGATAGTTGGCACATTTTCACCTGCAAATCTTAATTCACCGTAAGGATTATCCTCTAATATTGCGATATCGTATCTGCAGCAAAGCTCATATACTTTTTTTCTCTTCTCAAGAGAAGTTGTAATTCCTGTAGGATTCTGGAAAGATGGAATTGTGTATAAAAGCTTTGCATCAGGGTTAGCCTTTAAAGCCTCCTCAAGCGCATTTATATTCATTCCGTCCTGCTCCATTGGGATTCCTACAAGCTTTGCACCGTAAGAACGGAATGTATTAAGGCAGCCTACAAATGCAGGCTCTTCAGTAAGCACAACGTCTCCTTCATTAACAAGTACCTTAGTTGTAAGGTCCGCACACTGCTGTCCGCCTGACACTATGAAAAGCTCATTATTCTCAAAATCAAAGCCTTCCTTCTTCTCAAGATATTTCTTCATAGTATCACGCAGAGGTGTATAACCTTCGCTCAGTCCATACTGTAATAAAGAAACAGGATTCTCGCCAAGACCCTTTGCTGCTATCTCTTCTATCTCCCTGCATGGGAATGTCTCTGCTGACGGATTGCCACCACCAAAAGATATAATATCCTTGCTTGCTCCTAACTTAAAAAGTTCTCTTATCATCGAACCATGAACACCTGATAAACGATTAGAAATCTCGTATTCCATATATATTTCCTCCTTCAAATACTTGCTAATGCAAAAAAAGAGCCAGAATCCCCTAAAGACTTCCGGCTCCTTTGCCCTTGATAAATGTATCATACCCCCATGTGTCATTCCTGTAAAATACATGTTAGTTATAAAATCATAAATCATAGCAATAGTTATTATTCGTATTTTTTATATACTTGTTTATTATATATTGTTATGATATAATTCCTAGTACTACCCCTCCCATACCTGGTAGAGAAAGGAGGTGGATTGCTTGGATGCACTAGTGTCCTTAATTATCTCTATCTTGGCAAATATAGCTTCATACTATATCTGCAAATGGCTGGACAGAGATAACAGACGGTAGCCAGCCTGGGGACTAAGCCACCCTGCCAGAACGGAATAGAAAACCCCACGAGCCCGAACTCGTGGGGTTTTCGTAGATTGCTTGAATGCACTACTTATATCCAATGACATTCTATCACATGCCATCAGACATTACAAGTATATTCTTTTTCTTTTCAAATATTATAAAATTATCAGACAACTTTTCACTTATCCCCACACAGTCTCACCATTAATATAATCAGTCATAAAATATACAATCTTATTCCAAAGCTCATACTCTACAATATGCCTTGTTTCTTTAATTATCCTGAGACATTTTTTAATTACATCGGATGAATCATCCTCTGTAAGTTCTAACAACTTTTTATATGTCTTATACCCCTCATTTTTCTCTTTCTCTGTCCATCTTGATTCCTCGGTATCCTCTATTTTATTAAGAAAAATATACATAAATACCGGCATGTCTTTTTCCTGTCTCCATTCCATACATTTATCCTCCATAAAATACCTGCTTTCTGTCCAACATCATTTCACCATATTCATATTTAAGCTGAATAATACATGACTAACTTTAAATCAAGTTTAAATTGAATTAATACATTCTCTGTGCTACTATTTAAGCATAAGAGTTAAACCTAACTTTAGGTCAACCTAATAATGGTGAACATTTTGTGAATTTTATTATCACATTTGTAAAAAACTAATATCAGGTAAGCATAGCTTACAGAAAGCAGGTGTGTTATGTACACAATAGGACAGGTTTCAGAAATGTTTAATCTTCCTGTTTCAACATTAAGATATTATGATAAAGAAGGATTATTCCCTTTTATGCAGCGTGCTTCTGGAATAAGACAGTTCTCTGACACTGAAATTGCTGCTCTTAAGCTTATTGAATGTCTCAAAAAATCAGGTCTTGAAATCCGCGACATCAAGCAGTTTATGGAATGGTGTCAGGAAGGCAGCAGGACTTACGAACTCAGAAAACAGCTTTTTGAGAGACAGAAAGCCGCTGTTGAAAAAGAGATGAAAAAAATGCAGGAAACTCTTGATATGCTTACTTTCAAGTGCTTCTATTACGAGCAGGCTATCAAGGACGGCAATGAGGACGGAATACATTCAATGCTTCCAGACAAGCTCCCCGCTGATATTCAGGCTGCCTACGACAACTCACACAAATAATTATTATTTGCTTATTATATTTAACACAAAATATGGAGGCTAATATATGTTCAAATCTTTAGAAGTTAAATATCCTAAGTTTTATCAGGTATTCAGATTCATTATAGTTATAATTGCTTCCGTGCTGTACGCATGGAATTTAAGATGCTTTGCCAAAGTCGCAGACCTGCTGCCAGGAGGCTTTTCAGGAGTCTCCCTGTTATTTCAGGCAATCGGACTACGTTTTTTTTATATCAGCATCCCATTTACAATATTCAATGTGGCACTTAACATTTTCCCCGCCTACATTGCATACCGCTACATCGGCAGGAAGTTTACCATCTACTCAATCGTGGTAATTATACTTTCCAGTGTGCTTGTTGATATCCTTCCTCCATACATTTTTACAGAAGATATCCTGCTTATAAGCGTGTTTGGTGGCATTATCAACGGATTTGCAACAAGTCTGTGCCTCAATGTCGGCACAACCACAGGCGGTACTGATTTCATAAGCATCTATTTTTCTCATGTTAAAGGAATAGACGCATGGAACTATATTCTTCTTGGTAATGTTGTGATTCTGCTCATTGCAGGCGGACTGTTTGGCTGGTCAATCGCGCTCTACTCAATAATATACCAGTTCTGTAGCACACAGGTAATCCAGTTCATGTACAAACGCTACCAGAAGATGACATTATTCATCATTTCTGACAAATCCGAAGAAATCTATCACGCCATAAAGAATACAACCAACCACGACGCCACGCTTTTCAAGGGAATCGGCTGCTACGAGGAAAAAGAGCGCACGCTCATATACTCCGTAATCAACTCCGAAGCGAAACGTGAGCTTATCACATTGATACGCTCAATTGACAAGCACGCATTTATAAATGTGGTAAAAACCGAAGAGCTTGACGGCAGATTTAACGATATTCCACATGATTAATCAGTACACAGAATATTCGCACTCATACCATATTTTAGTCAAATTTCTCCAATAAACTATAGACAATCAATTAACATACACTAAAGAAATGGAGAGATGACTATGATTAAATTAAATAAAATCAAAAGGAATTGCGTAGCCGCAGTTATTCTTACTATGTGTCTTATGACTGCTGGCTGTGCCAGAAATTCAACTTCAACTACTACTGCATCAGGCGGTGAGACTACCATCACTTCAGACATTACTAAAGAAGACACAGATGTAACACACGCAGATGATGCTGAGAATTACAGAGTCTCCATTACAGGTGATTTCACTGTGACATCTGATACATCAGACGGAGTTACACAGTCAGGTTCTGTATACACAATCACAAAGGCTGGTGAATATACAGTAGCCGGTCTTTTATCAGAAGGACAGCTTATCGTTGACGCAGGTGATGAGAACGAGGTTACTATCGTATTGAACGGAACATCTATCACAGGCTCAAGTGGTTCACCTATATACGTTAAAAATGCTTCCGAAGTCAAGATTAAATCAGAAGAGAACTCATTTAACGAAGTAATTGACAATCGTGCCGAAGCTACAGAAGATTCTTCTGATGACACTGGCAACGCAGCAATCTATGCAACATGCGATTTAAAACTCGTCGGCAAAGGAGCCTTAGTTGTAACAGGTAATTACAATAATGGTATCCAAAGCAAGGATGACCTTTCTATTAAAAATGTGATTGTTAAAGTTACTGCTGTGAACAACGCAGTCAAAGGCAACGATGCCGTTGATATTGAATCTGGAAATATAATTGCAATCTCCGCTAAAGGCGATGGCATCAAGACTTCTAACAGCAGTATTTCTAACAAGGGCAACCAGAATGGAATCGTTACAATTACTGGTGGTAACATTGATATTTATGCAGCCTGTGACGGTATAGACGCATCTTACGTGGCAGATATATCAGGTGATGGTAACTTAAACATTTATACAGATACTTACTCTGAATATAGTGAAGAAGTTACTTCGTCAGGCAGTTCTTCAGGCACGTCTTCTGACCGGGACAGCTCTGCTAACAAGTCTGCTTCTGCCAATACTGTTTCTTATGTGGCAACTTCTGACACTATTGCCAACGCACCTGGCGGCTTTGGTGGCGGCAACATGGGTGGCGGCAACGCTCCTGATATGAGTAACGGCAACGCTCCCAATATGAACGGCAGCTCTGATAGAAATAAGGCCGGCGGCGACCGTCCAGGAATGCCTGGTGACTTTAATGAATCCGGTAATTCTTCTGGACAGTCCTACTCAACTAAGGGTATTAAAGCAGAAAGCGAAATAAATATTTCAGGCTTTACAATTAACATAAGTTCGACAGATGACGGTATCCATGCCAACTCTGACTCAGGTGTACTTGAAACCGGTGAGGACGGCAAAGGAACTATTGTTATAAACGGTGGTACAATTACAATTTCTTCAGGTGATGACGGCATGCACGCTGACAAGCAGCTTGATGTCAATGATGGTTATATTAATGTAGTAACTTCATACGAAGGACTTGAAGCCATAACTATAAACTTAAATGGTGGCAAAATATATGTATATGCTACTGATGATGGCATCAATGCCTGCACAGGTGATGGAAAGACTTCTCCAATTGTCAATATAACTGGTGGATATATAGATGTCACAACTGCGTCTGGTGATACTGATGGTATTGACTCTAACGGAAACTATGTACAGACCGGTGGATTTGTATTAGTCAAGGGCGGCAGTTCATCTGGAAATGTATCAGGATCAATTGATGTAGATGGTACCGTAACGATAACTGGTGGAACATGCATTGCACTCGGTGGTGTATGCGAAACGCCTGTAAACTCTGCTAATGCTTATGTATTAAGTTCAGTATCCTTCAGCTCTGGAAGCTATTCACTTAAAGATGCTTCCGGCAACGAAGTAATAAGCTTCACTGTTGACGGAACATTTGGCAACGGCTGGATATGCTCTGACACTCTTACAACCGGCACAAGCTACACACTCTACCGGGGTTCAGACTCTATTGCAGACTGGACTCAGGAATCTGGAACAATGGGAGCTTCTGGCACTGGCAGCTTCGGCGGCGGTAAAATGGGCGGCATGGGCGGTCAGAATGGTGGTAATACGCCTGATATGAATGGTCAGAACGGCGGCTTCGGCGGCGGCAGACGATAAGATACTTCACATTTACTCTCCTTATTTTCTTAAAACTGTCACTGGATTTTGATATGCCCCCTGTCTACTTGACAGGGGGCATATCATTTTTCTGGTGGCTGTTTTCATATATCTCCCTATATCCCGCATAGCATAAATTCCTAATAAACCTACCAAATCATTATCCACCATTACTTTAGTATGTCAATTAAACATCTTATTTTATTAAATTGTCTTTCAAAACCCACTAACTATATACATAATCATAATTTAGTAGGCATTTTCACGGAAGATTTCATCTTTAAGAGCCTCTAATTCAGAAAAATCCAGGAAAAAGACCTACTCAAAAAGCTATTCACAGCTGTTTCGTAGGTTTGCTCCCTCCGCATCAGGTTATAATTATCTCAAGCAAACCTACTCAATGACATATTATAGGCATAATAGTAGGTATATCCATATTATTCATATATACTCATATATATTAACTCATTTTATCCTTGCCAATCCCTCCCCAATATGCTACAATCCATTTATATTTACTTTATTGATTTAAAGCGTTACGCTTTAAACTTATGAAGTAGGGATTAATACATTTAATATGGGGGTTTTTATGTTAAAACTGGTTATTCTTATTATCTACTTTGCGGTGCTGATAGGCATTGGCTTATACTGCCGCAAGCATGCAACTGATGTTAATGGTTTCGTTCTCGGTGGAAGAAGCGTTGGTCCGTGGCTCACCGCATTTGCATACGGAACATCTTATTTCTCGGCTGTTGTATTCGTTGGATACGCAGGCCAGTTTGGCTGGAAATACGGCATTGCCGCAACCTGGGCTGGTATCGGCAACGCGATTATAGGTTCACTTCTTGCATGGGTCGTACTTGGCAGAAGAACAAGAATTATGAGCCAGCACCTTGATTCAGCAACCATGCCACAGTATTTCGGAAAGAGATTCGGCAGCAATCCATTAAAAATCGGTGCTTCTGTTATAATATTCATTTTTCTGATTCCATACACAGCTTCACTTTACAATGGACTTTCAAGACTTTTCGGTATGGCTTTCAACATTGATTACAGCGTCTGTATCATAATCATGGCAACACTTACCGCAATCTATGTAATTGCCGGCGGTTACATGGCTACTGCAATCAATGATTTCATTCAGGGAATTATCATGTTATTCGGTATCGTTGCAGTTATTGCTGCCGTAATCCACTCTAAGGGCGGCTTCATGTCTGCACTGCAGGGTCTTGCAAATGTGTCTGACCCGGCAGTAAGCGATACTCCCGGTATATTTGCTTCATTTTTCGGACCTGACCCATTCAACCTTTTATGCGTTGTAATCCTTACATCACTTGGAACATGGGGACTTCCTCAGATGGTTCAGAAATTCTATGCCATTGATAATGAAGCTTCTATACAGAATGGTACTGTAATCTCGACAATATTTGCGCTTATAGTTTCAGGCGGATGCTATTTTCTCGGAGGTTTCGGAAGATTATTCTCTGACCAGATAGATGTCAAGGCTAACGGCTTCGACTCAATAATTCCAACAATGCTTTCTAATTTAAGTCCTGCGCTTATTGCATTAGTTGTAATTCTCGTGTTGTCAACTTCAATGTCTACACTTTCATCACTTGTAATAGCTTCAAGCTCAACACTTACTATTGACTTCTTAAAAGATAACTTTATCAAGAACATGAGTGAAAAGAAACAGGTATTATACATAAGAATTCTTGTTGTTGTATTCATTGCGATATCTGCAATACTTGCACTTATCCAGTACAAGAGTTCAGTAACATTTATTGCACAGCTTATGGGAATATCTTGGGGTGCACTTGCAGGTTCATTCCTTGCACCATTTATGTTCTCGCTTTACTCTAAGAAGGTTTCCAAAGCATCATGCTGGGCATGCTTTTTATTCAGCTCAGTACTTATGCTTGCTAACATCTTCTTCAGAGCAGGCTTCCCAACATGGCTCCAGTCACCTATCAACTGCGGTGCATTTGCAATGTTTGCCGGAATGATTATCGTTCCTGTAGTCAGCCTGTTCACACCGAAGCCAGATAAAGAGCTTGTCGACAGCGCATTTGCATGCTACGAAAAAGAAACAGAAGTGCCTCAGAAGACAGCACTTGGAAAATAGTACAATCATATATTAATATGTTGCGTTATCATACGCCGTAGGATTATCTGGCAGCAGCTATGTACGATTTAAGGCGAACCGTGTGGGAGTTATGCAGCTATATACTAAAGATTGCTGCAAGAAAACTCGTTCAAGCGAAGCGCGTTTGTTTTCGCGCAGCATAATAAGCTCTGTATATAGCTGCATTTACTCCCACTAGGTGTAGCCGCCATGAGGACATAGCTGCTGCCAGATAATCCTACGGCATATGGTAATTCACAACATATCTAATATTTATATACCCTTTACAACAAAACCTCCTTGTGCTATAACAACCAAAGTTATAAAACACAAGGAGGTTATTTATGGCATCAAAGCTTCACAACGCCCTCGCTAAGAAGCTTCCGGATATACAGATGTCCGAAGCCTTCATAAACTGCGTATTCCTTGCCATGTCCGGTGGACTTCAGGATGCATATACATATTTTACAAGAAATGAAGTATTCTCCAACGCACAGACCGGTAATGTGGTTCTTATGAGTACACATTTTATGATGGGTGAATGGTATCAGGGATTAAAATATCTTCTGCCATTCTTAGCATTTGGTCTTGGCGTATTCGTAACAGAGCGGATTCAGGGCAAATATAAAAATGCCACCAGACTTCACTGGCGGCAGGCAATATTACTTATTGAAATTGTTATCTTAATTGCAGTTGGCTTCATGCCACACTCAATGGACATGTTTGCAACAATAATCGTATCGTTCTCATGTGCTATGCAGGTACAGGCATTTAGAAAAGTCAATGGCTATTCCTATGCAAGCACCATGTGCATCGGTAACTTAAGAAGCGGTACAGACGCACTTTCAGTATTTGTGCGTACTGGCAATAAAACATCTCTTAAGAAAGCCGGATATTATTTTGGCATAATATTATTCTTTGCAATCGGCGCAGGTATCGGTGGAAACCTTTCAATGCTGTTCGGAATCCACACAATATGGATTTCAAGTGCACTGCTTTCAATCAGCGTACTTCTTATGTTTGCGGAGAAATTAAAAATATAATGTAAATGATTCCTTATCATAGTCATAACACATTCTAACATAAAACCCCAATCCGTGGCATAGATTGTATAAATGAAACTTCCGGAGTCCCGACATGCGAGACTATATAGAAGAACGTGCCACCCAGCTGGCATATTACATAATTGAGCATAAAGCCACTGTAAGACAGACAGCCAAAGTATTTAATGTAAGCAAAAGCACTGCACATAAAGATGTAACTGCACGACTTATGGAAATCAATCCTGAACTAGCCAGAGAAGTCAGAAAGGTTCTTGATGTCAATAAACAAGAAAGACACATCCGCGGAGGTATGGCTACTAAAGAAAAATACCTCCACGCATGTGCCAGATAGTTTTTATAAAATTGCAGAAACTGTGAGTCCTCGTGTCTTGGATAGGTCTATAAACTCATCTTCACACTGGACAATTGGCAGACTGAGTGCATTCTCATTAATAAGAACAACCTTTCCAATTCTTCCATCTGAAAGTCTCACATCGTTATTAATATACGATGATGCCACATTCTTTAAGAAAGGAAGAATATATTCAGGTTCAAACTTTGTAAATGCATCTTTATACATTGTATCTATTACTTCAAAAGGACATAATGCTCCTCTATATACTCTTGCTGAAGTCATTGCATCATACACATCAGCAATTGCTATAATCTTGGCTACTGCTGGAATATGATCCGACTTTAAGCCAAATGGATACCCTGTTCCATCACATTTTTCATGATGGAGCAGGCATGCCTCTTTAATTCGTATATCAATGTTCTGATTCTTAACTTTCTCATATCCAAAGTTAACATGCTGCTTCATTATATTGTATTCAGCAACTGTCAGCTTACCAGGTTTTGTAAGAATTTCGTTAGGAATCATAATCTTACCTATGTCATGAAGAAGTCCGCTTATTGTCAGTATTCTTATATCTTTCTCACTAAACTTAAGCCATTGCCCAAGAATTGAAGCTATCAAAGCAACATTTACACTATGAACATATGTAAGGTCATCAAACTGCCTCATACTGTGCAACATATCAAAAAGCTGTAAA
>ENA-UESE01001530-UESE01001530.1-human-gut-metagenome-genome-assembly--contig:-NODE-1530-length-17180-cov-2.886394_pt1 | contig 17180 bp, 20 predicted proteins | sample MGYA00242995_ERZ507996 | MGnify/ENA primary metagenome ERZ507996 (study PRJEB26167, sample SAMN06115489) | human gut metagenome | host: Homo sapiens | place: China:Sichuan | collected 2015-04-15... | reverse complement strand
ATAAGCAGACCCTTGTTGTGGATGAACCGGCTGCTGAAATCGTCAGAAAGGTGTTGGAGAGTGCAGGCTATGAAGCAGATGGAATCCATATGGATGCCCTCATCCACAAACAGAGTCCGGATATCGCCGGGGCAGTGGAACGTTCCAGAGAACGCAGGACAGGGACTGTTTCTGTTCAGAGCGGACTTGCCAATGGAGCCGGGGATCAGGGAATCATGGTGGGATACGCCTGCGATGATACGCCGCAGCTTATGCCGATGCCAGTGGTTCTGGCGAACCGCATCGTAAGAGAACTGTCTGCAAGCCGTAGAAGCGGATATATCATGGGAATCCTGCCGGACGGAAAAGCACAGGTGACCGTGGAATACGAAGATGACAGACCTGTCCGTCTGGATACGGTCGTTGTGTCCTGTCAGCATGAAAAGGAAAAATCCCTTCGGAAGCTGGAGCATGAGATCCGGGAGAAAGTGCTGCGCCCGGCACTCCGCATGCTGCCGCCGGATGAGGATACCAAGATCCTGATTAATCCATCGGGCAGATTTGTGTGCGGAGGTCTGGATGCAGACACCGGACTGACCGGAAGGAAGCTGATGGTGGATACCTACGGTGGCCTGGTACCGCATGGCGGCGGTGCATTTTCCGGGAAGGACTGTTCCAAAGTTGACCGATCCGGGGCATACATGGCCCGTTACATCGCCAAAAACATGGTAGCTGCCGGACTTGCCAGTCGATGCCAGGTGTCCCTTGCCTATGCCATCGGGGTTGCCCAGCCAGTCATGGTGCAGGTGGATACCTTTGGAACGGGAAAGATCTGTGCGGATGACTGCCTCGCTGCAGCGATCCCTCTGGTGTTCGGGCTTACCCCAAGCCAGATCTGTGACACCCTGCACCTGAAGCGGCCAATCTACCGACAGAGTGCGGTGTTCGGGCATTTTGGAAGAAAGGAATTCCCGTGGGAGAAAACGGATAAGGCAGAGCAACTCCGGGATACCGTACTGTAATGCCGTGGATTCCGGAAGAAGAAATCAAACGAGCAAGGGAGATCACCGCCATTGAATACCTGAAGAAGTATCAGCCAAACCGCCTGAAAAAATCTTCGGCCAGGAATGAATGGGAGCTGGCGGACCATGACAGTTTTAAGATCAACGAGCAGACCAGTCAGTGGCATTGGAAGTCCAGAGATATCGGGGGCACCAGTGCCTTAAATTTCCTGATCCATGTAGATGGATGTTCATTTCTGGAAGCGGTGCAGATGCTGAAAGATGAGTATCCCACCTACATCCCTCCGCCTGTGGAAGTAAAGCCAAAGAAACAGTTTGTCCTGCCGCCGGCCAGCCCGGACTGCCGCAGGGTGTTCCGATATCTGAAGGAGCGCGGGATCAGCGGCGAGGTCTTACAGCAGTGTGTTCATTTGGGAATCTTATATGAGAGTCTGCCCTACCACAATGCCGTGTTCGTAGGCCGGGATGAAAACCAGGTAGCAAGATATGCTTTCCTGCGTGGGATTTACGATGCTAGCGGAAAGGCTTTTAAGATGGAACAGGCTGGAAGCGAAAAGGCATACGCTTTTTGTGTTCCGGCACAAACAGGATGCAGACGGGTTGCCGTTTATGAAGCCTGTGTGGATGTGCTGGCTCACATGACACTGGAACAGGGAAGCCGGGATAAGTACCGTCTGGAGCTTGGCGGGATCAGTGCACCAAAAGAAGGGCAGAGCCAGCGGAGTATGAAAAAGCCGCAGGCACTGGAACATTTTCTGTCCCAGCATCCGGAGATTACCGAGATTGAAGTATGTACCGACAATGACTTTGCCGGACGGTGGGCGTGTGAACATATCCGAAAAGCCTACGAGGGAAGCTATCGAATCATCGAGAACCTGCCGGAGATCGAAGGGGCAGACTGGGCAGATATGGCAAAGATGGCTGCCCGAACACCGGAGAAACGGCAGAGAAAGGAAGTGAGGTGATGCCTATCAAAGAAAAAATAGAAGTGGAAATGCTGTCCCCTCTGATGGCAGAGTTTATCCCGGACTATTCAGATATTGTGAATCTGGATGATGCGGAGCCATTGGAAGGACCTGATCTGGTGCAGTATCAGACATCCATCGCAGAAAAGGTTGACGAGATCAATCGGCTCGGTATGCCTGACAACCAGCCATGCAACCTGATCGATTATTTTGACCAAAACAAGGACATTAAGGAAAAAGTGGAACGCATTACAATGGCGGTAAAGGAACAGGAGGGCGTTTTATATGGCTGTGCAAACCTGACACTCCGGGAGAATCTGACACCAGAGGAATACCGTATGGTGGGGCAGTATCTGAGAGGCCAGTATAGCGATGGCTGGGGAGAAAGTCTGGAACAACGGGAGATAAAAGTAGACGGCGGCGAATTGTATCTGCATTTTTATGTTGGTGCCGGCTCGGATTTTCTGATTCAGATGAAAGCACCGGAAAACGGTGTGCAGGAAAAGCAGCCGGAACAAAAGCTGTCCCGTCCAGAACTTAAGCTCTTAGGGCATGACGGAAATATTTTCTCAATCCTTGGGGATGCCGCAAGACTGCTTAGACGTGCCGGGATGTCCGAACAGGCCAACGAAATGGCGGATCGTGTCCACAAGAGCAGCAATTACTATGAAGCGCTGGGAATCATCAGCGAATACGTGGAAACCGAGCTGTCGGACCACCGTGAACAGCCCAGAACGCCAAGAAAAGAAACACTGAAAAAAGAGGATACCTGCCGATGAGCAGTTCCATAAAGAAAAGCACTTCCAGAGAAATCTGGAAAATAAGCGACCGAAAGGATGATGCCTATGGGAAATACCCTGAAACTTGAAGATCTTTTAAAACCGGACTGTGTGCCGGATGAGTCTGCCGGAGGGGAGAACTGGCGTATCCTGCATGGAGATACCTTAAAACTGGTCAAAGGATTCCAGCCGGGGATCTTTGATGCAGTTATAACCGATCCGCCCTATGCGTCCGGGGGAACCAAGCAGAACGAACGCAACCGAACTACCAACCAGAAGTACAGCAGCATGAAAGCAGAAAATGCCCTGCCGGATTTTGATGGGGATAATAAAGACCAGCGTTCCTGGACCCACTGTACGATGTGCGGAAAGCCTGCAAGAGAGGGGCTCCGATCTGCCTCTTTATTGACTGGAGACAGTACCCGTCCATCACCGATGCCCTCCAGTGGGCAGGGTGGATCTGGAGAGGGACTGCCGTCTGGGACAAGGGGAACTCCCGTCCGCAGAAAGGCAGATTCCGCCAGCAGGCAGAATATATTGTATGGGGAAGCAACGGACCGATGCCGATCAACCGCCCGGTGTCCTGCCTTCCGGGTGTGTTTCGTTATGGAAATCCCCAGAACCGCATCCATGTGACAGAAAAGCCGCTCCAGCTGATGAAGGATGTCATCCAGATCTGTGAGCCGGGCGGCCTGATCTTAGACCCGTTTGCCGGAGCTGGTACTACCATCCTTGCGGCGGCAGAGTCGGGGTTTCAGGCAGTCGGCATTGAAGTGACCGATGCGTATTATAAGCTGGGAAGCGACCGTGTCCGCAGTGCACTGGAAGCTGGGGAAGAAGCGGAAAACAAAGAACCACAGTAGCCGGATGTCTGGCAGACATCTGAAAAAGAGAAGAAAAGAATCCAGATGTCCACAAGACATCCACAGAGCGGAATGCTTTGTGGGTGTTTCTTTTTGGAAAAACGCCGGGCAGAGGAAACCTGTCCGGCCAGGAAAGGAGATGGTCGTATTGGAACAGGCACTTGCTTATGTCTGCTGTTCTGCAGAAGAAGGAAAGACCAAAGTACAGCGGTACTGCCGGAAGATCTACGAACTGGGATATGTGCCGATCTGCCCGCAGTACAGCTTTTCCCCATTCCTTGATGACGGGGATGCAGAGGATATGCAGGCCATGCGGAGAATGTCCCACCAGATATTAAGGCGGTGCAGGATGGTGGTCGTCTGCGGAAAAGAGACCACCGGGACGATGAACACGGAGATCAGCATGGCTGACAGGCTCCATATCATCTGTACCACACTGGATGGGTTAAGCAAAATCAAGGAAAACGAGTGATTCAGAGAAATAACAGGTTCAGAGGGGACGAAGCAAAATGCGACTGGTTTTGCAAGCATAGCGTTTGGATATCCAAACGCACTTTGGGGAGAACCCCAATCCCCCATACCAAGCCGTAAACAGACGAAAGGAGAACGAAAAAATGTTGGGATTTATACTTGGCACAATGACCGGAGGAGTAATGGGAGTTTTTGCAATGTGTCTTTTCATAGCTGGGAAGCGTGAGGATGAGGCACTGGAGCGGTGCCGGATGAAACGGAAGGAGATCATCGACCACGGCGTGTGCATCTGTTTTGTAAACAGCCAGGGAGAGGAACTATTCCGTCTGGCAGACGGGGAAAGCCTTGTGCAGAATGCCCCAAATGGAGAGCGGAATGTATCCACCTGCCATTATCTGGATGCCGATTCTGCCATGATCGATGGGAAGAAATGGAACCTTCTGGAATTTGCAAAAGAGATGGAAAAGAGGGGAATCATGCTTGCCCCGATGGAGCTGTGCCAGGTACCGGAAAGGGGGTGAGGCCTATATGAAGAAAAAGATCATTGCTGCAGCCGTAGCCATTGGCGTGCTGACAGGATTCCTGATCTGGAAAAACCGTGAAATGTAAGGAAACGATCAATAACCCGTTGGAAAGCAGGTGAAGAGATGAGAAAAAGAAACCATGTGATACCAGTCCGCCTCAATACAAAGGAGCTGCGTTTTCTGGAAGAGCAGGTAGAAAAAAGCGGCCTGTCCCGTGAGGAATACATCCGTTCCATTGTCATGGGCGGCGAAGTCCGGGCAAGACCCTGTGAGCATCATACGGAGCTTTTGCGGAAAATATCCGGTCTGTGCAACAACACCAACCAGCTTGCCCATGTAGCCAACGGCTGTGGGATGGCCGGGGAAGAGAGTATCCGGGAAATGCTCCGCATGACGAAAGAGACATGGAGGCTGGTCAAAGAGGAATGGTAGCCGATGACATACACCAGTATCATCCCGGTCAGCCGTCTGGACAATTCCATCACGTACATCCGAAACAAGGATAAGACCACCAAGAAAGGGCAGAGTGCCGGCTCTCTGGAAGAAGCCATCGATTACGCCATGAATCGGGACAAGACGGAGCGTTCCGTTTTTGAGGATGCCATCGGCTGCGTCTGTGAGACTGCCTATCAAGATATGGTAGCTACGAAGAAACGATACCACAAGATGGACGGGGTACAGGGCTACCATCTGGTGCAGAGCTTTGCAAAAGGGGAAGTCACCCCGGAACTGGCACACCAGATCGGCATGGAGCTGGCAGAAAGGCTCCTTCAGGGAAAATACGAAGCAGTCATCACCACCCATCTGAATACGGAGCATTACCACAACCACATCGTGTTTAATTCCGTGAGCATGGAAGATGGGAAAAAGTACCACAGCAACATCAGGAGTTACTATGAGGATGTAAGGAAAGCTTCGGATGCCTTATGGCTGAAATACGGCTTATCTGTCATCGAGCCGAAAGACAGGAAGGGGAAATCCTATGCCCCGTGGATGGCAGAACAGGACGGAAAGCCGACCTGGAGAACCTCGATCCGTCTGGATATCCGGGATGCGGTGGCAGAAAGCTTCACATGGAAACAGTTTCTGGAACAGATGAAGCAGAGGGGATACCAGTGGAAGCTGAACCGGAAGTACATTGCATTAAAAGCACCGGGGATGGAACGGTATATCCGCCTGCGGAGCCTTGGAAAGAATTACTCGGAAGAGAGTATCCGGCAGTGGATCTTACAGCCAAAGAGCAGGACACCTGCTGGGAAAGCAGGAACTTCCCGAACCCCGAAAAAGAAGTTAAAAGGGATGCAGGCCCTGTACTATTCCTATCTGTACCAGATGGGTGTTCTAAAGCAGAAGCCGAAACGGATCTCCCCGGTGCTCCGGGCAGATATCCGGAAACTGGATGCCAGGATCGAGCACCACCCGTGAAGAACTGCTTGCCTACCGTACCCCGTTGGAAGAACAGGTGCAGGCACTCACGAAAGAACGGAAGCGGCTCTACCGGAGCGAACCGGACAGTGTCCGGATCGGTCAGATCAACGAAGAACTGAAGCCGCTTCGGAAGGATATCCGCATTTGTATCCGGATCGAACAGCAGTCCAGAGAGATGGAAGAGAGGATGCGTCTGGCAGAGCAGATCCAGAGACAGGCAGAACAGGAAGAAGATAAGACGGGGAAAACCAGACAAAAGGAAACAGAAAGCAGGTGAACGATATGAATTATGGAGGCGATGCGGCGGACCAGATCGTCCGGTATTCCCTGGACGGCGCGGACCACGGGCTCAGGCTTTCCGGTACGCTGGCAAAGCATCTGGCGGTATTTGTTGCCGCTGTATTAAAAGACCAGAAGAAAACGAGGGGCAAGACCAGAATGGTGCGGATGTTAAAGGAGAACAAGCCATTGAAGTTCTTCACTGTGCCATCTGACCGCCTGCGTGAATTCTGCAGTGAGGGCAGGAAACGAGGACTGCTCTATGTGATCATCCGGGATAAAAAGAACCCGGAGATGAGCGAGGTCATGGTCTTTGCAGATGACGCAGCCAAGGTTAACCGGGTCATGGATAAGATGAACCTTGATTTCGTAAGAAGCGAAGTCGGGGAAGCTGTCCATGAGGTAACCGAAGGAATGGAAGCACCGGAAACCGGAGCGGTACAGGAAACTGTGCAGATGCCGGAGGGCGAGGTGCAGTTTGAAATCAGCGATCTGGACGAAGCATTCCAGGTCGGTAACATGGACTTTTCTGAAGAGGAAAAGAACCAGAATCATCCCGAAAAGGAGTTTTCCGAACCGGAAAATTTTATCCCGGTGCAGGAAGAGGGGGAAGAGAATCTGTCCGGCTCTTCCTTGCACAGCAGAAATATTTCTACCGGGCAGGAAAAAGGGACTGATGCAGGGCAGAGGGAACAGGAGCGTCCCAGTGTCCGCCGGGAGCTGGAGAACATCAAACGGGAGAAAGCAGAGGAATCCCAGAAGCGGAGCCGGGAAAAGAACCGTGGACCAAGGAAAACGCAGAAGAAAGCAAGAAAGAAACGAAAGACGAAAGCGAGGTAGAAGATGGACCTGACAAAATTTTTAGGGCAGGACTCGCAGGAGCAGTCCGCCCAGCGGTTATCGAAAGAAGAATATGCCGCACAGAAAAAGCAGGAGAGGGAAGAAATCTGGGGTATGATCGATGGAAAGGCACAGGAGGTCTTCCAGAATGGGGACTCCTTAAAAGGATTCCTTGATTTTATGGGACAGTGCAAGCCGCAGAGGACAGACAACCTGTTCCTGCTTTATGCACAGAATCCGGAGATCCGGCAGGTCAAGACCTTTGAAAAATGGAAGGAAGAAGGCAAGGTAGTCAAGACCGGAAGCAAGGGATACAACTTCATTGTCGGACAGGAATATGAAAAGGACGGTGTCATCCAGCAGGGGTACTCCATCCAGAAAGCCTATGACATCAGCCAGATCCGTACCAAGCAGCCGGAAGAGGCAGAGCCAAAGCCGATGGACCAGCTGATGGAAGCACTGCTGACCGACAGCGAGGTACGGATTCAGATCGCAGACAATCTGCCGGATAAGGTACAGGCACAGTACATCCCGAACAAGCGGACGATCTATGTCCGAAATGGCATGAGCGAAAATGCAACGTTCCATTCCATCAGCCGGGAGCTGGCTTGTGCATCCCTTGACCATCACGATGGAAGCTACAGCCGGGCAGGGGTATCGGCACAGGCCTATTGTGCGGCGTATGTGACAGCACAGAAATACGGCGTGGATGTCTCCGGTTTTTCTTTTGACAAGGTATGCCAGATGCAGGCATTCGGACAGAAAGATTCGAAAGAACTCCGCTCCTTTATCCAGGATGTAAAGAGTGCAGCCTATTCCATTGGCAAGCAGGTAGACCGCAACCTTGGCAAAAGCGAGCAGGAATTTATGACCGATGAATTTGCCATCCCGGAGGAAAAAACGGAGAAACCTGCCAAGAGTAAAAAGTCCCCAGAACGCTGATAAAAAGGGGCTTTTCCGGCTCTTTTGCAGTAGCTTTCCGGGAGGAAGTGTGGTATGTTGTGGTTGAGAAAAAAGAGGAAAAAAGGAGGCTCGCCTATGACAAGAATGCGATATGTAAAGATGGATCGGATCATGAACCACATGCTGATCCATGCACTCCGGGAAGTGTTCCGGCAGGAAAAAAAACAGGGGCTTCCGGTGGATACCACACGGGCTCTGGTTCTGAAGCTGGCAGAGCAAGAAGAGGGAAAGCTCTACCTGACAGAAGCCGAACACAGCAAATCCGTGGAAGCCTTAAACCAGCTCCGGGACACATACCTGAAAAACGGACGCTATTCCGATGGGATCGACAGCGTCCTGTTAAAGATCATGAAATCCAGATACCGCCCATACCGTGGAAGGGGAAGATGAAGAAAGGATGTGGTACAAATATACAGAAATATGACACAAGAAAGAATAGAAGCCATGCGGAGAAGATATCCGCCGGGAACCGAGGTCACGCTTAATAGCATGGAGGGGGAGAGCCACATGCCACCCGGCTTAAAAGGTAAGGTGGATATGGTAGACGATGCAGGGCAGATCCACGTAAACTGGGAGAATGGAAGCAGCCTTGCCCTCGTTCCGGGAGTGGACAGCTTCCACATTACGGACCTGCCAAGAGCAGAGAGGCCCAAACAGCAGCCATTCCGGTAACAAACAGCCGGAAGTCAGACTGGGTGATTTGGCTTGCCGGACTGCCTGTCATCTGGTGGGTAGCAATCCTGCTTGCGGATGCCATCCAGCCGGGCAGGAATCTTTTCGAGCTGATGGAGGTTCTCACAGAAAAGCTGAACCATCCCTTCCAGTTTCATTATACGGAATATACCATCAAGTCGATGCTGGTCTGCACGTTACTTTACGCAGCCGGGATCGGTATTTTTTATTCCAGTCAGAAGAACTACCGCAGAGGGGAAGAACATGGCTCTGCCAGATGGGGCGATGCCCGGCAGATCTGTAAGAAATATAGCCAGAAGCCGTACTCCCAGAACATCCTGCTGACACAGAACTTCCGCATTAGCCTTGACACCCACAAGCACCGCAGATGTCTCAACATTCTCGTAGTGGGAGGCTCCGGTGCAGGAAAATCCAGAGGCTTTGCCCTGCCAAACATCATGCAGTGCTGCTGTTCGATGGTCATCACCGATCCGAAAGCCGAGCTGCTCCGAAAGACAGGCGGTCTGCTGGAAAAGAAAGGATATGAGGTGCGTGTCTTTGACCTCATCAATCCCGACACATCTTTTTGCTACAATCCATTCGAGTATGTCCACGATGACAAAGACGTGCTCCGTCTTATTTCCAATCTGATACAAAACACCACACCCAAAGGTTCCCAGTCCTCCGATCCCTTCTGGGAGAAGAGCGAAACCGCACTGCTTCAGGCACTGATGCTGTATCTGCTCCACGAAGCTCCGCCGGAAGAACAGAACTTCGCCATGATCATGGAGATGTTAGGCTCGGCACAGGTAAAAGAAGAGGACGAGGACTACGAGTCCCCTCTGGACATTTTGTTTGACCGTCTGGAGATGCGGGACCCGGACAGCATTGCCGTCAAGCAGTATCACATTTACAAGCAGGCGGCAGGAAAGACCGCCAAGTCCATCCTGATCAGTGTAGGTGTCCGGCTGGCAGCCTTCAATCTGCCGCAGATCGCCAAGCTGACCAATACTGATGAACTGGATCTTTCCAGCATGGGAGAAAGAAAAGTTGCCCTTTTCTGCTGTATCCCGGATGCAGACACCTCTTTGAATTATCTGGTAGGCATGATCTACAGCCAGCTTTTCCAGACGCTTTATTACATGGCAGACCGTGTGCATGGCGGTGCCCTCCCGGTTCCGGTCAACTGCATCATGGATGAGTTTCCAAACGTATCCCTGCCAAATGAGTTTGAGAAGATCCTGGCAACCTGCCGATCCCGTTCCATTTACTGCAGCATCATCATCCAGAACATGAGCCAGCTAAAGGCTCTGTTCAAGGACTCCTGGGAAAGTCTGGTGGGCAATTGCGATGAGTTTTTATACCTGGGCGGCAACGAAAAAGAGACACACAAATATGTATCAGAATTACTGGGGAAAGAAACCATAGACACCAACACCTACGGGCAGACCAAGGGCAAATCCGGCAGCTACTCCACAAACTTCCAGCAGAGCGGAAGGGAGCTGCTGCAGCCGGATGAAGTCCGTATGCTGGACAACCAGAATGCCCTTCTGTTTATCCGTGGGGAACGGCCCATACTGGATGCCAAGTATGACCTGATGAAGCATCCCAACATCCGGTATACCGAGGACGGCGGTGCCGGCCCGTTCAACTATGCGAAAGCACCGCTGGCGCATGACGATTTTATGTTTGATGAAACAAGATATGACGATTACGAACTGCTTCTGGATGATGACATCATCGGGGAGCTTTTTTGATGGGAGGAATGCCAATGAATTTACTGAAAAATAAGAAACACACAGAAACCAGGAAAGAGACCGCACCGCTGAAGATGAAGAGAGGGCAGAAGAAACTGTTCGCTCTGTATGCAGTCATGGTACTGTCGATCTGCATTGGGGCGACCTGCGTTTATGCCGCAGGCGATCCGCTGACCGTAGTCAATAACCTGTCCACGTTTATCTTTTCCCTAATCCGTGCCATTGGCCTGATCCTGCTGGGATTTGGTATCGTGCAGGTCGGCCTGTCCTTAAAGAGCCACGATCCGAGCCAGAGGGCAAACGGATTTCTGACACTGGCAGGCGGTATCATCATTACTTTTGCAAAAGAGATCCTGGACCTGATCATGGGATAGGAGAAGAGACCAGAAGGGGAGCCATGCGAAATGCCGGCTCCCTGCTCACTTTTGCAGGATGGGAGGTGAAACTGTTTGAGTGATAACTGGATCGTACAGAATCTAAATTCTGCCTTGCAGACCTGGAGCGACAAGCTGGCTGAGATCTGGACACTGCTGACGCAAAGCCCGGAGAATTTCAAGGGCGGGGCGATCTGGAGCGTGATGACGAACATCAACGGTGGACTGAAAGCCATCGGGTACGGCCTGCTGGTTCTGTTCTTTGCGGCGGGGCTTGTGAAAACCTGTGGGAGCTTCACGGATATGAAAAAGCCGGAACATGTAGTGAAAGCCTTTATCCGTTTTGCACTGGCACAGGGAGCCGTCATGTCCGGCATGGAGCTTTTGACCGCGATCTTTTCCATTGTGCAGGGCATCGTAACAAATATCATGTCCCACTCCGGGATGGCGGGTGGAACTGTAACGGAGCTGCCCTCGGAGATCGTGGACAAGATCGAAGCGGTGGGGATGCTGGAATCTATCCCTTTGTGGATCGTAACTTTATTAGGAAGCCTGCTGATTACGGTATTGTCATTTGTCATGATTCTGACTGTATACGGGAGAATGTTTAAGCTGTATATGTACACAGCCATCGCACCGATTCCATTGGCAACCTTTGCCGGGGAGCCAACCCAGTCTGTAGGAAAGAACTTTATCCGTTCCTACGCCGGGGTATGTCTGGAAGGAGCCATCATCGCACTGGCCTGCATCATCTTTTCGGTGTTTGCATCAAGTCCGCCGGCAATCGGGGACACCAGCCTGTCCGCCGTGACCATTGTCTGGAATTACGTCGGGGAACTGGTATTTAACCTGCTGGTACTGGTCGGGGCAGTCAAGGCATCCGACCGTATCGTAAAAGAAATCATGGGATTATAGGAGGCGAAAAAAATGGAAGAACCAAAGACACTGAGCTACGACTGGCAGTATGGCCGGGAGGAATTATTTCTCAGGGTAGACAGTTACATGAGCGATGACAATCTCTATATCGGGCTTTACCATATGGAAGATGGATACCCGGAAAGCTTTGCAGACCTTACGGTAAACCTGCCTTTTGCTCCGCTGGGCGGTATCAATGAAGCCTATATCGATCACAATTTCAGCAAAGAAAAGCTTCGTTTTATAAAGCAGCATAAGCTGGGAACGATACAGCCGGATACCGCATCCTCCGGTTACTGCATCTTCCAGAGGGTTGCATTCGACCTGAAAAAACTGGCAGAGCTTGATCCGGAAGGAACAAAAAGATTTATGGAAAGAAATGGCATCCGGCAAAGGGATGTACCAAAACAGAAACAAAAGAAAAAACAGAGATTACAAAGAGAAAGGTAGGAAACAACATGGAAGTGAAAATGAATAAAGAAATCCGAGACTATCAGGAGTCAATGTTCTGGGGCTTAAGCTTCCGGCAGTGCTTATTTTCGGTACTGGCGATCCTGGCAGCCCTTGGAATCTATTTTGTCACCCGGAAATATGCCGGGGAACAGGTAACCGGATGGCTGTGCATCCTTGGGGCGGCTCCCTTTGCAGCCTGCGGCTTTTTCCGTTACCACGGCATGACGGCAGAACAGTTCGCATGGGCAGTCATCAAATCCGAACTGCTGTACCCGAAACGGCTGGTATTCAAATCAGAGAACCTGTACTTTTCCTGCATGGAAGAGAGCCTGCGGCTGGGTGAAAAGATGATGGGAAACGGAGCGGAACTTCTGGAAAAGAAGCGGACGAAACAGAAGAAACCAAAGAAGCGAAGAGGAAGGGGTGATGCCTTTGATTAAAACCCTGAGTCAGACACTGAAACAGGACAAAGAAAAATTCAAAGTACCGAGGTCTGTCCAGCAGGCGATCCCGATCCGCAAGATCTGGCCGGACGGTATTTTTCAGGTGGAGAGCAAGTATTCCCGGACATTCCGGTTTACGGATATCAACTATTCCATTGCCAGCAAAGCGGATAAGACAGAGATGTTCCTGGACTACTCCGAACTTTTAAATGCACTGGATTCCGGCTGTACGGCGAAGATTACCCTGAACAACCGTAAGATCAACAAGGAAGAGTTTGAGCAGTCCCTGCTGATTCCAATGAAAGGAGATGGACTGGACGAGTACCGGAAAGAGTATAACGATATGCTCCTTTCCAAGATCTCCGGTACCAACAACAGCATTTACCAGGAACGCTATCTGACCGTCAGCGTCCACAAGAAGAACATCGATGAAGCCAGGACATACTTCGCCCGTGTGGGAACGGATATCATCACCCATCTGGCCAAGCTGTCCTCTATTGGGGAAGAGCTGGATGCAGAGCAGAGGCTACAGATCTTCCGGGACTTTTTCAAGGCAGACGTTCCACAGAGTTTTCCATTTGACATGAAAGCCTTTGCGAAAAAAGGACACAGCTTCAAAGACTGGATCTGCCCGGACACGATGGAATTCCATAACGACCATTTCAAGCTGGGCGAGCAGTACGGCAGAGTCCTTTTTATGGAAGATTACGCCAGCTATGTGAAAGACGAGATGATCTCCGAACTGTGTAGCCTTGGCAGGAATCTGATGCTGTCTATTGACATCATCCCGGTACCAACAGATGAAGCAGTGCGTGAGATCCAGAATCGACTGTTGGGCGTAGAGACCAACGTAACGAACTGGCAGAGACGCCAGAATGCAAACAATAACTTTTCCGCCGTGGTTCCCTATGATATGGAGCTTCAGAGAAAAGAAACCAAGGAGATGCTGGACGACTTGACTACCAGGGACCAGAGGATGATGTTCGGTATCCTGACAATGGTACATATGGCAGAAAGCAAGAAACAACTGGATTCTGATACGGAAACCCTGTATTCCATTGCAAGAAAACACCTCTGCCAGATGGCAACCCTGAAATGGCAACAGGTCGATGGACTGAATACCGTCCTGCCGTATGGTCTGCGGAAGATCGATGCGGTGCGTACCCTTACCACAGAGTCCACTGCCGTCTTGATTCCGTTCCATACACAGGAGATCATGCAGCCGGGCGGCATTTATTATGGGCAGAATGCAGTCAGCAAAAATATGCTGGTGGCAGACCGAAGAAAGCTGTTAAATGGAAATTCCTTCCGACTGGGAGTCAGCGGTTCTGGAAAAAGTTTCTCGGCAAAAGAAGAGATCGTAGACCTTGCCCTTTCCACGGAAGATGACATCCTCATCCTCGATCCGGAGTCGGAGTTTGCTTCTCTGGTGGAAGCCTTAAACGGAGAGGTCATCCGGATCTCGGCAACCTCGGATACCCATCTGAATGCACTGGACATGGACTCCGCCTATGGCAATGACCGTAACCCTCTGATTGAAAAGTCCGAATTCATCCTGTCCCTGTTTGAGCAGCTCGTAGGAGCCGGGAACCTTTCGGCAAAGGAGAAATCCATCCTTGACCGCTGCACCGCAGATGTGTACCGGGATTATATGAGGGGCGGTTACAAAGGGCAGGTGCCGACCTTAAAGGACCTGTACCGACAACTCATGCTCCAGCCGGAGGAAGAAGCCAGAGGGCTGGCTCTGTCTTCGGAACTGTTTATTAACGGAAGCCTGAACACCTTTGCCCAGGAAACCAATGTCAATACGAAGAGCCGTATCATCGACTATGACATCCGGGAGCTGGGCGAACAGCTGATGCCCCTTGGAATGTTGGTCACACTGGATTCCATTTTTAACCGTGTGATCCAGAACTGGAAGAAGGGAAAAACGACATGGATCTTTGCGGATGAGTTTTATCTGCTGTTCCGCTATGAATACAGTGCAGACTTTTTCTACCGCCTGTACAAGCGTATCCGTAAGTATTCGGGATTTGTGACCGGGCTTACACAGAACGTGGAAGAACTTCTGAAATCCGATACCGCCCGCCTGATGCTGGCAAACAGTGAGTTCCTAATCCTTTTGAATCAGGCAACCACCGACCGGGACGAGCTTGCGGCACTTCTGAATATCTCGGATAACCAGTTATCCTACATCACCAATGTGGGTGCCGGACACGGTCTGATCCGCTGCTCCGGGAATCTGGTGCCGTTTGAAAATTCGTTCCCAAGAAATACAAAGCTGTACCGTCTGATGACGACCAAGCCGGGCGAAGCGTAAGGGCAGTACAGATCGGGACTGGAGGTGAGAGATGAAGGATATCAAAACCAAAGAAGTCACAACAAAACCAAAGACTAAAAATCCTGCCTCCAGAATCCCGAAGGAGCTGATGCGGACGGCCATACTGGAGAGCAAGGAAAAGTCCCAGACCATTGCAAATGCCAGGGATAATGACATGGGGGAACAGTCCCCATCCGAGTATGCCAGTGGAAAAGTCGCATCCGCAGAGGAATGGGCTGCTAGAAAGACTGGCAGAACTGTAACCAGAGCCGGAAAGACAGCAGCACAGACTTCCTACGAGAAGATCAAACAGAGAGCCGCTGGCAAAAAAGAAGCGGAGAAAGAAATCGCCAGAGGAACAGGGGACACACAGACCGCCAATCCTGCCAGCCGGGAAGCTCAGGAAGCACAGATCCGGGAAGTACAGATCCAGGAAGCCCAGCGGCAAAAGGTGGTTTCAGATGCCGTAAAAACGAAAGAGCAGAAGATCCGGGCTGCCAGGGAGACACCAAGAATCCAGAACAGACAGGAAATAGCAGAAATGAAGCAGCTCTCCATCCGAGAACAGAGCCAGAAGAAGGAAGCAAAAGATACAGTAAGGCAGACCGCCATCCGACAGAAACAGCCGGAAACCATTCGGATTAAAGAAAAACCAAGGAAACAGCCGGAGCCGAAAACCATACAGAAGCGTATCATCAAGACGGCTCCCCAGTCTGCGAAGATCAGCGTCCAGCCAGAGCAGAAGCTCCGTGCGGCCAGCTCCAACGCCCTGACAGCCCGGATGCAGAAGCAGATGGAACGAAGGGCAGCGAAGCAGGCGGCGAAGAAAGCTGCCATGCAGACGTCCAACAACGTCCGCCGGATGCAGAAAACGGCAAGGGCAGGGCAGAATACCTTCAAGGCAGCCAAAGCCGCCGTGGAAGCGGCAGCGAAAACCGTGCAGTCCATGATGGCTGCACTGGGAGCCGCCGGAGCAGTTATCGTTCTTTTATTGGTTATCATGGTCGGAATCATTGGCGGTGCGGCATTTTCGGGAAGCTCAGAGAGCAGCGAAGCACTCAGCCAGGAAGTCCTTTCCTATACGGCAACCATACAGAAATATGCCAACCAGTACGGAATCCCCGAATATGTCTCCGTGATACAGGCGATCATGATGCAGGAATCCGGCGGCCGGGGAACCGATCCCATGCAGAGCAGTGAGTGCCCATACAACACCCGGTACTCCAACAGCCCCAATGCCATCCAGGATGCAGACTACTCCATACAAGTGGGAATCCAATATTATGCGGACTGCCTGAAGGAAGCCGGATGCACCAGTCCACAGGATATGGATAAGCTGAAGCTGTCCCTGCAAGGATATAACTACGGCAACGGATACATAACATGGGCGATACGGAAGTATGGCGGTTACAGTGCAGAAAACGCCCTGCAGTTTTCCAATGAGCAGGCAGCTTCACATGGATGGAGTGCCTATGGCGATCCAGAGTACGTTCCGCACGTCCTGAGGTATTATTCCAGCGGAGGATTGTTTGCCGGCCTGTTTGGTGGCAACGGACAGATTGTATCCGTGGCACTTACCCAGCTTGGAAATGAAGGTGGTCAGAAGTTCTGGTCGTGGTATGGCTTTGACAGTCATGTGGCATGGTGTGCCTGCTTTGCCAGCTGGTGTGGGGATCAGGCAGGACTGATCGAAAGCGGCAAGATGCCGAAGTTCTCCCTGTGCGATGACGGAATCGCATGGTTCCAGAGCAAGGGGAAATGGAAGAGCAGAGGATACTCGCCAGCACCCGGAACCCTAATCTTTTTTGACTGGAACGGAGATGGAACCTCAGACCATGTAGGAATCGTGGAGAAAACCGAGGGCAGTACCGTATACACCGTAGAGGGAAACTCCAGTGATGCCGTGAACCAGAGAAGCTACGATATCAATAACGGAACGATCATGGGATATGGTATACTTTGAAAATTAAAATAGAATATAAGTTATAACCTATGAAAAGAAATTTGATATGTGTAAGTTGATTTTTTTATTTGATTGAAATTTTAATTTTATATGAAATGAAAAGAACCAGTGAGAGAATCGTTAAATTTCACTCACTGGCTCAATTCGTTTCAAATTTCTCGGACAACTCT
>ENA-UESE01001526-UESE01001526.1-human-gut-metagenome-genome-assembly--contig:-NODE-1526-length-17216-cov-3.655172_pt1 | contig 17216 bp, 11 predicted proteins | sample MGYA00242995_ERZ507996 | MGnify/ENA primary metagenome ERZ507996 (study PRJEB26167, sample SAMN06115489) | human gut metagenome | host: Homo sapiens | place: China:Sichuan | collected 2015-04-15... | reverse complement strand
GACGGTGGTGTGGAGGCTCTGGTAGCCGTTGGGCTTGGGGGTCGAGATATAGTCCTTGAAGCGGTTGGGCAGCGGGTGGTACATATCGTGGATGAGGCCCAGGGTGCTGTAGCACTCAGCCAGAGTGTCCAGGATGATGCGCACCGCGTAGATGTCGTAAATTTCATCGAAGGACTTGTTCTGCATGATGGTCTTGCGGTAGATGCCGTAGATGCTCTTGACTCTCCGCTTGATGGTCGCGCCCTCGATGCCGCTCTCCTCGAGGCGGCTCTTGATGACGCCCGACACGCTGGCCAGAAACTCGTCGCCCGCGCGCTCGCTGAGCATTTTGTTGATCTCCTCGTAGCCCACGGGGTCGAGGTAGTGGAGGCTGCGGTCTTCCAGCTCCTCCTTGACGTTCAGGATGCCCAGACGGTTGGCGATGGGAGCGTAGACCTCCATGGTCTCCCGGGCCTTGTCGCGGCGCTTCTGCTCCGGCCATGCGTCGCCGGTGCGCATATTGTGCAGGCGGTCACAGAGCTTGATGATCATGACGCGGACGTCACGGCTCATGGCCAGCAGCATCTTGCGCAGGTTCTCGGCCTGCAGCTCTTCGATATTGGAAAATTGGATCTTGGTCAGCTTGGTGACGCCGTCCACCAGCGCAGCCACCTCTTCGCCGAAAGCGGCGGTCAGGTCGGTCAGTGTGGTGGGGGTGTCCTCCACCACGTCGTGGAGCAGGGCTGCGGCGATGCTCTCGCTGTCCATGCCGAGGTCCAGCACGAGGCGGGCCACGGCCAGCGGGTGGCAGATATAGGGCTCACCGCTGCGGCGGCAGACCCCCTTGTGGGCGTCGTTGGCCATATTGTAGGCTTTTTCGATCATGGCCATGTTGTAGGCCTTGCCGCTGGCCTTGATGGCCTCCACCAGCTTCTCCCAGGTCACGATCTCGGGCCGCACCTCCGAGGGAAGGGTCCCCTCAGGGGCGTTGGCCGGCAGAGCCGTTGCGGCCACGGTAGCCATCTCCGTCACCGGCATAGGCTGATGGAGATGGGTCTTTGCAGAATAGCTGTCCTCTTTCGCCGCAGCCGATGCTGCGGGCGCGGGGACGACAGGTTTCTTTCCCTCAGGCATCTTTATCGTTCCTCCAGACATTTCAGGATGGGCGCATCGGCAAGGTTCTTCTTGCCGGTGGCAGGCACGAGTTCCCAGAACTTTGCCCCGCCCCGGTCAGCCGCTGTGATGAGGCCGACCTGTTCCAGCGCGGAGATGGCCACCAGCGTCCGGCCGGTGTTCTCCTCGCCGAGTTTTGCAAACAGGGGCTGCAGGTCTTCGGCGTGCCAGCGCCGCGCCTGCAGCTCCCGATAAACGGTGATGATATGGCTGCGCTCCGGGGCGATGCTCTCCTTCTGCTCCGGCGTCAGGGGTGTACCCCGGCGCAGCGCCTGCACCAGCGCGGCCTGCTCTGCAGCTGTGTTGCCGAGGCCCGCCGGATGCAGCTCGATGATGCGGCCCGACAGCTGTGCGCCCCGGGGCGAATCGTAGACCGAAAGGCTGATGGCTGCGTCCACGACGTCGCCCGTCGAGTAAGGCACCTGTTCCGGGTGCATCCCGAACCAGACGGCGTAGATGCTGGAATTGCCCTGCCGCAGACGCAGGCGGCAGTGCTTGCCCTCCGAGACGGCGTAGACGCCCTCCACGACAGCCATTTCCAGCACGAAGACCGGGCTGGGGTTGTCGGCACCGTAGGGTGCCAGCTGGTCGAGGCGGCGGACGCTCTCCACCGTCAGGCGGTCGAGGTGGACGGACAGATCGCATTCCAGCGGCGGGGTGCGCAGCACGGGACACTCCCGGGCCGCCCAGTCGTTGAGCCGCTGGCGGAGCGTCTGCAGATCCTCTTCCCGCACCGAGAGGCCCGCTGCCATGGCGTGGCCGCCGAAGCGGAGCAGGATGTCGGCGCAGGAGGCGATGCACTCGTGCAGGTTGAAGCCCTGCACGCTGCGGCCGCTGCCCTTGCCCTCGCCGTGCTCATCTACCGACACCACGATGACCGGGCGTCCGGTCTTTTCCACAAGGCGGGAGGCCACGATGCCGATGACGCCGGGGTGCCAGTCTGTGCCCCAGAGCAGGATGACCCGGTCTTCGAGGCGTTCCGGCTCAGCGTCCAGCAGCTCCTGCGCGGCTTTGACGATCTCCATCTCCGTCTCCTGCCGCTGGATGTTGATGTCACTCAGCTTATGAGCCAGTTCTTCGGCCCGGTCTTCGTCTTCACAGAGCACCAGCTGCAAAGCGGTCACGGCGCTGTCCATCCGGCCCGCCGCATTAAGGCGGGGCGCGATGGCGTAGCTGATGTTCTCTGCCGTCACCGGCTTGCCTGCAAGGCCCACTTCTTCCAAAAGGGCGCAGAAGCCGGGTCTGTCCGTATTTTGCAGCTGGCGCAGACCGGCTTTGACGATGGTGCGGTTCTCCCCTGTCAGGGGCATGACGTCGGCCACGGTGCCAACAGCGGCGAGGTCGCCGCAGTATTCCAGCATCTCTTCCGGCGGGCAGCCATCCAGCGCGGCGCAGAGCTTGAAGGCCACGCCCGCGCCGCACAGACCCTTGAAGGGGCTGTGGTCGTCGGCACGGCGGGGGTCCACGATGGCCACTGCCTGGGGCAGGGTGTCGTGGGGCAGATGGTGGTCTGTGATGATGAGGTCGATGCCGAGGCTGGCCGCGAATGCGGCTTCCTCTACGGCAGAGATGCCGTTGTCCACCGTGACGATGAGGCGGCAGCCCTTATCGTAAATCGACTGGATAGCGTTCTTCGAGAGGCCGTAGCCGTCGCCCTCCCGGCTGGGCAGCATACACTTGACGGCGGCACCCATCCCTTTCAGGTGCTGATAGAGCAGGGCCGTGGCGGTCACACCGTCCACGTCGTAGTCGCCGAAGACGACGATCGTCTCCCCTTCGTCGATGGCCCGCAGGATGCGCTCACAGGCTTTGTCCATATCGGTCAGGAGCATGGGGTCGCTCAGCTCTTCTTCGCCCGCCAGAAGGGTCAGCGCCTCGGCGGGGTCGGTGATGCCCCGGGCAGCGAGGATGCCGGCCAGCAGGCCGGCTTCTTTCTGCTGGGCCGCGAGGACAGAGCGGTACTTTTCCTCGCTCCACTCTTCGTCCATGTTCTGGTATTCCAGCTCTTCAGTGTTCTGCTGGGCGATGGCCGCTGTCAGCTCTTTCAGGGCGGCGCGGTCAACGGTCTTGGTGTTCCAGGCCCGGTAGGTCATCGCAATCCCTCCCCGGCCAGACCATCGTTCGCCAGCATCCCCTGCAGCGCAGCGATCTCGCTGGAAACGTCCAGTGCCACGTCCGACAAAAGCTTATCGTAGAGGTTATCATAAGCCTGATTCAGGGTGTGCAGGATGCCCGCAATATCCCGGCGGATGGCCTCCGCGTTCTCGCCCTGCTGGCTCTGCACGTCGTTGTAGGTGTGCAGGAGCTTGAGGGTGGTGGGGATATAGTATTCCGCAAAGCGGCGGGCCTTGGGCAGGCTCTCGGGGTGGGCTTCCAGCCAGGCACAGATGGACTCGGTGGTCTTCTGCATATGCTGCAGCTCCTCCACAGCCCGCTCATCCTCCATGAGTTCCTGCTCCTTCTCGAGCACCTGCGCAAAGCGGCGGGTCGTCTCGAGGTTCAGGGGGACTTCTCCGGCCTGTTCCGGCGCTTTTTCCGGTTCGGGCTGGGGCTGATTTTCCTGTGCAGCGCGGTAGTCCTCTGCCGTCAGGTAGAGCTTGTCGTTTTTCTCGTCCAGCCAGGCACTGAGCCAGCCCTTGTGGATGAATTTCCGCAGCATCTTGAGAGCCTTGGTCTTCTTTTTATGCGTCAGGTCGGCCAGCATGGAGAGGGACAGGCCCTTGTGCCAGTCGAAGCCCTCGGCGGTATCGGCGTAGAGCTCCAGGGTCTTGGCGGCCTTCATACGAGACGCGCCCGCTGCGGTCAGCCAGCCGAACACAGCGGTCACAGCGGCAGAGCACCACCCCGTCACCGCGATAGCACCCAGTGCGAGATCGCCGATGGCACTGAGGAACGTATCCGCGGTTTCGGCGGCGGCTGCTCCCAGCGCCAGCTCATCGCCCACCATCATGCCGCCGGACGTGAACGCCCCCGCCGTGCCGAAGCAGGCGATGGCCGTGATGCCGAAGATGACGGCGAAGGTGATGCCGGTCGCCAGCATGGCGACGCCTGCGCTGTGGCGCTTTTTCGCGCTGGTGCGGATATTCTCGATGGCCGTCGGTTCCGGCTTCTTTGCAAAGAAATTGCGCGCCCAGTCGGTCATCCCGCTGGCGCTGGCACTGCTTCTGGCCTCCTCAGCCCGCTTCTGGTACTCCTGTTTTCCGGCCTGAAAGGCCCGGCCTGCCTCCGAGATGCCATAACCGGCGGCGTTCACCGCAGCGCGGCCCACATCCCACACACGGTCGCCGATCTCCTCGCCCCGGCCCTCAAAGCCGTGGCGGAAGGAGTCGGACATGGTGTCGCCCAGCTCGCGGAGCTGGCGTTCCAGCTCCCGCTGCACCTGACGGCCCTCGCTGTCCTTCGCCGTGCGGTTAAAATCGTTTTCACGATCAGTCATTCAACTTCTCACCCTTCTGCCGGGCTGTACCGGCTGATGATGGCGCGGGCCACCCGCAGGCCATCGACGGCGGCACTCATGATGCCGCCCGCATATCCGGCACCCTCGCCGCAGGGATACAATCCTGCCAGCTGGGCGCATTCAAAATTTTCTTCCCGTTTCAGCCGCACCGGGCTGCTGGTACGGGTCTCGAGGCCGGTCAGAATGGCCTCGGGGGCGGTGTAACCCGCAATTTTCCGCTCGTAAGCCCGCAGACCGGCCCGCAGGGTGTCGGCCAGTTCGGTCGGCAGCAACGCGCCGAGGTCCGCAGCGACGACGCCCCGGTCATAGGTGGGCTGGACGCGGCCAATGTTCAGCCGGCCCCTGCCCTCCAAAAAGCTCTGGATGTTCTCCGCCGGGGCGGCATACTCTCCGCCGGGACGGCCTGCCGCATAGGCCCGGGCTTCCAGCTCCCGCTGGAAGGCGATGGCCTTCCGGGGGTCGTTGCCGAAGTCTTCACCGCCCACGCTGACCACCACGGCCGCGTTGGCATTCCTGCCGCTGCGGGCGTGGTAGCTCATGCCGTTGGTCACGACGCGTCCCTTTTCGCTGGCCGAAGCCACCACCTGGCCGCCCGGACACATACAGAACGTATAAACGCACCGTTTTTCAACGTGCTGCGAAAGCTGATATTCGCCGCGCGGCAGGGCCGGATGGCCCGCCGCCTCGTGGTAGAGGCTCTTTTCGATCTCCGATTGGAGATGCTCTGCCCGGAAGCCGACGCTGAAGGGCTTGCACTCCAGCACGAGGCCGCTGTCCATCAGCATCCCGAAGGTGTCGCGGGCCGAGTGGCCCACCGCGAACACCAGCGCCTCACAGGGGAACGCACCGTCCGTGGTCTGGATGCCGACGAGCTGGCCGTCCCGCCGCTCGAAGCCGGTGAGGGCTGTGTTGAAGTGGACTTCACCGCCCAGCGACTCGATCTCTTTTCGGATCGAAGTGATGACGCCCCGCAGCAGGTCGGTGCCGACATGGGGCTTCTGCTGCCAGGCAATTTCCTTCGGCGCGCCGTGCTCGAGGAACACTTCGGTCACGAAGCCGCAGAGCTCGTCGCCGATGCGGGTGGTGAGCTTGCCGTCCGAGAAGGTGCCGGCGCCGCCCTCGCCGAACTGGATGTTGGCGTTCTCGTCCAGCTCGCCGGTGGCGGAGAAATGCTCCACAGCCTTGACACGCTCGTCCAGCGCAGGGCCGCGTTCCAGCACGATGGGCCGGTAGCCCTGACGGGCCAGCAGCAGCGCCGCAAAGAGGCCCGCCGGGCCGAGGCCGCAGACCACAGGCCGGTGCGTCAGCGGCAGAGTGCCGTTCTGCACCGAGAGATCGGTCTTGCCCCGGACGGTGACGCTGCGGGAAGCACCCGCACAGGCGGCCTCTTCCCCCTCCTCTTTCAGGGTCACGGCCACGGTGTACACCAGCTTGGGCTGGCCGTGGCGGGCGTCCACCGAGAGCCGGGCGATGCCCAGATGGCTCACCTTTCCCCGGGGGACGCGGGCGAGGCGGAGGGCTTTTTCGTAGGCCTGCGGCTCCCCGGCGGAGAGGGGCAGGCGAATATCATGGATCAGGATCATATACTCAGTTACTTTCTATCTTGCACTGCACCACATAGCTGCCCAGCGCAAAAATTTTGTCGTTGGCCGGCACATAGAGGCGGCAGGCGATGTTCTGCTGGCCGATGGCGACATAGAAGTCGTCGGCGTCGATCTCAATGACCACCTGTTCCGGATTCAGTGCTTCCAGCGAACCGGCCGGGCCGCAGAGGGTGACGTTCATCAGCCGCTCCGTCTCCACGGTCAGGGTGTAGGTGGAGGGCAGGTTGATGACCTGCACACAGCTGGCGGGCAGGTTCATGGTCTTGGTTTCCAGACGGGAGCTGTCGAAGCTGACCGTGATGCTGGAGATGTTGTCCAGCAGACGGATGCCGCTGGGCAGTTCGATGGGCATTTCGTACACCTTATCCAGTGCAAAGGTGGAAAGGTCGATGGTACCCACCGACAGGGTGGACAGACGGTCGATCTGGGACTCCGGGCCGGCCACATTGAGGGTCTTTTTGCTCAGGGAGTAGACCAGCACCGAGGGGTCAAAGTCGCGGGGCGCGTTGATAAAGCTGACTTCCACCGGCAGGGTGGCCAGCTTATACACCTGCAGCGTGACCTCGACGCTGTCCGTTTCCAGAGTAGTATACTCAAATTTCACCTCTCCGCCGCTGCGGGTGTAAAAACGCAGGCCGGTGTCCAGAGTGACTGGACTGGTCAGCTCGCCGCTGTAGGTCACCTCGGCGGTGCAGGTCTCTACCTTGCTCAGTTCGGTGCTGGGTCCGGAGAGAGTCACCGTCTCCTTCGAGATGTCGGTGCCGTAGAGGATATAGCCGTCTGCTATCTTCAGGTAATTCGTCGTCACCTGGATGGGCAGGGTCTTTTCTTCCACCACATCGAACACCACGTCCACGGTGTTGTCGCCGTCGATGGAGACGGACACACCGGTGAGCAGGGTGCTCTGGCTCCGCACCTGAAGGCGCAGGCTCTTTTCGCCGCTGTCGCGGACGCTGGACCAGTCGGGGTAGACGACAAAGTCGTTGGCCGACAGGCTGCCGATGGTGTAACCGTCGCCGGAAAGTTTTAAGTTGACCGTTTTTTCCTCTGCATTGACGATGCTCAGGCCCCGGGAAGTGTAGGCAGCCGAATCATAGGTAAAGTCCACCGGAACATTATAGATGGTGGTGGTGGTGCCGGGCTGCACTACGATGGTGACAGCCATCCACGCGATGACTGCACCCAGCAAAGAAAGCAGGAGCCGGATGCGGCGGTCGTTCAGCAGATTGCGCTTGGGGGGTACGGCAGGCTTGCCGTTGTTCTGCTCAGTGCTCATTGCTGCTCATCCTCCTCCTTGTTGTTCACCCAGTTCAGCAGGCGCTTGCCCCGGGCCTTCCAGCCCTCGGCAGCGCTCTTCTCGCTGGCAGTCTCCTTAGGTATCATCTCATCCACCAGCCGGGTGTAAAGGGTCTGACGGTCAAAGTGGCGCATGAGCACACCGTTTTTCGCCATCGAGATGATGCCGGTCTCCTCGCTGACCACGATGGCGATGGCGTCGGAGTTCTCGGCGATGCCGAGGCAGGCGCGGTGGCGGGTACCCATGTCCTTGCCCAGGTCCAGGTTGTTGGAAAGAGGCAGCACACAGCCTGCGGCCTTGATACGGCCATTTTCGATGATGGCCGCTCCATCGTGGAGGGGGGTGCCCTCGTAGAAGATGGTTCCCAGCACCTCAAGGTTGACCGCACTGTTCACAGGCGTGCCGGTGCGGACGATCTCAGAAAGGTTGGTGTTCCGTTCCAGCACGATGAGCGCGCCGGTCTTGGTCTCCGAAAAGCGCTCTGCCGCGTCGCAGATGGCGATGATGGCGCTGCGCCACGCGCCCTTGAGGCTGGTGTCGTTGTAGCGGTTTTTATTGAAGAAGCGATAGGCCCACTGGTCGGTCTGGCCCATCCGCTCCAGCGCACGCCGTATCTCGGGCTGGAACAGCACCACCAGCGTCAGCAGACCGACTTGCAGCAGCGAGTTGAGCAGCCAGGTGACGGTGCGCATATTCAGGATGTTCGCCACCAGATAGACCGCCATGACGATGAGCGCGCCCTTGGCCAGCTGGCCGGCGCGGGTGCGGTTGACGAAGCCCAGCAGCTGGTAGATGAGGAACGCGATGATGAGGATGTCCAGCAGGTCTACCAGCTTGAAGGTCTGGAAGTTTGCTACGATAGAGTTCAGAGTCATGGGTCACATTCTCCCGTTCACACTGCTTCGATGAGGGCGACGGCGTGGGCCGCGATGCCCAGCCCCTCGCCGGTAAAGCCCAGATGCTCTTCGGTTGTCGCCTTGACGCTCACAGCCTCCACCGGCAGCCCGAAGGCGGCGGCGAGCTTTTCCCGCATGGCCGGGATGTGGGGGGCCAGCTTGGGGCGCTGGCCGAGGATGGTAGCGTCGATGTTCTCGATGTGCCAGCCCTGTGCGGCGACGATCTCCGCCACCCGGCGGGCCATCACAAGGCTGTCCGCCCCGGCGTACTCCTCCGCCGTATCGGGGAAGTGCTGGCCGATGTCTCCCAGCGCTGCCGCGCCCAGCACGGCATCCATCACCGCATGGGCCAATACATCGGCGTCCGAGTGGCCCAGCAGGCCCTTCTCATAGGGCACCTCCACGCCGCCAAGGATGAGCTTGCGGCCCTCCACCAGACGATGGACGTCGTAACCATGACCAATGCGCATCTTCTTTCCTCCGTTCTCCGCCCGGGGCAGGTCTTCCCGGGTCGTGATCTTGATGTTCGCGTAGTCGCCCTGCACCAGCTCCACCGGACGTCCTGTTAATTCGAACAGGCTGCAATCGTCGGTGACGAGGCGGGCGCTGGCCTCGTCCAGTTCATCCAGCGCCGCCAGATAGGCTGCGCGGTCGAAGCACTGGGGCGTCTGCACCGCATAAAGGGTGCTGCGGTCGGGGGTGTTCTCCACCATGCAGCCTTCCGGCACAGTCTTGCCGTTTCCGCCCTTCGCCTGCTTGATGGTGTCCTTCACCGGCACCGCAGGGGCGGCGGCACCGCAGCGGGCAGCGGCCGCTATCGTGTCGGCGATAACGCTCTGGCTCACGAAGGGCCGGGCCGCGTCGTGGACGGCCACCAGTCTGCCGTGGGCAGCGGCCACGCCGCTGCGGGCGCTCTCGGCGCGGGTCGAGCCGCCCTTCACCAGCCGCACCGGCTTTTTGCAGCGGGCAGCGGCCCGCTGGGCATTCTCACTGGACGCGCCGGTTACGATCACCAGCTCGTCCACCTCCGGACACTCGTCAAAGGCCCGGACGCTCCGCTCCAGGACGGTCTCACCGCCCAGATCGAAGCTCAGTTTATCAAATCCCATCCGGGTGGAAGAACCCGCCGCCACCAGGACTGCCGTCACACGATGTTCCAATTTCTTACACCTGCCCCATTTTATTCCTGCCCTGCGCCGCACTGCACAGAGCGTATTATTATTCATTGAATATTATAGCGTATCCACCCACAAACTGCAACTGCCCGCGCCCATCAAAAATGCCCCCGTGCAGCACTTTTGGCGCTGTACGGGGGCATAAATTTTCTATGAAATTTCTGCGTTATGCGAGGATGGGCTCGATGGCAGCTGCCAGAGCATCCTTCTGAGCCTGAGCCTCGGCCAGGTCCTTGCCCAGAGTGGTGAAGTAGGTCTTGATCTTCGGCTCAGTGCCGGAGGGACGGACGACCACGGTAGCGCCGTTGTCCAGAGAGTAGATAAGGACATTTGCGGCGGGCAGGCCGGTCTCTTCGGGCTTCTTGTAGTCGGTGACCTTGACCACCTTGTGGCCGGCCAGCTCGGTGAGCGGCTCGTCACGCAGCTTCTGCATGATGGAGGCCATCTTCTCCATGCCGGTCAGGCCGGGGAACTCGAAGCTGTCCACCTTGTTCAGGTAGCGGCCATATTCCTTGTAGATCTCTTCCAGACGCTCCTTGATGGAGGAACCGATGCTGCGGTAGTAAGCGGCCATCTCGCAGATGAGCATGGAGCCGATGACGGCATCCTTATCGCGGACGTAGGGGCCGGCCAGATAGCCGTAGCTCTCCTCAAAGCCGAAGATGAAGCGGTCGACCTCACCGGCAGCTTCGAGGTTTGCGATCTGGTCGCCGATCCACTTGAAGCCGGTCAGCACATTGCGCATCTCCACGCCGTAGTGCTTTGCCACAGCGTCTGCCAGCGGGGTGGACACGATGGACTTGACTGCCACGGGGTCCTTGGGCATGGTGCCCTTCTCGATGCGGCCTGCGCAGATGTAGTCCAGCAGCAGAACGCCCATCTCGTTGCCGGACACCAGCTCGTAGCTGCCGTCCGGGCACTTCATGGCAATGCCCACGCGGTCGGCGTCGGGGTCGGTAGCCAGCATCAGGTCGGCACCGGTCTTGGTTGCCAGCTCCAGACCCAGCTTCAGCGCCTCGAAGATCTCGGGGTTGGGGTAGGAGCAGGTGGTAAAGTAGCCGTTGGGGTACTCCTGCTCGGGCACGATGGTGATATCGGTGATGCCCATATCGTTGAGCACATGGGTCACGGGCACAAGGCCGGAGCCGTTCAGCGGGCTGTACACCAGCTTCAGGCCGGCAGTCTTGCACAGACCCGGGCGCACCTGACGTGCTTCGATGGCATCGTACAGCGCCTTTTTGCAGTCGTCGCCCACAAAGCGGATCATGCCGTTCTCCACGCCCTCGGCAAAGGAGATGTACTTTGCACCGGTGAGCACATCGGTCTTCTGGATCTCGTCATAGACGATGGCGGCGGCGTCATCGGTCATCTGGCAGCCGTCCGGACCGTAGGCCTTGTAGCCGTTGTACTTGGCAGGGTTGTGGGAAGCGGTGACCATGATACCGGCGTTGCAGTTGTAGTAACGGGTAGCAAAGCTCAGGGCAGGCACGGGCATCAGGGCATCATAGATGCGCACCTTGATACCGTTGGCCGCCAGAACGCCAGCGGCGGTCTTGGCAAAGACATCGCTCTTCAGGCGGCTGTCGTAGCTGATCGCCACGGTCTGAGTACCGCCCTGGGTCAGCACCCAGTTTGCCAGACCCTGCGTTGCCTGACGGACAACGTAGATGTTCATGCGGTTGGTGCCGGCACCCAGCACGCCGCGCAGACCTGCGGTGCCAAACTTCAGCGCCACAGCAAAGCGATCCTTGATCTCATCGTCATTGCCTTCGACCTTTGCCAGTTCCGGCTTCAGGTCTGCATCCTCCAGATCCGCTGCCAGCCAGCGCTTATATTCATCCAGATACATCTTGTACACCTTACCTTTGTTTAAAATCTTTTCCCCGGATCGAAATGGTTTATATAAACCTATTTATACTATAAACTCTTGCTCCGCTTATGTCAATTGCGTAATATGGCCGAAGTTTGTGCCCCTAAAACCGGCAAATGCCACAAAAAACCGGTTCTTCCGCTATGTTCATTGCGTTTTTCGATGTATCCAGCAGCTGGTAGGGCTGGTGGATATCCTCCAGTACCTCCAGCCACTGCTCCGGCCCCACGCCGTTTTCGCACAGGTAGCGCAGCAGCCGCATTATCCGGCCAAAGCTGTCTGCCGGGACAAGCACTGTGCTGCTGCGCACTTTGCCGCCCTGCTCCCGGCGCAGCTGTGCCAGCACCCCCTGTGGGGTGGAAGCGGCACAGTATACCAGCGTACAGGCGTGCTGCAAGCCCTCCAGCTCTGAATAGGTACGGATATAACGGCAGCATTCCCCATTTGTCATGATCTCTCGTTCCCCTTTCTGCTGCATTGACAACTTTCCTGTGCTTTACTATAATGATTTCAAATAGAAAAAATTGTCGAAGCATAGCAGATATATCCATTATTTTCCACTTTTGGCATTTTTGACAAACCATGCGCCATGCAGGGAGGGACACCATGTATTCTGTGACCAACAGCTTTGGCCTGAACGGACTGCGCGGCTTTGCCGTTGCGGTGGAAGCCGATGTTTCCGGCGGGCTGCCCGCGTTTTCCATCGTAGGTCTGCCGGACTCTGCCGTGCGGGAAAGCGCCGACCGGGTACGCGCTGCCATCAAAAACCTTGGCTTCCGCTTCCCCGACCGGCGCATCACCATCAACCTTGCTCCTGCCGATGTGCGCAAGACCGGCCCGGTGTACGATCTGCCGCTGCTTTTGGCGCTGCTGACCGCCAGCGGACAGCTGGAAGGAGTGCCTGCCGACGCCGCCTTTCTGGGCGAGCTTGCGCTGGACGGCAGTCTGCGTCCGGTGTCCGGCGTGCTGCCCATGGCGCTTGCCGCTGCCGAGTACGGCATCCGGGCGCTGTACGTCCCGGCAGAGAACGCCGCCGAAGCAGCCGAAGCCTGCGCCGACACCATGACCGTCTACCCTGCCCACACCGCCCGGGAGGTGGTGGAAGCGCTGAAGGGCACCCGTCCCCTCTCCCCTGCCGCCGCCATCCCCTTTGACCCGGAGGACGCATGGCAGCAGGTGCCGGATTTTGTGGACGTGATGGGACAGTCGCTGGCGCGGCGCGCCATGGTCATTGCAGCCGCAGGCGGGCACAACGTGCTTTTGACGGGCGCACCCGGCACCGGCAAATCCATGCTGGCAAAGCGCCTGCCGGGCATCCTGCCGCCTCTGACCCGGGAGGAAGCAGTGGAGACGACCAAGATCTACTCCATCGCCGGGCAGCTGCCGCAGGGGCGCGGACTGATCTCTGCCCGCCCCTTCCGCAGCCCGCACCACTCGGCAAGCGCTACCGCCCTTGCCGGCGGCGGGGCGCAGTTCCGCCCGGGCGAGTGCAGTCTTGCCAACTGCGGGGTGCTGTTTTTGGACGAACTGCCGGAGTTTTCCCGCGAGAGCTTGGAGGTGCTGCGCCAGCCGCTGGAGGATGGGCAGATCACCGTGAGCCGCGCCGCCGGAAGCGCCACCTACCCCAGCCGCTTCCAGCTGGTAGCCGCCATGAACCCCTGCAAATGCGGCTATTACGGCCACCCCACCCGCGCCTGCACCTGCTCGCCCAGCGCGGTGCGGCAGTACCGCAGCCGGGTGTCCGGCCCGCTTTTGGACCGCATCGACCTGTGCGTGGAGATGGACCCCATCGCCTTTGACGAGCTGCACGCCGCCGCACCCTCCGAGAGCAGCGCGGAGCTGCGCAAACAGGTGCTTGCTGCCCGCGCCATTCAGGCCAAGCGCTACGCCGCGCCGGGCTTTAAGGGGGTGCACTGCAACGCCCAGCTGAACGCCGGGCAGGTGCGGCGCATCTGCCGCATGACCCCCGGTGCCGAGCAGCTGCTGCGCAGCTCCTACGATGCACTGGGGCTTTCTGCCCGGGCGCACGACCGCATTTTGCGGGTAGCCCGCACCGTGGCCGACCTTGCCGGTAAGACCCTGCTGGACGAGGATTCCCTGCTGGAAGCGCTGCAGTACCGGGCGCAGGAAAAATTGGACGGATAATACAGCACATCGGGGAAAGTCTGTTTGACTATGTAAAGCAGCAGGCAAAAGCACTGGGCTGCTACGAGGTGACCCTGAACGTCTGGGCGGGAAACACTTCGGCAGAGCACTTTTACGAAAAAATGGGCATGAAGACCAAGGAGCGGCAGATGGAGTATATTCTGTAATTCGGGCGAGCGCGCCTTATTTCGGATGTCCAAGTGGGAAAATAGGGTTACTGTCCAGTATGTTTACTGCGCCAAGCTATAGAAGAAAAGGCATCGCAAGAGAATTGCTTTCCCGGGTGATAAATGATGCAAAAGAATACGGATGCGGAGTTATCCAAATAACAGCATCCGATCCGCATAGTCCGTGCATTCCCGAATCTGCCCTTCGATGGATTCTTCACGCTGATTATCCGAGGAATAGCGGGCGTAGATTACGGCGGTCATAGACTCACTTCCTTTTTCTTATCGAACAGACGGGTAGCTTTTTGCATACTTGTAGATCTGCCGTGCACAGTCAAGGCTCATTTTGCTGGAATCGTTGTGTTTGAGCCATGCGTTCACGTTGCCCGGATTCAGTCTCAAGTCTGTGTAGATACGATAATTCGTCAATTTCTTTTTCTGCTGAAGTTCCAATACCCGGCGATGGATCAACTCTTTTGTGTCATTGTCTGCAAGGACGGCATCCCGCACCGATCATACTACCATGTTGTCAGTTCACATCTCACACTGGCTAATGACCGTGCTGATTGCCGTATCATAATCTTCCGGCGGATACTTATACTTTTTCAGGAGGTGCTTCACCATCTTACGCATACTCGCACGGGCAGTTTCGTTTTTCTGCAGGTCTATTACGCTCGCATTACTGAATTTCTGCGTTTCCAGCCATCTCCATTGCAGCGTTCGATTGACACAGGTTGAGTTATCGGCAGATACAGAAAACACAACGGGCGGCTCTGGTAACAGAGCTGCCCGTTGTGTTTGTTTATGAAAAGGAGAACTTAGATTTCATACCACTTGATCTCGTTGGCGTCCAGATGCAGCGCAAAGCTGCTGCCGCCGGTGGTGTAAACGGTGGTATCCTGCGGCTCGTAGGTGTTGTTCACCACGCAGTACTTGCCGTTTTTGACGTAGGCGTGCACCTCCACGTTGTAGTTGGAGCTGAACCATGTATGCAGCTCCTCCTCGCTGTGGGCACTCCACAGGATAGCGCGGTAAAGGGTGCGGCTGTTGGCAAAACTGTAAGGCACACCGCTGATGTACACGGCACGACCCTTGCCGAAGTCGTGGGCGGCCATCTGCACTTCCTTGTTCCGCTGCACCAGCACTTCGGTGCCCTCGAGGGCATAAATGTTCTTTTTGCCCTCGCCAAAGTCCACGGGTTGGTCGGCGTCCTGCAGAATGAAATGGTCCGGGTGTTCTTCCCAGTTGTACTTGTCGTAGTTGAGGGTGAAGCCGTTTTCTTCCTCCACGCCCAGCACGCTGGCAAGCTGGAGAATGTGGCCCTGATACGGGTGACCGGAAGGCTCACCCACGCCGATAAAGCCGCCGCCGTTCCAGACGAACTTGCGGATAGCGGAGGAGATCTCCGGGTCTTCCCACCAGATGCCGCCGGTGTGTGCGGTGTCGGCATCGCCGACATTGATAATGACATCCAACGAATCCAGCAGATGCGGGTCGTTCTTGATATCCTCAAAGCTGATAAACTTCACATCAAAGGGCGCACCGGACAGCATCTCAATGACACCGGCATAGCTATAGTTCTGCTTGTAATAGAGGGCGTGATGCACCATGTGACAGCCCCAAGCCCGCATTTTACCCCAACAGTTCAGCACGGCCACTCGCTTGACACAGTAGGGTGTAGTGCCCTTGATGTTCTCGTACAGTTCGCGGAACTCGTTGCAGACGCTCTCCACGTAGTCCACGAACTCCGGGAACTGCAAGGCCAGTTTCAGATAACCGCCATAGCCGATGCGGTCGATGGGCTTGCGCAGGATAGCGCGGCGGGCCGTAACCCAGTTCTCCTTGGCTTCCCGCACCGGGTCGCCACCCTCGTGGAAGGTGTCGGGGAAGAAGTACGGCAGGAAACGGCCCTCGGTGTACTTCACGCCCTCAATGTCGGAGATCAGGCGCAGGGTGGAGCCGTTGCCCACGCTGCCCACCACGGCATCCAGCCCGATGGTCTTGAACTCCGGCATAAAAGGCTCGGTGCCGATCCAGTGATCGCCCAGGAACATCATCGCCTCGCAGCCGCACTCGTGCGTGATGTCCACCATTTCTTTGGCCAGCTTTGCTACTTCGCGCCGCTGGAAGGCCTGAAAATCACGGTATTCCTTGCTGGGCACACGATACTGGTTGTTGTAGTAGCCCTGGTCGATGATATACTCCGGGCGGAACTTGTAACCCACTTCCTGCTCAAACTGATTGAGGATATAGGGGCTGACGGAAGCAGAATAGCCATACCAGTCCACAAATTTTTCCCGCTTGAGTTCATCGAAGATCAGGGTAAACTGATGGAAGAACGTGGTAAAACGCAGTACATTTACATAAGGATGCTCCTCAATAAACCTGCGCAGCCTTACCATGGTATAGGCATGAGTCTTGGGCTGTCTTACGTCAAAGGTGATCTGATGCTCCACATCCTTCCACTCATTGACCACCGCATTGTACATATGCACCGGATCCCACATGATATAAGCTAAGAAGCTCACGGTATAATCATGAAAAGGCACCGTTTTTATGGTGACTTCCTTCTTTTCTTCGTCATAGCTCCAGTCCTTTGTGCTGACGACCTCTCCTGTGCTCCTGTCGATGACCTCCCACCATCTTTTGATGTCATCCCTGCTGTTCGGGGTCAACATATCCGGGTACAGTCCCTTCATCAGCCAAACAGTGAGGCTGTCCTCCTTCGCTGTATAAAAAGGCGTCATCACATACATCTGCTGGATCTCCTCCGGATTTTGCTTCGCCCAGGCATTATCCTTTCGGGTAGTATAATAGGTAGAATACACCTTCAGCCCTACATCCTTTAATTCCTTCGGGAAATCCGTTCCATCACAGTCCCTGACTGCATCCGCCCCCCAGCGCTTCGCCAGCTTCAGAGTGTCCTCGATCACATCCACATCTGTCGGAATCGTTACACGTCCCAGTTTTTCGCTCATCCTTTTACCTCCGTTTTCTTAGTTTATTTGCTACAGTTCTTAGTTACAATATAGCTTCTCTATCTTCCCGAAAAAATCTGTATCTTGCTTGCTTTTTTAGAAATATTGCTTTTCTTTATACCCTATGCTAAAATTTTTATGGAACAGCAAAATTCCAGAGGATCCATATTTGACGAAAATTAAATAGCAGATTTTCATTGCTTATCATCGGATTATATACCATCGAAAGAAGGAGGGCGATCTGTCATGGCGATTTCAAGATACCCCATGGAGCAGGGAGAAATCCAGTCCACAAAAGCAAAGCTTTTGTATGTCACTCATTCCAGATATGAGCATGACTGGACAAGCATGCCCCATGAGCATCCCTTTGCGGAGCTTTGTTATATTTTAAAAGGAAAAGGAAATTATCTGATAGAAGACCAGGTTTACCCTGTCAAAGAACGGGATTTTATCATTATCAACGCCAATGTCCGGC
>ENA-UESE01001512-UESE01001512.1-human-gut-metagenome-genome-assembly--contig:-NODE-1512-length-17345-cov-7.063991_pt1 | contig 17345 bp, 10 predicted proteins | sample MGYA00242995_ERZ507996 | MGnify/ENA primary metagenome ERZ507996 (study PRJEB26167, sample SAMN06115489) | human gut metagenome | host: Homo sapiens | place: China:Sichuan | collected 2015-04-15... | reverse complement strand
ATACTATGAGTTGTGGAAAGCACAGGCACAGTATTACACATAGTTTTATTTGATGCGTTTAAGAGAATGTGCTTAAAGGAATATGAGTCAAAGCTTATTTGGGTGGAAGAATTATTTTCAAAGAAAGCTTAGTGGTGCATGCAGACACAATTCTGTCTGCTGGAAAACATCACAACACTACCCGAAAGGAGGTTTTATTAAAAAAACCCTCCAATAACAACCTAAAGGATAGCATAATTGACAAAATTGCTAAAAACTATAGAAAAATCCTTTATAATATGGTAATATTTAACAATAATAAGAATTATTCAGGTTATATGTTATCTGATATTACTACTTCAAGGAGGGATTTTTATATGAGAGAGCAGAAAGAGCATAGGAAGTCCATAACTTCAATCAAAACCAAGATTCTTGCTGCGGTCAGTGCACTGGTTCTGATTCTTGTGCTTATCCTGATTATAATTTCCTATACGATTTCCAAGAATATAATTACGGATCAGTCAATGCAGTTACTTGAACTTTCAACTAAGAATCAGGCATCGCGGATTGAGGCATGGATGACGGAGAAGCTGAATGTGTTCAGTACCTTTAAGCAGGATATAGAGACGCTGGACTACACAGACGCACAGCTTCAGAGCCTGCTTGACAGCTATTATGGAAGAAGCTCTGATTATCCGGACGGATTTTACATAGTGGATACATCGGGAAAGGTTATGCAGGCGTCGGGTGTGGACTATAAAAAGACGGCAGATACATCATCAGCATGGTATAATGAGGCATTGACAAGAGTTAATATGGCATTCGGTGATGTGCATGTCAATGAAGCCGGGATTGATGTGGTGAGTGCCGGAGCTATACTCCGCGATTCGAAAAAGGCTGGTGGCAATGCAAAGGCAAAGAATACAAGACTTCTTGTTGTCGATGTGCCGATAGCTCATATACAGGTTATTGTCGATTCGTTTATCAGTATGGATGATGCACAGGCAATTCTTGTTGACAAGGACAACATGAGCATATTATCAAAGAGTGATGACACACTGACCGGAAAGCTTAGCGATGGTACAGGCTTTCTTGGTACAATAGGAAACAGAATATCACAGCAGAATTACACGGCGATGACCCTTGATGGGAACATTGTTGATTTCAGGGAGATAACAGGAACTAACTGGGTGCTTGTATCCTATGTACCGGAGAGCGCTGTTTTCTCAGAGCTTGCGTCACTTAGAACTACAATGATAGTAGTTGCGGTGGTTGTTCTTGCTGTTATTCTGGTACTTATGGAAAGAATGATTCATTTTATGATTAAGCCGATTCGTTCTCTCACGGACTCTATCGTGACAATGGCCTCCGGCGATTTTACGGTAGATATAAAGACCAAGGGAAATGATGAGATTACGCTTATGGGTCACAGCATGAAGGAATTTACAGCTGCAATAAGAAGCATGATAAATGATATCTCGAATATATCCGAGACGTTAAAAGGACAGGCAGAATCGAGTACATCCGTCTCCGGAGGATTGTATGAGGCTTCGCTTAAGCAGTCAAAAAACATAGATGAACTCAATGGGACAGTCGACCAGCTCTCTGCCTCCGTTCAGGAAATCGCAGAGAGTGCAACAGCACTTGCAGTTGTTGTTTCTGATACAAGGGACAGCAGCAATAATGCCGAGGACAAGATGAATGTCACGGTTGAGGTTGCAGAAGCAGGTAAGAACGATATGCAGAAGGTCGGCGAAGCGATGGGGCTTATAGAACAGTCCATAAATGGGCTTCAGGAGTCAATTGACAAGGTTGGAGCAGCCTCTCAGGAAATCAATAAGATTGTAGGAATGATTGGTGAGATTGCCGATGAGACGAATCTTTTGGCACTCAACGCTTCGATAGAGGCAGCAAGGGCAGGAGACGCAGGAAAGGGCTTTGCGGTTGTCGCCACAGAGATAGGAAGTCTTGCAACGAACAGTAATCAGTCTGTACAGAAGATTCAGACACTTATAAATGAGGTCACAAGTCTGGTAGGGGAGACGGTTGATAAGGCAAAGGACAGCGTCGATGAGATAAATACCAGCAGCCGGCTTGTACATCAGGCAGTGGCAACATTTGATACGATATATGATAATATTGTAGATGCCAACAGGGTGGTTAATGACATGGCAGCCAATATGTTAAAGGTCGCGGATGTATCTACCAATGTCGCTTCCATAACGGAGGAACAGGCAGCCAGTGCGGAGCTTATTTCACGAAATGCCGGAAATATCGCTTCCGAATCAAAGAATATTACAGATGACAGTGAGAAGGTAGCTGAGACAGCAAGGAAGCTTGCCGACACCTCGGAAAAGCTTATGACCCAGATTAATTCTTTCAGAGTATAGGAGGGACTGCGATATGAAATATATAAGAAAATCGATATGCTCTTTGCTGTTATGTGTGTCAATGCTTGCTGTATTATTGACAGGGTGTTCAGGCGGTAAAGGGACAGCAGCAACAGGCAATGCCAGGATTCTTATAGCAACCTGCGCTAAGGGAGATGCTTTCAGGGATATGCTGATAGCGGCATTGGAATCGGCATGCGATGAGCAGGGAATAGGACATGACACCGTCTATGCGGAGCAGTCGGCAGAGCAGCAGGTAGCACAGGTCAAGGAAGCTAAGAGCCAGGGCTATACAGCGGTAATATGCAGGCTTATAGATGTCGATACGGCGCTTCAGGTTGAGAGGGCAGCAGATGGGCTGCCGGTAATATTTGTGAACAACTGTCCTGATGAGGGATATCTGAAGGCGGATGAATACATCTATGTTGCTTCCAATGAGAGTGTAGCGGGAAGCTATCAGGCACAGTATGTCCTGGACAAGCTGTCGGGCAAGAGTGAGATAAATGTAATGATTTTACAGGGTGAAAAGACTCATTCCGCAACAAAGGGCAGAACTGAGGCAGCGAAGAGGGTGCTTAATGAGTCAGGCAAGAAGATTAATTATCTTTTTCAGGACTATGCTGATTGGAGTCCGGAGTTAGGACAGGAGTATTTTGAGATATTTAATTCCACAGGAAGGACTGTGGATTGTGTAATCAGCAATAATGATTCCATGGCAGTTGGAGCGATAGCCGGAATGGAGGCATGCGGAATTGACCCTGCCACAATAGTGGTCTGTGGTGTTGATGCCACTGCCGATGCATGCCGGCTTGTAAAAGAGGGAAAGATGGACTTTACAGTCTGCCAGAATGCAGTCAATCAGGCGAAGGCGGCGGTCGATGTTGCGGTGCTGCTCTCAGCAGGAAAATCAATAAAGGACTATGCCGGAACATCGGATACAGGCTATCAGGTGTGGGTGGATTTTGAGAAGGTCGATGCGGCGAATGTTGATAAGTATATAAAATAATCAGATGATGTTTTGATATTCAACACCATCTGATGTTATGATAGACATTTCTGAAAAGTACATAATATAGTGGGGGGCAGAGACTATGGTCTCTGTCCAAGCCCACCTTCGAGAGTAAGGGTTTCACCCGTCATGAACTTGAAATCAGGTGAGGCAAGCTGTACGCATACACGGCCTATCTCTGTCTCTACATTTCCGTAGTGTCCCATAGGCGGCATTTTGACATTCGCCTTGAATGCCTCAGGGTATGCATTTGCAAAGTTCTCAAGCTGTGCGGTCCATGCGAGCGGACATACAATGTTGACATTGATTCCATCAGGACCCCATTCGGTAGCAGCTACTCTCGTAAGACCTCTTATGCCCTCCTTGGCAGCAGCGTAGGCACATTGACCGAAGTTTCCGAAAAGACCTGCGCCCGATGCAAAGTTGATAACGGAACCCTTGGTTTCCTTAAGGTATGGATAACATGCCTTCATATAGTAGAAGGCGGCATACAGTCCGGAGTAGACAGCAAGGTCGAACTGCTCAGTTGTGTGGTCCGCGAGAGTGACACCGGATGCGGATGCCTGTGCATTGTTGATGAGCACATCGATACGTCCGAAGGTATCAATTGTCTGCTTGATAACATTGGCAACAGTAGCTTCGTTATCTGTGCCGGCACTCACATCTGCCTGTACAGGGAGAACCTTGATGCCGAATTTCTCTTCAAGCTCTGCCTTTGCCTCTTCAAGTTTCTTAACATTTCTTCCGGTGATTACAAGATTTGCTCCCTCCTTAGCATAGGCTGTCGCAATACCGTAGCCGATAGAACCACAGCTTCCGTCCTTGAGGATGGCTCTTCCTCCGCCCGTTATAATGGCTGTCTTACCTGTCAAAAATCCCATTCTAATACCCCTTTCTGAATAATTTAATTAAGTTTAGCAGGCATATTAATGTATATAAGTATCGACTTTAATACACTATATATGTAAAGTATAACATAGTTGCGTGATAATTGTATATAATAATTAAAAATTTAACAAAAATAAAATTCAAAATAATAATTTGTTAATAAAAAATGCAATATCGTTATATTGTCGTCAATAATTGCGGATGATATACTAGACACGCAAAAGTATATACAGAGGAGATGGGAATATGCACATAAAAAAGTGTTTTGGAGAAATGCTGGAACAACCTGGCGGAGAATTTAAGGTTAGTATAGAAAAAGATAATAAAAATACAAAAAAACTGAGAAGTATTATGTTGGCAGTATCAGTTTTTTTGTTGTGTACAATTACAGGGTGTGATAGTCCGGATTATACTGCCTCCATAAAGGAACCGTTTTCACATACAGAGACAATGGCTCCCACGGATACCTCAGATGACATCGTTTCGACCGGTGAGGCACTATCAGAAGAGGATGTTCTGGTAGATGTCAGCAGCCTTTCCATACCGGAATATAGTGGGACAGATTTCTATGTGGTCAATGACAATGTCCCTTTTTTCAATGAGAAAATAAAAGCTTATTCGGGGGACAGCTTTATTTATCTGTCGGAGCTGGATGAACTGGGGAGGTGTGGTACATGTGCAGGACTGTTTTCCTACATGACCCTGCCTGAGGAGGAAAGGGGAGAAATCGGACATATTAAGCCGAGCGGCTGGCACACGGCAAAGTACGATAAATCGGTTATACCGGATATGTATTTATACAACAGATGTCATCTTCTCATGTATGCTGTTTCAGGTATAAATGATGATACAAGAAATCTAATTACAGGAACAAGACAGCTGAATCTTGATATGCTGGAGCTTGAAAATCAGGTTTTAGATACTCTGAAGTATGATGAGAGTGTGAAACTGTTGTACAGGGTAACGCCTATATTTGATGGGGATAATCTTGTTGCAAAGGGGGTACTGATGGAGGCGGCAAGCCTTGGAGATGGTGATGGGTTAAGCTTCTGCATGTTTATCTACAATGTACAGGATGGAATTGTAATAGACTATGCGACGGGTGACAGCCGGCTTGCGGATGATTTGCAGACTACACAGGAGATAACACAACAGAGCACCACAGAAGAGACAGCACAGGAGACAATGCAGTCAGGCGGGGGCTATGTTGCGAATATGAACACTAAGAAGTTTCATTATCCATCGTGTTCATCAGTCAGGCAGATAAAGGCGGAAAACAGATGGGATTATACAGGGACGAGGGAGGAGCTTATAAGTATGGGATATGAGCCGTGCAGGAAATGTAATCCATGAGGAAGAGGGGAACAGCTTAAAGTATAGATGCACTCTTATCTAACCTTTTTTCACTTTTTAATGTGGTTTTTGCATGTACTATCCTATAACAAACTGATAATATGAAGCCATGGTTGTAATAAGCAAAAACAATTTATGGAGGGATTATGAAGCAGTATACAAAACCATTATCACTGAGAAATGTTCAGGTAAACGACAAGTTCTGGAAGGAGAAGATGGAGCTTGTAAGAAAAGAGGTTATTCCATACCAGTGGGACGCATTGAATGACAAGGTGGAAGGCGCAGCGCCGAGCTTCTGCATGAGAAATTTCAAGGTGGCGGGAAAAATTACGAAGGCTAGACGTGAGCTGGGTGATAAATATCAGGATAAGGTATGGCCACTTGATACCTTTGAGACACTACCGCAGGACATGGAACATCTGGAGGACAGATTTTATGGCTTCCTGTTTCAGGACAGCGACTTTTCCAAGTGGATTGAGGCGGTCGCATATTCTCTTACGCAGCATCCGGATGAGGAGCTTGAGCGCATAGCGGATGAGGCAATCGACATAGTATGTGCGGCACAGCAGGATAACGGCTATCTTGATACATACTATATAATAAATGACATGTCGAAGGTGTTCACCAATCTCCGCGATAACCATGAGCTCTATTGCTTCGGACACCTTACTGAGGGTGCGGTCGCATACTATGAGGCTACAGGAAAGGATAAGCTTTTGAACGCAGCGCGCAGATTTGCAGACTATGTATATGACTGCTTCGGTGAGGAAGAGGGAAAGAAGAAGGGCTATCCTGGCCATGAGATTGCCGAGATGGCGCTTATGAGACTGTACGATGTGACAGGTGAAGAAAAATACAGAAGGCTTGCAGAATTTTTTATAAACCAGAGAGGAACAAGACCGTATTATTTTGATGAGGAGCACCCTGAGGTTGTGAAGAAGGGACATGAGAATGAGCTCCGCCATTTTTACCATCAGGCGCACCTGCCTGTGCGCATGCAGGATGAGGCATTCGGACATTCGGTGCGTGCAGTATATCTGTACTCCGGAATGGCAGATGTCGCGAGAGTGGATGATGATGACGCACTCTATGAGGCATGTCTTAAGCTGTGGAACAATATCACACAGAAGAAGATGTATGTGACAGGGGGTATCGGCGCGACGCATTTAGGTGAGGCATTTTCATTTAACTATGACCTGCCTAACGATACGGCATATTCTGAGACCTGTGCAGCCATCGGTCTTGTGTTCTTTGCCAGAAGAATGCTTGAGATAAAGCCGGACAGAAGCTTTTCGGATGTTATGGAAAGGGCACTTTACAATACTGTCCTTGCGGGAATGGCGGCGGACGGAAAGAGCTTTTTCTATGTAAATCCATTGGAGGTATATCCGAAGGCATGTCATGAGGATGCCAGAAAATTTCATGTAAAACCAATCCGCCAGAAATGGTTCGGCTGCGCATGCTGCCCTCCTAACATTGCAAGGCTTTTAAGCTCACTTGCCATGTATGCCTATACAGAGAATGAGGATACACTTTTTGCACACCTTTTCGTAGGAGGAAGTGTGAAAAAAGATGTCAATGGAAAAGAGCTGAGCTTTGAAGTCACCACAGATATGCCATGGCAGGGAACCACGGTATACTCGTGCACCAATGAGCAGAGTGTACATGGAAGCCTTGCAATCCGCATACCGGAGTGGAGCAGAAGCTTCAAGGTGAGCGGTGTCACCGGAGAGCTTGATGAGAACAGCGCACAGCTTAGGGACGGATATTTATATATAGCGCATGACTGGAGGAAGGGGGATACAGTCAGGCTTGAACTCTCAATGGAGCCGGAATTTATTGCTGCCAACAGTGAGGTACGCGAGGATATAAATAAGACGGCACTTCGCCGCGGACCGTTCATCTACTGTCTTGAGGAGGCAGACAACGGAACAGACCTTCATACACTCAGCGTTTGCGCGGCAGCTAAGCCTGAGACGGTTATGCTGAATATTGCCGGTACGGATGTGGCTGCGCTGCGGATTGATGGAAAGAAGCTGATTAACGTCTGCGATTCCCCAGACGTTGACGCAGAGACGAAAACTGCTCCGTTATATACCACGCTTAAAAAGCCTGAGTATAAGGATGTGAAATTGACGTATGTTCCGTATTATGCATGGAACAACCGAGGTGAGGGCGAGATGAGTGTGTGGGTAAACTATATATTATAATCACATACATTGTGATGAGGCGGTATGCGGCTATTAGGCTGCATGCCGCTTTTTATCATGCTGTTGAGAATATGCTGTAAAACCGCAATTTTTACCCACTGATTAGCAATATATTGTTAGTAAACGATTTGACGATAATATAAAATATATTTTAATAGATAAGTTTGATGTGTGAGTTTACAGGAGCGGATATTTTTTAATCGTGGATGGCGGTTTGTCAATGGATTGACAGAGCGCCAAAGAAATGGGGATTAGCATGGGTAAAAGGATTGCTGTTTTTTCTACGGCATGGAATGCAGAGCTCATCGGAGAGTTTCTGCGTGGAATGAGCAGGCGGGCAAGGGAAACAGGCAACAGTCTATATATCTTTAACAACTATGGAGGCTTCCATGGTGAGAAGGAGTATAATGACTGTGAATACAATATCTTCGAGCTTGCTCTGAAGTCTAACTTTGACGGTGCCGTCATTATTTCCAACAATATTGCTTCAAGAGAGAGGGTGGTCAAGCTTGTGGGACAGCTTAAGGAAAGGAACATACCATGTATCAGTGTGGAGCAGGAAATAGACGGTGTGTGTATGGTGGGAACGGACAACTATGCGGCTATGGCGGATGTGGTTGAACACCTTATAGAGGTTCATAAGTGCAGGGTTTTTAACTATATCGGAGGTCCGGCAGCGAATATGGAGGCAATGCAGAGAAGGCAGGCTTTCTGTGATACTCTCAGGCGGCACGGAATAGAGCCTGAGACAAGGCGGATGGGAGAGTATTCGTTCAATGAATCTGATGGTGAGAAGGCGTTTAATGATTTTGCAGACAGAGGATGCCTGCTGGCTGATGTGGTTGTGTGTGCCAATGATATGATGGCGATAGGGTTTATAAGCAAGTTAGAGCAGTGTGGCTATAAGGTGCCTGAGGATATGAGGGTTACAGGCTTTGACAATACGCTGAGGGCACAGAGCAATATTCCCGGACTTGCAAGCGTTAAGCGCTGCGATGAGGAACTTGGCAGGCAGTGTGTTGACAGGATGATTGGGCTGCTGGCTGGTGGGATATATCCTAAAAATGAGTACAGCACACATGAATATGTACCAAATGAGAGCTGCGGCTGTGTACCATATGGAGTGACACAAAGGCACAGAAAAAAAGAGATATTTGATATCTTGTACACGAATGAGGATATAAGGCGTAAGATTAATTATATGCAGACACGGCTTATGACAGCACCCTCTCTTGAAGATTTTGCAGTCAAGCTGTGGTGGGAACTTAACAATTTTAAGATTGATAATTTCTGTCTGCTCATAGACGAAAGTCAATATAAGGAAAATGGTGTGGAGCCGTCATACGGAATAGATGATGAAGCTGTTGCTGCAGACGCGCAGGAAGCACCCTCATTGGAATATCCCGAAAATATGCTGGTTCTGCTCAATAAAAAAAGTACGGACAACAGACCTGTTTCATTTGTCACGTCTAAGCTTATACCTGATGGCTTTATTGATGAAAAAGAAAAATCACATATTATAGTGTTTATGCCGCTTCACCATAATGGGCGTCAGTTCGGATATTGTGTTATGGAGAATGGAATTGAATATATTGAGAATGGAAGCCTGTATTACTGGTTGAGTGTGTTAAATACAGCTCTTGAGACTATCAGGCAGAGCATCTGTATCCGTGAGCTTAATAAGAAGCTGGCACATCTTTACATGTATGATGTAATGACAGGAATTTACAACCGATTTGCACTTCAACATGTAGGGGCAATATTATTTGAGAAAAATCGCAGAAAGGGCAGGCACACTCTGTTTCTGTTTGCTGATATGGATGGGCTTAAGAAGATAAATGATACCTATGGTCACGAGGTGGGGGATGCTGCTATCAAAGCGATGGCACTAATATTAAACGACGTGAAGCCTGATAGTTCGTTTTTCTGTCTTAGATATGGCGGTGATGAATTTCTGCTTATGGGAAGCTGTGATAATGAGGATGAGGCAGCGAATATTCAGAAGCAGATAGAAAAAAAGATAGATGCTTACAACAGCTCAGGCATGCTTCCTGCTGCATTATCGGCGAGTATAGGGCATATCATTTCGTCACCTGATGAACCACAAATGGTGATGGAGGATTATATCAGGACGGCGGATAATATGATGTATAGGATTAAGCAGGAAAGAAAAAGAGAGAGGAGATAGTTAAATGAAAAAACAAGCTTTTAATCCATATCTTCCATCATGGGAATATATTCCTGATGGAGAACCATATGTGTTTGGCGGAAGGGTATATATATATGGTTCACATGACATGTATAACGGACATGTATTTTGTCTTGGAGATTATGTATGCTGGTCTGCACCAGTAGATAATCTTGGAGACTGGCATTATGAAGGCGTTATTTACAGGAAAACACAGGATCCGCTCAACTCCGATGGGAGAATGTGTCTGTATGCACCTGATGTGACAATAGGACCGGATGGTCGATACTATCTGTATTATGTGCTTGATAAGGTATCGGTCATTTCTGTAGCAGTGGCAGACAGACCACAGGGACCATACGCTTTTTACGGCTATGTCAGGGATAAGGATGGACGAAGAATTGGCGAAAGACCAGGTGATGAGCCGCAGTTTGATCCGGGAGTGCTCACGGAGGGTGACAGGACATATCTTTACACGGGATTTTGCAATGGCAATGATAAATCGCGTCACGGCTCTATGGGAATGGTACTTGACAAGGATATGCTCACTGTAATAACAGAACCTGTGTTTGTAGTACCGAGTGGTTCATACAGCGATGGCACAGGCTTTGAAGGGCATGAGTTTTTTGAAGCCTCATCAATAAGAAAAAAAGGCAGCCTATATTATTTTATATATTCTTCGGTTGTAATGCATGAATTGTGCTATGCGGTGAGCGATAATCCGTTGTCCGGTTTCAGATACGGAGGGGTGATTGTAAGCAACTGTGACATTGGTATTGATTCATATAAGCCTGCAGCCAAGCCGGCAGCATTCGGAGCAAATAATCACGGCAGCATTGTAGAGATAGAAGGTGAGTGGTATATATTCTATCACAGGCATACTAACAATACATGGTATTCAAGGCAGGGCTGTGCAGAGAAGCTAAGCTTTGATGGAGACAAGATAATTCAGGCAGAGATGACCTCATGCGGTCTTAACGATGGACCATTGAAGGGGGAGGGAGAGTATCCTTCATTTATTGCATGCAATATTTTTACAAACGATGAGCAGATGTATGTAGGAGGAGCTGGACATCCATATATTATGCAGGATGGCCGTGATGGAGATATTGAGCCGGCATATATTACAAACCTATGTGATGGTTCGGTTATCGGCTTCAAGTATTTTGACTGTAAGGGTATTACCGCATTTGGAATTAAGACCAGAGGCTATGCTCATGGAAATGTTAAAATAAAGACTACATGGGATGGGGATGTGCTTTCAAGTATTCCAATCGATAATGCGAATATATGGGAGTATAACGAGATAAAAATTACGATACCCGATGGTGTACACTCAATATATCTGGAATATTCAGGTACAGGAGCAGCAGATTTGAAGTCATTTACTTTTGTGTGCTGATACGGAAATATAAGATAACAGGGATGTATGAATCTTCAATAGTGTGGATTCATACATCCCTGTTTAATATTAAGGCTGGTGCAGAAACATCCGAAGCTATTTTACTGTCTCCTTTACATCCGAAAACAACTGCATATCCTCAGGAGTGAGCCTGACATTTGTGGAAAAACTGCGTCCATCTGCGGTTGTAATATTAACCTCTATAATTGTACCTTCCTTTATGACATCGCTTCCCGATACTGCGCGAAGGAACATCGGAAACTTCGGATGGGCTGCCGTGAAACGGTCCCATGATGATTTTAACTGGAATAATTTGGCTGGATTCATTTTTTATCTCCTTAAATGACTATTGATATATTGTGTATTATTGCAGGGGGCAGAATGTGGTGCAGGTTATTTTGCATTATATCAGTGTCAATTAGAAACACCTATTTAGCAGCGCCTCTTAAAATACATTTTTAATATACACTATGTTGGCATAAAATAATTTATCGTATATAATTATTAAAAAATGTGTGTTCATGTTTTAGCATTGTACTACATGCATCACGGTATTACCTGCAAAAAATGGCATTGATAAAATATACAGAATTATGTTGGAAAACATATTCCGATATAGTAGAATGATTTTATCATAGAAGCAGAAAATGGTCAAATTAAGAATATATAAAAAATGAAATGGTATGATGTTGAGGTCAAAACATGGTAATTTAATACACGAGTGTATAACGTATTATATTTATGCATATCAGCTCCGTTGTCCGAAGCAAGATGTTCTAAGAACTCTGATAAAGGTATTCTATACGTTCGCCACCGAAGCAAAGCATACATCCTTGTATGCATTGCTTCTAAAGCAGCCTCCGTGCTGCTTTTGGCTAGCTACGAAACAGAGTTCTAAGAGCATCTAAGCTTCTCCCAAAAGTCGTGATATGCATAAATATAATACGTTATACACACTAAGTTTATAGCACATGTTTTGACCCCAACATCATGGTATGAGAATATATAAAAAAGGAAATGGGGATAGAAATGGAATGGAAATATGACATTTCCGCATGTACGCTATGTCCGCGTGAGTGCGGTGTTGACAGGCTTAACGGTGTGCGCGGCAGATGTGGCTGTGACAGTGATATATATGTGGCGCGTGCGGCACTCCATAACTGGGAGGAGCCCTGCATATCGGGCGTGCGTGGCTCGGGGACTGTGTTCTTTTCGGGATGTCCGCTTGGCTGTGTATTCTGCCAGAACAACAATATTGCCAACGCGAAGGTCGGAAAGAAGATTTCGGTGGAGCGTCTTGCGGAGATATTCCTTGAGCAGCAGGACAGAGGGGCACTTAATATTAACCTTGTGACACCGACACATTACATACCGCAGATTATAAAGGCGCTTGAGCTGTCAAAGAACCAGGGAATGAACCTGCCTGTGGTATACAACAGCGGCGGCTATGAGAAGGCTGAGGCACTAAAGCTGCTTGACGGACTTGTGGATGTATACCTTCCCGATATGAAATATATGTCACCCGGGCTTGCCGGAAAATACAGTAAGGCACAGGATTATCCGGCAGCTGCGATGGCTGCACTTGCGGAGATGTTCAGACAGGTTGGAACACCGGTGTTTGAGGTAGAAAAGCCGGATGATAATACGGCAACGGACGAGGCCGGTCTTATAATGAAGCGTGGAATGATAGTGCGCCATCTGGTGCTCCCCGGGTGCACCGCGGATTCAAAGGCAGTTGTAAAATACCTCTATGACACCTATGGGGATGACATATATATGAGCATAATGAGCCAGTACACCCCGATGCCGGAGCTTATGCCCGGCGGAAAGCTTAATGCGCTCTACCCTGAGCTTGGAAGATGTGTCACACAGGAGGAGTATGACGAGGTTGTGGACTACGCAATTGACCTTGGTGTTGAGAATGCCTTCATTCAGGAGGGCGATGTCGCGAAGGACAGCTTCATACCGGATTTTGATATGCTGGCGGGGGTGTAGGCAGGAGAGCAGGCGGTAAAAATATAGCTGTGCAGAGGTAATAGTGCGAAATCGTAAAAAGCAAGTTTTTCATTACTATTTGAGCCACTGCAAAAGCAGTGACAGGGGGATTATTATGAACATGGGATAGCTCTGAATAGTTTGAAGGGTATCGCAATTATCTATGAAAAGTTAACGAAATGGAGAAAAGAGAGAAGAATATGAAATATAATTGCCCTTATGACAAAAAATGCGGTGGCTGTAACCTGCTTAAGCATGATTACGCAGAACAGCTTAAGATAAAGAAGGCTGCCCTTGCAAAGCTTTTAGCACCATACGGCAGGCTTACAGAAGTGCTTGGCATGGATGAGCCGCTGCATTACCGCAACAAGGTACATGCCGTTTTCACAACGGACAGAAAGGGGAATGTCATATCCGGTGTGTATGAGGAGGGAACGCACAGGGTTGTTGCGGTCGATAACTGCCTTATCGAAAATGAAAAAGCCGATGAGATAATTGCGACAATCAGAAAGCTCATCCCATCATTCAAGCTTAAGGTCTACGATGAGGACAGAAGAACAGGTCTGTTCCGCCATGTTCTCATCAGAACAGCACACAGCACCGGACAGATTATGGTTGTGCTTGTCCTCTCAAGCACGATGTTTCCATCCAAAAATAATTTTGTAAAGGCTCTTTTAAAGGAGCACCCGGAAATAACAACAATAGTAATGAATATCAATGACAGGCGCACATCGATGGTGTTGGGTGACAGGGAACAGACACTCTACGGAAAGGGTTATATTGAGGACGTGCTGTGCGGCAATACCTTCCGAATATCGCCAAAGTCCTTCTATCAGATAAATTCCGTCCAGACGGAAATCCTCTATAACAAGGCGATTGAATTTGCCGGGCTTACAGGAAATGAGACGGTCATAGACGCATACTGCGGAATCGGTACAATCGGAATCACCGCGGCTTCATATATGGCCGGGCAGGCTGGAGGAAAAGGCGGAAATGTCATCGGTGTTGAGCTGAACACCGACGCCGTGAAGGATGCCATCGCCAATGCAAAGCGCAACAATATGGACAACATCCGTTTCTACTGCGATGATGCCGGAAAATTTATGACCCGCATGGCAGCCCACGGACAGCACGCGGATGTTGTATTCATGGACCCTCCGCGTTCGGGAAGTGACGAGACATTTTTAAGCTGCGTCGCGAAGCTGGCACCTAAGAAGATTGTCTATATTTCCTGCGGTCCGGACACGCTTGCGCGTGACCTTGGAGTGCTTAAAAAGAAGGGGTATAGGGTTGAAAAGATGGTGGGGGTTGATTTGTTTCCGATGACGGAGCATGTGGAGACGGTGGTACTGCTTTCCCACAAAAAGCCAGACGGACATATCAACGTAAAAGTTGAGTTTGGTAAGGGTGAGGGAAAAGTTCCACTTGATAATATTGCTAAAAGAGCGGAAAGCTATAAGCCCAAAGAACGAGTGACCTACAAAATGATAAAGGAGTACATAGAAGCTAAATACGGCTTCAAAGTACATACCGCATATATCGCAGAGGTAAAGAGAAATCTAGGCTTGCCGATGTATGATGCTCCTAATGCGGTAGAAGAATTGAAACAGCCGCGGAAGCATCCGACAGCAGAGAAAGTGGAAACGATAAAGGATGCCTTAAGATATTTTGGGGTTATTTAGAGTAGGTGCTATAGAGAGGAAGGATTTTATAACTAAGGAGGAGGGGAATAAAATGGATATAATAATGCAAGCAGATAAGCATCTTTCATCTGTATCAATATCTAAACCTGAAGATACGTTATCCTGTTCTTCTGTAATCGATTTTCTTAGTGGATTAAGTGATACTATTCAGAACTTATGGTGGCTTTTTATACTTATATTTACGGTACTTGTTCTTATAGTTGCACTTTTCTCAATTCGGAGAAAGGCTAACAAGTTTACCAATAAACAGATTGATCACTTGATTAAAGACGGAAAATATATTCCAGGCATTTTTGTAGAGTTAAATGAAAGCAAAGAGGTATTGAGGTATTTTATTTATAGAAAGAGATGGAAAAAACGATTAGTTCAAAATTTTAACTTAGTATATGCTAATGCTTATGGTGATATTTTGAGAAAAGCATATAAGAATCCAAATGTACGCTATAAGCTTAGTAGGAAAACTTCGTTAGAAAAAATTGAAAAAGCAACGAAATCGGCATTTGATTTACATAATAACTTCAATAGGTCTAAAGTGGAGTTCAAGTCGGCCTATAAAGAATCACAAGTTCTTTTTGAAATATTGCAATATCCTTATACTGATATATTAAGGAACGTATACCAATGTAGTAAGGCTGCTAATAAGAAGTATTTTATCCTTACTGGTAGCGCAGGAAATGGTAAAACAAATTTACTATGTAGTATAAGTGAATTATTGATGAACCTTAAGGAACCCATTATATTTTTTAATGCTAGGGATATTGAGGGAGATGTTTTATCGTTTTTATTCTGTGAATTAAAACTTCCAGATATATATAAGAAGCATAAAAATATGTACCTTTATCTGGCAAATTTACTGTTGACTATTCAGCATAAACATCTTTTTATAATCGTTGATGCAATAAATGAAAATGATAGCGAAGGGTTTGGTAGCAATATCGCTGAATTTATTAATGAAATTACTAAATATAGTAGGATAAATATTATTGTGTCTTGTAGAAATGAGTATTATAAAGAACGTTTTAGGAAACATCTTGTTGAAAATGTTGATATACCAGCATTTGAATTTGATTTAAAGGAGCAACATTATACGCTTGCTGCAATTAATCAGATTATTAAGGCATACAGTAAATATTTTAATTATAGTGGAAATATTTCTCCTACTGTACGTAATGTACTCAGTGAGCAATTATTGTTGTTGCGAATATTTTTTGAAGTAAATAATGGAAGTGATGCAGATGCATATTCAATTCGAAAACATGAAATATATGCTCAGTATATTGAAGTAATAAGGAAGAGTAGCGGTGATAATATCGTAAAGGTACTTAATGCAGTGGCGGATTTCATGATAAAAAATGAGAAATATGATGAGATAAATTTATCTGATATGGAAAATGCAGGAATTACTCCAGATGTGATAAAGGAAACAATAGACAGCAGTATTCTGCTCAGTAAGAAGTTGGTTTTTCATGATGGGACGATTGCCAGAAATGAACATGAAGTCGTATATTTTGTTTTTGATGAGATGAGAGATTATTACCTTGCACGACGAATCTTGCTAAGGAATATGTCAGTAGACAATGTAAATGGTGAAGCAGTTCTGGAAAAGTTAAGACAACTAAAAGCAGTGGGAGCATCCTGTGCAGAAGGGGTTATTCATTATTGTTATGTTTTTTTTAGAACGGATGAAGTAGTTGCCAAATTAGGACAGACAGATAAAATATGTAATGCCATTCTTAATTTATACCGTATTCCAGAACATAGAGAAAAAAAGTCATATTGGCACATGCACCACAGGGAAGAACTTCAAAATCTGGGATTAAGAATTATCTTAACATCTGGTATTGAATTGTCTAATTTTGAAATTTCATATATTCAAGATTGTTTAAGGAAAGATCCATATGAAGATGGTGGAATATTATTTGATATAATGTTAGATGGAACACTTTATGGCGGTATATACAATCTTGATATGTATTTAGACATCTTGCTTGGATTAAAAAATAAAGATGCAATTCTTAATGCATTTCATAAGATCGATGCACGTAATAGTAGGGATGATCGTTTTATCCCAGAAGATTTCATCCAATATTATATTGCATTGGAAGATTCGGGAAAACAATTGCAGATTCAAAAGATTGCTGAATTATATCTGTTGTGTTTTGAATTATATGATGTAGCGGTGCAGGAAGAACTCGAAGACTTTTTCTACAATTTACCTACACATGATA
>ENA-UESE01001508-UESE01001508.1-human-gut-metagenome-genome-assembly--contig:-NODE-1508-length-17385-cov-3.280968_pt1 | contig 17385 bp, 15 predicted proteins | sample MGYA00242995_ERZ507996 | MGnify/ENA primary metagenome ERZ507996 (study PRJEB26167, sample SAMN06115489) | human gut metagenome | host: Homo sapiens | place: China:Sichuan | collected 2015-04-15... | reverse complement strand
TTTACCCCTTTCGTCAGATTTCCGCCGCCGTCCCACACAACAGACGGCACCGGATGGTTGGTATTGCCGGTTACAGGAATATTCTATCGATAAAAATGCGGATTTACAACGGACAAAAATCGCTGGATGTAACAAAATGATAGAATTTGTTGTGAATTTCGTCACAAATCGTTACGAATCGGCCGCGCTCCTTGTACAATAACGACAATCTGCAGCTTTCTGCACAGAGTTGCCCGTGCAGCACAAAGCGCCCGAAGCTTTCGCTTCGGGCGCGTCCATTTTCCAAAAACCTCGTAGCCTTTCACCAACGGTGCGGCGAAAGAAAATCCAATCATTTTCTCAGGCGACATGTGCGGCTGAGAAAATACCGCTCGGCCTGCAAACGTGCGCGCCGTCCGCCTCCGGCGGAGGGCGCGTGCGCTGCAGTCAGGCCGCAAAGCCCTTGTCAAAAAGTAATACTTTTTGACAGGCTCAAAGCGCCCGAAGCTTTCGCTTCGGGCGCTCCTTTGGTTTACAGGTTACACGGACATCCAGCCGGGCAGTGCGTTGGCGATCGCGTCCACGATTTCCTTTGCCTTTTCTTCGCCGCAGCGCTCAAGGATGTCGGAGGCGAGGTCGAGGCCGATATGGATGGGTCCTCTGAATTCGGTCATGTTACTTTACCCCTTTCGTCAGATTTCCGCCGCCGTCCCACACAACAGACGGCACCGGATGGTTGGTATTGCCGGTTACAGGTAATACTGTAACGGAAAAAGTGTCAAAACGCAAGTGACAAATTTTATAGAGTGTAACACTTTGAACATTTTCGTCCAATTTTCCGAAACCGCTTTGTTGCTGGTTGAAATATCTCAACCAGCGCCGCGTAATCCGGCAAAATGTTGCATAATTGCGCACCGGTCGACGGCCTTCACAGGGCGAAACGGCATTATGGAAACCGGTTCTCCACATTACCAACAGACTTTTCAACACAAACGGGGTGCAATTAACGATGTTATGTTAACTACGGATTGGTTTTCCCGTTTTTCGGTGCTGTTCTTCCCTGTGCGCACAAGTGTACGGCAAAGCGGCATCCTGCTGCGCTTTTGCCCTGCACGCGCCCAGACCCGCTGCCGTCCGCTCTGTGTTCTGCAAGTGCACAAAACCCCGGGAGCAGAACGCTCCCGGGGCAGGTGTATGGCTTTTGCGGGTCGGCGGTGCGTCGGTCACAGGCCGGTGAGGCGGCAGTAGCGCATCATGATGGCTGCGATCTGCGCGCGTGTGGCACCGCCGCTCGGGGCCAGATAGTCGGCGCCATTGCTCGCGATGCCGGAGATGAGACCGTTGCCGACGGCCCAGCTCATGGCGGCGTATGCCCAGTTGGAGACGCTGGCGGCATCGGGGAAGCCGTTGAGGGATGCTGCGCCGCCGAGGTAGGCCGGCGCATACTTTTCGGTGTAGCCATAGAGGAGAACGGCCATCTGCTCGCGGGTGATGAGGCCGTCGGGCGCGAAGGTCGTCGGGGTCATACCGGCGACGATGTCTTTGTCGTAGCCCCAGGCGACGGCGTTGTAGTACCATGTGCTGGGCCTGACATCCGTGAACGGCACGTAATATTTGCTGTAGTCGGTCGTGTCGCCGGAGAGGTTATAGAGGATCATCACGATCTGTGCGCGCGTGCTGACCGTGTCGGGCGAGAACGTCGTCGCGTCGAAGCCGCTCATCAGACCGTGGCGCACGCAGTAGTCGATGCCCTCGTGCGCCCAGTTGGACGGGGCGGGCACATCGCGGAAACGGAAGCTCGGGCACGCGGCGCCGCCCGGACAGACCGCAGAGCCGGTGGCGGGGATGATCTCGGTTCTGGTCTGGCCGCAGACGGTGCAGGTGTAGGTGCGGACGCCGGGCGTGGTCTCCGTCGGCGCGACGGTCACGGTGCCCTCGTCCCAGACGTGGGTGTGCGGGCCGGTGGCGGGGATGACCTCGGTCTTGGTCGCGCCGCAGACGGTGCAGGTATAGGTCATGGTGCCGGGGTCCTTCTCGGTCGGCTCGGCGGTCACGGTGCCGCTGTCCCACTTGTGGCCGAGCGCGGGCTTGCTGTTGCGCTTTTCGGTCGCGCCGCAGTCTCTGCAGGTGTAGAGGTCATAGCCTGCCTCCGTGCAGCTGGGTGCTACGTTCTTGGTGAAAACGAAGGTGTGCGCGCCGGTAGCGGGGATGACCTCGGTCTTGGTCTGGCTGCAGACGGCGCAGGTGAACGTGCGCACGCCGGGGGTGGTCTCGGTCGGCTCCGTGGTCACGGTGCCGTTGTCCCACGTGTGTGCGCCGGTGGCGGGGATGACCTCGGTCGCAATGACGTCGCCGCAGTTGGCGCAGACGGTGTCGATGTGGCCGTCGGCACCGCAGGTGGCGGGCACGGTGTTTTCCGTCGTGCCGTAGCCGGTGTGCAGGCACGCGCCCTTGCTGCTGACCTTGTAGCCCTGCCATGTGCCGTCGGTATCAAACGTCCAGCCGTAGACCGGGTCGGGGTTGTAGTGGATGGTGACGATGGCGGGCTCAAAGCTGTGCGCTTCCGAGTTGCCCGGCTCGACCGTCGGGGGTGCGCCGTAGCAGCGCACGTCTTTGAGTGCCTTACAGCCGGTGAAGGCATTGTGGCCGACGCTCGTCACGGTGCCGGGCAGCTTCATGTCTTTCAGCGCGGTGCAGCCCTGGAAGCAGCCGTCGGGAATGGCGGCCACGCCGGCGGGCAGCGTCACATCCGTCAGCGCGGTGCAGCCGGTGAAGGCGGACGCGCCGAGCTCGGTCACCGTCTCGGGGATGGGCGCCTTGGTGAGCGACTTGCAGCCCTCAAACGCGCGCTCGCCGATGGCGGTCACGGTGCCGGCGTATTTGACGTTCAGCAGCTTCGTGCAGTTGGCAAAGCACTTGCCGGGCACGGCCGTGATGGCGGCGGGCAGGGTGATGTTCGTGAGGCTGGTGCAGGTGTCAAATGCGCCGCGGCCGAGGCTCTGCAGCCCGTCAGGCAGCGTGACGGCGGTCAGCCCGTCGCCCGCGAGACCGAAGTCACCGATCTCGGTCACGCTCTTGGGGATGGACATACCCGTGAGCTTGGAGCACATGGCGATGCCGTAGCGGCCGATGCGCGTCACGCTGTCAGGCAGCGTGATCTGTGTGGCATCCGGCAGAAGAAACAGCGCATAGTCTCCCACGTTCGTGACACCGTCCTTTATGTCTACACTCTTAATTCCAATTTTGGTTATCACACCGAGCGCGTCATAGTTCCACCACGGCGCGAGGTTGCCTTTGGGGAAGTCAAAGTTGGGCATGGCGCCGGTGCCGGAGATGGTCAATTTTCCGGTGATCGACACATTCCAGTGCAGGCAGTTGTTCTCACCGAAGTCACCCTCCGTGGCGGCGGTGGCGAAGCTGTTGAGAATGGCGTCCGTGTCGAGATCGGGGATCTCAAACTCTTCTTTGAACTGTTCGATCTTCTCTTTGATGAGCCGTTCGGCAACCTCTTTTTTCAGATCGTCGATTTTGCTGGCCGATGCGTTCACGGTCAGGCCGGAGAACAGTCCCACGACCAGAACCAGACACAGCGCCAGCGAGAGCAGGCGTTTTTTCATAGTTTCTTCCTCCTTACGGTAATGTTCCTGTGTACAACGGGAATATCTCTCTGTTGAAAATATAGCATACTCCCGGCAAAGTGTGCAATGGATGGGACGCAAAAACCGACGGATTTGTTACGAAACCACAAATTTGAGCAAGAATTTTACACGTTTTTTTGCCTGTGAACGCTTTCGGGCTGTTGCAATGGCGGGGCGCGTCCTGTATACTTGCTCTGTAGACATGTTTTTTGAAGTGTCGGATCCAGGAGGGAGGAACATAATGAAAAAACGAAAGATGTCGCTACTGCTGTGATTTGTGCTCGCGGCGGGACTGCTGAGCGTGTGTGCTCCGCCGGCGCAGGCGGGCACGATCGCGGACGCGTTTGAACTGTTTATCAAGCAGCCCGGTCAGATCAAAAAGCTCTTCGGCCGTGAGGTCGCCCACGGCGACTGCGGACCTGCCGGGGACGAGGCGAGCGTACATTATAAGATCTACGAAGTCACGAACCCCACCGTTGTGCAGGACAACCCCTTCCTGCAGCAGATCTGGCAGATCCATGATTACCGCGAGGACGCGCAGTATTACGGCTTGTACATCTTCGGCGACGGGAAAATGGCGGACTACACGGACAAGGACGGGATGAAAGCGCCGTGGATGGGCAACGTGGAGGTCACGGAGTATAACGACAAGGGGCAGGTCATCGGCTCGACCGTCGTGGAGGGTCTCGGTGAGGAGTATCTCGCGCTGGCCTACATCGCCGACGGCACCGACGAGGAGTGGGACGGCCGTACCGAGCGCTACTCCGGCGTCACGAATGTCGGCGCGTATGCGTTCAAGGACTGCCGCTATCTCACGTGCATGTTCCTCAATGACGACATCACCACCATCAGCGATCACGCATTTTATAAAGGCGAGTACCTCTCGGCCATCAATATGCCGCGCAAGCTCGAGCTCATCGACAAGTACGCCTTCTACGGCTGCGACACGCTTACCTTTGTGCGCGCGCGCAACTGCAGCCGCCTGCGCCGCATCGAGGACCACGCGTTTTACAGCTGCACCATGCTCGCCGAGCTGCGTCTGCCGGAAGGCCTGACGTACATCGGTCCGTGGGCCTTCGCGTGGGACCGTATCCTCGGTCAGGAGGATACGACGCTCGGTCTGCCGTCGAGCCTGCAGACGATCAGCACGGGTGCGTTCGCGTTCGTCAACCACCACAAGAACCTCAACATTCCGGCCAATGTCACGAGCATCGGTGACTTTGCGTTCATGTGCGATTACTACATGAACAACCTCACCTTCAGCCCCGGTGACAAGAAGCTCACCATCGGTAAGGCGGCCTTCTTCGGCGACAACCACATGAAGACCGTCGACCTCTCCAACCGCGTCGCGCAGATCGACCGCTGCGCCTTCGCCGGCTGCGAGATGCTCGAGGAGGCCTACTTCGGCGACAAGATCGACACGATCGAGGGCCGCGCCTTCACGAGTCTGGATAACGCCATGAAGATCGCCGTCGAGGGCGTGCTCAACGGCATCCTCCGCCCGGACGATACCGAGCAGAACGCCGATCAGGCCGGCGATATCAGCACGGCCCTGAACATGATCGCCAAGGTCACGAAGCTCAAGCGTGCCGTCTTCAAGAACGACCCCGCCAAGAGCATCTACGCCGCGGCGGACTCCAACCGCTCCTTCCCGGATGACTGCGTGGTCTATTACCCGCAGGGCAGCTACACGTGGCTCGCCGAACTCAAGGACGACGGCACATGGCAGGGCTATCAGACCGGCTTCTGGCACGGCGACCACATTGCCGCGTTCACGGACACGGTCGTCGCACCTACCTGCACCGAGCAGGGCTATACGCACCACGTCTGCACGGTGAAGGGCTGCACCTATGCCCCCGTGGACGACACTTATGTCGCCGCCACCGACCACACCTGGGTCAAGACGCAGACGCTCCCGCCCACCTGCACCGAGCAGGGCACGGCGTTTTATAAATGCTCGGCCTGCGGCGCGACCCGCACCGAGAAGATCGCCGCGCTCGGCCATGACCTGAGCCGCTGCGATCTCCGGCCGGCCGCCACCTGCACGCAGCCCGGCCGCGCCGTCGGCACGTGCGCGCGCTGCGGCGTGCAGATCGACGAGGTCATCCCCGCCAAGGGGCATGACTACAGCTACGCCGAGACCAGCGTCGCGCCCACCTGCACCGAGCCCGGCCACTACAAGGGCACCTGCCCGACCTGCGGCAAGGACTATGACGATGTTGTTCCCGCCCTCGGCCACGACTGGGGCGAGTGGGTCACGTCGATCGAGCCGACTGTCTCGACCGTCGGCTACCGCTATCATGTCTGCAACCGCGACGGCTGCGGCTACCGCGAGGGGGAGGACATCCCGAAGCTGCACACCCACACGTGGGATGCCGGCGTCGTGACGCAAAAGCCCACTGTGGCCGAGCCCGGCGTCAGGACCTATACCTGCACCGTCTGCGGTCAGACCAAGACGGAGACCATCCCCGCAACCGGCGTGCCGGAGACCTGCAACGGCGGCCCGGCCTGCCCGGGCTACGCCTTCCGCGATATGCCCGCGCCGAGCATCTGGTCGCACGCGGGGCTGGATTACTGCATCTATCATGGCTATATTGCCGGCACGTCGGCAACGACCGTCACGCCGGACGGCGAATGCACGCGCGCCATGATCGTGAGCATCCTCTACCGCGTGCAGGGCGAGCCCGCGAAGGTCAACGGTTATGAGCTCAAAAAGCTCGCGGCGCCGTTTGACGACGTGGAGCGCGGTATGTGGTACACCGATGCGATCTGGTGGGCGAAGCTCACGGGCGTCGTCTCCGGCATGAGCCCGAGCACCTTTGCACCCGACGATCCGATCACGCGCGCGCAGCTTGCGGTCATCCTCTATAACTACACCAAGCAGTTTGCGCCCGAGAGCCTGACGGAGACGGGCTCGCTCACCGGCTTCCCGGATGCGGACAGCGTCCCGTCGTGGGCGCGCACGGCGATGGCGTGGGCCGTCGGCAGCGGTCTGATCTCCGGCGTCGGTGAAAACGGCGTCTCGTACCTCAGACCGGAGGGCTGCGCTACGCGCGCGCAGGTCGCGACCATTCTCATGAACTACGACAAGGCGCTGGGCTGAGGCGCAGCCAATACCGATAGAAATAAATAGAAACAAAAACAGCTCCGGAAGCGTCTACCGCTTCCGGAGCTGTTTGCCGTCTGTTAAGTTTACATAATGCAAAATCATTTTATTTAAGCTGCGTAGATGCTGCGCTTTTCGCTCTTCTGATTTACATAATCATTATCCTTTCCTGCCGCGCAGCATCGCCGCGATCGTCACGGCGCTGTATCCGCTCTGCTGCCAGAGGTCGCCGGGCACCGTGCCGCCGTTGCGCAAAATGAGCGCGATCTGGCGCCGCGCATCGCTGCGCGCGGCCGTCTGTGCCTTGTCGCGCGCGGCCTTTTCCTTTTCGGCTGCGGTCTGCTCGGCCTTGGCTTTCTTGTCGGCGGCGGCCTTGGCGTCGGCGAGGGCCTTCGTCTGCTGCTGCAGCTTGCTGTCCGCGCGGTCGTAGGCGGCGTCGTCCATGTCGAGCAGCGCCGCGATCTGCGCCTTTGTCACGCCGTCACGGCTGTCGGCGGCGTCGAGCATCCGGTCAATGGCGCTCAGGCGTGTCTTGTGCTCGCTGCTGTAGCGCTCGTAGGCCAGCTGCGCCAGCTCCGGCAGCTTGCCTGCGAGCATGGCGCGGTAATAGCCGCCCGCCTGCTGCGAGGCCGCCACGGCCGCCGTCGAGGCCTGACCGCCCGTCAGCGCGGCCGCCTTGCCGAGGGCGTTTTCTGCCGCGAGCTCCGCCTGCCGCTCGTATTGCTGCCGGTAGGCGGCGTAGAGCTTGTCCGACGCGGGGTCGTAGTCAAACTGCTCGCCGAGCAGTGCGTCGAGCATCCGGCCGATCTGCTCGCGGCGGTCTGCCGTGCCGCGCCCGGTCAGCAGCGCCTCGGCTTCGCGGCGGTGCGTGTCGTCATAGTCCGGCACGTCCTCGATGGGCAGGTACTGCGCATAGTCACTCGTCTGCTCCTGACCGGCCATGCCCTCGCCGCGGATCTTCGCGTTGCGCTGCTGCTCATAGACGGCGGCGGCTGCGTTGTCGCCGCGCCGGGCCGCCTGCTCCATGAGTGCGGCGTAGTCGGTGTCCTTGTCGTATTTGTATTTTGTCGCCATTGGTTCTCCTTTCCTCAGTGCTGCGGTCCGGCGGCGGCCTCCGTGCGCGTGAGCGATAAAAGCCGCCACGCCCCCGTGCCCGTCAGCCGCAGGCGAAAGTGGTCGCACCGGCGCGGCAGTACTGGCAGGGTGAACGAACGCTTTGCACCCGCCGTCACATTTGCAAGCGTGTGCCACTGCCCGTCGGAGTCATACTGCGCCGCCGCCGTGATGCTTGCGCCCGCCTCGGCCTCCAGCCGCAGCTGCACGCGCAGCAGCCGCTTGCAGTCCGGGCTGCCGCTGGTAAAGTCGCCCGTTTCGAGCAGGCTCTCCATCTGTGCCGTGCTGCCCGCGCCGAAGCGCCACACACCGCGCGTATCCTGCGCATAGAGCGCACCGCCGCACTGCGCAAAGCCGCGCGCGTCAAAATCGTCCTCACGGCTCCACAGGCCGCTGCGCGTGTCGTATGCGAACAGGTGCCAGGCGTTTTTCTCGTCGCGCGCCGAGAGATACCAGCGCGTCCCGTCCGTGCCGGCGACGCCGTGCGTGAGCGTGCGCCCGAGCGCATCGCCGATGCGTACCGGCCGTCCGCCCGCCGTGCGCGCCGCGCCGACGGGGGAGAGGTAGTAGAGTGTCTCGGCCGCCGTCACGAGCGAGCGGCCGGAGTCCTGCTCCGCGCCGAGCGCGGCCGAGGCCACGAGCTGGAAGTTTGTAGGCCGCGTGCCGTAGAGCCGCCAGAGCCCGCCGGGCTTGAGAAACACTACGCCGCTGCCCGTCGCCGCGCAGCCGGAAAAATCCCCCGGCGCGCCGACATCCACGCTCCATGCGGCCGTAGCGACCGCGCCGTTTTCGTTCGCCTCGTACCAGAACCAGCTCAGCGGATCGCCGAGCTTTGTGCACCACACGCTGTCGTGTGCGCACGCCCAGAGGCGGTTGCCGTAGCTGCACGCGTGCTGCGCGTCGGGCACGCGCCGCGTGATCGTGACGCCGTTGACTGCGCCCGCGCGCACGAATGTGTCCGGGTCAAAGCGCAGCCGCGCCCCGTCGATGCCGCGCAGGATGTATGTGCCGTTGTTGCGCACGTCGCCGAAGCCGCTGAGCGTCACGGCATCGCCGGTGCGAAAGTGCGCACCCGCGCCGTCGGCCACGAGGATGCTCGCGCGCCCGTCGCCGTCCGTGTCTGCGCCCGCAAGCGTCACGCTGCCGCTCCAGCTTGGCTCTGCGCTGCCGAATGTGCCGTCCGCCGGTCGGAACCAGACCTTGTCCGGCCAGATGAGCACCGTACCGCCGAGCGCTGCGAATACCTTCGGCGTGTCCGTGAGCGTGCAGCCCGGCACGGCCTTTCCGTTATAATACAGAGCCGTGCCGGCGCACCAGAGCAGCCCGTCTCCGGCTGCGAACAGGCCGTTCGGCGTGCCGCTGCACGGGTAGATGCGCGTGCGTCCGGGGCGTGTCGAGAACAGGGGGCTGTCCGCTGCCGAGCCGTTGGTCATCTCGTAGATGCCGCCCTCGGGGCAGGACGGGCGGTGGTCGTAGCCGCGAAAGTCCGTCTGCACATGGCGGACGGCAGCCATGCGCCGCGGAAATGTGGGTAGATACATGCCTTGCCTCCTTACAGGTTGAGCGGCTCGCCGTTGTGATACAGTTCGCCGCACAGGTCGATCTTCCCGGCCGAGAGCATCAGCTCCGGCAGATCGCCGCGCGTCGCGGAGATCACCGCGCCGCTCTTGTGAAAGATGAGATATTTGCGCTCGAGGCTGTTCTGGCTGCCGATGTGCAGCGTGTCGGCCACGGTCGTGATGCCGTTGAGGTCGATCTTGTCGGCCGAGAGCGCGATGCTGCTGTCGCCGTCGTTGATGGCGGCGACGATGGCTGCCGCATTCACGCCGTCGGCATCGGTCACGAGCGCGATGCGTGCGCCCTGATCGCTCACGGTCTGCTCGAGCGCGGCGACATTGCCCTCGGCCGACGTCAGGCGTGTCTGCAGGGTGCCGGCGTCGAGGCTCAGCTGTGTGATGCTGCCGTCCGCGCCGTCGATGCGCGCGCGGATCGGCGAGAGCAGCCGCGAGAGCGCCGCGGCGTTGAAGTTCTCCGCGCCGAGGTTCGACAGCGTGTACTGCAGCGCCTCCAGCAGCCGCGGCACGGTCTCCTCCAGCGCCGCGAGCCGCTGCTCGACGGTTTCGTGGCCGGTGCGCTCCGGCAGGGAAAGCTCCAGCGGGGAATAGTCCGTCATGCGTCGTCATCCCCTCCGCCGTGCTGCGATATGTCTGCGCGCAGCACGGCGATCGCCCGCACGAGAAACTGCGGCAGCGGCGCGCCGAGCGCACCGGCGTTTTCGACCACACTGCCGAGCTCCGTCAGCAAATACCACGCCGTTACGAGCGGGCACAGCAGCACGTCATAGTGTGCGCCCAGTCCCGGCACACTGCCGAGCAGCACCCGCAGCGCAAAGTCCAGCAGCGCCGACACCAGCACGCCCGCCACGCTGCCGGCCTTGTGCCACAGTCCCTCGCGGGCGCAGCGGCTGCTCCATGTGCCTGCGCGCAGAGCGGCAGCGCTGCCGGTGGCATAGTCGAGCAGCATGGCCAGAAACCAAGCGGCCGCAAGCCACCCGGTCCAGCCCCAGAATGCCGTCAGCGCTGCGGCGGCCGCTGAGACCGCCGCTTTGATCGTTGTGAGTCTGTCCATTTACGTCTCCTTTTGTTCGTCCAGCATTCGCTGGCACACGATCATCGTGCGGATCATGTCCAGCGACAAGTCCAGCTTGCCGTTTCCGACACCGCTGAGTACACCCCGGTCGATGAGCCGCTGCGCGTCGGCGCGAGCCCATTGCGGCATCTCCGCCACGGAATCATAGCGCGGCATATCCGGCACCTCCTCCCGATCTTCCTTTGCCATTGCCTCGGCGACGTCGCGCCGAAAGCCGTCCATCGTGTAGCCCATATCATATGTGCGCCACAGCAGCTCCGGGTCTGCGTGGTTGCTCGCCACGCCGCGCCGATGTCCCTCGGCGTGCCCGATGATGACGCCATCCTGTGCCGGGTCAAGTTCGTACTGTTTACACAGCTCAGCAAACAGCTCCACCACCGTGCGGTACGTGCCCGCGATCTGCTCCGCTGCCTCGCTGCGTGTCATGCCCGCGCTCGGCTCGGTCATCTCTACCCCGATGTGCGTAGAATTGGCGCTCCCGCCGCAGTGCCAGCCGCGCATCTCCCACGACAGCGTCTGATATACCGTGCCGTCCGCCTGCGCGAACGCGTGCACGCAGACAGATACGCCGCCCGGCTGATACTGGTTAAAGCTGCGCGCAAACACCGCCGCCGATGGCTGCGGCGTTCCGACACTGTGCAGCATGATGCCGCGCGGCGTCAGCGGTGCGCCCGCCTGATAGCATTTGTTTTTGACTGCAAACGCCTCAATGATTTTCATCTTGCGCCTCCTTATTCGATCGGTTCGTCGAGCGTGATGATCAGGTTCTCGCCCTTGCCCTTTGCGCTCACGCGAAAATACGCCGCAGAGGCGGGCACATTGCTCGCTGCTTCCGTCACCTGAAACGTCATGGCCGTGGTGCTCTCCGGGATACTGCTCGGGAAATACACGCTGACGTCGATCTTGTTTGCGGGCATAACGGCTTTAAGCAGTTGAAATGCACTGTCATACCATCCGACGCGGGAATACGGTTCCGCCTTCGAGAACGTGATCCCCTCACCGGCGATGCGGTAAACGTGCTTCGTCACATTGCCGGGCAGCGGAATGAATCCGCTTGTCACAAATCCGCTGCCACTCTGCGCGTTTCCGGACGATGATAGGTTGTATCCATTCTGATACGGCATGGACGCGCCGCTGCTGTCAACAGCCGTGGGTACAAGGTTTGTGTACGTCACAGGCTTTGACGCGCTCGCCGTGATGGTGATGTCCCCAGTCACGCGCGCGATGGACACCACGCCGGTCGCGGCATTGTATGCCGTCGCTGTGATGTCCGTACCGCCCATGCTGACCGTGACGGTGTCGAAGGTGTACCCGTTTTTCGGTGTCAGCGTGGTCGTATATGCCGTGCCGTCTTCGACGGCGGTCGCGGCGTTGCTGCCGGAGCAGCCTGTGAGCGTCGTCTTGATGGCGCGCATGACCACTGTGAAATCGAACGACAGCGTGCGGTCATAGCCCGCGCCGTAGCAGAATGAATAGATTTTTTTGTCTGCCGGATTGATGACGTTGACGGTGAAGGCCGTGTCGGTCGCGCCCGGCGCTTTGCTGTGGGTCGTCTCCTCGCCGAATTCGATCTGGTTGCTGTCCAGCCGGTTGTTATCGCCCACCTCGTTCGTCCGGTAGTAGTTGGCGGACGGGCAGCAGATGCGCAGCGCTGCCATCTGCTGCGTCGGCGGGTCGGACTGGGAAACGTTGTCCGGCACAACGTAGATCCTGGATGTCTTGAAGTTGTGCAGATGCCCATGGAAATTCCCGTAGCAGACCGCGCCGTTTTTCCCCGCGAAGGAGACCGTCTTGCTGCCGATCGTGACGCTCCCGCCGTCCAGATACGCCTTGAGCACCTTGCCGCCCGCCCGCGCGCTGCCCCAGTCCAGCGGGTAGTGTCCGAGGATCACAAAGCCCCACGCCGCGCTGTCCGCCTTGCTGCCAAGGTCGGCAAGCGTCTGTGCAAACCACAGCAGCTGTGCCTCCGAGAGCGCGTTGGCCGCGGTTTCTCCGCCGGTGATCTCGCCCTCGACGGTGTTGAGATTGATGATGCGCAGCTTCTTTCCGGGGACGTCCCGGTAGCAGTATCCGGCTTGTGCGCTGCCGTAGACCGCGCCCGCGTTGTAGTCGGAAAAATACTTTTTGATCAGCGCCGCGCCGTACAGATTCGTGAGGCTTCCGGTCTCGGCTGCGAAGTATTCGCCCGTGTCGTGGTTTCCGGGCGTCCAGAGCTGCGGGATGCCGCGCAGTCCCTCCTCGATCCAGCGGTGAAACTCCCTGCACTGCGCCTCGAACTGCGCCGCCGTGGTCGTCTTGTACCCGAAGGTGAGATCGCCCAAAAACGCCGCGAAATCCAGCGGGATCACGTGCGACAGCGCCTTGATCGCGCGGCAGGCGTCCATGTTTCCGGTGTCGATGTTTGCCTTCCAGCCGGTGGATTCATCGGTCGCGTGGTGTGGGTCGGAGATGGTCACAAAGACGATGCTCGACGCAGTCTTCACGGCCTGCACCTTCTGCGCCAGCGCGAGCACGCCGTCCTTGACGTAGTCCGGGATGTCAGCGTGGGCGATCTGATCGCCGTCCGGGATGCTGCGCACCGCCGCGCCCATCTGCGCGATCCTGTACGTTTCTGCACCGCCTGTTTTCTCGCGGATGGCGTCGGCGATGTCCTGCACGGAGGCTTCTTCGTAGAGCTTTTTCATCAGTAGCTCACCTCCGTGCCGTCGGCGATCGTCACGGTCTGCGCCGTGCTGCCGTCGTACATAACCGTCGTGCCGCCGATGCGGATCGTCAGCGCCTTCGGGTTCGGCAGCGCGGCGGGCGCGATGTTCTGCGTCATCAGCTCGATCCTGACCGGGACATCCCAGACATCGCTGGTCGTTTTCGCCTGAAGCTTGACGGCGCAGAACGTGTGCCGCTCGGAATCGGCCACAAGCGACGAGAATGTGAGGATGCCGTTCGTCGCGCCCTGATAGAGCATCAGAAAGTGCTCGCCTTGAAACGAAAGCTGCGCATAGACGCGGTGCGTCGGGTTTGCGCTGACGTAGGCGTACAGCTCGGCCGGCGTCATGTCGGCCGTCGTGCCGGACAGATCGCCGCCGACGTGGATGATCCGCGTCTGCTGCGCCATGCCGTCGAGCTTTTTCTTGTCCGCTGCCGACATCAGACCGGCTGCCGCCGGCGTTGCCTCCGCTTGTCCGGATTTTTGGTCCCACGCTGCCGCCCGCTCCGCCGTGATGCCGTCGAGCACGGCCTTGTTCGCGTGCCGGTGGCGCATGGCGGAGTTCATGGCGATCTGGTGGCTCTGCCCCGGCGACGGGACGGCGGCGCCGTTCGTGCGCTGGTGCCACTTTGCGTATTCATCGAGTGCGGCGTTAAACAGCGCCATGCTGTCGGCGTAGTGCGCGGTCTCGTGTGCGGCGTAGTCGCACATGGCGATGACGTAGTACACGTACAGCCGGTCAAACGGCGCCGGCACGAGCAGCACGGTGCCGCGCTCGGTGTCCGCGTCATAGGTCACGCACTGCTCGGGCGCTGCGTCGAGGATGCGCATCTGGATCATGTGCTCGCACTCGTTGAGCCACTGGATCTTTGCCGCGTCGTCCCACGCGTTCGGGCAGATCGCGTCGATGCGCGTGAGCGCCTGCTGAAGCGTCGCCATGCTCAGAGCCCCAGCGCACCGCTCTCGGCGGCAAAGCGGGCGGTCTCGCGCTCGATGAGCGCGCCGGTGCGCGCATCCTGCGCCTCACCCTGCGCGAGCACGAGGGCAAAACGGCGCGCGATCGTCACATCCTCGCCGCGCGGGATGCGCACGGTCTCGCCGTTGACGGTCACGATCTTATCCTCCTTGTAGCTGCCGTTGTCACGAAACAGGTGCACGGTCACGGGCTCGCTCAGCCAGGCCTCGGCGGCGCGGTCGGTCATTTTTCTGGTTGCCATAGTGTATTCCTCCTTGTGTGAATGCGTGCCTCCCGCCTTGCGGCGGGAGGCATTTGGTTTCTTACTCGGTGTAGGTGCTGCAGGTCTCGATGCGGCGGATGGCGCTGTCATCGAGGCGCACGGCGACCTTCGTGGCCTTCCAGCCGACGCTTGCGCGCTGGTTGAGCGGGTCGCCCGTACCGGCAGAGCCGAGCTGCTTGACGATGTGCTCAAGCCCGCCGCCGGTGATCTCGGTCGTGCCGTAGCCGTCCGCGCCGAGCACGAGCGTGACGTACACGTCGCGTCCCTGCGCACCGGCCTCGCCGGGGTAGAGGATGGCGTTGTCCTCGACCGTGACCGGGGCGTCGACGGTCATGGAGCTTGCGGTGTTTTCCCTGACGGTCACGCAGGCATTGCCGATGAGCACCTGACGGCCGACGAGTGCGCCGGGCTTGACCGTGCCGCCGTCGAACGCGACGGTGGTCTTGCCGCTCACCGCGCCGTTTGCGAGCAGCGTGCGGCTGTCGGCTGCCAGATCCTCGGCGTGGAAGATCTTTGCCTCCGTGCTCTCAACGAAGCGGCAGCCCTCGATCTTGCCGATCTCGCCCTCGTACATATGCTCGGTGTCGACGTACTGGTGCGGCGCGAGCCACTTCGGGTCGTTCATGAGGTCGTATGCCACGTCGGGGTGGATGATGACCGGGAACGCGCCGTCGATGCGGCGGCAGTTGGCGTTTTTGAGTGCGCGCACGGCGCGGCGGATGCAGTCGACGGTCAGGTAGTTGTTGTCGGCAGCGCCGGCATTGCCGCCGCGCAGCAAGTAGCGGGCGGACACGGACTCGTCGGCGTACTGCACGTTGTCGCCGCCGACGAGCACCTCGCGCGTGATGGTGTCGAGCGTGCGTCCGGCCTGTGCGCCGAGCAGCTTTGTGGCCATGGTGAGGTTGTTGTCGATGGCGGTCAGCAGCAGCAGGTCGCTCATCTGGATGTAGCCGCCGTACTGACGCACGGCCGCCTCAACGGTGCTCATACTCAGACTCTGCCCGTCGGGGGTCACGCCTTCGGTCAGGGCGGTCAGCGCCTTGCCGAGCGGGGCGAAGCGGCGAAACTGGATCGTCTTGCCGCCGTTTGCGGGGATGGGGTGCTTCTGTGCGAACTGATCGTGCACGAGCTCGGGCTCGGCCGCGTCGATGAGGTAGTCGGAATAGAACGTCTTCATCTCCTCGGTCAGGCTCTGCTGGGTGGTCACCTGCGTGTTTGCGTCAAACAGGCGCAGGTCCATGCGGATGTTTTCCATACTCATGTCTCCTTTTTTCTCTGCTGTCCGCTTCCGGGGACAGCGCCGGGGCAGCACCCGGCCGCTGCACTGCCGTTGGGTTCCTCCTGTGCGGGGGTGCGGCCGGTGCCCTCCGCAACGTGGCCGGGGTAGGCCTCGGCAAGCTGCCGCAGACCTGTCACTGCCACGGTAAACGCCGCGCGCACATCGGTCCGGTCGTCGGCTGCGATGGCTGCGTGTCCGGCGCTGAGCGTCCGCTGCACGCCCTGCGCGCCGAGCGTGTCGAGCGCACCCGCCAGCGCGCACATGAGTGCGGATGCCCCGGCGCACACGATGTCGCTGCCCGGGCAGTACGCCGCGTGGCCGTCCGCGCGCAGCACGCACCGGCCGTTCCGGCAGATGTACGCGAAGCGGGTCACAGGCTCAGCTTCACGCGCTCACCGCGCTCCGCGCGCGCAGCGAGCGCTGCGCGGTCGGCGCGGCTCATGCGCGACACGTCCGGCCGCACCACGATGCCCACGCCGCAAAGAAAATTCGTCAGAGCCATGACCAGCGAGTCGATGGGAAGCAGCCGCGGCAGGGCGAGCGTCGTCAGCAAACCCAGCGGTGCGACCAGCAGGCAGATTTTCATCGCCTGCGCGTCTACTGCGCCCTCTGCCCTGAATGTACAGAGCAGCAGCCCCAGAATTTCAAATGCTGCGGTCAGCAACGCAATCAGGGTCACCCTTGCGTCGCCCGCGCGGCTGAGGGCGCGCCGCCTGTCCTTGGCGATTGCCGCGACATGTTCCTTTTCCCGCTTCTGCCGCCGCTGCTGAGGCGTATCTTCTTTCGGAAGGGGTTCGTATTTCCGTGGCGTTCTGCGCTCCGCAGGCTTGTCCGCCGGGGCAGTTTCTTTTTTTGCAGTTCTTTTTGCGGCAGGCTTTGTTCTGCGTTCGGGCGTTTCCGATTCGATGCGGACGGGCTTTTTTGCGCCCCGCACGGGCTTATAGACCGCGTCCTCCGCACCGTCGCGCACCCGCTTCGCTTTTTCCTCCGTTGTCCGCGCCATGCCTTCACCTCCGCGTCTTTTTCATGTTCTCTTCCGTATCGTTTTTCTGCTTGGCAAGACGCTTCTTTTCCCGACGAATCTCGCCGCGTCCGGGTGCGCCCAAGCCGTCGCCCCTGCCCTGCTCCGCTTTGCTGCGGCGGGCGCGGGTGACATAAGGCTCATCCACAATCAGCGCGCCGCTTCGGTCATACAGCCGCAGAACGAGCTTCAGTTCGCCGACCTTGAGAATCGTGCCGTCGCTCATCACGGCTTCGTCGCCCGGCTCAACCGGCGTATCGTCCACCTGAAAGCCGTCTTTATGCAGCGGAACCATGTGCAGCTCCTCGCCCTCCATCCAGAAAAACGCGGAACGCATATGCACCTTTTTATAAGGAATACAGACATCGCAGCTCATCGCCGCGCCCAGCGTGCCCTCAAACGGAATCCGAAGCTCTTCCCCGGCGGGAAGCCGTCTGGAACCCGCCGTCAGCACGCGGAACGTGCCTGCCGCGCCTGCCTGCGGCAGATTTTTTTTGACGCGCCGCCACAGCGCGCGGTCACACATGTATTTTCTCAGAGCCAGCAGCACAATCAGTGCGATGATTGCCGCGCTGAGATAGCCGAAACCCATGGATGCTACCTGATACCAAGCCTGGGTCACCCGTGAACAGCCTCCTTGCTATCCGCCGGGCAGAAA
>ENA-UESE01001503-UESE01001503.1-human-gut-metagenome-genome-assembly--contig:-NODE-1503-length-17432-cov-3.166695_pt1 | contig 17432 bp, 17 predicted proteins | sample MGYA00242995_ERZ507996 | MGnify/ENA primary metagenome ERZ507996 (study PRJEB26167, sample SAMN06115489) | human gut metagenome | host: Homo sapiens | place: China:Sichuan | collected 2015-04-15... | reverse complement strand
ATAAATAATAAACAAAAGATATATAAAATATATCAGTCGAATTTGCGGTCGGCGAACAGTTTTTGAACCCGATCCGCGGGGTGCTCGCGCAGCCACTTGTACACCGTGTCGGGCATTCCCCAGTGACGGATCACGATACAGATCTGGCGCGGCGTCAACAGTGTGTTGGGACGCTTGTATCCCGCTTCCAGCAGTTCGGCGTACAGGTTCGGATAGCGTTCTATCTCGTCGCGCATCCGTTTGCCTGCCGAGCGGGGATAAACACAGGTTGTGAAATATGCCATCGCCACGTCCGACAGCAGGCAGCTTCCGTTCAGCAGCCAGTCAAAATTTAATTCTTTCATAATTGTTGCTTTTATTTATGTGACAAAATTACATCTCTCTTGTGTGAAGTGAAAAACTTTTTTTACTGTCACGGCGTTGCTTTTCAAGTATGACATGCGAAACACAGAAAAAAATAGTATCTCTGGTGGATGAATATGATAAGCCCATGCTGCAATCCATTGGGGATGAAGAATTGCAAAAAGAGTTTCGCAAGACCTTGCAAGCCTTTTATGGAGCTATCAAAACAATGGATGGATACATCCGGTTCGCTTTTCTGACCGGTGTCACCAAGTTTGGTAAAGTGAGTGTGTTCAGTGCTTTGAACAATCTGATCGATTTGTCGATGGACGAACGTTACGTGGCATTGTGCGGCATCACCGAGGAGGAAATACGGACCAATCTGGATCAAGAGTTGTACGAACTTGCCGACAGGCAGAGGATGGGTTATGAAGAGGTGTGCCGTGAATTGAAGGCATGCTATGACGGGTACCATTTTGTGGAAGATTCGATCGGCATTTACAATCCTTTCAGCCTGCTGAATACGTTCTATAAAATGAAATTTGGAAATTATTGGTTTGAAACGGGTACTCCTACCTATCTGGTAGAACTCTTGCAGATACATCACTATGATCTTCATAAAATGGCGCATGTGGAAACCAATGCGGATGTATTGAACAGCATCGACTCTTCCTCTACCGATCCTATTCCCGTAATTTATCAGAGTGGTTACCTCACCATCAAGGGGTATGACCGTGAATTCGGGATTTACCGTTTGGGATTCCCGAATCGCGAAGTGGAGGAGGGGTTCATGAAGTTTCTGCTTCCTTATTATGCGGACACCAATAAAGTAGAAGCCCCGTTTGAAATTCAGAAGTTCGTGCAAGAGGTTCGTGCCGGGGACTATGATTCTTTTTTCCGCCGTCTGCAGAGTTTCTTTGCGGATACCCCTTACGAAATGATTCGTGATCGGGAACTGCACTATCAGAATGTGCTTTTCATCGTCTTTAAGCTAATGGGATTCTATACGCAAGTGGAATATCATACCGCTGAAGGGCGTGTCGATCTCGTTTTGAAAACAGATAAATTCATTTATGTGATGGAGTTCAAGTTGGATGGCACTGCCGAAGAAGCTCTCCGACAGATCAACGGGAAGCATTATACGCAACCTTTTGCGACTGACGGCCGTAAGCTTTTTAAGATTGGCGTAAATTTCAGTGCCCAAACCCGAAACATCGAAAAGTGGATCGTTGAATCCTGATATTTAGTAACGATTAAAAAATAAAATGAACGATAAGAAGAAACACCTAAGGCGGTGCTTCAGCATCGCTGCGCACGAATATAAGGCTTTTTGCTACAATAACAAGCGATGAACTATATTTCTTAAATGAAAGAGCCGTGTGAACTAACAATGATAAAACAGAACTACTGTTTGCAAATTCACTTTTTAATATTATATTTGCAATAAATAAGTAGCTATGATAGAAAGGATATTAAAACAGAAGTTATTAGAGATGACAAACAAGTATCCGATTGTCACCCTGACGGGACCTCGGCAGTCGGGTAAATCTACTTTGTTGAAAACATCTTTTCCGGATTATAAATATGTATCTCTCGAAGACCCGGACATGAGGTTGTTTGCAACCGACGATCCCAAAGGATTTCTTGCGACCTATCCTGATAAGACAATCATTGACGAGGTGCAACATGTTCCCTCGCTATTTTCGTATATTCAAACCTACACCGATAATGAGAATCGTGAGGGGATGTATTTATTGGCCGGATCACATAATTTTCTATTAATGGAAAATGTGAATCAGTCATTGGCGGGCCGGACAGCTATACTCAAACTCTTACCTTTCTCTCATCGTGAAATGAAAGAAGGCGGTATTCTTCCCAAAAATGTGGATGAAGAGATATTCAAAGGGGCTTATCCGCGTATTTATGATAAAAATATAGAGCCGGATGATTATTACCCGTTCTATATCCAGACGTATGTTGAACGGGATGTGCGCCTGATGCGAAACATTGGAGATTTGAGCAAGTTTATCCGTTTTTTGAAATTATGTGCCGGACGTATCGGACAACTGCTCAATCTTTCGTCATTGGCTAATGAATGCGGTATATCGGTGACAGCTGCAACGGCTTGGATTTCGATATTAGAAGCGAGTTACATTTGCTATCTGCTAAGGCCGGATTTTAACAACTATGCCAAACGATTAGTAAAAACGCCCAAACTTTATTTCTATGATACAGGGTTGGCCTGCTCCTTATTAGAGATACAAAATGCGGAACAGATCTCGACGCATTTTTTGCGTGGCGGTCTGTTTGAAAATCTGGTTATTAATGAATTTATCAAGGAGGCATATAATAAAGGTGCGGAACCTAATTTGACTTTCTGGCGGGACAGCACCGGAAACGAAATAGATTTACTACGTACCGAGGGTGGTAAACAATACGCTTACGAAATAAAATCGGGGGCGACCTATTCGCCGGACTTTTTCAAGGGTATCTCCAAATGGGCTAAGTTATCAGGGGCTACGCCCGACCAATGCTTTGCCATCTACAATGGGGACAGGGAAATGAAAACGTCTTTGGGTGAAGTTCTCTCTTGGAAAAACAGCAAGCGATGAACAATATTTCTTAAATGAAAAAGCAGTATCTTCGCACCAACAATTTCCGCCACGCCTCTTTACAATGCGTACCAGGGCGGAACTTATTTTTTTATATACCTATGGTAGCATATACTAAGCAACCCATAAGCATTGCCCACTATGTAGGTTGACTGATGAAGCTTACCCACCCCTTTCCCTTTTAAAATACCCCAGTACCGTGCAAGGCGACAACTTGTGGCGGTCGCGGTAGCGTGACTCGAACTCGTAGCGGGTGCAGAGCCAGCGGCAGAAGCAGCGGTAAGTGATGCGCAGGTCCAGGCGCCGTTGCAGGTCTTCGTAAAACAGGGCGATCCGGGTGAAGAAGTCGCTTACCTGCTTTCGGGCGATGTTTCGTTTCCGGGGGGCTTGCGCAGAGGCGGCCTGTTCCTCCCGTTCTATCAGGTATCGCAGCACACGGATGTCTTTTTCTATCTTATCTTCTTGTTCGTGCAGTCTTTGTTGTTTCTGTTCCTTTTTTCTTAATGACTCTTTCAGGTCCTGGATGCTCTTTTTCATCTTACTTTGAGGTTTGTATGGGATGGCTGGATGCCAATGTTTGTTAAAACGACGTTAGGATCGGCAAAGATATACAAAAAGTGTACAGCATATCGTCCCAAGGATTGTTCCGTAAAGTCTCTTTAGATGTGTTTTGTAAAGATATAGGTTCGGTTATCCGGCTTTCTGTACAATTTATATTTAAGGGGATATTGTAAATTAAAAACAATGAATAAGATGAATGAAACATTAACAGTATTTATGATTTCGGAGATTGAAAGGTTCCGTGAAGAGGGCCGTGAGTCCGCCCGGCGCATTTACCACAACATGCTGCGTTTGCTCAGGGAGAGCGCGGGGAAGGGGGAGAGCGGATGTGAAGAGGTGACCCCGGCGTTTCTGGGGAATTACGAATTTCTGCTGCTTGGCCGGGGGCTTAGCTGGAACACGGTGTCTACTTACATGCGTGCCCTGCGTGCGGGCTACAACCGGGGGATGAAGGGGCGTCCGGGATATGTGACCGGGCTTTTCGACAAGGTATACACCGGTACGCGCTCCGACGTGAAGCGTGCCGTGGATGCCCGCACGGTGGGGCGTATGATCCGCATGTCGGGGTGTCCGGATGAATCGGCCTCGGCGAAGGCTGTGGACTGGTTTGTGCTGATGTTTATGCTGCGGGGCATCCCGTTTGTCGATCTGGCACACCTGCGCAGGAGCAATCTTGACAAGGGGGTGCTGACCTACTGCCGGCATAAGACGGGGCAGGAGGTCAGCATTACCGTGCCCCGTGAGGCGATGGACATCATCAACCGGAGGATGGCGGAGAACGATCATCCGAGCTACCTGCTGCCCATCCTGGGACAACCCCGTACCGGGAAACGTCGGCAGGAGAAGGTGCTGACTCCTTATCAGGAATATCAATGTGAACTGCGCAACCTGAACCGCCGGCTGGAACGGGTGTCGGTGGATTTGAGATTGGGCGGCAGGCTCAGTTCATACACCGCGCGTCACACGTGGGCCACGATTGCCTTTCATCAGGAGACGCCCGTGGGAGTGATCAGCCGTGGGCTGGGACACTCTTCGGTGAAAGTTACGGAAACTTACCTGAAACCTTTCGGTGATAAGGAAGTAGACCGGACAAACAGGAAGATACTCAACTATGTGCTGAGTGCGGTTTGAAGGTAGAATGTATTGAAGGTATTACGCTTATAATCAGTAGGGTAGGTGGTCTGTTACTTTGTAGGTAACGGCATCGCTTTATTGCTGCAAAATTGGACATTATTTTTCACACAAACAAATAAAAAGGCAAGTTTTTCAATAAAAAGATAATTAATTTTAAAAAAGATGCATGCTTAGCATTAGTTTTCCCTATTTTCTCTTAAAAAAGCAATAAGAAGGGTTGTCCACGTTGGTGTAATTTAACGTGGATGAACATTTTATTGCCATCATCGGATGCCTTTTATTGTTTAAATCTAATTATTCGGTTTAGAACGCTGTCTGTTTCAGATATTTGTTAAATGCCGTTACCTACAAAGTAACGGTCTTCACAAACAAAACAAAAAGTTATGCTTACAATTTTAACCCAGGAGGCTATCAGGGTGCTTCGTTACATCTATTACCGTGATGCCGGCATATCTTCTCCTCCTGTTTCTTCCGATTGCGCTTTCCGGAATGTTTCTGTCCTCCTTCCCCTGTTGGAGCGCGGAGGGCTGATTCGCTGTATATGTCCGGAATCTCCCGATAGTCCCGTTTCTTATGAACTGTGCAAGCCTTTGGGCTCCATCGACCTGCTGTCCTTGTTGCTGATCCTGCACGAGGGGGTGTGTCCGGTTTCTCCGGATGTCGACGAGCAGCGTGTCTATGGCCGTTATGGGTCGGTGGCCTCCCGTATGGGGGTTGTCAACCAGATGATGCGCAGCATATTCAGCGAAATCCATTTGACAGAACTTTGTTTGTAAACCGTTTTTTAGAGATTGCCGCCATGAACAGAATTTTACTGCTGCTCGGATATATCCTTTTGCTCTCCGCACCGGTCTGCGGTCGGGGTGTCGGCACACGTGCGGTTTCGGACTGCGATTCGTTGCACACGTTCCGTTTTGTACAGGGGCGTGACGTTCTGTATGCCGACTATCAAGGCAACAATCACGAGCTGAAACGCCTGTTTGCCGCCGTCTCTTCTTTCCGTGGCCCTATCGCCGACGGGAAGATGCGTATCTATGTAGACGGCCATTGCACTTCGGGCGGGAGTGTACACGACAATCTTTGGCTGGCCTATGTGCGTAGCAGCCGTGTGAAGTCCGAACTGATCACCCGCAAGGGCATGAAAGAGGAGTATTTCGTGACTCACAACCATGCCGTTTGCTATCCCGGCGAAGAGCGCGACGTGGTGATTGTCTACCTGCGCGAGCCTGCGGGTGCGGATACTTTATCCGCCGCCCGCCGCAACTATGGCATGTATGCCTCCCGATATCCGCTTTTGCCTCCTGCGGTCCCATCTGCTCCGGACAACCGCCCGTGCCCGCCCCCCATTCTTTTTGTACCGGTCGGTCCGGCCGGTCATCCCGGTACGGTTGCGGGGTCGGGAGCAGAAAATCCGCGTCGGATGGTCTTCTCCCTGAAGACGAACCTTGCCGACTGGTCGGGGCTGACGGCGGAAGGCCGCCTGGGAGCTTTCAGGCCCAACCTGGCGCTGGAGCTTCACTTTGCCCGCCGTTGGTCTGTGATGGCCTCTGCGGCGTATTCAGACTGGAAAGGCGGGCGCGATCACCGTTTCTGGGGCGTCTCCGGCTACAGCCTCGAGCCCCGTTTGTGGCTGAAAGGTGACGGGCGTTACCGTTGGTTCTATCTGGGTGTCTACGGTCAGTCGGGCGATTTCGATTACCGTCCCTCGCCCGCAGGCGATACGGACGCCACAGGCAGAAGCCGCACCGGACGTTACCGGCATGCGGGACTCTCCGCAGGCGTGTATGTCCCCCTGTCCCGTCATTGGGGCATCGAGGCGGGAGTGCGCGGGGGATACCTCCATTCGTCCGCCAAGGCTTATGATAACGAACCTCCCCATGCATACTATCACCATCCGGCCTCCTTCGTCCGTTGGGGCCTGACGGGGATCAACCTGGGGCTGGGATATAGGTTTTAGAAATACAATGGGAATATGATACTCAAACTGAAATACATACTGAAAGCTGCCTTTCTTTCCCAGCTTCTCTTCTCGTGTACGGAGCGCTCGCTCGAACCGCGTCCGGAACCGGAGCCGGTTCCCATCCGTCTCTTTACGGGTATTCGTACCCGTGCGACGGTGGACGTTTTCGGCGATACCCCGGTGTGTGTCGCTTACGGTGTACGTACGGGACAGTACGACGGGAGCTGGGATGGCATTGCCACGGACAACGAGATCCGCCTGATGCCCGAACGCTACTATCCGTCGGACGGCTCGGCGCTCTATCTGCGGGGATACTATCCTCCGGCACCGCTGACGGCTGACGGGCGGCTGACTTACCGCCTGACGGGAGAAGAAGACCTGATGCTGACGGGCGAACAGAACGGATCGCTTTCCGCTCCTTTCGGGGAGTCCGACAGCCAATCGCTCCTGTATCGGCACTTGCTGACGCAACTGATCTTTACACTCACGGTAGAGGCCGAAGATACCGGGGCGCTCCGTGTGCGGTCGCTCCATCTGAACGGACTGACGGACGAGGTGACCCTCTCCCTGGCCGAAGAGTCGCTCTTGCCGGGTGAGCGCACGGTGAGCGTGCCCGTTTATGAAGCGGGCGAAGAGGCGGAGGGCCTTCCGTTTGACGGCAACAAGCTGACGCTGCCGGGCTATGTGCTGGTGCAGCCTTCCGCTACGCTGACCATTGACCTGGTGCTTTCGGTAGACGATGACCGGACACACGACCGCGAATACCGTGCCCTTCCCGTACGGTTCGAAGGCGGGGAGGGGGAAGGCGGAACGGCTTATACCGTCCGGGTGGAACTTCCCGATCCCGTCATTCCCGATCCGATGGAGATTGTAGCTGTCGCTACGGTCGGACGGTGGCAGGAGGGTGACTCCGGCAGTGGGGAACTGGTGGACAATCGGTCTGCCGAAACAGAACAATAAACATATTTATTAACTATAAAACTTTTAGAAAACAATGAAAACGAAACTAAGTGTGGCGGCTATGGCCCTTTTGCTGGCAAGCTGCTCAAGCAATGACAATGACCTTTTGCCCGAGAATCCGGTGAACGCGACTCCTATCCAAGTGTCGCAAAGCGTGCAGGGCATGGTGAAGACCCGCGCGGCGGTGGGCGTAGGCAGTGATGTGACGGCTACGGTGCTGGTGGCTGACGGTGATCAGGCTGCTGATTGGACTAAGTTTTCTCCGGTGCTTGCCAATGAAGTGACGGAAGACGGCGGACAGAACAAACTGACAACCCGTGCCACGGTTTCCACCGCCTCTTTCAAGGCGGGTTCTAAGGCCACGGTGTCACTCAACCCGATTCTTTATTACAATACGGCTGCCAGCACGAAGTCTTGGCTGGCGGCTGTGGCTCCTGCGGGAACGGTTAGCGGTACAACGGTGACGATTCCCCAAACAGACGGGGAGCAGGACGTGATGCTCGCCGATGCGGCGGAGGCCGGTAGCAGCAGTAGTCAACAGAAACCTGAACTTACGTTCAAGCACCTGACCACCCAGCTCAACTTTGAGATGAAGCTCACCACTCAGGCAAGTGGTGGCGAATGGACCGATAAAACCATCAGCTTAAAGAAAATCAGCGTGCAGGACGCACAGGTGCCTGCAGAGGTCAACGTAGCTCCGGCTTCGGGTAAGGCCGGTGTGAGCAAGTGGACGGATGCCGCTGTGATGAATGTGGGTGGTATTTCCAGTGTGGCGCTGGGCACAGATGCTGTGCGGGTAGGTAATCCGTTGATGATCCAGGCTTCGGGCCAAGTCGTGATCGATGCGGTGATCTCTGTGGGAGGCACTGATATCACTTTCAGTAATGTGACAATCAAAAAGCAGGATAATAAAACAAACCTGTCTACCGAGGCCGGTAAGTCACACCTGATCACCCTGAACGTGACCGAGCCTCTGACTCCGTCGGATGCTACGAAGATGACCGTAACTGCCACTGTAACCGACTGGGTAGCGGGTGATGCCGGCAAAGCCGATCTGAACTGATTCACATAAAATGTCTGCCATGATCATGAAACGCCATATTTCGCTTTTTGTCTTTTTCTGCCTGCCGGGAGTTTTCCTGGCAGGTTGCTCCGACGCGGACCGTTCCTCGCTGATGGGTGAGGAGGAGGTTCCGGTGGAGCTTTCCGCCCTGGAGGGCGATGTATCGTCGAGGGCGGCGGTCTCGGCAGGCAGCAAGCCTCAGGCGGAGTTTGAGGCCGCCATGGTATTTTCCCGAACCGGGGGAGACTACACCACTCCGGTGGTTGTCGCCGAAGAGGGTGTCTGGAAAGGAACTGTCGGGACCAACGGTGAAGTCAGTTGGAGCAATGCCGGTAAGGCAGCGCCCATTTATCCCCGTTGGGGAGCTTGGCTCTATCTGGTAAGCTACGCCCCCTACGCCGAGCCGGATAAAGCCGCTTCGGGCAGTGGAACGGGAACTTATGCCGGTACGGTTCCCTTTCTACTCACAGGGCAGACCGATCTGCTTTACGCTTCTCAGATACAGGGAAACCGCTGGGCGGACGGGCACTTTCTTTCACTGGTGTTCGACCATCAATTGACGCAACTCTCTTTTCAAGCGAAGAAGACGCTTCAAAACGGGGTGTCGGTATGGGTGAAGAGTATCACGGTGAAGGAGGCGAAACCGCTTGCTTCGTTGAAGCTGGCTACGGGAGAGGTGACATTCTCCACCACAACCGAACATCCCCAGGGACTGACGGTGGATCTTACGCAGAACGGAGCCGGAGAAGGAACGGAAGTGACCGGCCAGACTGCAGTCTCTGTGGGGCAACTTTTACTCCCTCCGTTGGAAGCCGGCGGAAACAACGGCAATGGAGGTGGAAGCAACACGTATACGCTGAAAGTAGAAACATCAATAGGTACATTCGATAATGTGTCGCTTACGTTCGGTGATTCCAACGCAAGCGGGAAAAATCCGTTGCAGGCGGGCATGTCACACGTAGTGACGCTGAACATCGGCGACCATGAACTGGGAATCACTTCGGTAACGGTGCAGGCATGGGCTCCGGTGACTGTTGATGGCACTCTGGATGCGGATTAGATACATGAATTTAAAAAAAGATAAAACGAACATGATGATTAACCAAACGAAATATCATTGGCTTATGGCTCTTCCGGCATTGCTGTTGGCTGTCGGATGCAGTGAAAGCATCTTGCCCGAAGGACAGGATACCGGGGTGGCGGAATTGCAGGTGTCGCCACAGGTGGTGTTGACACGCGGCGCGATAGATGCTGCGGATGCATCGGCTGTAGGGACTGTATTAGGAAGCATCGCGGTGTATGCCAACAGCAAAACGACGAATAAGACAACGAATAACTATGGGTTGTACACTTACAGCTCTTCGAAATGGGGCAACAGCAGCACGACCGATAAAATCTATCTTTCGGCGGAAGAGGCTACGATCTATGCGCATTATCCGGCGTATCAACCGGGTAGTAATGGTGAATTTCAGAGTGGCAGTACTGCGCTGAAGGCCAGTGGTTCAAGTGGTGAATACACTGATAATTCCACGATCAATATCTCTGTATTTCCGGGGTCTACCGGAAGTGTTAACGCCAAGATCGACTTTCAATCCACTGACAATTCGGACAGTCAAACCAGTACAAAAGATAAGATTCTCGCCGCCTCCGGAGAGGTGGACTATATGTATGCCGATCAGGGAAGTACCGGAGTGAAAGCCAGCTATAAAAACGGTGATACGAATAAAACCGGACAGGTGACGCTCGCCATGAAGCATGCCCTTGCGATGGTCAGCTTCCGGGTATATGCGGATCATACCTATAAAAATACCGGTGCATTCACCAAACTGGTATTAGCCAATAAAAGTGGAGGTACAACTATATTAAATAATGGAGCTAGCCCTACCATGAAAATTAAGGATGGTACGATCACTGTGGGTAGCTCTCCGACGGCAGTGACCTATACACGTGATATAGCAAACTATATGTTGCCCAAAGCAGCGAGTAGCGATGCTTCTGCTGCAACCACCGCCAAAGATAACGCCAGGAAAGCCAGTATCCTCGTCCTGCCTGAAAGCACGGTCGATAAGTCGACCGTGGAAGCTACACTGACGATTGATGCTCAGGATTATAAAGTCGCCCTGCCTGGTAGCGACAGTAAATGGGAGGCCGGAAAGAATTACCTGTACACCGTCAAGCTCAGTGGTTCCGAACTTGTCATTTCGAGTGTGACCGTGACACAATGGACAACGGCTGCGTCAAGCACTGACCTGGATATAAAGTGATAGAAGAAAAACTCAACAAGATAATAGATGAAGAACGTATTCATTCTTTTGCTCCTTGGAACCGCATCCCTGTTTTGCATAGCCTGTTCCGGTGAGAACTCCGTTCTCACCGACGGCGATGCCGTCCTCTTGCAGCCCGGTGTTCATGCTGGTGCCACGCTCGCCTCCACCCGTAGCATGATCAACGATGTTGGTACGGGTGCAGACCGGATCAGCACCATTGGCATCTACCTCGCCGCTGCGGACGGCAGTCTCTATCCGGGCAGCAACGCCGGGGGAGCGACCTTCACGAAAGCGGATTCCGGTACGAAGTGGACGAGCAATCCTTCTACCTACGTCAGCCTTGCAAAAGCAACGGTCTATGCCTGGGCACCCGCTGCGACAGCCTTGAAGAGCGATGGCGGCAGTGGTAGCGGAGGCAACAGTGGTAGCGGCAGCGGTGGCAGTAGCAGTACTGTCTTGCCTGCTCTCCCCGTCAGCGTGCCTGCCGGGCAAACTTTCGACGGAGGAAATACCTACGACTGTTCTACCGCCGATTATCTTTACGGTTCCGGCAGCGCTACCGTAGGTTCGGCTACGGCGGTTACCGCCAACAGCCTGTCTGCTTCGCCGACCCTCTATCTGCAACACGCCTTGTCGCAAGTCGTGTTCCGCATTCAGAACGCGAACGACCGCACCCCGGATCCGACATACGATTATGTAAGGCAGATTAAGCTTACGGCAGCGGGCGGCGCTACTCCTTTCTACTGTACGACTGCTTCCGGATCCGGATCGGCCGGCACGATGTCCCTGACGGATGGCGCTTTGTCCGGACTGGCCGCGGTGGGTGAAATCTCTTTTACCCCATCGGCCCGTCCGCAACAGGTCGGCACCTCGGGCCCCGTTACAGTGGCCTACGGGCTGGTGGCTCCGAAGACCGGGGCGGCCTCGGGCACGCAGGTGACGTTGACGCTGACACTGGGTGAACAAAGCTCGGACGCTACCGAACGGGATCTTACCCTCTCGACCGATGCCTTCAACCCGGCATGGCAGAAAGGATACCGCTACGTCTATACCTTGACGCTCGGCGAACGGGGAATCAGCCTGCAACCTGTCGATATAAAAGGGTGGACGGAAGTTTCCGAGGAGAGCAGTGACGTAGATCCCGGCTGGCAATGAAACAAATGATTCAGAACAATAAATGGTTCAGAATGACAAATGATTCAGAATGACAAATGACAAATGATTCAGAATGAATGATTCAGTATGAAAACAGATAGATTATACCAAACGGTTTTAGGCTGCCTGCTGCTTACCGCAGGCTGTTCGGACAATGCGCTGACCCCTTCGTTGCCCGAAGGGACTCCGCTTACGGTGTCCGCCGCGATCTGCGCTTCCGGTGAAGGCCGGGAGTCTGAGACCCGGGCGGCCGTGGCAGCCGGGACCCGTGCCGTGGCAGCCGACAACGGTTACGACCGCAGCACCTTTGCCGCAGGTGACAAAATCCGTATCATCCGCTCGCGGAACGGCTCGTCATCCACTCCGGTGGACTATACATTGAACTCCGCTTCTTCCGGCAGCAGTACGGGCGAGTGGAAACCTTCGGTGACGGGTACGGAGCTGCTCGTTGAGTCCGGAGCCACCTACCAGGCGAGTTACCCTATCGAATACTCGGGTATCCGTGCCGACCAGCGAAAGGCGGGAGGTGAGGACTACCGCCTGAGCAATCTGCTGGAGACTCCTGAGAAGGTGGCGATCGGCCGTGACGGAACCCTCTCCTTTACAGGCGAAAGCGCCTTTGTGCACAAAGGCGTGAAGCTGACCCTGAAATTTTCGGGAAAGAACACACTGTCAAAGGATTTTACGAGTATGACCGTAACCGGGAAGGGGCTTTACTCCGGAGGAGCAAGCAAGGATGAAACCGTCTACCTGTATCACCCCGGTGGTACAGACAAAGAGCAATATACCTGGCATGGCATTATCGCCCCGCTTACTTCCCAACAGTCGATACAGGTATCGGTGACGGATGCTAACGGAGTGGTCTATGACATCACCCTTATTTGCGCAAGGGCGGCGAACAGTCACTACACCTATACGCTCACCCTGAAAAATGATGTGCTGGTTCCCACCGGTCAGGAGATCAAAGAGTGGCAAAGCGGGGATTCGCATACAGGAACCTTAAGTTGATGTAACTTAGTTTGATGTAATATTAGTTGATGTAATATTAGTTTGATGTAACCCCATGAAAAAGAAAAAGAATAGAATCCTATCGGTATCCGGGGCGGCTCTCTGCCTGTTCTTCCCGGTTCTGCTGGCCGCCTGCTCGCAAGAGGATGCTTTGCCCCGTCCGTTGGAAGTATCGGCGGAGGTGGGGAATCCCGCTACCCGTGCGACGGATGCGCATGCCGATGATTATGATAAAAGAGAATTTGTAGCGGGTGATGTCATCCGGATTACGGATGGCACGAAATCTGCCAACTACCAACGGGTGGTCACCGGCACAACCGGCACCTGGCAACCCGCAAGCGGACAAACAGCGCTTACCACCACCGGTGGTGAAACGTTTACGGCTTCGTATCCTACGGCGTTCACCCGGATTCTAACCGATCAGAGCACAGCCACCAATTTCTGGCAAAGCAACCGGCTGGCGGCTACAGGAGTACTCGATGGCAATAAGGCTACGTTCTCGTTCGCTCCGGAAGCGGCGAAGGTGACCCTGGTGGTGAAGTATGGAAATGATTCAAAGCTTCCCGGCACGGCAAGCCTGGAGGGTACGGGGATTGCCACCGATGTCTCTACATCGGAGACGATCAACGCCTATAGCGCCTCGGCAGCGGGAACTTCCGCTCAGCAGCATACGTATGTGGCCATCGTCAAGCCCGGTTCCCGAACGTTTGTGATCAAGGTGAAGGTCGGCGACACCGGTGAAACGGAGAAGAGCTACACCGAGAAGGCGGCCCATACCTTGAAGGCCGGATACAACTACCAGTATAACTTTACGTCCACCAATGAATTGATCCTGAACGGTATCACCGTAGAACGATTCGTAGAGACAACGGAGCAGGACGCGGGAAACGCCACTTAATGAAAAACAGATACGAAAACAGATATGAACCTACAAAAATACAATCGAATGAAGAAGCCGGCGAATCGCCTCTACATGGCGCTTGCCCTCGGAGCGGGGATATGCCTGACGGCTTCATGCGCCTCGGACGACGGATTCGCCACCGATGAAGGCGCACTGGAATTGCAGCGGATCGAAGTGGAGGGAGAGGAGAGCGTCACCCGTGCGGAAGCAACCGCTATCACCGAGGTGGACGTGTATGCCACCACTACCGCATCAGCTACCAGTCCACATGCGGCGTATGGAGACAATCCACTGATGAAATTCTCCTTGAAAGAAGGAGTCTGGACTCCGGACAAGCAGACGATCATGAACAGCACTTCGGGTGATGCCTTGCTGTACGCCTATTATCCTCCCGCAGACATCCAAGCGTCCGGTGACGGTGAACATACGACGGCGGTGAACCTTCCGTCGTCATTGACTGATTTTCTCGCTACCGGGCAGGCCGATTATCTCTACGGTGTGGGTACGGATACGGGGACAGCCCCCGTCACGGCAAAACCTTCCTCGAGAACCGTCAGCTTCAAGATGAAGCATGCGTTGGCCAAAGTCAGTTTCCGTATCGTGAAGTCGGCTTCGGCCACCGAAGCGCTAAAGCTGATACAGGTGGATGTGCTGAGCGGAACCAACCGTCTGCGGACAGGCATCGGGACGATGAACCTGAAAAGCGGATTGCTGAACAGTCTGTCGGATATTTCGACACTGACACTGGCGCAGGCGAGTGGCGTGGAGTTGAAGCTGAAAGAAAACCAGAAAGGACCGAACGTGACCTGCCTCGTGGCGCCGATGGCGAAAGAAGAAACGGTGCTCTCGTTCCGGCTCAAGGTATGTGTGGACGGAGAAGCTGCCGCGAAAGCGCATGCGTTTGAAACCCAATCGGTGACAGCGCAGTGGGAGGCGGGAAAGCATTATGTCTATCTGATTACGGTGGACAAAATGGGAGGTAAGCTGAGCTCGGTACAGATAGAGGACTGGAAGAACGATGCGAACCAGAACACGAGTATCGGGATTTAGTGGAAAACGATCCACTCCGTGTTACTCTGTGTACTCTGTGGTGAACTAAAACAAGAAACGATGAATAAAAGACTGAAACTTTGGATAGGGTGTTGCCTTTGCATGCTGGGAGCGCCGGGACTGACAGGATGTTCGGAACAGGCTCCCGGGGAACCCGGCACGGAGGAGGGAGATCCAGTATCGCTCCGCTTCTCTCTTTACCGGGCGGAGGCGGACGAGGCTTCGACCCGTGCCGACGCGGCAACGGATATGGCGGATGGAAAGACTTTCTGTATCTATGCTTTCCCCGCAGGTGCGTCTACCACGACGACGGAACCGCTGGATCATAAAGTATATACGGTAAAGGGTGGAGTGGCTACGGGCGAACTCTATCTGTATCGCGGAACGTACGACCTTTACCTGGTATCGTACAACTCTTCGACGGAAGTGCCCGAACTGAAAACGGACGGTACGATTCAGGTGTCGAACGGAAAAGACTTTATGTACACCAGCCTGAAAGGGATCGTGGTGCAACCCAACCAAACGGGAGAAAACATGATGGACGTAGTGCTGCCGGCTCCCTTTAAACGCTTGGGAGCACAGATTAAAGTGAGTGTGGCGGCAGGTGACTTTCAGCCGGTTACTCCTACCAGTCTGGTGGTGAACTCCTTCGAGATGGGAGGACTCCGGGCGTCGTTGCCTTACACGTTGGGTGGTACTACCTGGGGGGCGGTGGCGAATGAAACGTTTGCCACTACTCAGTCCTTCACCGGATTCACGAATAATACAGCATCCCATGATATAAAGACTTCACGAGAAAGTACACCGGTTGTGGTGCTTCCGGTAGACGGTTCGGCTATGATTCCTTTTAAAGTGAACCTGACGGTAGGCTATAATGATAACGGTGTAAGTAGAAAAACGACCAATACTTATCCGGCGGAGATCCAGAAGGTGTTGCTGCCGGGCATGACCTATATGTTCGCCTTTACACTGACTTTCTACGGCATACTCGACCCCGCTGACTTGACGTTGGCGATAGGCGAATATGAATCGACCGTAACGCTCGATTCGGATGAAATGGGAAAATAACCGGCATTATTCATATACAATTATCATATTTAGAATCAGATCAAAACAGAATGGCAAAAAGACAATACATACGACGATGGACGGGCAAATGGGCACTCGGTTGCCTGCTGGCGGTTTCCGGCCTATGGACGGTTTCCGGTTTGCTGGCGGGATGCAGCGAGGAATCCGTAGAGACTTCCGAGGAGTTTCGATTAGTTCTGAAACTGCCTCCGGCGCTGACGGTGGATACCCGCGGAACGATTAACCAGATCCCTGTTAACCGGATCTGGGTGCTGCAATACGTCACCGAGGACGGAAAGTCAACGCTGAAGAACAAAGCTTTTTTTACGGTTCCGGATGATCCGGTTGGGAAGAATCCTCCTCCGACGATTGAGATTACAACCGGCGAAACTACTTTCACCCAAACGAATAGTCGCTTCTATGTCATTGCCAATGCGGAAGAGTCGTTCTTGAAAGACTTCACCGGAACCGAAGCGGAACTGAAGGCGAAAACGGTGGCCTTTTCCGGTTATACCAACCAGCCGTCCCTGTTGACATCGGGGCCGCTGGAATATACGCCCGATCTTAATAAACAGGGTGTAATACCGCTGGTGGTTCCCTTGCGGCGGGCTTACGCCACGATTTCCTTGTCCTGGAATAAAAAGGGAGACCTGGCAGCCAATAATTTGAGTAGCCTTGTCGTCAAGTCCGTCTCCCTCTACAATGTACCCGCACACATGGCGCTCTATACGCGGGGAGGCGGAAGTATTAAAGATAAGTATCCTGCGGATAAGGATGGTTCTACGGCTATCACATCCACAACCGGAACTCAGATCACTACTGATTTGAGTCCGTCTTCTCCTTGCAAATTCTATATGCCGGAAAACTTACGGGGAATGGGGACAGCCGCTTCGTTTATGGAAAAGAGCATTCCGGCTAAAGGGCCGGACGGAACATTGGACTATTGTACGTACATCAAGTTGTCGGGTGAATATAAGTATGCAGGAGCATCGGCGCCTATCGGCGTGAACTATCTCCTGCATTTGGGCGGCAACCTGATGACTGACTACAACATCCGCAGAGATTACCTTTATAACCTCACCGTCAATATCAGTGGCGCCAACAGCGCCGATGTGCGTGTGACGATCACGGACGGCAACGTAGTGATGTTTGATGCTGTGGAGGTGCTTCCGGTGAACAATGTAGTTTTCAAATAAAAGACAGAAATGAACTTGATTCACCACAGATTACACCGATTTTCACAGATCAACACCGAATCTTTGATTCGATTGAACTTGATTATCAGTGAAATATAAATAATTAATCGGAATATAAATAATTAATCAGTGAAAATCCGTGTAATCTGTGGTGA
>ENA-UESE01001502-UESE01001502.1-human-gut-metagenome-genome-assembly--contig:-NODE-1502-length-17434-cov-2.909316_pt1 | contig 17434 bp, 16 predicted proteins | sample MGYA00242995_ERZ507996 | MGnify/ENA primary metagenome ERZ507996 (study PRJEB26167, sample SAMN06115489) | human gut metagenome | host: Homo sapiens | place: China:Sichuan | collected 2015-04-15... | reverse complement strand
AAAGTCAATGTTACCAGCAAGCGTGACCTCAAGGGTGAGCTCACGACGCGCATGACTACGGGCACGGCATACTACATCGTAAACAGCGAGGGAAAATATCTGGATGCCAACGCTGAATGGGTGGATGATGCTGACAATGCTGCTCAGTGGACATGGATTGATAATAACAGCAGTTGGATTCCGTCGCATAAAGGTTATTATCTGAAAAGTGGAGACGCATGGTTGTATTACTCCAATGGACAGTGGAGTGCTGAAACAGCTAATAGTAAGTGTTCATATTTCGATGGACTTACTAATGGCGAGCTTGTCAGCAAAGACGGCTACGTTCTCGGCACGCCCATTGCGGTTGGAAAAGGCCCCATCAACATCAGCACCATCGCCATCACCGGCCGCAATGTCGGAACGACGGATGTTCAGATTGATGGAACATGGTATCACATCGTCGTCAATGACAACCTGCCTTCTGATCCGCTCACGACGAATTCGCTTACCCTTGAGTACATGATCACGACCTGCCATGTGCATGATTACAACAGCAACAGTGACAGATATGAGATCACGAGCGCAGAGGCATCGAATGCGGCTGGCGTTGATGTATCGACGCTTGCGCCTGCAAATGGCTATTTCCGCAAAAACAATTCGAGCAGCAACCCCCAAATGGATGCCACCTATTGGCAGACCATGCGTCTGGATAAGTACCACAAACAGGCTGCTTCCGGCTGGGGAGACAGCACCGGTGACGGTACGACGCTGACCAATGTTCGTTACTATACCAACAGCGCGAATAAGAGCGCGTGGCAGTATCAGACTGCGGACGGTATCTGGCACTATTTCCGCTCCGGCGATCAGCTGGTCGCATATTACCTGCAGAAGACGGAAGTCACAAAGGACGTCACCACGTACACAAAGGACTGGGGTGTTGGAATCCCCTCCGATGGCAATGGAAGTAATGGTCAGGTAGCGCTGACGTTTGCGGTCGTCTATCCTGACAACACGGTGCTGCCTTCGAAGGAAAATATGTATCCGGGCTCCACGACGATTTATAACTATGAGAAAACAGGTCGTGACATTGGCATCATCATGCCGAAAGAGAACGAGTACTATACGATCTCGAAAATCACGGTAACCGATGGTGTGCGTACCAGACAGGATGACGACAATAAATGGTACAAAAATGACAGCATTAACTGGAATATGAAAACGACGCAGGCCGGCGGCATTTGGTATGATGAGACCGTGGTTTGGGACGCAAGCTATGGCACAGAACCTATTGTCAACGGCAAGATTAGCAACATCAAGTGGCCTGCAAAAAATACAGGCAAGCTCGTGCTGATCTACCTGAGCGCGGTGGAACTCGAAACCAACCTGAACGTCACCTATTGGGATGACGATGCCGACACCCAGATCTATAAGTATCAGATCGTGGCAAAGCATCAGGCAACCGATCCTGAGCCGAACTACAAGACTGCGCTCATGGACGGCAAGTCCTGCATCGGCGAAGCCGGTCCGTGGATGGGCAAGACTGCCGAGGATAACGGCTATCTGCCGGACAGCGCCTATGTGGTCAATGCTTCCGGTAACCAGCAGACCATCAGTAAGGACATTAAGCAGCTTGACGGTGTGACCGGCAACTACAAGAGCGGCATTTATGAGTACCGCTGGGCTGAGATTTCCGAAGACGGCAAGACGCTCATGCTGCACTATGACCGCAAGGACTTGAAGGCCAAGACCTATGTCGTTGACTTCGGTCTGCCGGTGACGATTCCGGTGAGCGCATTCGGCATTGAGGATGCCAGCACGATCGCGCAGATGTCACTGCTTGCCGGTGAGAAGACGCTTGAGAATACGGGCAAGTACGGCACTGCGAAGATCAACAGCGACGATAAGACGGTGACGTATACGCTCCACAATACGCTTGACAGCACGGCGGCGATCTCGCTCTTTGTCAAGTTTACGAATGATCCGGCTGAGCAGCCGACGGTCTTCTCCGTCAACATCATCCCCGCGACGAGCGTCTACTATGAGGACAGCTTCGCCACGTTTACGAATGCCGATGGCACGAACGTTGTCAATAAGAACCAGAAAAACGGCTACTGGACGACCGTCGGCGAGCAGGATACGACGAAGCAGCAGGTCTTTGAGCAGCTCAAGAGCGAGAACAACAACGTCTACGGCTATGACCCTGCCTATGCCAAATGCAGCACCTTCTCCATGGGCAGCGCCACCAAGGTCACGGTTGATGCCAACACCAGTAAGCTCGGTCAAGTGCCCGCTGCGACCTTCACCTTCAAGGGCACTGGCTTTGATGTCATCTCCCTGACCAGCAACACCTCCGGCACGGTCATGTACACCGTGACGAATTCCAAGGGAGAAAAAGTGAAGGTCGGCCCGTGCGACACGTACTACGGCTACAATGGCGATGCCGCCGGTGTGACGACTGACAGCGCGAAGGCGCTCTACCAGATCCCGGTGATCAAGGTCTCCGGTCTGGATTATGACACGTATACCGTCAAGATCGAGGTCGGCTACGGTGAGTTCTTCGATCACACGGGCAATGATTCCTACAGCTTCTGGCTCGATGCCATCCGCGTCTATGACCCCATGGGCAAGGATAAGAGTGACTACGCGCAGGACGGCGAGGGTTACCCGCAGTACATCAAGCTGCATGACGCGCTGGTGGCTGATAATGTAAAGACAACTCTCTTCCTCGACGGCGCTGCAGCAGCGAACATCACCGACTATAAGAACCGTGGCCCGAACAACGAGGTCTATCTGGCCACCGGTCAGGCGATCACGTTTACCGTCCCGGGTGATACCAACATCGCAAGCGTCCAGATCGGCGCAAAAGCTCCCAGTGGTATGGCCGCGACGATGGTTGTTGGCACGGATGGTCAGCAAATCAGCACCGCCACCGAGATGTACTATGAGATCGGCGCTTCCGGCGGCAGCTTCACGATCACCAACACGGGTGACGGTATCCTGTCCCTGACGAACCTGAAGATCACCTTTAAGGTCAAGCCGAACAGCGCAGCTGCGCTGAGCGCGCCGACCGCTGAGGAGCAGGACGCCGCAGTCATGTCTGTGCGCGCGCTGTTTGCCGCGCCCGAGCAGACCTTTGAGCCTGAGCACTTCACGGCCAAGTGGAGCCGCAACGTCCATAAGGGCGGCAAGGCGACGCTGACGGTCAAGACGTCTGCGGATGTCGAGGCGATCCATGTCGACGATGTGACGATCGACAGCTATAAGGTTCGCACCGAGCGCAGCGGTTGGGGCTCTTCCGCGAAGAAGGTGACCTACCACGTGTTCACCTATACCGTGACGGCGACGGCAACGGCGGACTACACCGTCTGCGCCATCAATGCCGACGGTGTTGCGAGTGACCCGATCACCGCAAAGCTGACGGTGCGTCCGTCCATCCGTGACTGGTGGCACGATATTTTCGGCAAGTGGCAGCACTAAGAGAGGAGTGATCGAACGTATGAAGAAAACCTATGTGAAACCCGAAGTCTACTTCGAGAGCTTTGAACTGAGTGCCAGCATCGCAGATAACTGCGGCAAGCCGCTCAACCTCAACCAGGATACCTGCAGAGATATCTTCGGCGATTATCGTAACAATGTGTTCTCTCAGGGGAACTGCGTGATCAACCCGGATCAGCTTGGATTCTGCTACCATGTTCCGTTGGAGGGATCGAAACTGTTCGCCTCCTGACACAAGCTTACACAAGGAAATGCCCTGCCCGATTGGGCAGGGCATTTTTTCAAGAATCGGACGCCGCGCGATGAAGCGCGCAGCAAAGGAGCAAAACTATGAATAAATTCAGGACACGCGGTGTGCGCGCGCTGCTGCTCACGCTTGCCGCGGCGCTGCTGCTCGCGTGCACGGGCTGCGGGAAAAAGCCCGCCAAGCCGGATGAATACGGTCTTGCGGCGGAGAAATCAAAGCTGGACGGCACGGATATCGGCAACGGTCTGCAGCTTGTCAGCGCCGGTCGCTATGCGGGGCTGTTTGTCGAGGATGGGTCTGACAAGACGGTGTCGGACGTGTTTTGCATCCGCGTGAAAAACACCGGCAGCAGCGACGTGCAGTATGCGCACATTACGCTCACGCGCGGCAGTGAGTGCTATGAGTTTGATATCAGCACGCTCCCGGCCGGGCAGACGCTTCAGGCGCTGGAGCTCGGCGCGCAGACTATGCCTGAGAAGCCGGAGGAGCTGACAGTGACCGTGACAGCCTACGCCGCGTTCGCAGAGCCGCTGTCCATGCACGATGATCTGTTCACCGTCACGACGAGCGACAACACCATCACCGTGACCAACAACTCCGGCGCTGCCGCCGCGCAGGTCTATGTCTACTACAAAAATGTCAGCGGCGATATGCTCCTTGGCGGCATCACGTACCGCGCGGGCGTCAAAGATCTCGCGGCAGGTGAGAGCCAGAGCAGCTATACCAGCCACTTTCACGAAGGCGCGAGTGCGCTGCTGTTTGTGACCTATGTACCGTGAGCTTTATCGCTTCGGCGGCGTGACCTTCGCGTTGGAGTCCGACGCACCGCTCGAACGCTCGCCGGTGTGCGAAGCGTTTCATGTGCCGGACGGCGTGCCTGATCACACGATTTGCCTGCGGTTCAGCGATGCGCTGCCCACACCGCCGGCGGACGCGCTGCGGCGCAATGATGTGTTTCGCTGGCAAGCGGGCGCGCAGCGGCATCTTCTGCAATGGGTCAGTGCACCGGGGGATATTCCGCACTTTACCTATGCCGTGACAAACGGTGCGCACACCGATGTGGCCTTTGCGAGCGCTTATCGCACCGGCGCGTCGGTCAGCACGGTGCTGGAGGCTGTGGGGCTGTTTGACGTGTTTGCCGAGCGTGGAATGCTCGTGCTGCACAGCGCGTACATCGTGACGAGCGCTGGCGAGGCTATCCTGTTTTCCGGACCGAGCGGTGTCGGCAAGAGCACGCAGGCCGCGCTCTGGGAGCGCTGCGCCGGGGCGCGGGTCGTCAACGGCGACCGCGCACTTGTGGACGTGGGCAAAAAGACCGCGAACGGCATTTTCTATGCGGGTACGTCGGGCATATCCGAAAATGTAACGGCGCCGGTCCGGGCGATCGTCCTGCTCGGGCAGGGCAGTGAAAACCGCGTGTTTGTCCCGAGCCCGCAGGCGGCGTTTGCGGGTGTGCTCAGCCAGTGCGCGTATTACGAATGGGACGCGCGCTCGGCGGAACAAATGACCGAATGCGTGGCGCGGCTCGTCTCCGACGTGCCGGTGCTGCGCATGGACTGCTTGCCGGACGCCACGGCGGTCGAAACCCTGCGGGGCAAATTGGGAGGTATCTGATATGGAACATACGGGAGCTGAGCCGCGCCTGTCGGCCTATCTGCACGCGCGGGCCTGCGCAAAGGGCATCCCACTTGCGGGCACGTTCGAGCTCACGGCGCGCTGCAACTTCAACTGCCGCATGTGTTACGTGTACCTCACGCCCGAGGAACAGCGGCGGCGCGGGGCGGAGCTCACCGCGGACGAGTGGCTCGCCATCGCGGAGCAGGCACGCAGCCAGGGGATGCTGTTTTTGCTGCTGACCGGCGGAGAGCCGCTTATTCGCGTGGATTTCCGCTATCTGCTCACCGAACTCAAGAAGATGGGGCTCATGGTGTCCATCAACAGCAACGCATCGCTCATCGACGACGACTGGCTGGATTTCTTCCGGCATGAGCCGCCGTCGCGCATGAACATCACGCTTTATGGCGGCTGCAATGAGACATATGAACGGCTGTGCGGCCGGCCGATGTATGACCGCGTCGTGCACAATATCCGCGCGCTCAAGGCGCTCGGCATCGGCGTGAAGCTCAACGCCTCCATGACGCCGTACAATGTCGATGATATGGACGCGATCTATGCCATAGCGACCGAGCTCGGCACACCGGTGCAGATGGCGTCGTACATGTTCCCGCCCGTGCGCCGCGACGAGCACGCGACCGGCAGCAACGATCGTTTTACCTTTCAGGAGGCTGCCGCCTGCAGCGTTCGCTGGGACCGGCTGCGGTTTTCGGACGAGATGTTCTGCCAGCGCGCCGAGGCGATGCGCGCCGGTATCCGCGCGCCGGAGAGCGAAGTGTGCGACGGAACGCCGGGGGAGAAGATGGCCTGCCGCGCGGGGCGCAGCTCGTTCTGGATCAACTGGCGCGGCGTCATGACGCCGTGCGGCATGATGGTGCAGCCAGATGTCTCCGTGCCGGAGCTCGGCTTTGCGCGCGCATGGGAGGAAACCAAGGCGGCCACGGCGCGCATTCTGCTGCCGCCGGCGTGCACACAGTGCGAATATAAGTACATGTGCCATGCCTGCGCTGCGATGTGCGTGACCGAGACGGGCGCGTTTGACGGAAGGCCGGAATATGTCTGCGCCATGACGAAGGCTACTGCAGAGCTGACGCAGAGTGAATATGAAAGGATGAAAAACACATGAAGCTCAAAGCACAGCTTGTCAAGCGGGAGATCGCGGGCGACACGATCCTCGTGCCGGTCGGCGAGACGACAACGAAGCTCCAGGGACTGCTCACGATCAACGAGACCGGCGCCGCCATATGGGACGCGCTGCCGGAGGCCGAGAATGAGGAGGCGATCGTCGAGCGACTCTATGAGGCGTTTGACGTCGAGCGTGACGTGCTCAGGCAGGACGTCCATGCGTTCGTCGCAAAGCTCCGCGAGCTGGACATCCTCTAAACCCCAATAGAATGAAAAAAGCGAAGTGGAAACCACTTCGCTTTTCTTTTCGCAATCTGTAATTTTGTATTGTAATTGTATTATGTCCGGCGCTTTTTGAACACGCTCCATATCCGGACAATGGGATGCCGCAGCGGAATGACCCACAGCCACGGCCCGCGAAAGAGCTCCCACAGAAAATCTCCGGGGCAGAGCTGCCGACCCTTTCGGCAGACGGCGGTCGCCCGCGCAAAGACCTGCTGCGGCAGGATGCCGGTCTCGGTCTCGGCCTGCGCATCGCCAAGGATGTCGAGGCTACCGTCACGGTGTACGCGGCGGACTCTATGCATGACAAACTGGCCGCTCGCGCGCTCGTAAAACACGATGTCGCCGCGGCGCAGGGGCGTGTCCGGCCTGGAAAAGAACACGGTGTCGCGCCCGCCTGCCAGAAAGGGCGACATACTGCTGCCGGCGACGGGCACGCTGACGCTGTGCCCCTGCTCGGTGAGCGAGCGCAGCGCAGTCATATATGCTTTGGTATCCACCTGTTTCATCGCGCTTCGTCCTGCATTCTTTCCGGGAATTTATCGATCCCTGCGCGATGCGCGGAGATCGGTTTGAGACATCAGATCTTGCTGTTGAGCCACTCGAGGACGTCGGCATACACCTCGTCTTTGTTGAGCTCGTTGAGCATCTCGTGGCGGCCGTCCTTGTAGAGCTTGAGCTTCACGTCCTTGCAGCCGGTTTTCAGGAAGCGCTCGTAGACCTTCTTGACCGCCTCACCGTAGTTGCCGACGGGGTCGCCGTCACCGGCCATGAAGTAGACCGGGGTGGACTTATCCATCTTGTTGAGATTTTCCGTCTTCCAGATATACTGCAGGCCACCCATCATGTCGTGGAACATGCCGGCAGTCGCCATCGCACCGCAGAGCGGGTCGGCAATGTAGGCGTCCACGACCGCCTCGTCACGGGTGAGCCAGTCGAGTTTTGTGCGCACGTGGTCATATTTCTTGTTATAGCTGCCGAAGGCAAGCTTGTCGAGCGTGGGGCTGTGATACATGGGGCCGTTGTCGATCATCTCGAGCTTTGCCATGAGCTTACCGGCGGCGATGACTGCGCCCGGGTTCTGGCCGGTGCCGCTGATGACGACGCCCTTGAGCCCCTCGGGGTGGTCAATGATATAGGTGCGGGTCAGGAAGCTGCCCATGCTGTGGCCGAACAGGAAGTAGGGTACGCCGGGGTATTTGGCGGCGGTGAGCTTGTGGAGCGTGTCCATATCGCTCACGACATCGTTCCAGCCGTCCTTTTCTGCGAAAAAGCACAGCTCCTGTTCGTTTTCTGCGGTCTTACCATGGCCAAGGTGGTCATTCGCGACGACGACGAAACCGTTTTCTGCGAGAAACTCCATAAACGGAGCGTAACGGTAGATATGCTCGGCGACGCCATGCGCGATCTGCAGGACGGCGCGCACTTCGCCGTCGGGCGTGCACTCTCTGGCAAATACGTTGTGTTTCCCATCAGTGGACAAAAACCTAAAATCATGAAAAGATGGCATAGCAATACTCCTTATTGTGTGATATACTAAAAGCTACCTGAATTGTATTCCAATTGGCGAAATTCGTCAAGTCTACGGAGGTTATTTTCATTATGAACGGCTACATCATTGCACTTGATCAGGGTACAACCAGTTCCCGCTCGATTATCTTCGATAGTAAGGGAAACATCGTATCTCTGGCGCAGTATCCATTCACGCAGATCTATCCGAAACCGGGCTGGGTCGAGCATGACCCGATGGTCATCCTTGAGAGCCAGCTGCTCGCCATGAGCGAGGCATTTGAAAAGAGCGGCCTGTCGCCGACGGACATCGCCGGCATCGGCATCACGAACCAGCGCGAGACGACCATCGTCTGGGACAAGCACACCGGCAGACCTGTCTATAATGCAATCGTCTGGCAGTGCCGCCGCACGGCGCCCATCTGCGACCAGCTGATGGCGGACGGTCTCGGCGACTACGTGAAGGAGAAAACCGGTCTGCTTATCGATGCCTACTTCTCCGGCACGAAGATCAAGTGGATTCTGGATAACGTTCCGGGTGCAAGAGAGCGCGCCGAGCGCGGCGACCTGCTGTTCGGCAATGTGGACGCGTGGCTCATCTGGAACCTTACCGGCGGCCGCGCGCATGTGTCGGACTATTCCAACTGCTCGCGCACGATGCTGTTTGACATTGACAATCTCTGCTGGGACGAGACACTCTGCGAGCGTCTGGGCATCCCGATGAGCATGCTGCCGACGCCTGTGCCGTCCTCCATGGTGTACGGACGGGTGACGGCGGGGCTGTCCGGTCTGGAGGCGCTCGAGGGCGTGCCCGTCTGCGGCAGCGCCGGCGACCAGGCGGCTGCGCTGCTCGGTCAGGCGTGCATCGAGCCGGGTCAGGCGAAGAACACCTATGGTACGGGCTGCTTCACGCTCATGAACACCGGCAACAAGTCCGTGCGCAGCGTCAGCGGTCTGGTCACGAGCGTTGCGTGGTCCGTTAACGGCGAGACCACCTATGCCCTCGAAGGCAGCGTGTTCAATGCCGGCAGCTCCATTCAGTGGCTGCGCGACGAGCTTGGTCTCATCGGCGCGGCGCATGAGTGCGACCTGCTGGCCGAGAGCGTGCCGGATAACGGCGGCGTGTATCTCGTGTCCGCGTTCACCGGTCTTGGCGCACCGCGCTGGGATATGTATGCCCGCGGCGCGATCGTCGGTCTGACGCGCGGCAGCAACAAGGCGCACATCGCCCGCGCCACGCTTGAGGGCATCGCCTATCAGGTCAAGGACCTGCTCGACGCCATGCAGGTTGACGCCGAGAGCCCGATCTCTGTCCTGCGCGTGGACGGCGGCGCGTCGGTGAGCTCGTTTTTGATGCAGTTTCAGGCGGATATGCTGCGCGTGCCGATCGACCGGCCGAAGCTGGTCGAGACGACCGCGTTCGGCGCGGCGTTCCTCGCCGGCCTTGCCAGCGGCGTCTGGGAGAGCGTGGACGATATTGCGCTCCTGCGCCAGTCTGACCGTATTTTCAAGCCAGAAATGGATGCCGAGCAGGCAAAGCGGCAGCATGACAACTGGCTGCGTGCCGTCGGCAGAGCGGAAAAATGGAGTCTCGAATGAACCAGAACCTGTTTTTTGCCCCTACGGATATTCTGCTGCCTGAGCGTGCGGATATGCATCGCTGGAGTGTCATTGCCTGCGACCAGTTCACGTCGGACGCCGCCTATTGGCGCGCAGTGCAGGACACGGTCGGCGACGTACCCTCTACGCTGCGGCTGATGCTGCCGGAGTTTTACCTCGGTAAGTGTGACGAAGCGGCGGCGACGCGTGCCATTCAGCAGACGATGCACGCTTATCTGGACAGCGGCGTGTTTCGCACCGTGCCGCACAGCCTTGTGCTCGTGCAGCGTACGCTGCCGGGCGGCGCTGTGCGCTGTGGCATCGTCGGTGCGCTTGATCTTGAGGCGTATGATTACGCGCCCGATTCCGTTACGCCCATCCGTGCAACGGAGGGCACGGTCGCCTCGCGCCTTCCGGCGCGTGTGCGCATCCGTGCGGCGGCGGCGCTGGAAATGCCGCACATCATGGTCTTTTATACAGATCCGGAGGATGCTATCTGCCGCAAGGCGGAGGCGCTTGCGGGTGACACGCTCTATGATTTCGACCTCATGTCCGGCGGCGGGCATATCTGCGGCCGCCGCATTGCCGGAGACGCAGCCGATCGGCTGGCAGCAGCCCTGTGTGCGACCGGCGTCGGAACGGACGGCGAGCACCCCATGCGTTTTGCAATTGCGGACGGCAACCACAGTCTGGCCGCTGCCCGTCAGTGCTGGCTGGAGAAGAAAAAGACGCTCACACCCGAACAGGCGACAGTTGACCCCGCGCGCTATGCACTGGTCGAGCTTGTGAACCTGCACAGTCCGGCCGTGACGTTCGAGCCCATCCACCGTGTCCTCTTTGAGACCGATGCGGCGCATTGGCTGGACGCTGCCGAGGCCGCGCTTGCGGCAGCAGACGGCCGCGGCTATGCGGTCACGCTGCTGGCTGGTGTGCAGCGCAGAGACATTCTCGCACGCGGCAGCTCGCTCGGCGAGGCCATTGCTGCGCTGGATGCATTCTGCGCATCGTATATGCAGGCGCATGGCGGCCGGATCGACTATATCCACGGCGATGACGAGGCTGTTGACCTCGCCGCCGGAGACGGCTGCTGCGGCATCCTGATGCCGCGCATGGAAAAAGAGGAGCTCTTCACGTCTGTGCTCCGCTCCGGCCCGTTCCCGAAAAAGAGCTTTTCGATCGGCCTCGGTGCGGACAAGCGCTATTACCTCGAGTGCCGCAAACTCTAATTTGATCTATCCTTTGCTTGAGAGAGGCAGCTTATTGGCTGCCTCTCTTTTTTTGTTCTGTCTTATGCTGCGCATGCATAGGATGTGGCAGGACAAAAGAGGAGGGAGACGGATGATCTTCACAAATCAGGCGCTGGCGCTGTTCCCGCCGTCGCTGGGACAGGCCATCGCGCAGACGCAGCGCGACCGGGACGAGCTCGTGGAGGAGATCTGCTGCCGCATCGGGCGGCCGCCCGTGCTGCTGACGCAGGAAAATGTGTACCCTGCGGCGTGCCGTGCCGTGCTGCCGGACGATCTGGACTATCTGCTCGAGCGCGCAACGCGCGCGTCCGTCTATGCGGCAGCAGACCAGATCCGGCAGGGATACTTACAGACGGCCGGTGGCTGCCGCGTCGGGCTGTGCGGCTGTGCCTATGGACAGGCTGCCGGTCAGATCGACGGCATCCGGCAGCTGAGCTCCGTGTCCGTGCGCATTCCGCACGCCGTGCCCGGGTGCGCCGATGCGCTCGTGCCGCAGCTGATGAAGGACGGCTTTTGCAGCACACTCATTCTCTCACCGCCCGGCGGTGGAAAGACGACGCTGCTGCGCGAGTGCGTGCGCCGGTTGTCCGACCAAGGGCTGCGCATCTCGCTTATGGACGAGCGCGGCGAGATCGCGGCGGTGCAAAACCGGACGCCGCAGTTTGACGTCGGCGCGAACACGGACATCATGACCGGGGGACAGAAGGCCGCCTGCTGCATGATGCTGCTGCGCGCCATGCGCCCGGATGTGCTGGCGTTTGACGAGATCAGCGCGCCGGAGGACATCGAAGCGATGCGTATCGCCGCTGGCTGCGGCGTTGCGCTGCTGGCGACGGCGCACGCGCAGAGCGTCGGTGCGCTGCGCTGCCGGACGCTGTACCGCGCGCTGCTGGACGAGCATATTTTCCGCCGCGCCGTGTGCATCACGCGCAGCGGCGGCGCGCGTTTTTACACGCTCGAGGAGCTGCCATGACGTGGGCGCACGGACTGGGCGCAGCGCTTTTGTTTCTGGGCAGCACCGCGGCGGGCTTCGCGCTTCGGCGTGAACTGCAGCAGCGCGCGCAGCTGCTCGCGGCGGTGATCGACAGCCTGCAGCTGCTGCGCAGCGACATCGTCGGGCGGCTGCTGCCGCTGCCGGAAGCACTGCGCCACACGGCGGAGACGGCGCCGGAGCCGCTGCATGCGCAATACACCGCCCTCGCAGACGGCATCACGGACAGCGACCGGCCGTTTTGTGAGCAATGGGCGGCGGCGATCCGGGCACTGGACATGCTCACACCGGCCGCGCGCACCGCGCTGCTGACATTGGGCGCGCAGCTTGGAAAATATGACGCGCAGCTCCAGCGGCAGGCGCTGGATGCCTGCATTGCGTCGCTGCAGAGCATTTCCGCTGCGCTGCAGGACGACGTGCGGCGGCGCGGTAAACTGGTCTGCGGCCTCGGCGCGACGCTCGGTCTGCTCGCCGCCGTTGCGCTGCTTTGAACCGGGGAGGGACTTATGGACGTTGACCTTGTCTTTAAGATCGCGGCGATCGGGATTCTCGTCGCCGTGCTCAACATCCTGCTCTCGCGCGCGGGGCGCGACGAGCAGGCGCTCATGACGACCATCGCGGGGCTGGTCGTGGTGCTGGTGCTGGTGATCCAGAAGATCAGTGAGCTGTTTGCGCTCATCAAGCAGCTGTTTTCGTTCTGATGGAGGCGGTCTTTCGCGCGATGCTGATCGTGGTCGTCGCCGCTGCTGCCGCAGCCACGGTCTATAAGACCGTGCCGGGCATCTCGTTTTTGCTGAGTGCGGCGGCTGCGCTGCTGGCGCTGTTTTTGTGCGTCGGTCTGCTCGGGCCGCTGGCGGATTTCTTTCGTGATGCCATTGCGCTCAGCGATTTGTCCGGCGTCTACACCGGGCCGCTGCTCAAATGCATGACCATCAGCATCCTGACCATGATCGGAGAGAGTCTCTGCAAGGACGCAGGACAGGCTGCGGGCGCAGGCGCTGTGCAGCTTGTCGGCGTTGCGGCGGCGCTCTATGCGGCGCTGCCGCTGCTGCGCACATTTCTGACCATGATCGGAGCGTGCCTATGAAGCGATTTTTGCTTGCGCTGCTGGCGGCGCTGACGCTGGCGGCCATATGCACACAGCCTGCATACGCCTATGACATTGCGTCCGAGCAGGCGGAGGCATTCGGCACGGCGGCGCTGGAGTCCGCGCTCCCGGCGCAGACATATGATGCCTTCGGCACGCTGACCGTCGCAGATGCCGCGCATCCACGTCCACTGCTGCAAAAGCTCTGGGGCTATGTGCTGCATGAGGGCGGGGGAGCGCTGGCCTCGGCTGCGCGCAATGCGGCGCTGCTGCTTGCAGTCGTGTTTCTGGCGGCGCTGTGCGCGTCGCTGTCTGCAAGCGGTGCGTGCGCCAAGGTCACGCAGATGACCGGCGCGGCGGCAGTGGCTGCGCTGAGCGTCACCCATGTGACGTCCTGCATCACGGCCGGCAGCAGCGCGCTGACCACACTGCGCGACTTTTCCAAGATCCTGCTGCCGAGTATGTGCGCCGCTGCGGCGGCAAGCGGGGCGGCGACTTCGGCGGCGGCAAAATATGCGGCGACATCGCTCTTTCTCGATGTGCTGCTGTCGGCGGAGACAGCGGTGCTGCTGCCGATGCTCTATACATACGCGGGCACTGTCATCTGCGGCGCGGCGCTCGAGCAGGACGTGCTCACGGCGCTGAGCGCCCTGCTGCGCAAGGCGCTTCGGCTGCTGCTCATCGGCTTTGCCGGGGTGTTCACGCTCTATCTGTCGCTGACGGGCATTCTCACCGGCTCAGCGGATGCGGCTGCGGCCAAGGCCGTCAAAACCGCCGTCTCCGCGGCGCTGCCGGTCGTGGGCAGCATCGTGGCGGACGCTGCGGCGACCGTCACGGCAAGCGCTGCGATTTTGCGCGGCGGCATCGGCATCATCGGTGTCATGAGTGTTGCCGCCGTGTGCGTCACGCCGTATTTGCAGCTTGCCGTGCACTATGCTTTGTATAAGCTTGCCGCCGGGATCGCGGAGTCGTTTGCGGACAAGCGGGTCGGGCGGCTGATCGGCGGCTTTGCGGATGTGTACGGCTTCCTGCTCGGGATGGTCGGCGTGGCGTCGCTCATTTTGTTTCTCTCTATCGTATCAAGCATGAAGGCGGTGACGGGATGATGGAATCACTGCGCGCGTGGCTGCTGAGTCTCGCGGGCGCTGCGCTGCTGACGGCGCTCGCGGCCATGTTTCCGACGTCTGAGAGCCTGCGCCGCATCGTGAAGCTCATCGGCGGCGTTGCGCTGACGTGTCTGCTGTTTTCGCCGCTCGTGGCGTTTGATTATGACAGCTATGCCGCCGCGCTGCAGGACTGCCGCGTCTCGGTTTCAACAGACGGCGCGGTGTCCGACAGCAGTGAGCGCCTGCAGCGCACGGTCATAGAATCGGAGCTGCGCGCATATATATTGGACAAAGCCGCGCAGTGCGGCGTTTCACTCGCAGATGCGCAGGTCACGCTGCAGTGGAGCACCGACGGCTACTGGTATCCGTATGCCGTCCGGCTGGTCACAGCGGGCGCGACGGAAAACAGCCGTCTGGCGCAGACCATTGAGGCTGATCTCGGCATCCCGCGCGCGCGGCAGGAATGGAGCAGTGCATCATGAACACACGAAAACTCAGCGCATTTGCAGGCAAGTACAAATATGTGCTCATCATCCTGCTGGCGGGGCTGATCCTGCTCCTGCTGCCGGGCGGAAGCCGGACGAAGGCAGAACCGGCAGCGGCGCAGTCGATTGACACGCAGACGCAGACCATCCAGACCGAGGAGCAGCGCCTTGCGCAGCTGCTGCGGCAGATCAGCGGCGCGGGTCAGGTGCAGGTGCTGCTGTCGTACCGCTGCTCGGCGGAGCGAGAGCTGGCGACGGATGATTCCGGTCAGCCGGCCATCATTTCCGCCGCAGGCGGAGCACAGGCGGCGGTCGAGCTGCGCACGGTCAGCCCGCAGTATCTCGGCGCGGTCGTCGTCTGTGACGGGGCGGACGCGCCGCAGGTGCAGCTTGCCGTGACGCAGGCGGTGGCACAGTTTACCGGCCTGAGCACCGACCGCATCAGCGTGCTCAAAAAGCAGCCGGACGCGTGATCTGTAATAATGGGAGGGCAGCTATGAAAAAAACCAAGCGGAACGTTGCAATCATCGTGGTGCTGCTGTTTGTGTGCGCCGCGGTCTATTTCAACTGGTCGTACAATGCGCAGTGGGGCAGCGCAGACGCCGAAATGGCCGCTGCCGAGGACGCTGCCATGGCGGCGGCCAATGCGGACGGGGAGACCGCCGCGGCCTCGGCGTCGACCGATGATTATTTCGCCAAGGCGCGCCTGACGCGCCAGCAGTCGCGCGACGAAGCGCTGTCGCTGCTCAAGTCGGCATCGGCCGCCGAAGATGCCTCGCAGGAGACGATCGACAGCGCCATGCGTGCCATCTCCGCCATGGCGAGCGACTCCATGACGGAGACGCAGATCGAAAATCTCCTGCTCGCCAAGGACTTTTCCGAGTGCGTGGTCTATATCACGGAGGAGGGCATCACGGTCGCCGTCCCTGCGCCGGCGGACGGCCTGAGCACGGCGCAGGTCGCAACGATCACGGATGTCATCGTCAGCGAGACGGACTACACCGCGCCGCAGATCAAGGTCATTGAGGTCAAAGCGGACGCACAGTAATATGCCAATCGCCCCGTTCGTCTGAACGGGGCATATTTTTCGCACCAGAACATGACACATAATCCAGCGTAATGGCACGATTGCCTAATCGTGGTTAGTTAAATTTTTTTGATATTTCTGTTGACCAAAAACAGCGAAATGTGTATACTGAACCCTAAGTAAACGCGGCGTTTTCCGGCGCGCTTTTTGTGCACGCCCGGTCAAAAAAATGCGCGTTTACAGAGCTTTTTAGAAAGAAGATGACGTATGAAAAGACGTGTTCTTTGTCTCATCCTCGCTGTGATCATGGTCGCCTGCTGCTGCCGACGGCGGCCTTTGCCTCGACCATCGGCACAACAGCGGACGATGCGATCAACTGGGTCAGAAGCCTGAACGGACAAACCGTCGGCAGCGGCGAGTGTGTGGCGCTGATCAAAGCTTACTACTCGTACCTCGGCCAGACGTCTCCGGGCGGCGATGGCAAGGATTATTCGTGGAATCAGCTCCCCGCCGGCTGGACAAGAATTCAAAACGCTCAGCCGCAGAAGGGCGACATTCTGGTCTACGGATGGTCTGCCAAAAATCCGGCTGGCCATGTCGCGATCTATGAATCGGACTACAGCACCTGGCACCAGAATTTCGGCAGCGCGCGCTATGTAACCCAGGTCACGTACAGATACAATTCATTTGATAATCCGTATTGGGGCGTCATCCGCCCGGACTTCTCGAGCGCGACGCCGACTCCGTCCTACGCCGACATCGGCACAAACGTCTACCGTTACCTCATCCGCACGGACGGCTGGAAGCACATCGGCACGAACTATGGCTCCAATAACTACGTGACGATCAGCGCGGCCAACACCGGCGACCCGGAGCAGATCTGGAAGTTTATCCGTCAGGGCGACGGCAGCTACTGTATCCAGAATATGTACAGTGATTGGTACCTCACCTATGAGGGCGATTGTGTCCAGCAGGCAAAGGTCACGGTCTCTTGGCTCAACACGAATAAGGCATCGCGTTTCCAGTGGTACATCTATGACAAGAACGGAACATTCCAGCTGGTTCCGAAAGACTCCGTGACTGCTGGGACGTGGCTCGTGCTCGACTGCACGGGAAACTATCAGACCGCCGGCACACAGATGGAGCTGTATTCGAACTGGTCAGGCGCCGCGCAGATCTTCAGCCTCTATCCCGTGGACTATCAGAAGCCGGCCGCGCCTCCCAAAGTGGAGATCACGGTTCCGGAAGTGGTCACTGTGGGCGAGGAAGTTAAAATCAGCTGGACGCCGAGCCCGCTTCGGGAAAAATATGATCAGCGAGAATACTGTGTGACTGTAGAGGGCGGCGGATCCAAAAAAGTTATTTATACGACCGACACAAGTGTTTCAGTGACAATAAAAAGACGCGAATTGCATTGCAATGTGACAGTAGATGCAAGTAACACAAAGTATGCCAGCTATTCGTCATCCTCCTATGCGTCTTTCAGATGCGTCGAGGCGCATGAGCACAGTTACACTGCTGTTGTGACCGCTCCGACCTGCACCGAAAAGGGTTATACCACGCACACCTGCGCCTGCGGCGACAGCTATGTGGATACTTATGTGGATGCGCTCGGCCACGGCTGGGATAGCGGTAAAG
>ENA-UESE01001501-UESE01001501.1-human-gut-metagenome-genome-assembly--contig:-NODE-1501-length-17467-cov-2.995515_pt1 | contig 17467 bp, 16 predicted proteins | sample MGYA00242995_ERZ507996 | MGnify/ENA primary metagenome ERZ507996 (study PRJEB26167, sample SAMN06115489) | human gut metagenome | host: Homo sapiens | place: China:Sichuan | collected 2015-04-15... | reverse complement strand
CTTCTGCGCGCCAGAGTTATAGGCAATGATCGGCACCATGCCGTTATTCAGCCCGAACACCGGCATGAACACAAAGCTCTGGAGCTTGAAGTAAACGCCGAACACGGCGACCGCCGTGGAGGAATACGCAATGAGGATCATATTCATGACAAAGCACGTCAGCGATGAGATGCAGCTCATGATGATCGACGGGATGCTGATGGCCGTGATCTCACCCATGAGACGGCCGTTCGGCCGGATGTGCCGCAGGCGCAGATGCACCTCCGGGTTCTTGAAGTGGTTGAGCATCACGGCGACGACCGCACCGACGCACTGACCGATCACCGTCGCCCAGGCGGCGCCGGCGATGCCAAGCTTCGGGAAGCCGAGCAGACCGAAGATCAGGATCGGATCGAGGATGATGTTCGTGATCGCGCCGGTCAGCTGCGTGATCATGGAATAGACCGTGCGGCCGGTCGCCTGCAGGAAGCGCTCGAAGGTGATCTCAACAAAAACGCCGAACGAGCACAAAATGCAGATGTTCAGGTACGTGATGCCGTAATTGACGATCGTCTCAATATCCGTCTGCGTGCGCATGTAAGCACGGATGCCGATCAAGCCTGCGACAAGCACGAGCAGATAGCTCAGCCCCGCGAGCAGCAGACCGTTGACCGCGACCTGATTGACACGCTCGTCGTTTTTCTGCCCCAACGCGCGCGACAGCAGCGCGTTGATGCCGACGCCGAAGCCGACAGCAATAGCGATAACGATGTTCTGCCACGGGAAAGCCATCGACACCGCCGTGAGTGCATCCTCGCAGATACGCGAGACGAAAATACTGTCCACAATGTTGTACAGTGCCTGCACGAGCATGGAAATCATCATCGGCACCGCCATCGACAGCAGCAGCTTGTTCTCGGGCATTGTGCCCATTTTATTCTCACGAAGGGTTTCTTCCGGCATATCGTCACTCCTAAAAGTATCTGCAAACAAAGTCAAACGTCACGAATGTTTATTATAGGTTGCCCGCAGCGGAATGTCAAGGCATGTCGCATTTTTCACTTGAAAACGACGTATGGCTGTGTTATAATAATTGCATCTGTGGGATTAGTTCATTGGTAGAACACCTGCTTCCCAAGCAGGATAGGCGGGTTCGATTCCCGTATCCCGCTCCACGAACCGCTGCGGAATCTGCGTCCGCAGCGGTCTTTTTGCGCCCAAAATGTAAACAGCCTGACGCATTTGCATCAGGCTGTTGCATTTTATACCTCGGCGCTCTGGCGGTCGCGGCAGCGGTCCCACGCGGAAAAGAGCCGGCAGATGAGCGCCATATAGCCAACGAGTATCAAAAGCGCCGGCAGCTCATACAAAAACGGCACGGGCAGCCACTTCCAGAACAGGTTCAGGATACTGATGTCCACATCCCCGCCGTAGACGAAGAAGTAATTTGCCGGCGGACAAACCGTGTGCCGCAGCAGAAAATTGACCGCCAGCGCACCGATGCCAAGCAGGAAAAACGTGCCCGCGATGCCGGGAATGTCCCGAAATTGCGGCCGGTAAAAGCCGAGCGTCACGAGACTCAGTCCGCAGACAATGATAAGGATATGCGTGGCGTAGAACCCGAGCATGCGCGGCATCCAGAGCGAGTAGCCGACAAACGGCGCCTCCGGAAACACGAGTGCCATGAGCGCAGCGAGCGGCGCGACGAAAAACGCGAAGCCGAGCAGCGAGCGCCGCTTCGTGAGGATGCCGATCGGGATGAGGAACATATTGATGTTGCAAAGCTGCATCGGCAGCTCACTGAACCAGTTGAACCGGTCGAGTCCGGACGCCTGCAGAAACTGCATATCCCGGGACAAAAAGCCCTTGTAGACGAAAAAGCCGATGATGTTCGCCGCACACAGTGCGATGAGCACGGCACTGCGGCAGCGCTCCGGCTGGCCGCGCAGCAGCACCCACAGCAGCACGACCGCTCCGGCGGCAAGCGCAAGGAGCAGCAGATGGGCAGCGTTAAACGGTCGTATGATCATGGTGAGACCTCCTCTTGGAAAACAGATACGTTGTCAGCGAATACACGGCCACGGCAAGTGTGCAGCCGGCGATGAGATCCGCCGCGGAATGCTGCTTGACAAACAGCGTGGACAGGCAGATCAAAAGCACCAGCACGAAGGACACCAGCCGCAGTGCTTTGCGCGCGCGCAGCGGCGGCGTGCGAAATGTCACCAGATGCAGCACCAGCGCCTCATAGCAATGCAGGCTCGGAAACACGTTGACCGGCGCGTCATGCGCATAGATGAGCCGGCAAAGCGCCAGAAATACCCCCGACCCCTCCGCCGCGGGGCGAAAGTCGATGCACGTCGGGTAGAGCACAAATACAGCTACGCACAAAAGCGCGCCCGAAAACAGCGCCGCCGCCTGCCGGCAGAATACGTCCTTTGCCCGCAGGCACGCCCAGAGCATACATCCCGGCACATAGAAATACCACAGGATGTAAAACACGACGAACACAGGGCAAAACGGGATCCGGTCGTCGAGCGGCAGATGCACGACATGATACTGCAAGCCGAGATGCTGCGTAACAAAATACGCCAGCGCCAGCGCGATCAGGCCAAGCAGCCAATACACATGTCGGTTTTTTGAAAGCCATGACCACATCTGCCGTTCCTCCTTTTCGTGTTGCGTGGGGCAGTATAGCATATTGGGGCGCAGATGTGGCGATTTTGGGGCTTTCTTCACATCTTAAATCGACAAAATGCGCAAAAAGTGCACTGCAATGCCCCGAGATCACGGATCTCGGGGCATTGCAGGCATTTACTTTTACAGCAGGCGGATGCCGGCCTTTTCGCATGCGGCGGTGGTCTCATCGTCCCAGACGGACGCCTGCACCTCGCCGACGTGCGCCTTTCCGAGCAGCAGCATGGACAGACGCGACTGACCGATGCCGCCGCCGATCGTCAGCGGCAGCTCCCCTGCCAGCAGCATCTTGTGATAGGTCAGCTTGCGGCGGTCATCGCAGCCGGAGATGGTCAGCTGGCGGTCGAGGCTCTCGGGATCGACGCGGATGCCCATGGACGAGAGCTCAAACGCGCAGCCGAGCAGGTCATTCCAGAACAGGATATCCCCGTTCATCGTCCAGTCGTCATAGTCCGGCGAGCGGCCGTCATGCGGCTTGCCGGAGCGCAGTGCGCCGCCGATGCCGATGACGAACGTCGTATGGTGCTCGCGCACGAAGGCATGCTCGCGCTCCTTCGACGTGAGGTCCGGATAGCGGTCCTCGAGCTCCTGCGCGGTGACGAACGTGACCTGACGCTCCAGCTGCGGCAGCACCTGAAGCTGCGGATAGATCGCGCACATGGTGCGCTGCGTCTCACAGACGGCAGCGACGATGTCCATGACCGTGGACTTGAGATAGTCCAGATTGCGGTCGCGGCGCTCGATGACCTTCTCCCAGTCCCACTGATCAACGTAGACGGAGTGGAGATTATCGAGCACATCCTCGTCGCGGCGGATGGCGTTCATGTCGGTATAGAGACCCTTTCCGGGATAGAAGTCGTAGCGGTAGAGCGCCATGCGCTTCCACTTGGCGAGGGACTGCACGACCTGCGCCTCCTTGCCGGTCTGCAGGATATCGAACGAGACCGGACGCTCATAGCCGTTGAGGTTGTCGTTCAGGCCGCTGGACTCCTCGAGAAACAGCGGCGCGGACACGCGAAACAGGTTCAGGTTCGCGGCGAGCTGATCCTCAAACAGACGCTTGAGCAGGCCGATGGCCTTTTGCGTATCGTAAACGCCGAGCAGGCTCTTGTAGCCCTCAGGGATGTAGGTATTCATGCCGGTTACTTTTCCTCGCTTTCTGTGAGCAAACGCACGAGTGCCTGATAGACATCCTCCGCGTGTGCCTTAAAATAGTGCTCCATCGTGCGCGCCTGCGCCTCGTCGGCTGCCAGAAGCTGCATGGAGACGATCTGCCCGATGCCGTCCGAGAGCGCGAGGTGTACATTGCACCCGCCCTCCGGCGTGTTTGTATGCTGCGCGACGATCATGGCGGCGCGGCGCATCTGCTCGGCGATCGGCTCGGTGACGCGGTCGGCCTTCATGCGCACAGAATACGGCAGGCTGCTGGCGACCTCGTTGACGTTGCGGCTGCCCTTTTCCGTGATACGGTACTTGCCGCCCTCCTCCGTAATGTGCGCGGTATCCACCAATTCCGCAAGGCAGTCGGAGTAGTCGAAATAGCCGATGCCGTTGTCGCAGAAAACAAGATCGGACAGCGTCTGCCCATCGACAGCCGCGGGTAAATGATTCAAAATGTAGAGAATCAGGATCTTGATGTCCAATTTCTCATGGATAAATCCGAGACCTTCCATGACGCACCTCTCACTTGGCATAATAAATAATTATAACGCACAAAGCCTTTTGTGTAAAGGTTTTTCCAACCGAATCACATCAAAAACCCGGATGCATACACTGTTACTGAAGCGTGCTTCAATCTGATGCCAGGAGGTTTTGAAATGGCTGACAAAGTTGTACCGGGACCGGTCGAGGGCAGTGCCGCCGTCCGGGAGGCGGTTTGCATCCATACGCGCAAGATCTTTGACGCCTGCCGCGACAAGGACTGTGTGGAGGATCTGCGGGTGTATCCGACGGTGTCCTCGCAGACAAAGCTCGACAGTGCCCTGAGCGTGCGCCCGCGCAGCGCCGAGCTGCTGTGCGCCGACGTGCGCGTTAAGGAGATCACCTTCAACAAAGGCTACTACACGGTGGACGTGACGTACTTCTACCGCGTGCGCGGCGAGACGTTCCCGGGCTGTGAACCGGTGAGCGGTCTTGCGATCTTCGACAAGCGCGTCATGCTCTTCGGCAGTCAGGCGAGCGTGAAGGTGTTTGACTCCGACGGCGGCGGCTGCGCGCCGTGCGAGGAGGGGCTGCCGATCGGTGTGGTCGAATCGGTCGACCCGATCGCGCTGCACATGAAGCTCGTCGACTGTACCGCTTCCGGGGAGACAGACCCCGAACCGCACGCCATCCCGCAGGCGATCCTCGATGCGATGGGTGAGGCGCTCTCGCTCACCTGCAGCGGCAAGAAGCTGCTCGTGACACTCGGGCAGTTCTCGATCATCCGGCTCGAACGTGACACGCAGCTGCTCATCCCGGCATACGACTACTGCATGCCGGACAAAGCGTGTCAGGGCTCGAGCGAAGACGACCCGTGCTCGATGTTCAGCCGTATCCACTTCCCCATCGACGAGTTCTTCCCGCCGGACTGCATCACGCCGGACGCCGACTACCGCAGTCTGCTGTAAACCTGCGGGCGGCAGAAAAAATCCCATCGGTGCAAGCCGATGGGATTTTAAAGTCTGTCAAAAAGTAATACTTTTTGACAAAGGGGCTTGCGGCCTGACTGCAGCGCACTCACTGTCGCCAAAGGCGACAGCTCGCACGTTTGCAGGCCGAGAAGTATTTTCCCCGACGCACATGTCGCCGGAGAAAATGATCGGACTTTCTTTCGCCGCTGCGGCGGCGAAACTCTGCGAGGCTTTTGGCAAGCTGAAAATCCCATCGGTTTGCGCCGATGGGATTTTACTTTCATTTCTTATGCACGACCTCGCCGGTAGACTTGAGGATGCTGTCGGCAGGGATGACGCCGCGCACACACGACACCGGATAGATGTTCGAGTGGCGGCCGATGACCGTACCGGGGTTGAGCACGCTGTTGCAGCCGACCTCAACATAGTCGCCGAGGATGGCGCCGACCTTCTTGCGGCCGGTCTCGATGCGCTCCGCCCCGTTTTTGATGACGACGAGCGTCTTGTCGCTCTTGACGTTCGACGTGATCGAGCCCGCGCCCATATGGGCCTTATAGCCGAGGATGGAATCACCGACGTAGTTGAAGTGCGGCGTCTGGACGTTGTCGAACAGGACGACGTTTTTCAGCTCACAGGAGTTGCCGACGACGGCGTTTTTGCCGACGATGGCATTGCCGCGGATAAACGCGCACTGGCGCAGCTCCGCACCGTGGTCGATGATGCAGGGGCCGGCAATATAGGCGCTGTCAAAGATCTTGGCATCGCGCGCGATCCAGATGTTCTCGCCGCGCTGCTCATACTCGTCCGTCGGAAGCGTGGGGCCGAGCTGAAGAATGAAATCCCCGATGTCCGCCAGCGCCTCCCACGGATAGGTCTTGCCCGCAAACAGCGGCGCTGCGATCGTTTTGCTCAGATCGAGCAGGTCTTGAATCGTCATCATATCAGCGCACCCGGATCAGATGTCCGCTCTTGCGCATGACATCGATCACATACGCAACGTTTTCCTCGCACAGCTCGTGCGTGCCCGCCTCGACCATGACGCGCAGCACAGGCTCGGTGCCGCTCTTGCGCAGGAGGATGCGGCCCTCATCGCCGAGACGCTCAGTCACCGTCTGCACCGCCGCAACGACGGCGGGGGCGCTGAGCGTGGCGTCCTTATCGTCGACCTCCACGTTCGTGAGCTGCTGCGGATATTCGCGCACGGGCGCAGCCAGTTCGGAGAGCGCCTTTTTGCGGTCGAGCATGACCTGCATGAGCTTGATGGCTGTAAGCAAGCCGTCGCCGGTATTGGCGTACTTGCCGAAAATGATGTGGCCGGACTGCTCGCCGCCGATCAGATGGCCGTTGGCGCGCATATTCTCCGCGACGTACTTATCGCCGACATCGGTCTTTTCATAGCCGATGCCCGCCGCATCGAGCGCCTTGTACAGGCCGAGGTTGGACATGACCGTCGTGACGACCTTGGAATTGCCGAAGCGGCCCTCCGTCTGCATATTACGCGCGCAGACGTAGAGGATCTTGTCACCGTTGACGACCGAGCCGTTTTCATCTACGGCCAGGCAGCGGTCGGCGTCGCCGTCGAAGGCAAAGCCCACATCCAGCCCGTTGAGACGGACGTGCTTTTGCAGGTTCTCGATGTGCGTCGAGCCGCAGTCACAGTTGATGTTCGTGCCGTCGGGCGTGTTGCCGATCACATAGGTGTCCGCGCCGAGTGCATCAAAGATGTTTTTGGCCATCATCCACGTGCTGCCGTTGGCGCAGTCAAGACCGACCTTCATGCCCTTGTACGAATGCGTGGACAGGCTGATAAGATAGCCGATATAGCGGTTGCGGCCGGCGGAATAGTCCTGCGTACGGCCAATATTTGCTCCCGTGGCAAACGGGATCTCCTGATCACCGTCGAGATACGCCTCGATCTCATCGATGACGCTCTGCTCCATCTTCTCGCCGGCGCTGTTGAGCAGCTTGATGCCGTTGTCCTTGTAGGGGTTGTGGCTGGCGCTGATCATGATGCCGCAGTCAAAATCGTCCGAGCGGACGATATACGACACGCTCGGCGTCGTCGTGACATGCATAAGATAGGCGTCCGCGCCCGAGGCCGTCAGGCCGGCGGACAGGGCATTTTCGAACATATAGCTGGATCTGCGGGTATCTTTGCCGATCACGACCGAGCACTTGTGCTCCCGGCCGTAATACCAGCCGAGAAACCGGCCGATCCGGTAGGCGTGTTCCACGGTCAGGTCAACGTTGGCCTCACCGCGGAAGCCGTCGGTACCGAAATATTTGGACATGAATGCTTTCCTCCGATCAAAATCACCCGCAAAATACAGCAGGCAACTATTTATTATAACTGCGCAGCAGCGGCTTCGTCAAGATAAACCTCAACATCCGTGTGCAGCTGCAGGAATGACGCGGGGGTAAACGTCTCCGGGCGGCCGGTGAGCGTGGCATTGACCGCCTTCGCGCAGCGCGCGCCGAAGGCGACAAGCACGATCTTTTTCGCGCCGAGAATCGTATGGATGCCGATCGTGATGCCCTGCTCCGGCGTCTGCTCAAGCGAACCGAAGGCCGGGGCCGCGGCCTCGCGCGTGACCTCCGCGAGCTTTGCGATGTGCGTCTTTTCGCCAAAGCCGGCGCCCGGCTCATTGAACGCAACGTGGCCGCGCTCACCCAGACCGAGGATCACAAGATCGAGCCCGCCGTCCGCCTGAATGGCAGCGTCGTAATCCGCCGCGTGCTCGGCGTCCGCGTCCGGATCCGGCGCGTGCACGGCCGCAAACGGCTTTGCCGCCGTGAGCACCTGAAACGCCGCACCCACCGCGTGCACGCCCTTACCGGCCGCACCGCAGTATTCACACGCCTGAAAGAGCGTCGCTTTGTCAAAGGCGAGGTCGCTCTTTGCAAGTGTGCCGAGCACTTCCTCCGGAAGATCCACTGCCGAGACGGCAATGTTCGCCTCCGGCTTGTGCGCGAGCACATCCGCGACCAGCGCAGTCAGCTCTTTTGTAACATTCTGTTTTGTTCCGATGATCGTTTTCATGGTTTGTTACCTCCCATACCGTCATCGCGGCCGCGCTCAGAGCGTGACCGTGCCGTCAAACACAAAGGCCGCAGGGCCGGTCATATACAGCAGGTTCTGCGACCGATCCCACGCGATGTGAAGCTTGCCGCCGCGCAGGAGCACATCCGCCTCGTCACCGCACTTACCCAGCCGCGCCGTTACCGCCAGCGCAGCCGTTGCGCCCGTGCCGCAGGCAAGCGTCTCTCCGCTGCCGCGCTCCCACACGCGCACGCGCAGCGTGTGGTCATCCACGACCTCGACAAACTCGATATTCGCCCGTGCGGGGAACACCGCATGGTTTTCAAACGCAGGGCCGATGCGTGGGAAATCCAGCGCCATGGCATCGTCCACGTAAGTAACGCAGTGCGGGTTGCCGGTGTTCACGGACGAGACGATCCATGTTTCTCCGAGCACATCGATCGGCTGCTCGAGGAAAGTCTCCCCCCCTGCCGCGACCGGGATCTTCTCCGGCCGAAACTCCGGACTGCCCATGCACACGCGCACGGTCTCGACCGCACCGTCGACTACATTCAGCCAGAGCGTCTTGATGCCGGCAAGCGTCTCGATCGTGAGCTCGGTCTTATCCGTCAGACCGCGGTCATAGACATACTTGCCCACGCAGCGGATGGCGTTGCCGCACATCTCGGAGCGCGAGCCGTCGGCGTTGTACATATCCATGCAGAAATCTGCGCGCTCCGACGGGCAGATCAGTACAAGCCCGTCGCCGCCGATGCCGAAATGCCGGTCCGACAGCCGGATTGCCGCACGCGACGGATCGGGCACAGTCTCGGTGAAGCAGTTGACATAGATATAGTCATTGCCGCAGCCCTGCATTTTTGTAAACTGCATATGCAGCACCTCCAGTTCGGTATATTTTGCACAAAACGGGCAAACTAACGCCACCCGGAAAGGCGGTCATTCTATGGCGATCATTCTCATTCGAACGCTGATCTTATTTCTCTCGCTCATCCTGGCCATGCGGCTCATGGGCAAGCGGCAGCTCGGTGAGCTGGAGCTGTCCGAGCTCGTGGTGGCGGTGCTGGTCGCGGACATTGCTTCAAAACCCGTCCCTGCCGCTGAGCTACGGGCTCATTCCGCTGCTGGTGCTGTTTTGCTGCGAGCTCATCATCTCCGGCCTGACATACCGGAGCGTCAGCCTGCGCAAACTGCTCTACGGGCGGCCGAATCTCATCATCGAGCACGGGCACATCGCACAGCAGGCAATGCACCGCAACCGATTCACGCTCGACGAGCTGACGCAGGAGCTGCGCAATCAGGGCATTCTTGACATTACAAGCGTGGAGTATGCCGTGCTGGAGACAAACGGCCGTCTCAACATCATCCTCACGCCGGAGCAGCAGCCGGTCACGGCCGCGCAGATGGGCGTCACGCCGGACGACACCGGCTATTTCTCCATCCTCATCAACAACGGGCGCATCATCGACAAGAATCTCAAGCGCATGGGGCGCGACGAGCGCTGGCTGCAAAAGCAGCTCCAGCAGCACGGCGCGCAGAGCGTCCGGGACGTCTATCTGCTGATGCTCAACGACGCGGGGCAAATCTATTTTTCAGCAAAGGAACCGATATGAAAAAGGAAATCATTGCATGCGCGCTCCTGCTCACGCTTGCCGCCGGCTGTGTCTGCAACATCCGGTATCTGAACCGGCTCTGCACGCAGCTGGATGACGCCGCGGCGCAGGCGGAAGCATGCTGTGCCGCCCATGATACGGACAGCGCCGCCGAAGCGCTGCGCACGGCGGCCGAACGTTGGCACGCAGCCGAGAGCTATGCCCACTGTATGCTGCCGCATGAGAGCACAGACGCCGTGACAGAAGGATTCTGTCAGGCCGTGCGTGCGCTCGAGAGCGGCGCGCCGTCCGCCGCGGCGGACATTGCCCTGCTGCGTCTGCGCATCCGGAGCCTCGCCGACGGAGAGCGCGTCGCGCTCGGCAATGTGTTTTAGCCGCGGTCGTTGAGGAGCTTCGTCAGTTCCTGCATGCAGGTGTCGATGTCCTTAAACTGGCGGTAAACGGAGGCAAAGCGCACGTAGGCGACCTCGTCCACGTCCTTGAGGCGCTTCATGACCATCTCGCCGACCTGCTCGGTCGTGATCTCGCGCTCGAGCGCGCTCTGCAGCTCCTGCTCGATCTCGTCGGCGATCTTCTCCAGCACCGGCAGCGGCACTTTGCGCTTGTCGCAGGCGCGCACCATTCCGTTGATGAGCTTACTCTTATCAAAGCTCTGGCGGCTGCCGTCGCGCTTGATGACAACAAGTGGGAGCGTTTCAATGATCTCATAGGTCGTAAAGCGCTTCTGGCAGGCAAGGCACTCGCGGCGGCGGCGGATGGTCGCGCCCTCCTCCGCCGGGCGGGAATCAATGACCTTGCTCTCGGCAAAGCCGCAAAACGGGCATTTCATACGTTGCATCCTCCATGTAATTGGTTTCCGGTTACTTTACATAATTCCGTACAGTACTATATCACAGCCAAACTGCTTTTGCACGAAAAATTTCGCCATATCTGGTGTTTTTCCCATCAGATATGGCGATTTCCCTGCTAAATGTACAGTTTTTGGAATTCTTCGCGCGTCATGAGTGCATTGAGCACCTCGAGCAGCGCGTTCGTGCTCAGATGCTCGGGCAGGTCAAGCTGCGCGAGCAGCCGCTGCCGGGCGGCCTTGCTGTCCGCACCGCCGGTGAGCCCGGCTGCATAGAGATCCGTCTTCGTAATGCGTGCGCCCGCAGCCGGTGTCTCCTCCCCTTCGATGGTCGCGCCCGCGCGGCGCAGTGCCTCGAGCAGCACATCCGGGCGCATTCCCTCCACGCCGAGTTTGCCCTCCTTGGAGGCGGTGCGCTTGCGCCGCTCCTTTCCGGCAATATCCGGGATGTAGGCGTGCTTGACCTGCGACGGGTCGATGGCGCCGCGCAGGTAATTGCGGATGACAAAACCTGCGCCGTCACTGTCCGTGAGCACGATGATGCCGCGCGTTTCGGCCAGACGGCGCAGCAGCGCCAGCCGCTGCCTGTCATGGAAGATGCCGAAACCGGAGGTCTCGAGAACGGGCGCGTCGACGATCTGCGCGAGGGTATTTTTATCATACCGCCCCTCGACGATGATGGCCTCGCGGATGCGGATCATGCCGCACCTCCCACGGCAATGCGCAGCAGCAGCTCCTTGAGCAGCGCCATATCATCCGCACCGCTGCTTTTCATGGCGAAGTCCGTCTGCGCGCACAGGCGCACAGCCTCCTCAAGCTGACGGCCGGTGAATTTCCGCGCCGAGCGCAGGAGGCGTTCCGCGATGGAATCATACGGCACACCGAGCATCTCGCGCAGCTCGCTCGTGCCGATACCGGCGCGGCGCGCAAGGCGGGCGGCGTAGAGCCTGCGCATCTGCTGACCGATGACGGCGAGCAGGAAGATCGGCGTGTTGGACTTATCAGCCAGCAGGTCTGCGAGGATGCGCATTGCACCGTCATAGTCCTGATTGGCCAGACAGTCGGTCAATTCATACACGACCGCCTCCGGAATGCGCTGCGCCACGGCGAGGATGTCCGCGCGCGTGACCGTATCGCCCTGCGCATAGGCCGCGATCTTGTCGATCTCCGGGATCATGGTGTTCATGAGACCACCGGTAAAGAAGATGAGCTGGCGCGCATCCTCGGGCGAGATGTTTTTCCCGTGCGCGGCAAAGTGCTTGCCGACCCACTGCACGAGCGCAGACTCCCCCTGCGCGGTAAACTGCACGAGCTGTCCGTTCTTTTTGAAGGCCTTGGTCGTCTTCAGGCGCCCGTCCGGCTCAAACGCCGTGTCCATGACGAACACGAGCGTGCAATAGTCCGGCAGGTCGCTGATGACACGGACGAGCGTGTCGGCTTCTTCCTCGCGGCATTTGTTCGTATCATAGCCGCGCACCTCGACGAGTGTGCGCTCGCTGAGAAACGGCACGGCGTCGATCGCATCGGCCAGCGCCTGAAAATCGAGCTCAGCGCCGTCAAAGCGGCGGTAGCTGAAATCGTCCTCCCCGCCGGGAATGCAGAGCTTTTTGAGCTGCAGCAGATACTGCTCACGCAGATAATCCTCCCGTCCCCAGAGCAGATACAGGCACCCGGGACCCTGTTGGCGCAGCGCGCGCAGCTGAACTTTATAGTCTTGAATTTCCTGCTTCTTTTTTCCTTTTGCCATAACGTTTCCTCACGAGAGATGCACCGTGACGTCGCCCATGCGGTCGGTGCGGTAAATGGGTATGTTGTGCGCCTGCAGGCGCGCAAGCGTCTCGGCCGTCGGGTGGCCGTAATTGTTGTAGCCGACGGAGATGATCGCAGCGTCCGGCGCGATGGCATCGAGCCACGCATCGCACGTCGATTTTTTCGAGCCATGGTGGCCGACGAGCAGCAGCTCAATATCCGGATAGGTGCAGTCGGCAAGAAACTTCGCCTCCGCCGCGCTGTCCACGTCACCGGGTATCAGCGTGTCATACGTGCCGATCGACGTGAGCACGATCATACTGCCGTCCTCCCGCCCTGAGCACGGCTCGGGATACAGGTGCACCGTGATGCCGACCGCCATGAGCGTCTGCTCCATATCCACGCGCACGACCGTCGTGCGGTGCTGCGCGGCAAGGGCGAGAATGTCGCTCAAGGGCGCTTTGGTCGTGTCCGCCTCTGCCGGGATCGCAAGCGTCCGCACCGGCAGCCAGTGCATTAGGCGCAGCACGCCGTTAACATGGTCATCATGCGGATGCGTGAGCACAAGCAGGTCCAGACCGCGGTATCCCTGCGCAAGCAGCTTGTGCGCAGCGATGTCTCCCGGATCCTCCACGGTGGAGCGGCCGCCGCAATCGACCATCACGCAGCTGCGTCCGCTCGAAAAGACGACGCTCTGCCCCTGACTGACGTCGAGCGCCGTGACCGTTGACGTGTGCCGCAGCTGCACGGCGCTGACCGTCAGCACCGCACACAGCGCCAGCACGCTGCACGCAGCCGGGATGCCCCGGTGCACGCTCCGGCGGCGCGAGATGACCCACGCTGCGCCGAACACGCCATACGTAAACACGAGCCACAGCACAACGCTGCGGTTTCCGGTAAAGAGCACCCCACCCGGGAGCTTGGAGAGCAGCTTTGCCACGGCGAGGATATAGCGCAGCGGCCACGCCGTCACCCAGGCGGCAGCCATGCCGCCCCACGCCCAGAAGAGGCCGAGCAGCGATGCCAGATAGCAGCCGATGAACGCCGCCGGCAGCAGCCACAGGATCAGCAGGTTCGTGACCGGTGCGATGAGAGAAATGCTGCCGAAATGCAGCGCCGTGAGCGGCACAGTGAACACCATCGCGCCGACGGAACTCGCCGTTGTGGCAATGAAGAAGGTGCGTACCCTGCGCCGCGGGCGCGAGAGCTTCATCCCCGCGGGCAGCAGCCGGTCGCTGAGCGCGCGGTGCAGCGCACCGGACACGCAAAACAGCCCCGCCATCGACGCAAACGAGAGCTGCAGGCTGACGCTTCCGGCGGCGAAGGGATTCGCCGCAAGCAAGACCGCCAGCGCCGTCAGCAGCGATGTCGGCGGGTCATTCTCACGACCGAGCAGCGGCGCAAACAGCACCAGCGCCGTCATAAACGCCGCGCGCAGCACCGAAGGGCTGCCGCCCGCCATGACCGTGAACACGATTATCAGCGGCAGACCAATGACGGCGGTCGTGCGCCGGTTTCCGGTAAAGAGGCGCAAAAAGCCCAGCAGAAACGCCAGATGCAGCCCCGAGACCGCGACCGTGTGCATGATGCCGGTCGTGCTCAGCGGAATGTCGAGATTCTGCGCGTAGAGCGCGGTCTTATCGCCGAGCATGAGCGCCTGCGCAAACGGCAGCACGTCCGCCGGGAACGCCGCCTGTGCGCTCGCCTTGAGCGCATGGGCAACTGTTTTCGGCCAGTAGAGACGGCTGTGTGCCCAGACACCGGTATGTACAAGCGACCCCTCCTTAATGTTGCCGATAAGATAGATTCCCTTGGAGATATAGGCGTCCGTCTCCGCTCCATAGCGCTGTGTGGATGGGCGAAGCTTCACCTCCGCCGTGATCTCATCGCCGGGGCGCAGCGCTGCCGCTTCCGTGTCGGAGACATAGAGCCGCGCTCTGCAGTGCGGCACATCCGGGCTCGTGAGCAGCACGGTCAGCCCGCAGCTGTGCTCATACGCAGCCGCGTACTCCGTTACCCTGCCGGCGAGCGTCTGCAGCTCGTCCGGGACGGCCTCGGCCGGCGTCAGCCGTGCGGCCGAAGCCGCGGCATACCACCCGAAGCCGATTGCCGCCGACAGCAGCGCCAGCATCACGCGGCGGCGCGGCGCGCCCGGGAGCAGCAGCGCCGTGAGCGCAAGCACGACCGCTGCCAGCGCCGCAGGAAGCACCCAGTGCCCCGGCAGCAGAAAGTGCGCCAGAAAGATCGCAGCCGAAAAACCGCCTGCGCAATATGCCAGCTTTCGCACGCCGTCGCCCCCCTCTTTGCTGCAGACATTATAAACAAAATCGGCGGCCGGAACAAGTCCCGCCGCCGAATTTCGTTTGCTTACAGCAGTTTCTCGCCCATCGGCGCGCCGCCGAGGACGTGGAAGTGCAGGTGATGCACGGTCTGACCGGCATCGTCACCGCAGTTGGAGATGACGCGGTAGCCGCCGGTCAAGCCCTCCTGCGCGGCGAGCTTCGCGATGACCTCAAAGCACTTGGCGACCACGGCGGAGTTATCCGCCGTGATGGACGCGACCGCGTCGATGTGCTGCTTCGGGATCACGAGAAAATGCACCGGCATCTGGGGATTGATGTCACGAAATGCGTAGACATCGTCGTCATCGTACAGGCAGGTGGAAGGGATCTCCCCCGCCGCGATCTTACAAAACAGGCAATCACTCATGATGAAATCCTCCTTACAGTCCCAGTTTTTCCGCTACGAAATCGTCCACGACGGCCAGCGCGTCATCGATCTTGAGCACCTCACTGCCGCCGCCCATGGCGGAGTCCGGCTTGCCGCCGCCCTTACCGCCGGCGACCGCTGACACCGCGCGCACCAGATCGCCCGCACGGATGCCCTTGGCCACGGCGTTCTTGCCGCAGACGGCAACAAACGTCACCTTGCTCTCCGTCGCCGTGGCGAGCACCGCGACCGTGTCCGGGTCTTTGTCGCGCAGAAAATCGCCGAGCTTGCGCAGATCGCCAGCCTCAAGATCGGTGCGCGTGGTCGTGATGACCTTGATGCCGCCGATGTTCTTCGAGGCGTAGAGGAAGCGCTCCACGTCACTGTGCAGGATCTTCTCCTTCATGCGCTCAACGCTCTGGCGCGCCTCCTTGAGCTCCGCGGTGAAGCTCTTGGCCTTGGCGAGAATGTCCACCGGCTTCGCGTGCAGCACCTCGGCCGCAGCGTACAGGCGGCGGTTGACCGCCTCCATCTCGTGCAGGTAGGCCTTGCCGGTGATCGCCTCGATGCGGCGCACGCCGGACGCGACCGAGCTCTCGCCCGTGATGCGGAACGGTCCGACCTTTGCGGTGTTGTCCACGTGCGTGCCGCCGCAGAGCTCTACGGACTTGCCGCCCATGTTCACGACGCGCACAACGTCGCCGTACTTCTCGCTAAAGAGCGCCGTGGCACCGGCGGCCTTCGCCTGCTCCATGGTCATCTCGGACACGGTGACATCCATGCCGTCGAGGATCCAGTCGCTGACGATCTCATTGATGCGCTGCAGCTCATCGGGCGTGACAGCCGAAAAATGCGTCAGGTCAAAGCGCAGACGGTCCGGCTCGACGAGCGAGCCTGCCTGATGCACATGGTCACCCAGCACCTCGCGCAGCGCGGCCTGCAGCAGATGCGTGGCCGAGTGCGCGCGCATGATCGCCTTGCGGCGGTCAACATCGATGCGCGCCGTGACGGTCTGCTCGACCTGCAGGCGGCCGGAGCGCAGCACACCGTGGTGCAGGAACTTGCCGGCCTTGTCCTTCTGGACATCCGTCACCTCAAAGAGCGCACCGTCGGCTGCAATGACGCCGTGGTCGGCCACCTGACCGCCCATCTCGGCGTAAAACGGTGTGCAGTCGAGTACGAGCACGCCCTGCTTGCCGGCATCGATCTCCGAGCAGACCTCGCCGTCGCAGACGATGGCAAGGATCGTGCCCTGATCCTCCGTGCGGTCATAGCCGGTGAACTGCGTCGGCGTCGGGTCGAGGCCGAGATCCACACCGGCCCACGCCAGATCGCCGAGCGCCTCGCGCGCTTTTCTTGCGCGCACACGCTGCTGCTCCATGAGCTCGCGGAACGCATCCTCGTCCACGGTCATGTCCTGCTCCTGCACCATCTCGCGGGTCAGGTCGATCGGGAAGCCGTAGGTGTCATAGAGCTTGAACGCATCCGCGCCGGAGAACACGCGCTCGCCCTTGGCCTTGTGCTCGGCGAGCAGGTCGGAGAAGATGTGCATGCCGGCATCGATGGTCTTGGCGAAATTCTCCTCCTCGTTGCGGATGACGCGGGTGATATACGCCTGCTTCTCGCGCAGCTCGGGATACTGGCACTCGTTTTCGTGCACGACCACATCCACGACCTGATACAAAAACGGCTCGTTGACGCCGAGGAGCTTGCCGTGGCGTGCAGCGCGGCGCAGCAGGCGGCGCAGCACATAGCCGCGTCCCCCGTTCGAGGGCAGGATGCCGTCCGCGATCATCATGACCGAGGCACGGATGTGGTCGGTGATGACGCGGAGGGACACGTCGGTCTTATGACTGTCGCCATAGTGTGCGCCGGTGATCTCGCTGACCTTGCGCGTGATGTTCATGACGGTATCGACGTCGAACAGTGAATCCACGCCCTGGCAGACGACGGCCAGACGCTCCAGGCCCATACCGGTATCGATGTTCTTCTGAATGAGGTCGGAGTAGTTGCCGTTGCCGTCGTTGTCAAACTGGGAAAAGACGTTGTTCCAGACCTCCATATAGCGGTCGCAGTCGCAGCCGGGCGCGCAGTCCGGCTTGCCGCAGCCGTATTCCTCACCGCGGTCAAAATAGATCTCCGAGCAGGGGCCGCACGGACCGGAGCCGTGCTCCCAGAAGTTATCCTCTTTGCCGAGGCGGGTGATGCGGCTCTCGGGGATGCCGAT
>ENA-UESE01001499-UESE01001499.1-human-gut-metagenome-genome-assembly--contig:-NODE-1499-length-17476-cov-164.250991_pt1 | contig 17476 bp, 15 predicted proteins | sample MGYA00242995_ERZ507996 | MGnify/ENA primary metagenome ERZ507996 (study PRJEB26167, sample SAMN06115489) | human gut metagenome | host: Homo sapiens | place: China:Sichuan | collected 2015-04-15... | reverse complement strand
CGGGACTCATACCCCCTCGAGAACTCCTAACCAGACTAAAGTCTGGGGAGTTCTTGCTCCCCCTACCTCAAGGGGAGAATAATAAGCTGAATGTTTTTAAAACAGCCTCGGTTTGTTTTATCACCGACACGGGGGAATGTTCGGGAGAGAAGTTTGGCAATAGCGAGGATATTTCCGGCGGAAACGGCGGAACGCCCGATTACGGGTCGCCTCAGGAGTTATGCCGCGATGCCGGGTTTGTCAACACACCCTGTCCCGAAGGCGTAACCCCGGACAGCTACTGCCCTTATGATGCTTCTTTCCATTCCAAATGCGCCTGTTCCGCCGATTATAACAAAACCTGTGACACGGCTGTCGGGCAGAAAGGTATCGGCTCATCTTGTGGCGGAAAATACAAAGAATGCTGCAACATCTGTGACGGGTATACTTACACCTCCGTTCCTTCAGGTTATGTCAGCGCGGGAGAATGTTCGTCCTGCGACGGCAAAAAATACAAGGTAAAATGCGACCCGAATGCTTATGTCAACGGTTCGGTTTGCGGGGCGCAGGGCGGCAGCGGCGGCAGTTGTTCGGACGACAGCGGCACACATTACAAAAAGTGCAACTGCCCGAATAATTACGAGTGGAACGCGGGGCAGAAGAAATGCGTTTGCGCGACAAGTTTCAAATATGCCTGCAACGGGACGGGATACGCCGGCGGCGAGGGCAACAGCTGTGACGGGAAGTTTGGCAAGTGCCGATGCGCCTCGGGGTATACATGGAACGCGGCGGCGGGGTCTTGCGTTTGTTCGGGGACGGACTGGTGTGCGATAAACCAAAACTGCGGGGCTTTGGGGTACGCCAAGCAGACCTGTTCCGGCGCGGCGGTTAAGTGCCCGTTTGATACGAGTTATAGTTATTGCTTATAAACTCCGAACTTTTATAGGGAGAGATAGGAAGAAATATAAGAATGGTTGGGGATTCACACCCCTCCTAGCCTCCCCTACCTCAGGGGAGGGATAATAGGAAGGTTGTTTTAAGGGAGAAAAGAGATGAGGAAAATATTTTTGATGAGTTCGGTTTTGTTTGTGGCTCCTTTTGCTTTGGGCGAAATGGGCGAAGCTTCGGCGCAGTGCGTGGCGACAACGGATTGCGCAAGTTTGGGATATACCGAAACCTCTTGCCCGAACGGCGGCATAAAGTGTCCGTTTGGAAATACATGGAGTTGTAAGGGAACGGGCGGAAACGGTTCGGGGGATGGGCCGATTGGCGGAGATGCAGAACATTGCAATGACAAGTGTTGCGTTGGTTGGATTTATTATAGTGACGGATCATGCAGTGAAAAACGAATTGGTTCGAAGGTACCTTTGGGCGTGATTGTTTATTTGAACAGTTATGGCGGCGGGCAAGTGATGACGCCAAGGCCGGTTATGGAGAGTATTGTTTGGGCAGTTGGCGATAAGCGACAGTATGATATTAAATCTCTGCCTAATTTGGATGATGCAGGCCTAAAAGATTTTGAAAGTTGTTTGAATACGGATAAAATTGTAGCAGAGGGAGATGAAACTTTTTATCCGGCGGCATGGGCAGCAAGGAATTATGTGGCTCCAGGTGCGCTTGAAACAAAAGGCAAGTGGTGTTTGCCGGCTGCTGGTGTTCTCGTCAGTTTTTATAATAATCTTTCTAGGATTAATGAAGGGCTGAAAAATATTGAAGGACTGCCTTTTGGTGAGGTTGATGTTGGCGGCTATTTTCCTACAGATACTGAACATCTTTGGTCTTCAACGGAATTTAAAGCAGATCAGGCGTTACGATTAATGTGGGGAAAGTACAGTCCGCCTTGTACAAGAAGAATGAATTGTTTGGAGGGAGGATATAAGTGGGTTGGTAATGATTATTATGGCGTTGTTCGGGCTGTATATGAATTTTAGTATTTATGTCGGTTGATAAGCTGTTGTTTTTATTAAACGGAAACCCCGGGGCGGAGGCTCCGGGGTTTGTGGTTGGGGGAAGTATTATTCCGCAATGGCTTTTTGCAGATTGCCAAGGCTGTTTTTGAGGTTTTTCCCGGCGTCTTCAACGGCTTTCTTTTTGGCTGCGGCTTTGGCGTCGGACTCTGCTTTCTTTTTTTCAACGGCGGCTTTTTGTTCTTCTATCTTTTTTTGAATTGCGGCTTTTTTGGCTTCCGCTTCTGCCTTTTGTTTGGCTGCTTTTTCTGCTTTGGCAGCTTCTTTGGCGGCTTTCTTGGCCTGGGCTTCGGCTTTGGCATTTTCTGCTTTTGCGGCTGCGGCGTCGATTTTGTTCTGTAATGCCTGAGCTCCGGAAACAAGGTCTATGTCTTTGGCCTGGACTTGCGCGGACAGCAGGGCAGCGGCAGAAACGGCAACGACGGCAAGTAATTTTTTCATGTGAAATTCTCCTAAAAAATTGGTACGGATATTAATATAATCCCTTATAGCGAAACATCAATCTTTATTATCGGGTGGGGATAAAACGTTTGTGGCGGGCATAAAAAAACAGGCCGGGAGGGATGAGCCTCGGGCCTGTTTGAAAGGAAACGGATCAGAGTTTGATGTTCCGTTTGCGACAATAATCTTTAACTGCATTCAGTTCCCGTTGGTACTGCGGTTTGAGAAATTTGGATGCTTCAACTTTTTCCTGCAAATAATTCCGGAGTTCTTTGAGTTCGAGATAGTCGCACTGGCGCAGAATTGTGAAGATATATGCAGGTTGCAAGGTTGTTCCGAAATGTGTTTTAAATTTCCACCAAGCAACGACATCTTCTTCATGAGATGGTACTTCATAATGTCTTCTTACCCAGCTGGCAACAGTTTCCTGTCCGTTTATAACTTCAATTTTCATAATAAGTAAGTTTTAATAATTAATATTCGGCAGTGGTGTAACATTTTTTTGAAGTTTTGTCAAGATGTGAGCGAAAAAAAACCGCCCGAGAGGACGGTTGAAAAAAAAACGGTGTTTCAGAATGTCATGGCTTCCCGAATCAGGTTCTCAAAATGCTGCCAAAAGCGGTTGAGCGTTATGGGGTGCTTACGCCGGACGATGTTCATTTCATCCATCCCAGTCCGCCACAGGCGCAGCAGAAAACGAAAGGTGTTTTCAAACTGGATGGCGGCGCGGCTGGTAAACAAGGCCGGATAAAACTGAAACATCTGCAACAGCCAGGCTGTATCTTTTTCGTGTTCGACAAGTACAAAACGTCGGAAGTTGATGAGCTTGTCCGCATTGACACCGCCGTTGCGCTGAATGTAAAATTCATCCAAAAACGGCCAGTCTTTGGCGTTTAATCCGAAATCTTTAGACATTTGTTCGGCTGCGGTACGCAGATAATAATCTAAACGATTATGAAAGCGTTCGGTATCAGCAGGAAGCTCAATCTTTTCACTGAAAAATTCTTCAAAAAAGTTTTCGTTATGCATAATTGTAAGGTTTAATAATTTTATTTGTATCAGAGTATAACTGTTTTGTTGAAATTTGTCTAGTGGAATAAATTGATTTTTAGTGAAATTGTTTTAGGTTTAAAAGAGTTTTTTTAGAGAGGAGGCAGGAATGGTATGTATTATTGTCGGATTTGGCGGTGAGGGCAAGGCAATGTTGGAAAAAAAATATAAGAATGTATTAGATTTGGAATCGACTCCTTTCAAATATTGTTTTGATAATTATGCCGGCGCTGATCCTGAGGCGATGAAGGGGCGTGGTGTTGCCGGCAAGCGGCCAAATCCAGATTTTCCGGGAAATTATATTGCGGCGATAAAGTATAATATGGATAAGTATGATTATATTTTGGTTTGGTGTCATCCAGAGGAAATTTTGCCTTATTATGATTTGAACGGGATTGATTATGAGCTTTTTATTCCGATGCGGGAGGCTTTGGACGAGTATCGGCAGCGTTTTATCAGCCGGGGAAACAGCATGGAGTATGTGAACCGTGTCAGCAGCAAAGAGGGGTATGACCGGCGATTGCCGCAGTTTGAGGCAACAGGAAAGCCGATTGTGTTTCTTGGCTGTGGTGAAACTTTGGAGAGTTATCTTATGGGAAATAGGAATTATCCGCCATTGAAAACGGCAGAAAGTTGAGGGTGCCTCCGCGATGGAAGCTGAGGCAGCTTCACAGGCGCGGGAAGCTGAGGCAGCTTCACCCCATCGGTTCGCCGCTGGTTGTCCTGCGCATAGTGATTCCCTCCCTGAGGTAGGGAGGGATAGGGTGGTGTGAAGCAAAAATTAAAACGCAATCACTGGGCGAATAGCTTTGTCGCCGTAGGGGTAGTTCTTATTGAGGCGACCAAGGCCGCCGATATAGCCAATCCCGAAGGCCCACACGCCGGTAGTGGAACACTCGGACGATGACAAGATATCTTCATTATCGCTTGTAAGTTGTTCGCCGTCAATTTTCGAGATTGCATTATTAACGGTGTTCAGATACATATATAAGTTGTTCAAAATACCTGCTGTCGGAAGCGCCCACTTACCCTTAGTGGTCGGCGCCGCGCTTGGAACATAATTCAAAGCCGCGTATGCCGCCGGATATTTACTGCTGTCGCCGTTAGCTGCCTGAATAATATGCTTCATATTGCCGTTGACATCAAAGTCTTTAATAGCAGTACTCCAGTCAGATGATTGGAAAGCCCCCGTATCAACTAGTTCTGATGACCACATAACATTCCATTCAACCGGACTTGCTGTCATTGCGTAACCGCACTTATTACTATCGCCGCTGATGTAGATAACAAAACCAAGCGGTGTCTTGCCGCTGACTTTATCTGTCGTACAAGTCCCATCGCTATTCAATATATCACCGATTTTACAGTTCTTAGCGTAGCCGGTACATTGACCGAGGACAGCAGGTTTTTCTTTCTCGCATTTACCGTCTTCCCATTCGTAGCCTGCGGTACAGGTACAGGAAGTATATTTATTGTTGCAGTTTTGTCCTATACCGGAAGCATAACCGGTTCCTTTGCATTCATATTTGAATCCGTATTTATCACAGAATTTTGTTTCAGACATAGAGCAGGCATAGGTTGTGCCGAAGGGGCAACGGATACCTTTGCCGTCGGGGCAGGAGGTTTCGGTGTAGCCCAAGGTTGCGCAGTCGGTTGAGGCGACACACTGAGCTTGGGTTAAGTTTGGGATTAAGGACAGACTTGTCCCTAAGAGTAAAGATTTAAAGTTCATATTCATGTTGAACATCCTTTGTTTTGAAAGTTAAAACAAAACCCGCTTCATAAAGAAGGCGGGAGGATGTTGACAACCGTGTTCAAATAACCGGCTCAGCGCTTTCGTGCAAAGCCTTATAACGCTGACATCCATCCCTAGCACATACCTAGATAGATATCAGCATACACTTATTTTAAGTCGCAATTATGCTTAACGACTATTTGAACAAAGGGTTGTCACGCCCTCGGCGGCAAACTCTGCCGCTTAAGGTTAAGGGTAGCATAAGGGGGAATTTTTAGCAAGAGGTTTTTTGATGAGGTAGTGTTTTTAGATAGTTGGTTTTGATTCACACCCATCCTAACCAATTTCGACTATATCCTTTTGTTCGGTTCGTTTCATTTTCTCCAAAAGGAAAGTCTCATTGCTTGGGCTTCGCAGTCCCTACTCAGAGGGGAGGGAAAAAGAGGATGGTTGGTTAAACCTGGATGTCCGGATGTCGCTGCGCTCCTCCGAACATGACGTTTTTTTGCTTGGTTGTGGTGAGTTCTTGTTGTTTGATTTAGATCCCGAAACGAGTTCAGCATGACATTTGCAGTAATTGGCAAGCGATAGCGCCGACAGAGCCTTTGGGTGCGAACGGGCTTGTCGGGGACGAACGGGCTCAGCATGACATTGGCTAGTGGTTGAGGGGATAAGAGCTTTGTGGGAAAAATGGGTTTATGTTTTGCGCCGGCGGATTATTTGTGTTACTGTCTAGAACATTAACGGAGGGCAATTTGAATTTTGAAAATATTACCAATCAGCTGAAAAATCTGACAGCAACCGAATATTTCGGACGGGTGACCGCGGTGCAGGGGCTGTTTGTGGAAGTCAGCGGCATTCGCTCGACTCTGAGTATCGGCGACCGCTGCAATGTCCGCACCATGCAGGGGAAAAGCGTTCCCTGTGAGTTGGTGAGTTTTAAGGACGACCGCCTGCTGCTGATGCCTTACGGCGCTTTACAGGGGATAGGACCGGGTTGCCGCGTGGATGTGGAAAACGCCGCGCCGGTGATTTATCCGCATCCGTCGTGGCTGGGGCGCATTGTTAATGCCTTTGGCGAGGCTATTGACGGCAAAGGGCCGCTGATTAAGGGTGACAGGCCTTATCTTATCAAAAATTCTCCGCCGCCGGCACAGTTCCGCGACCGGGTTAAGGGTAAAGTTGACCTCGGGGTGCGGGCGGTCAATACTTTTCTGACAATCTGCAAGGGGCAGCGTATGGGCATTTTTGCCGGGTCGGGTGTGGGCAAGTCGACGCTGATGTCAATGATGGCTAAAAATACCGACTCAGACATTGCCGTCATCGGGCTTATCGGTGAGCGCGGCCGTGAGGCTAAGGAGTTTGTCGAGGATGTTCTCGGCAAGGAGGGATTGGAAAAGTCGGTTCTGGTTTTGGCGACTTCCGACGAAAGTCCGCTGATGCGGCGGCAGGCCGCTTATACGGCGATGGCAGTGGCGGAATATTTTCGCGACCTTAACAAGAATGTTTTGTGCATGATGGATTCAATCACCCGCTTTGCCATGGCGCAGCGCGAGATTTCGCTCAGTATCGGTGAGCCGCCGGCTTCCAAGGGGTATACGCCGAGCGTGTTTGCCGAGTTGCCGCGGTTGTTGGAACGCGCCGGGCCGGGTGCCGGAAACGGGACGATTACCGGGCTGTTTACGGTTTTGGTAGACGGCGACGATCACAACGAGCCGGTGGCGGATGCGGTGCGCGGCATTTTGGACGGGCATATTGTGCTTGACCGCGCGATTGCCGAGCGCAACCGTTATCCGGCGATTAACATCCTGCGCTCGATTTCGCGTACCATGCCTGATTGCGATACGCCCGAAGAATATGCTCTGGTGGCCAAAGCCCGCAAGTATATTGCGGCTTATGAAGATATGGCCGAGCTTATCCGTTTGGGTGCTTATAAAAAAGGCTCCAATGTCGAGGTGGACGAGGCGATTTTCTATTATCCGAAAATCGAGGAATTTCTGAGTCAGGGAAAAGGCGAGAAAGTGACGCTGGAAGAAGGCTATAAACAGTTGGCCGAGATTTTGGCCGCGCCGTATAAGGCATAAGGCAAGGTACAGGGCAGGGGCTGATGAAAAGTTCGCTTAAAACACTGGCGCGGATTCAGAAGTTCAACATTGACGAGCAGCGCAAAAAACTAAACGAGCAGCTGGCGGCTGAGGAAAAAATTGTTGCCGGGCTGCAGCAACTGGCCGAGCAGTTTGAGGCGGAGAAAGCCTTTGTCCGTGAGCATGAAAATGTTGGTGATTTTGGGGCTTATGTACAGCGTTATCTGGAGCAAAAGGAAAATCTGGAGCAGGCGTTGGCGATGGTGCGGCTGAAAATCGAGGAAATCCGCGATGTTATTGCCGATATGTTTAAGGAACAGAAGACCTATGAGATTGTCGACAAAAACCGGGAAGAGCGCGCGGCAAAAGAAGAAGAACATAAAACACAGCAGACCCTTGATGAAATCGGAACCAATAACTATATTAAACATCAGAAATAACAAATTTTAGAAAAGGAGCATGATTATGGCTATTGAATTTCCGGCACTGCCTTACGCCTCGGACGCACTGGAACCGTATATTTCAACGACAACGATGGAATTTCATTACGGCAAGCACCACAAGGCTTATGTCGACAATTTGAACAAGCTTATTGCCGGGACACCATTTGCTGATTTGTCGTTGGAGGAGATTATCAAAGAAACAGCCGGGAATGAAAAGTTTCAGGCGATTTTCAACAATGCGGCGCAGGCCTGGAATCACAATTTCTTCTGGCACTGCATGAGCGCGGACGGCGGCAAGGCTCCGAAAGGTGTGCTGCTGAAAAAGATTGAGGATGCTTTCGGCTCTTATGACCAGTTTTGCGAAGACTTTACCAATGCTGCTGTATCGCAGTTCGGTTCAGGCTGGGCGTGGTTAGTTGAAGACAAGGACGGCAAGCTGTCGATTATGAAGACCGCTAATGCCGACACACCGCTGGCGCATGGTTTGAAAGCCCTGTTGACGGTCGATGTCTGGGAGCACGCTTATTATTTGGATTATCAGAATCGCCGCGCGGATTTTGTAAAGACTTTTCTGACGCACTTAGCTATAGTAAAACTTGTATAGCACGTCATCCAGAGCGATTTTATCCGGTCGTAAGTTTCCTCACGTACTATTGTGTACGCTGTGGTACTTCCGCCGTCAAAATCACTCTGTCTAACGCACTCTCCAAGTTTTACGCAGGTACGACCTGTTGCGGCAAGTTAGCCGCTGAGGGATAGCGCATAAGGAAGCACTACGTGCGCTTTGTACCTGTTCAGGAATAAAAAAGGAACTGGTTTTCAGTTCCTTTTTTTGTGAAGGAAGTTAACATCCTGAACCGCATTCTCCTGTATCCCATGGTCCAGCAGAAGTTTCTCCAATACTTGACTGACAGGATTCTAGACTACGCCAGCCTGTTTTTCCGCTGTTGGGGTGCGTTGTATATGAGTATGAGCCATCGGTACAATATTCTACGGCCAAATTATCAAGATAATAATAAATTGTACCATAAGCATCAGGTTCTGCAGAACAGGAGCCTGAATAGTACCAATAAACAATTTTTCTTCCGCAAGTTCCCCCTCCCGAGCTGCCGGAATCACTGCCGCCGGAAGAGGAACACCCGGAGCCGCCGCAGCGTTCGTCGCAACTGTCTATCGTCCCGTCAGAGCAGCAGTCGCCGTGACAGGTACTGTGAACCCAGCACCAGTTGGAAGAACTTGAATTACAGCAGGATTTACAGTCGGAATAAGTTGTCACGCCATTCACCGTGCAAGACGTTGCGCCGGCAGCGCCGCCGCATTCGCAGGATTTGTACGAACTCGGACATTGGCAGGAAGCATATTTCCCGCCGCAGGCTTCACCCACGCCTGTCTGCGGATAGGTACAGGTGACAAGGTCGGAACGGCAGACGCATTTGTCATAATAGCCGCTGTTGTAAGAACACTTTTTATTAGGTGTCTGCACCGAAGAACATTGCGCTGTTTGTCCGTAGCCGTCTTCCTTGCAGGCTTTGGCGTCATCACGCTTGCAAGAGGCATATTTGCCGTCACAGGAAGGCCCAACGCCGTAATAAGGTTTGGTGCAGGTTTCAGTCATATTGGCGTCACAAACACATTTCTGATAATAAGAACTGTCTGCCGGACAGGGATTATCACCATGTGCCCCGGCCGGACAGGACGTGACATTGTATCCAGCCGCCTGACATTGTTCCTGCGGCGTGTCATAATCCGGGATACCGCCGGGATTGCCACTGCCATTTCCCGGCGTTTCGTCATTGCTGAATTTCTCTCCCGAACACGCCCCCGTATCGGTGATGAAGCAGACTGAGGCTGTTTTAAAAACATTCAGCTTATTATCCTCCCCTTGAGGTAGGGGGAGCAAGAACTCCCCAGACTTTAGTCTGGTTAGGAGTTCTCGAGGGGGTATGAGCCCCTCAAAGGACAGGTTATAACGTTTAGAACAAAGAGAAATACTCGCTTCGCTCGTCACACCCCACCTGGCCTCCCCCACCTCGGGGGAGGAACTTGATAGTGCCTGTGGCAGGCACGATGTAAGCATCGCGCTTCTTTCTATACGGGACATTCCGCCGCGAACCGATCGCTCACCTCGCAGGTGTGGCAAGTGTGGATAAGCAAGGTAAGGTGTTGTGTGTAGTGTGTTGTGGGTACCTGACTTAGGGATACCGGAAAAAACATTAACAGAAGCACAAACATTGTCCGCTCCATACCAAATCAGGCACGAAGTTGACAGCAATATTACTCGGGAAATATTCTTCATCGTATCCTCCACACTTGTCATCACAAGGATACTATAACATAAAAATTTCTACTATTCAATCATTAATTTTAATAAGAAGAGAGAAAAATGACAGAAGTTTTTTGGAGGCGGTTTCCTTTTGCTTGGTTGGGTTATGTCCTTGTTGAGGGCTTTAGACTCTGAGTTCTTCTCAGGGTGACAATCGGATGGATGGTGGCATGGGATGTTTATAACGGGTGTATTCCGGGTGACAAGGTTTCTTTTTGTGTTATGATGAAGCGGAGTTTGTAAAACAAAAAAGACGACGGATTGACGATTATGATAACGCATACGGCGGCGGAATTGCTGGTTCTGGGAATAGTGGCGGTGTTTTTTCAGAAAAACCGGCTGCAACGCATTTGGGCTTTTTTATTATGGGCGGGATTTGCAGGCATTGCTTTTTCCTGGCTGGCAGAATCTTTGGCCGGCGGCGATTTTCGCGCGGTTTATCGCTGGATTGTTTCTCCGGTTATCAATGTTGATTTGGTTTTGAAAAACAACGCCGAGGTTTTCAAAATGACGGCGGCAGTGTTTATTGCCGGCGGGTTTGCTTTGTTTTACAATATTTTTTATGATTTGGAAAAAGAACGGCTGCGTTCGGGTGGGCTGTACTTGCTGTTAACCGCAGCGATGATTTTTCTGATTTGCGCGGAAAACATGATGCAGCTGCTTATCGGCGCTTGTTTGGCGGATATTCTCGGTTTTTATCTTATTCGCGACACGATGTCCAAGCAGAAGTATGTTTTTTATAATTTGTTGGCGGATATGGCTTTGATGCTGGCTTTTGCCTTGTTGTGGGGAAAAACCGGAAATCTGGGGCTGGCTGCGGCGGCAAAATTTGCGGCGGGCGGCGGCGAAACTTCTTTGGCGCCGGTATTCCTGCTTGGTGCAGCGGCGGCAAAGTCCGGGCTGTTTTTGTTTCATAACAATTTGCTAGACCTGAAACGCGTTTGTTTTACCCGGGCGATGTTTGTTATGCTGGCGGGGACGCCGCTGGCCGGGGCAATTATTCTCTACAAGACTTATGCTATTGTGGCGGCGGGCGGTTGGATGATGGTTCCGGCAACGGTGGCTTTGGCAGCGCTGACATTGCTTTGGGCTTTGGGCGGGGCTTTGTTGGCGGATAATGTTCATGCCAAAATCCTGTATCTTAATTTGGCGGTTTATGGGATGTTGTATGGCGTTTTGAGTGCGGATGCGGCAGTTTTTCCGGCATTGCTTCCGGCGGCGGTGCTGTTTGGCACGGTGACGACGCTGGTCTTGATGCTGCCGGTGGCGGCGGCTTCCAACGAGGTTAACGTTTCCGGTATGGGGCAGTTTTATAAAATGATGAAGCTGACGCTCGGGGTGAGCCTGTTGGCCGTGTGGGCTGAGATTCCGCAATGGGCGGGGCTGGCTGCCGGTACAGCTTCCGGGCAGTGGTGGATTTGGGCTTACGGGGCGGTGCAGCTGCTGGCGCTGGCGCATGTGCTCGGGCAGATTTATCTTGGCGCGTCGCGGGCGGATGACCGGGTGTGGGCCATGCTTAAAAATCCTAATTTCTTTTATCTTTTGCCGTTGTTGGCTGCAGTAGGGCTGCTGTTGGCGGAAAGCCGGATTGCGTGCGGCTGGCCGGCGCTTTGTGCCGGCGTGGCTTTTTTGTTTGTTTTTCTGACCCGGCCGCTGCGTTTTCTTGACCGTTTTTATGACAACGAAACCGTGCAGGCTGCCGAACCGGTGATGGCTTTTTATAATGCTGCCCTGATTACGCCGTTGACGGTTCTGGGGCGGATTTTGTGGCTGCTGGTTGATTTTCTGCTGATAGAGAAGACCTTTGTCAACGCGCTGAATAATGTGGTGAACGCTTTAGTCCGGCTGACGGCGCGGATTCATACCGACGTACGGGGCAGCGGTCTGGCGTTTACGGCGGCGGGTCTGGCTGCTGCGGCGGTTTGTTATTATGTGCAGGGAGGCAGATAGATGAGCGGGACGGTGCCTTACTTATTGTTGATGACGGTTTTGCCGCTGGCGGGGATGCTGTTTGCGTTTACGGCCAAGGATACAGGCAAGGCTTCGGGGCAGAACGTGCTGCATGTGACGATTTTGACGCTCGTGGCCAATCTGCTGCTGATTTTCCGCGCCTTTACGCTGATTAAGCCGGGGTATGGCAATTTGCAGCTGACGGAACGTTATATGTGGCTGGAGAATCCTCATATTGAGCTGGTTTTCGGGGCGGACAGCTTTGCGCTGCTGCTGATTATGGGTGTTTATCTGGCGGCGCTGGTCGGGCTGTGGGGCGTGAAGGGCCGGGCGGAAGGGCAGAAGCCGCGGATGATTTTTATGCTGATGTTTCTGAGTTCGGTGACCGGATTTTTTATGTCGGCCGATATTTTCTCCTTTTTTATTTTCTTTTTGGTGATGCTGCTGCCGCTGTTTATGCTGGTGGGGATGTTTGGCGATATCAGGAAGCAGGGCAGCGTTTTTCGTTTTATGCTGTATAATCTGTTTGGGGCAATGCTGTTGTTCGCGGCGATTATTGTGCTGTATTCTCACCAGAACAGCAGTATTATGCTGGGGGCGGTGAGCCGCGTGAAAATGAGCGGGCTTGGGGCGCTTTGGGTTTGGCTGGCGATTTTTGCGGCCTTTTTGTCACGGATTCCGATTTGGCCGTTCCATTATTGGATTGCTTCGGTTAATGCCGGGGTGAAAGACCCGCTGGCATTTATTGCCGCCAATATCATGCCGTTGACCGGGATATACGGTTTTATGCGTTTTTGGCCGAAAGAAGTGCCGGAAGCGGTGATGTATTTTATGTCGGCTTTAGAGGCGGTGAGTGCTGTCAGTATGCTGGTTTTGGCGCTTATCGGGCTGATTAACCGCGATATGAATTATAAGATTTTTGTTTTTGTGACGGTTTATTATGTCTTTTTTATGCTCGGGGTTTTTCTGCCGACAGATGAAATGTTGCTTAACGTGGGCTTTTCGCTGTTTGCCTTTTTGCTGATTTTTGCAGTGGTGGCGGTATTGACGGCTTATGTGGAAAACGAGCAGGAAAGCAAAAACTTGTCGTCGGCGGGGATTTTGTGCTCCATGCCGCGGCTGTCGGCGGTGTTTACCTTTGTTATGCTGGCCGGAGCGGGGCTGCCGCTGACGGCGATGTTTGTCAATAATTTTGTTATTACGGCGGCGCTGCTGTCTTATAATCCGGTGACGGCGCTGACAGCGGTGACGGCTTTGCTGCTGACGGCGGCGGCTATGTTGCGGGAGCTGTATCGGCGCAAGGATGCGGCCGGGTTGACCAGTGACAAGGATAAGGCGACGGACATCAGCCGCGGCGATGCGGTGTTCTTTTTCGGGGCGGCGGTTATTTTGGTGTTGTCTTTCTTTAATCCGCTGTGGTTTTTGAGGGGGTAGGGCGATGAATTACAATATTGCGGCGCTGTTTCCGGAGATTATTCTGCTGGTGACGCTGGCGGCGGAGATTCTGGCATGGAGATTTCGGCGGAAAGCGACGCCCAAGACCTTTTATACGGTTGCAAAATGCGGTATTGCAGGAGCTTTCGCGGCGGCTTTGGTGTTATATAATCAGAGTTTTGCGCCTTATTATACCAATGACGTTTACACGACGCTGTTTAAGCTGATGGTTTATCTGTGGGGGCTGGGGTGTTTTTATCTGTCGCTGAAGTGGTTTTTGGGGATGGACCGGCCGAGTTTCCGTTTTTACAGTCTGGGGCTGTTGTCTTTATTGCTGCTGACGGCGGCTTTGTCTGTGAATGGCCTGTGGGCGTTGTTTGCGGTGTTGGAGATTGGTTTTGCGCTGAATTATCTGCTGTTGAAAACGGAATCCGACACTGAGGAAACGCTTGCCTGCGCGCGGCATTTCTTGTTGGCGGCAGCCGGTTTTGCCCTCATTGGCGCCTGGGGTGTGGCAGAGCTGTGCCAGCGGGCGGGGAGCAGCGATTTTGCCGCGGTGAAGGTTTATTTGCAAACGGCGGAGATGAGTTTGCCGCTGTTTATGGCCTGTACAGCGGTTCTGGTCGGGGTGTTGTTTAAGCTGGGGGTGGCGCCGTTTCATTTCTGGATGGCGCAAACGGTCAGCGGGCCGATTTTGCCGGTGGTGTGTTATCTCGGTTTAGTGCCGATTTTTTCCTATTATGCGGTGCTGATTAAGCTTATCAGCAATGTGTTTATGCCAATGTACGGGCAATTTGAGGAAGTGATGCTGGTGTTTGGCATGACTTCAATTGTTATCGGCGTGGCCGGCGCCAACAGCGAAAGCAACCTGCGGCGTGTCTTTGCCTATGTGGCGTTGTTCAATATGGGGATTGTTCTGGCGGTGCTGGCGGCGTTTGATGCCGGGAGCATTCATAGCAGCTTTGTTTATCTGCTGTCTTATATGCTGGCGATGTCCGGCGTCTACACCGTGTTTTACGGTCTGAAAAGCAAGGGCGAGTATCTGGAAACGCTGCATGACGTGTCGGGTTTGGCGGCGGCAAAGCCCATGCTGGCGGTGGCGATGCTGGTGTTTTTGATTTCCATGCTCGGGTTGCCGCCGTTGTTCGGCTTTCTCGGGCTGGTGACGGTGTTGAACGATTTGGCGGCGCGGCACGCCTATTGGGTTGTGATTGTTATTCTTGTGGCGAAGCTGTTGATGGCCTATGCTTATCTCAAGGTTATCAAGACGCTGTATTTTGACAGCCGCAGCGGTATGTTCGACCGGGTTGACAAAGGGATTTATATCTGCTTAATTCTAACCATTGCCCTGATGATTGCGGTGGCGGTCAATCCGCGCTTCTGTCTGACGGTTTTGCAGGATTTTCTGAATTAGGCGGGGAGGAACAAAGGCGTGGCAGTAAGAGAAGAGAGTCTTGGCGGCGGTTGGCAGTGGCTGGATTTTGACGAAGCGGACAGCACCAACAATGTGGTGCGGGCACTGACTGCGGAAATGGCTTCCGGCAGCAAGGTTGTGGTTTCGGCTGTGCGGCAGACGGCGGGTCGGGGGCGACGCGGGCGGCAGTGGATTGACTGTGCGGGAAATCTGTTTATGTCGTTGGCGGTGGAGGCCGAGATGAAAGACCTGGGACGCCTGGTACTGCTTTCGTCTTTGTGCTTATTTATGACAATCAAAGAGTTATCTAAAGATATTAATGTGAAAATTGAACTTAAGTGGCCAAATGACGTATTGGTTAACGGCGGAAAAATCTCGGGAATTTTGCTGGAAAAGGGAAGCGGTGATTATTTTGTCATCGGTATCGGGGTGAATATCGCGGCGTCGCCAAAGGGAAATGTTGCGGTTTATCCTTTGGTTAGTCTTAAGGAAGCGGGGATTGACACCGACAGAGTCACTTTTTTGAAAAACTATGTTGCTATTTGGGACAAAACAAGAGATACTTGGGATAAGGAAGGTTTTGAGTCCCTGCGACAAATGTGGTTGGCAAACGTTAAAGGTTTGGGTGAGAAAATTAACGTAACTGACGAAAAAGAAACAAAAAAAGGAGTTTTCTTTGGGATTGATGAAGACGGGGCGCTGCTGCTTGGCGGGGCGGACGGAATTCGGAAAATTAGAGCCGGAGATGTGTTTTATATTAAGGAAAATGTTGAATAGATGAGTATTTTAGATAACGACGGGTTGTATTTTCTGCCGGTGGGCGGTGCTGACGGAATCGGCATGAATATGTACGTTTATGCCTGCAATGGCAAGTTTATTGTGGTGGATTGTGGTTACACTTTTTTGAATGACGACTATCCGGGGACGGATTTGGCTTTTGCCTATACCGATTTGCTGGAAAATTATGCCGACCGGATTGAGGGGCTGTTTATTACCCATGCCCATGAAGATCATTTCGGGGCGATTGCTCATGTTTGGCCAAAGCTGAAATGTCCGGTTTATGCCATGGACTTTACGCTGGGGCTGATTCGCGGGAGGCTGGACGAGTTTCACCTAGAAGAGAGCGTGCCGCTGATTGCCGTTAATGACTGCAAGATGGTGGAAACGGAAACTTTTTCGGTGGAATTTGTTCCGATGGTGCATTCCGTGCCTGAGACCTGCGCCCTTTATATCAGGACGCCGTTCGGCAAGGTTTTTCATGCGACGGACTGGCGTTTTGATGATGGAGAAACAGCTATTTTGCAAGCGGATTTTGCCGCTTTGGAGCGTATCGGCCAAGAGGGTGTCGATTTGTTGGCGGGGGATTCGACCAATATTATGGTGGACAAGCCGCAGTTTAGCGAAAAAGACGTGCGCGAGAGCCTGCTCCGTCTGGTGCCGCTGTATAAAAACGGGCTGGTGGCGACGTGTTTCGCTTCCAATCTGGTGCGGTTGGAAAGTCTGGTTCTGGCGGCTTATGAAGCCGGGCGGACGCCGGTTCTGGTGGGGCGGACGCTGATTAAGAACATGAAAGTTGCCCGGGAATGCGGCTATTTTAAGGATATGCCGCCGGTTTATGACATTAAGGATGCGCGGGACATCCCGTCTGACCAGGCGTTGTATATTTGCACCGGGTCGCAGGGCAACTATCGTTCGGCGCTGAGCTCGATTGTCAAGGGCGAACATAAGGACGTTAAGCTGGCCAAGGGTGACGCGATTATTTTTTCATCAAAAATCATTCCCGGAAACGAGGAAAAAATCGAGCGGATGCAGGAGAATCTGATGGATCAGGGAGTGGAAGTCATTCGCGAGGAGGAGTTTCTTGTTCATACTTCCGGGCATGGCAATCGCGCTGACCTCAAGCGTTTGTACGCCTTATTGAAGCCGAAAATTTTGATGCCGGTGCATGGGGACAAGCGTTTTATTCGCGAACATCAGCGTTATGGCTATTCTCTCGGCATCGGGCAGGTGGAAACGGCGCGTAACGGCGATTTGTTCCGGCTGCGCGATGGGCATTTGGAATTTGTTGAAGCTGTACCGGTTGAGATTATGGCGGTTGACCGTCGCCGGGTTTTGCCGCTTAATGCGCAGGTTTTCAAAAACCGCAAGCGTATTGCCTATAATTGCAGCGTGTTTATCAGCGTGGTTTTTGATGCGGAATGGAAGCTTCTGGATTTGCAGATTTCTTCCATTGACATTCTTGACGAGCCGGCTTTTTCTGAGCTGGCGGCGGGGATTAAGGCTGATATGGAGGCGCAGATTCCCGAGGAAGTGGTTAAGTTTAATTATAATGAAAATCAGATTTCCGACTATATCAAGAGCCGTATTCGCCGCAAAATCTTTAATGCAACCGAAATTAAGCCGGTGGTCTTTTATCATCAGACCCGCTTGAACTCATCCGTGGGGAAGCTGGGGTAGCTTTACAGGCGCGGTCTGAGCGATTAGTTCGCTGTTGGTTGTTCCGTGCGTCAAGAGGCGCGATGCTTGGATTGTGCAGATGATGGCGTGTGGTGTAAGATTTCTTTTGCTTGGGCTGGTTACGGTTTTGTTGAGGGTTTTAGATTCTGAGGCAAGCTCAGGATGACAAGTGGATGGTTTGGTTTTACCTGGATTGTCG